>Ga0302325_10021357_pt1 | contig 13556 bp, 11 predicted proteins | sample Palsa_T0_2_FD_201948 | JGI IMG/M metagenome (GOLD analysis project Ga0302325, IMG submission 201948) | Peat permafrost microbial communities from Stordalen Mire near Abisko, Sweden - Palsa_T0_2 | ecosystem: Environmental > Terrestrial > Soil > Palsa > Peat permafrost | place: Sweden: Abisko... | reverse complement strand
TGCTGCTACGCTTGGAACACCCTCATCAATCAGCCTTGGAAAATCATGACCGTCGCACGCCGCGACTGGGCCGTCGTCGGTCAGTCAATTTGAGCATTGGTATTATGGATGTTGCCACATTCGGCACGTCAGCATGGACCACCGGGTCAAGCCCGGTGGTGACGGAGAAGAGAGACAACCCAATTCCGATTGGTTAATCGGGTCTTAACCTCGCCGCTTCTATGGTATTTCGTCGATGATGCGGCGGGTGGGCCCGCTCTTCATGATGGACAGGATGACCACCCAGCTTTCACCAGTGCCAGTTCGTGCCACCGGTTCGCGCTCGCCGTTCGTGCGGCTGCGCGAACTGATCGATCCATTTCAGCCGGGCATGTCGCCGATCAGCCTTGCGGTTGGCGAGCCGCAGCACCCAATCCCGTCGTTCGTCGGGCCGGTGATCGCCAAGCACGTCGCCGAGTTCGGTCGCTATCCGGCGAACAAGGGTCTCGACGAATTCGGCAAGGCAGTCGCGGACTGGGTCGGCCGCCGCTTCAAGCTGGAGCGCCCGCTCGATCCGGCGAATGAAGTGCTGGTTCTCAACGGCACGCGCGAGGGTCTTTTCCTTGCGGCGCTCGCCGCGGTGAACTGGGTGACGCCGCGCCAGGGTGCGCCGGCGGTCCTCATTCCAAATCCGTTCTATGCCGCTTACGCCGCCGGTGCGATCGGCGCCCATTGCGAGCCGGTTTACTTGCCGACCACGCGCCAGACCGGCTTCCTGCCGGACCTCGACGCGCTAAGCGACGAACTGTTGGCGCGCACGGTCGCGTTCTACCTCGCTTCGCCCGCCAATCCGCAAGGTGCGGTTGCCGGCCTCGATTATCTCAAGAAGCTGACCGCAATGGCGCGCCGTTTCGGCTTCATGATTTTTTCCGACGAGTGCTATTGCGAAATCTACAGCGAACATGCGCCGCACGGCATGCTTGAAGCGGCGGGGCCCGACTTCGCCAACGTCGCCATCTTTCATTCGCTGTCGAAGCGATCGAGCCTGCCGGGATTGCGCATCGGCTTTGCCGCCGGCGACCGCTCCTACATGCAGGCGTATCTCGAATTGCGCAATGTCGCGGCGCCGATGGTGCCGACGCCGATGCAGCACGTTGCGATTGCCGCCTACGACGACGAAAAGCACGTCGAGGAAAACCGGCGGCTCTATCGCGAGAAATTCGATCTTGCCGATCAGATCATCGGCGACCGTTACGGCTACAAGCGGCCGGCCGGCGGCTTTTTCCTGTGGCTCGACGTATCGGCCCAAGGCGGCAGCGAGGCGGCGACGCTGAAGCTGTGGCGTGAGGCGGGCTTGCGCGTTGTGCCGGGCCGTTATCTCGCTCGCGAGCAAGACGACGGCAGCAATCCGGGCAGCGACTATATCCGTGTCGCAATGGTTCAAAATAACGAAATCACCGCCGAGGCGCTGCACCGGCTGGTAGGGGTTTTGAGTTAGGGGCATGAACCGATTCTGCCGAAACCATTCGCTCATCCCCGCGGAAGCGGGGACCCAGCGCAAAATTTGGGACTCAATCCAGGTCATCTGGATTCCCGCTTGCGCGGGAATGAGCGAAAAAATTCATAGGCGGACTGTGCGATGTCGATGATCGATCGCAGCCTCGACGGAATGGCCTACCTCTCCGGCCAGCTTGGCATGATGCTCAAGCGGCGGCTGCGCGAGGTTTGCGGTATCGCATTGATCAGCATCGCGATGATGGCGGCGCTCGCGCTCGCCTCATGGTCGGTCAAAGATCCTTCGCTGAGCCACGCCACCGACACCGGGGTGCATAATCTGCTCGGCCAGCCCGGCGCCATCACCGCCGATCTGATGATGCAGTTGCTCGGTCTCGGCTCGCTCGCTTTGCTACTGCCGATCGGCGTGTGGGGCTATCGTCTCCTCGGTCATCGCCCGCTCAGCCGCGAAAAGCTGCGTGTACTGCTTTGGATATTCGGCGCTGTGTTGTCGGCGGCGTTTGCGTCCTGCCTGCCACGCCCGGTCCATTGGCCACTGCCATGCGGACTTGGCGGCGTCATCGGCGATGCCATGCTGCGGCTGCCGACCGTGATGTTCCATGTCGCGATGACCGGAACCGACCGGTTTGTCGCATCGATCGTGCTGGCCATCGCGGCAGCCATCACCTTTGCCGGCGCGGCCGGTATCCTCTGGCACGACGCGGCTGGTGATGAAGCGGCCGACGAAAAAGAGGAAGAAGTCGACGAGGATAAAGAAGAAGCCGACAAAGAAGCCGGCTGGTTCTCGCTCGGCGGCATCTTGCACGCGGTACTGAGCTTCCGCGCCAGGATCGCGCTGCTGTTCCGTTCCCGCGCGGCGGTGCCGAAGCGCATCGATGCCGCGATCCCGCGCCGGCGCATCGAGCCGCGGTTCGATGCCGCGCCAGCGGCGGAGCGTTATGTCGAGGAGCCGGACGTAGAACTTGCGCCGGATGCGGAACCACGCGCGCCGCGCAAGCCGCGCGCCGCAACGCCGAAGCCGCGGCGCTCTTCGAACGGTTATGTGCTGCCGCCGCTCGAGCTGCTGGGACTGCCGCCCAAGGTTGGACGTACTACGGTGAGCCAGGAAACGTTGCAGGAAAACGCCACGACGCTGGAAGGCGTGCTCGGCGATTTCGGCGTGCGCGGCGAGATCATCAATGCGCGGCCGGGTCCGGTGGTCACGCTCTACGAGCTTGAGCCTGCACCCGGCATCAAATCGTCGCGCGTGATCAGCCTTGCCGACGATATCGCCCGCTCGATGAGCGCGCTGTCGGCCCGCGTCGCCGTGGTGTCCGGCCGCAACGCCATCGGCATCGAACTGCCGAACGCCACGCGCGAGAAAGTCTTTTTCCGCGAACTTTTGGCGACGCGCGATTATTCGGAAAACGCGTACCGCCTGCCGCTCTGCCTCGGCAAGTCGATCGGCGGCGAGCCGGTGCTGGTCGATCTGGCACGCATGCCGCATCTGCTGATCGCCGGCACCACCGGCTCCGGCAAATCGGTCGCCATCAACACCATGATCCTCAGCCTCGTGTACCGGCTGCAACCGGAGCAATGCCGGCTGATCATGGTCGATCCGAAAATGCTGGAATTGTCGGTCTATGACGGCATTCCCCATCTGCTCACGCCCGTCGTCACCGATCCGAAGAAGGCGGTGGTCGCGCTGAAGTGGGCGGTGCGCGAGATGGAGGACCGCTACAAGAAGATGTCGAAGCTCGGCGTGCGCAATATCGATGGCTACAATGCGCGCGTCGCCGAAGCCAACGGCAAAGGCGAAAAGCTCTCGCGCACGGTGCACACCGGCTACAACAAGGAAACCGGCGAGGCGATCTACGAGAAAGAGGAGCTCGATCTCGAGCCGTTGCCCTATATCGTCGTCATCGTCGACGAGATGGCCGACCTGATGATGGTCGCCGGCAAGGACATCGAAGGCGCGGTGCAGCGTCTGGCGCAAATGGCGCGCGCTGCCGGCCTGCACGTCATTCTCGCCACGCAGCGTCCGTCGGTCGACGTCATCACCGGCACGATCAAGGCGAATTTCCCGACCCGCATCTCGTTTCAGGTCACGTCGAAAATCGACAGCCGCACCATTCTCGGCGAGCAAGGCGCCGAGCAACTGCTCGGCCAGGGCGACATGCTCTATATGGCCGGCGGCGGCCGCATCAGCCGCGTGCACGGACCTTTTGTCTCAGACGAGGAAGTCGAGAAGGTGGTCCGTCATCTCAAATCGCAGGGCCAGCCGGAATATCTCGAAGCCGTCACCGCGGAAGAGCCGCACGACGAGGATGGCAATCCGATATTCGATGCAACCGCGATGGGCGGCGCAGGCGAAGGCGGCGACCTTTATCAGCAGGCGGTCCAGATCGTGCTGCGCGATCGCAAGGCTTCGACCAGCTACATTCAGCGCCGGCTGCAAATCGGCTACAATCGTGCTGCCTCATTGATGGAACGCATGGAGCAGGAAGGCGTCGTCGGCCAGCCCAATCACGCCGGCAAACGCGAAATCCTGCTCGAAGGCAGTAACGACGAATCTTATTGAGAATCGGGCGTTTGAGCGTTAAGCGGTGACAGGGTGCCCGCGAATTCGCCATATCGGGCGATTAGCGGGTAGTTATCGTTCGCGGGTGTGGGACGAGTACCGCAGGAGCAGGAAATGGCGAGACGGGGCGCAAAGTTTGGCGCGGCGGCGATTATCGTTGCGACAATTTGCTCGATGCTCGTTTTTACTCCCGCGGTCGCGGAGAACGTGCCGTTGCCGACGCCCGCGCCACGGCCGAAGACCGGCGTTACCCCGCCGCCACAGGACGCCACGCCTCCCGCGCAACAGGATAGCGGTTCGGGGCATTTCTTCCCGTTCTCGTTCCTGCAAAAAGGTCTCGGCAATCAGCAAAGCGCTTTCAACCCGCAGCAACGCGCGTTGCTCGACCGTGTCAGCAACTATTTGTCCGGCGTGCAGACGATGGTCGGCAATTTCGTGCAGATCGGCCCCGACGGCAGCCGCACCCAGGGCATGTTCTACATCCAGAAACCGGGCAAGGTGCGGTTCCAATATAATCCGCCGACGCCGCTCGATGTCATCGCGGACGGCTCCTCGGTCGTGGTGCGCGATCGCAATCTCGCAACCCAGCAACTTTATCCGCTGTCGCAGACACCGCTGCGCTACCTGCTCGCCGACCACATCAATCTCATCCAGGACACCGACGTCATCAGCGTGTCGTCCGACGATACGTTCGTTTCGGTGGTGATCGAGGAAAAGCAACTGGTGGTCGGCACCAGCCGGCTGATGATGATGTTCGACGCCAAGGACCTGACGCTCAAGCAATGGACCGTCACCGATCCGCAAGGGCTCGATACGACGGTTGCGGTTTATAATCTCGATCAGGCCAAGAAGCCGGATCCGAATCTTTTCGTCATCAATTACGCCGCCGGTCAGGGGACAATGCAGTAGGCGGAAACCGGGGACGACTGCTCGTCATCGGTTGGCATTTCAGCTCAGTGTATTTATCTAACGGTCGATTGTTAAACGCTGACTTGCGGTTCCCTTGCGCCTCACGCTGACAACCTGGAACATCAATTCGGTGCGGCTGCGCATCGATCTCGTCGCCAAATTCATCAAGGCGATGCGGCCGGACATTTTGTGCCTGCAAGAGACGAAGTGCCCGGACGACGCCTTTCCGCTAAAGCGTTTCAAGCGGCTCGGCTATGAGGCGGTCGCGCTCAACGGGCAGAAGGGCTATCACGGCGTCAGCGTGATCTCGCGCCTGCCGTTCGAGAGCTTCAACGTCCAGAGCTTTTGCGGCAAGAAAGATTGCCGGCACGTATCGGCGGTGCTCGGCGAACGCGCAGGCCTGCGCGATCCAGTCACCGTCCATAATTTCTACGTGCCCGCCGGCGGCGACATTCCCGATCCGGACGTCAATCCGAAATTCGCCCACAAGCTCGCCTTCCTTGACGAGATGCGTGACAACATCACCTTGCGGCCGGCGGCGAACGAGCGCGCGATTTTGGTCGGCGATCTCAATGTGGCGCCGCTCGAGCACGATGTCTGGAGTCACAAGCAGATGCGGCGGGTCGTGTCGCATACGCCGATCGAGTGCGAGAAGCTGACAACCGCGCGAACGACGGGCGGCTGGATCGACAGCATGCGCGAGCACACGCCGGAGCCGGCGAAGCTCTACACCTGGTGGAGCTATCGTTCGGCGGACTGGGCGACCGCCGACAAAGGCCGACGCCTCGACCACGTCTGGACCTCGCCAATGCTGGCCGATCGTGTCTCGGGCATTCATATCGCCCGTAATTATCGCGGCGCCGAACGGCCGTCCGACCATGTGCCGGTGACCGCGACCATCGAGGCCTAAACGCGTCTTTTCCAGTCATTCAAACCGGAAACATCGCCTTAACCGCGTATTTTCTAGTTTCAGGCAGGTTTGCCTAACCCGCCACGCTGGCGCGCGAATCCATGCGGAAAGCTCCCGATGCTAGGTGTCTCGACCACGGGCAATGCAACGCTGATTGCCTATGATGACAAACCGATCCTCGCGACCGATCCCTGGTTCGGCGACGAGAATCCGGCCTATTTCGGAAGCTGGGGCTTGAGCCATCGCATTCCGCCGGACTGCAAGCGCGATATTCTCGCCGCCAAGTACATCTGGTTTTCGCACGGCCATCCCGATCACCTGAACGGCGACAGCCTGCAACAGCTTCGCGGCCGTCATATCCTGCTCGCCGATCACGTGGGCGGCCGCATCGCCAACGATCTGCGCACCCAGGGCTTCGAGGTCTCGATCCTGCCGGACCGGCAATGGGTCGACCTGTCGCCGCGCGTCAAGGTGTTCTGCATCTCGACCATGATCCAGGACAGCGTGCTGCTGGTGGATGTTAACGGCCGGTTGTTTGTCAACCTCAACGACGCCGGCAGCCGCGACTGCACCCTCCTGATCCGCAAGATCGCCGATCAATATGAGCACAGCTACCTGATGGGCCTCTCAGGTTACGGCGATGCCGATATGATCAATTTCTATGATGAGGACGGCGTGTTCATCGCGCCGCCGGCCGGACTGAAACCACCGGTCGGACGCCAGGTGAGTCTGCGCGCGCTGTCGCTCGGCATCCGCAACTCCATTCCGTTCAGCTCGTTCCATTCCTATCAGCGTACCGATTCGATCTGGGCACAGAACTATGTGACGCCGCTGGAAGAATATTCGCGCGGCTTCGATCACAAGAACCACAATTTCATCCCGGCCTTCTCACATATCGACTGCGTGACCGGCGATGTGACGCCGCTCAATCCGCCGAGCATGGAAACCGTAGTCCGCCGGCCGGAGGAATTCGGCGACAACTGGAGTGACGTCCTCGAGCGCGGCGACCTCGACAAAATCTCGGATTATTTTGGCAGCAAGGAAGTCGTGCGCGACTATCTGGGCTTTATCAACTTCCGCGTCGGCGGCCGTGACAATTTCGTGTCGCTTGGCGGCAAGAAGGATCGCGGCATCACCTTTGAAGTTCCACGCACAAGCCTGATGACCGCGATCGACTATGAAATCTTCGACGACCTGTTGATCGGCAACTTCATGAAGACGACACTTCACCAAATGGGGTCGCTTTATGAAGGCGATTTCAATTTCGCTGTGACGAAATTCGGCGACAACGGACAGGTCAAGACTCACCGCGAAGTCGACGCGTATCTCAAGGAATACAAGTGCCGCGCCGGCGCCGACTGGTATTATCATCGCCTCTATGAAAACTTGATCGACCGCGTCCGTTCGACGGCGATTGCCTATTTGCCGCGCGAATCGCCGACCTGGCGCATGGCCTACCAGATTTACCGCATGCTGGCAGCGTCGCCGCACTAATCCGCTTGCTGATCGCGGAAGCGCCGGTAGGATTGGAGCCCAGGCTCAATTCAAGAGCGCGATTCAAAGATTTGCGGCATCATGCGATCATCGATCAGGACGTTCAAAACGCATTGGGGCCGCTTTCTGCGATGGCAGGAGCGGACGCGCGAGCCCGGGCTTACCGCGCTGCTTTTCATCGAAGGCACGCTGATTTTTCTCGTCATTCCGCTTGCCGGCATCGGCCTGTTGCCGGGATTTGTCTTGCCGTCGATGTTCATCTTATTCGTGCTCGCGACGCTGGTGGTGACGTCGCGCAGTCATCTCGCCGCGTTCCTGGTGTTTGTCGCAGTTCTGCTTAGTCCGATCAGTTCGATCATTCACGCCGAAGATCCGACCGAGCTCACCGAATGGCTCGACGCAGGCGGGCGACTGCTCGCCATTGGTGTGCTAAGTTTTGTGATCGCGCGCGCGGTGTTTGGTGATGGTCGCGTGAGCTGGCACCGGGTTCAGGGCGCGGTCGTGCTCTATTTCAATTTCGCGCTGTTTTTCTTTACGATCTATCGGTTGATCGAGGTGCTTTCGCCGGGGTCCTTTCACGGCCTGCCGCCATCGGGGGCGGAACACGGCTCTGGCGCAGCGTTGCTTTATTTCAGCTTCTCGACGTTGACGACGGTGGGTTACGGCGACATCACGCCGCTGCATCCAATGGCGCGCGATATCGCCAATCTCGAATCCGTGCTCGGACAGCTCTATCCGGCAACGCTGCTGGCGCGACTGGTCAGTCTTGAGATCGAACACCGCAGGCTGCCCAAAGACGGCTGAACGGAGCGCTGCGCTATCGCGGCATCGTATCGCCGCGAGTGAGTGCAGCGCGCACGTCCTCAAGTTCTCGTGCCCATTGGTCGGCGCGCGACGCAATCAGCTCGCGCAGCCGGACCGCGGCGTCCGGATAACCGTCCAGAATACGCAGGAACATCGTGCGGGAAATACGCAGCACGGTCGAGTCTTCACGCGCCCGCGCGGTCGCAGGACGCCGTGTTTCCGTAAGCAAAGCCGACTCGCCGAGCAGCGTGCCCGGTCCGGCAACAATTTCAGACTCGTTGTTTTTCCCGGTGTCCAACGAGAAAGAGCCGCGTTGGACGATGTAGGCGCTGTCGGCGGTCTCGCCCACAGTGAACAGAACTTGTCCGGCCGGCACATCGTGATTCTCGGCGCCGATAGCGAGAATACGAAGCGCAGCCGCGCCGAGCCGGCGGAGGATCGGTATCCGCTCCAGAAACGCGATATCGTCCTCGATCGTCATGACAAGGCGCGACTATGGCACCAGCTTGTAGCCGCCCGCTTCGGTAACAAGAATAGCCGGAGCGGCGGCATCCTTCTCGATCTTTTGGCGCAACCGGTAGATATGCGTCTCGAGCGTGTGCGTGGTAACGCCCGAATTATAGCCCCACACTTCTTGCAACAAGGTTTCACGCGACACCGGCCGCTGACCGGCCCGATAAAGATAGCGCAAGATCGACGTTTCTTTTTCCGTCAGGCGAACCTTGCTGCCTTTGGGATTGAGCAAGAGCTTCGAGCTCGGCCGGAATGTGTAGGGGCCGATGGTGAAAACCGCGTCCTCGCTCGCTTCATGCTGGCGAAGCTGCGCGCGGATGCGGGCGAGCAGCACGGCAAACCGGAACGGCTTGGTGATGTAGTCATTGGCGCCGGACTCGAGACCCAGAATGGTATCGGAGTCGGTATCGTGCCCAGTCAGCATAATGATCGGCGCCTTGAACGCATTCTTGCGCAGGATGCGCACGGCTTCGCGGCCGTCGATATCCGGCAGGCCAACGTCCATGATCACAAGATCGACCTGCCCGGTTTTGGCGGCCTGGACGCCTTTGCTGCCATTCTCAACCGCGACGGCCTCGAATTCCTCATGCAACGATAACTGTTCCGTGAGCGCATCGCGCAGCTCCGGGTCGTCGTCGACGATGAGAATTTTGCGTGTATTCGGCATTAAGTCCGATCCCACAGCCGCTTGGTTGCCCCGCCTCGCGCGAAGTAGAACGTTCGTGGGTATAAGAGCAAGCAGAAGTTGGGAAATAGGCTATCGATGCGGCGGATTTCGTTGTCTTCCATCCGCGTTGGCGCCCGGCCCGGACACCACTCCCAGGGCTTGCTTCAAGCCGGTCCTTTGACGATTCGTGTTGCGCTAGGGCGTGCCGGCATTAAGGCTGACAAGCGCGAAGGCGACGGCGGGACGCCGCGCGGGCAATTTCATCCGGTTCGGTTGTGGTGGCGCGCGGATCGGCTGCCGGCGCCGCGTACAATGTTACCTCTTCGCCGTATCGGCCCAGCTGATGCCTGGTGCGAGACCCCTCAGGATCGGCGCTATAACCAGCCATTCCGCAGGTCGGCCAATGAACCAGGCGACCGGCTGCGCCGCGACGATGCGCTTTACGACCTCATTGTCGAGATCGACCACAATACGCGACCGAGAGTTGCTGGCCGGGGCAGCGCGGTGTTCGTTCATGTGGCCAGACCGGGATATGGTTCGACAGCGGGGTGCGTGGCGATGCGGCGGCAGGACTTGCTAAGGCTGCTGAGTCTGCTCACGCCAAAAACGAGAATCCTGATTCAGAGCTAGGCGGGTTGGCTACGGCCGCCAAAAATCGCCGTGCCGACACGTACGTGGGTCGCGCCGAAAGCGATGGCGGTCGGAAAATCCGCGCTCATGCCCATCGAGAGCAGCGTCAGCCTGTTGCGTTTGGCGATTTTGGCAGTCAGGGCGAAATGCGGCGCCGGCGCTTCATCATGGGGTGGAATGCACATCAGTCCGGAAATGTTGAGCCCGTAGCGGTCGCGGCATGCGGCGAGGAAGGCGTCGGCGTCCTGCGGCAACACGCCGGCCTTTTGCGGCTCCGCGCCGGTATTGATCTCGACAAAGAGCAGTGGTTGACGGTTCTGGCGGCTGATCTCTTTGGCCAGCGCTTCGGCGAGGCTTGTCCGATCGACCGAGTGAATCGCATCGAACAAGGTTACCGCTTCCTTGGCTTTATTCGATTGCAATGACCCGACCAGGTGAAGCTCGATTCCGCTGTAGCGGGCCGTGAGCGGAGGCCATTTCGCCTTGGCTTCCTGCACCCGATTTTCGCCGAATATCTGCTGGCCGCTGGCAATGACCGGCTCGATCGCCTCAGCTTCGAATGTCTTTGATATCGCAACGAGCGTGACCGTCACCGGATCGCGATTGGCGTCACGGCAAGCCTGCGCTACCTGCGAACGCACTGCCTCAAGTCCTGTTGTGCGATCTACGGTTTCCATAAAGTGAATTCTTGCACCGATAGTTCAACTTTTACCAATCGGCCGAAACGCATTTTTACTTATGTCCACTACGTTACTGCACGGGGGTCGAGGGTGCGGATGGCGGACGATCAACCGAAGAGACGCAAGCCGTTTTGGCGTGACCGACTGATTCTCGGTATTCGCGCCCGCTTGATGGTGCTTGCGCTTCTTATCATGGCGCCGCTCGTCTTTGAGCGCGTGCATGGATTGGAGGCCGCCCGGAACCAGCGGAACGAAGACGCCCGCGGCGTGGCGATGGACCTAGCGCAACGCGGAACCCAGGCACAGCGTGAGATCATCTATTCGGTCCGCTCCCTCCTTCAAGTCGTCGCGCGCTCCTACGCCCGGATGCCGTTCGACGAAGTGGACTGTAACAAGTACCTCACCTCGTTGAAGGGCAACGTACCCTGGCTTCGTGGCCTTTCGATCGCAAAACCCGATGGTCAGATCAGTTGCTCGACCGAATCAAATGCGATCGGGTTTAACGTTTCCGACCGCGCACATTTCCAGAATGCTCTGCATGCAAAGGATTTTGCGCTCAGCGATTATATGATCAACCGCGTCCGCCAGTTGCCGTCCCTGATGGCCACCTATCCGGCGATCAAGGACGACGGATCGGTCAGCGCTGTAGTGCTCGCGGTGATCAATCTGCAATGGATCGGTGAATTGGCGGCGACTGCGGCGCACCGTTCGGGCGCAAGCGTGCTGCTGCTCGACGGCAGCGGCACGCTCATCGCAGCGTCGACGGATCAGGAGAATCTGATCGGCAAGCCGTTCGCAGCCCAAAGCCTCGCGAAGGAAATGCTGTCACATGATGAAGGCACCGTTACAAGGCCTGGCTTCGACGGCATTCCGCGCATTTTCGCCTATGCACGCGTGCCGTGGACGCAAGCACGGCTCGCCGTCGGCCTTGACGAAAAGACAGTGCAGGCCGATGTCGAGCGGGAGCTTGCCATCGCCTACTTGCAGCTCGTCCTATTCGGCTTGTTCGTCCTGCTGGTCGCGTGGTTTGGCGGTGAGCAGCTGGTGGTCCGCCCAATCCGGGCGCTGGTGCGCACAGCCACATTGTTCGGCCGCGGCGACCTCCACGTCCGCGCGACGAACAACTCCTGGCTCCCGGAATTCAAGCCGCTCGCCGTCGCTCTCGATGACATGGCCCTCAAGCTTGCCGGGCGCGAAGAAGAGTTGCGTATCGCCAACGAACATCTTGAGGAGCTGGCAAGCCTCGACGGCCTTACCGGCCTCGCTAACCGGCGCGGTTTCGACCGGCAGCTAGAACTCGAGTGGAAGCGCGCTACCGAGCAGCACGAACCGATGGCTCTGATGATGATCGATATCGATCACTTCAAGCTCTACAACGACCGCTATGGTCATGTCTCGGGCGACACCTGCCTGCGCTCGGTGGGTGAAACGCTGTCGTTGGTTACGCTCGAAAACGCCGTTCTGGTAGCGCGCTATGGCGGCGAAGAGTTTGCGCTGCTGCTGCCCGGCCTCGATGTGACACGCGTTACGTCGTTGGCCGAGGAGGCGCGGCGCTCGATTGAGGATCTTTGTATCGCGCATGCCGAAGCGCCGTGTGGCTATGTCACCATCAGCATCGGCGTCGAGTCGATTATTCCGCGACATGGCCAGAACACAGCCGATCTGGTCGAAGCCGCAGATCGGGCGCTGTACGCTGCCAAGCGTTGTGGCCGCAACCGGGTTGCCGCCAACCTGCCGGCGGTCGTGACAATCTCCGAGCTCGAAGCACCGCTCGACTACGAATTGCCGGTGTCGCTGGTCGCTTAGGCCGCCGCCTTACTTGCTCCCGCCTTTGCGCCTCGTTTTCCGCGCGGCTTTGGGCGGCGGCGCCCAGATCATGCCCTCAAGCTTCATGCCGTCCGGGTCGGTAAAATAAACCGCGTAATAATTGCAGCCGTAATATTCGCCGGGCGGATCGACGACCGTCATTCCGTTGGTTTCGAGAAACGCGCCTAGTTCGTCGACCACTTTCCGGCTGGCAAGCTCGAAAGCGTAGTGATGAAAGCCGATATCGCCTTTGCGATACCTGTGCTTGCGTCCTTGCTCATCCGCAGCCGCGATCCAGAACAAGGTCTTGCCGTTGCTCCAGCCGGCCATGTCGGCATAGTCGTGCTTCAATTTGAAGCCGAGAAATTTGAGGAGCTTGTCGTAAAACTCTTTCGAGCGGGCAAACTCGCCGACGCTCAGAACGAGGTGATCGATGCCAACTACGCGAGGCATGCAAGACCTCCTGGCAAACTTGCGACCCACCGTTGCCATGCACCCTTGGCTCGCAGCTTGCCTTAAGCCTTCGGCCCGCCCAAGATGCGGAAAATAATCCGTGCCTGAGAAACGTCATTTGAGAGAGAAACACCATGGCGCGAACTTTGTTCGACAAGATCTGGGACCTTCATCTCGTAGGCCAGCGCGCCGACGGTCGCGACCTCCTCTACATCGATCGCCACGTGCTGCATGAACTGCACGCACATCACGGCTTCGCTTATCTGGAAAAACAAGGGCGGCCGGTGCGTCGCGCCGATCTGACTTTCGCGGTGCAGGACCATACCGTTGCAACCCAAGCCGGACGTGACGACGACACCAATCCTTCGGGTGCGGCATTCATCCGCGCCATGCGCGAAGGCACGCGCAACAGCGGCATCCGTCTGTTCGATATCGACGATCCGGAGCAGGGCATTTCCCACGTGGTGGCACCGGAACTCGGCATCGTGCTGCCAGGCGCAACGCACGCGGTGCCGGATAGCCACGCCAGCACCGTCGGCGGCGTTGGCGCGCTGGCTTTCGGCGTTGGCACCAGCGAGATGACGCACGTTCTCGCGACGCAAGTGATGGCGATGAAACGGCCGAGGAGCATGCGCG
>Ga0302325_10021356_pt1 | contig 13557 bp, 8 predicted proteins | sample Palsa_T0_2_FD_201948 | JGI IMG/M metagenome (GOLD analysis project Ga0302325, IMG submission 201948) | Peat permafrost microbial communities from Stordalen Mire near Abisko, Sweden - Palsa_T0_2 | ecosystem: Environmental > Terrestrial > Soil > Palsa > Peat permafrost | place: Sweden: Abisko... | reverse complement strand
TCTATTGCCGGTGACGTTCGGCCAATATAATTTCCAGAATTTCACACAGGCAGTCATTCAAAACCCCAACGACATACCGCCGGGACTGGAATTGGGTTTCAACCTTCCTACGCGACATCACCCCGACGAACGCGTCTACAACTGGAATTTTACAGTTCAACACGCGGTGACCAATAGCATGAGCGTCTCCGCATCGTATGTTGGCAATCGGGATCTTCACCAGTTCGCAACGAGAACTCTGAACCTCCCGGTGGATCCGGTTATTCCCAACAGTCCCAATGTTGGACCGGCGGTTCTGCTGACTGACGACGGGCGGACGTGGTACCACGGTTTGCAGGTGGCAGTAAACCAACGGTTCTCTCACGGATACAGCTTCGATGCCTATTTCACGTGGTCGAAGACGATGGTTTACGACAACGCCGACGGCACCAACGAAGTCGACAACACCACCCAAGACTTCAACAACATCGCGGGCTCGATCGGCCCGAAGGAGGGCAACATCGGGAAACGCTTCACCCTGGTGCACCTCTATAACGTGCCCACACCGCGCAGCCTAAGTAACAACGCCTTTGGACGTGCGGCACTCGGGGGCTGGACGGTGGAAGGGATTCTGAATGTCATCGGCGGCGAGAATTTGAACGTCATACTCGGAACCGATGTGGTCGGGGACGGTAGGACGTCAGCCGATCGCCCGGACGCTGTCGCTGGCGTCTCACAGTACCTTCACAACGCAGGGCCGACCGTCTGGCTCAACCGAGCCGCGTACGATGTTGCCGACCCGACCAACCAGCATCGCTTTGGAAACCTCGGATACGATACCGCCGTAGGCCCGAGCCAGTTCACCTGGGATCTGGGGATTCACAAGTCCTTCACGGTGTGGAGGGAGTCGAAGGTCACATTCCGGGTGGAAATGTTCAACTGGTTGAACCACCCAACATTTAACAATCCAGATCCTGTTCTCACGGACGCGACCTTTGGAGAAATTACCAGCGGAGGTATCGGCCGAGAGGTTCAGCTCGCACTGCGATACGACTTCTAAGCGAAATGCGCAGCGACAGCTGGTAAGCGCAACGGGGCGGAAGCGCGGACGATCCCGCCCCGGGGCTGTCAGGAAAGCGATGCGGAAGTGGGGATCAGTTGCTGCTGCCGAGAGAACCGGCGTCGCATCTTTTTGCGCCCTCGCACTGGTGACGGTGATCGTAGGGCTGACAGGGGGCGAGGGCGCTTCTCGTACGCCGAAGCCCGATGCGAGTGGGTTCAGCCAACAGATTTTGTTCCACTCTGGCGAGGGTTCCTACTTCTGTTTTCGCATTCCCGCACTCGTCGTCACAAATAAAGGAACAATTATCGCTTTTGCGGAGGCTCGCCGGACGGACTGCGCTGACTGGGATCAGATCGACCTGGTCGCTAAGCGGAGCGAAGACGCGGGAAAAACCTGGAGTCCCCTTCGGGTTCTGCTCCACGAAGGGACGCGTTCGATAAACCAGCCCACTCCCGTGTTGGATCGCGAAACTGGGGTCTTATGGCTGATATTTTGCAAAGACAATCAGCAGGTGTTTGTCGCACAAAGCGCTGACGACGGGGTCAGCTGGTCACTTCCGAGAGAAATCACCGCTCAAGTAAAGGAGCGCACCTGGAAATACGTCGCATCGGGACCGGGACATGGAATTCAGCTGAAAAACGGGCGCTTGCTGGTTGCTGCTTGGGGCGACGTAAGTCCGGGACCTGCCGGCTGGCCGCCGAGTTGGGGTGAGGTGGAATTTACGTTCACGATGTTCAGCGACGATCACGGGGCAACTTGGCAGCAGGGTAGGCCAATGTATGAGAATTTGACGGAAGAGGGAATGGTCGCCGAGACTCCAAACGGGCGTGTGTACATGGCGCTGCGAAGCCTGCACGAAAAGAAGAGGCGAGCACACGCCTGGAGCGACGACGGAGGGTATTCTTGGTCGCGAATCCAGTTTGACGACGCTTTGCCTGATCCACCGGCGGAGGCGAGCATCATTCGAATCTTGTCGACAGGATCTGACTCCGAGGGTCGGTTCCTGTTTGCCAATCCGGCCAGTGCGGTGGACCGAACCCACCTAACGATTCGAATGAGCGAGAACGATTGTCAAACGTGGCCAATTTCGAGATTGCTGTATGAAGGCTCTTCTGCTTACTCCGACCTTGCTCTGGCAGATGACCATACCATTCTTACTCTTTTCGAGGCGGATGACTATTCTAAGCTGCTACTCGCCCAGTTTAATTTAGCTTGGTTGACGGCGGGGAACGCGGGCCATTGATTACCGCTACCTTGAGATTTTGTGTTCGGTCGGAATTTAGCGAGGTCGCAAGCGTTCTGATATTGCCATTATGGCCACGAAGAGGTGGCCGGTGTTTCTCGATTTTTGTGCGCGCAACGGACGTTGGTTTAGGAGGAGGTTTATGGACCGCACCCGACGAAAGTTCATGCTGTCGAGCATAGGAGTTGGCGGTGCTCTAGTCTGCGGTAACGCTTTTGCAGGTGTTCGTGAGCCGGGAGGGCCCGCAGCGCTCTCCAGTCGGACCAAGTCGATCACGGTCGACGTTCACGAAGACTCGGAGTTTTCCTGTTTTGAAGCGAATCTAACCAGGTGTTCCGCAGGAGGCGTCATCGCGACTTTTGGGCGCGCGCCCGCGGGCTCGGAAACCGGCGATATTCTAGCCATCCGTTCGGAGGACGGCGTCACATGGCGGAACCTAGAGCCTACGCGTTTGTTCTCACGAGACCAGGGCGGCGGAACGAACTATGGTCATCAACTAGCCAGCATAACCTTTCTGGCCGACGGCACGCTCATTGCCTTCAGCACGAAGTTTCGATTTCTGTTTGAAGGCAAAGTCGGTTGGAGAAGAGGATCAGAAATGGATGGCGTGTATGTGAGCCGATCTTCGGACGGAGGCCGCAACTGGGGCGACGCCCAGAGGGTTGACATCTCACCGTACCGCATCGGGTGGACGCGTGGCGCAGCTGTCGAGATGCCCGATGGTGGCTTGCTTCTACCGCTCTCTGGCCAAAAGGGCGATCGATATAGCGAGACGGACGAACCGATCTCTACTTTTCTGATGCGCTCTGTAGATGGTGGTCTCCATTGGAGGTTCCACAGCACCTTGGCCGCGGATACCCGCGGCGGACCGGATTACGACGAGCCTGCGATGGTAAGCCTCGGAGGCGGGCGTCTGTTGTGTGTACTTCGGAGTCACCAAAATCCGAGCCGCGATCCGCTGGGAGGATATCTATACACGACCATTTCCGATGATGGTGGTCTGAACTGGTCCCGTCCCCAAAAGAGCAGCATGTGGGGCAATCCTGCTAACGTTATTCGCCTGCAGGACGGACGGATTCTTTGCACGTACGGTTATCGCATGCACCCCGATCCAGGCGTGCGAGGATCCGTTTCAGCGGACGGCGTCGAGTGGAAGCCGGAGGAAACGTTCATCGTCAAAGCGCTGCCGGATGTTGCCAGTGATCGCATGCAAATCGGATGTCCGAGTAGCGTGCAGCTAGCTGACGGCAGAATCCTTACCGCTTATCAAGTGTGGGCCAAGAGCGAAAAGCGCGAGGGAGACAGTGGGGCACGGCAAGAACGGCAATGTCTAGAAGCAAGTGTGTATCGGATTTAAGAAACTTTCAGACCGTGACCTGGGTGCAATGAGTGTGACCGGCCACATGGAAGTTCTGTAGAGCACGACGAACGGCCCAAAGTATCCGGGATCGCGGTCCCAAGGGCCAACCTAGAGGAGAGCCGAATGAAGATTAAAGATCCAGAGTACTTCACGATTTACAAAAACCCGGATCACTGGGAAGCGCACACGTGCGTGTGTCAGTTAAAGAATGGCGACATTCTGGTCACTTTCAATCAAACGCGCGAAAAGACCCACGAGGATTTCGACACGCCTAAAGTGATCCGTTCGACGGACAACGGCAAGACCTGGGATCCACAGAGCATCGTGACGGTCTGGCAGCAAACCGACACGTTTGGCTCGGATATTCCCTTGATCACCCAAATTTCCGACGGGACCGTTCTGGTCAATCATCTGGTCAACAGCTTCTACCACCAAAAAGGTATCCTCTCCGACTCAGGCCCGCAATCGGAAATGAATCGGTCGATTGGTTGTGAGGGCACGTGGATCAGCCGGTCAAACGACAACGGCCACAGCTGGGAGCCGAGCTACAAAATAAACCACGAGCCGATGCACTGGATTATGCCGGAAGACAGCATCCTAGAATTGCCGAATGGCACGTTGTTAATGGCGGTGCTTGGTCAACTGAATACACGGCGCGAGAGGAAGGATCAAGAACCCATTCGATCGGTTCTCATGCGCTCCGACGACAAAGGGTTCCATTGGGAGTACTACTCAACTATTTCGTTCGATCCGTCGGGTATTATGTCGTTCGATGAACCCTCTCTCGGCCGGACTCCCGACGGCACTCTCATCGTCTTGAATCGAACAGAAAATCTGCCCAGAGCGAGGCACGGGAATTTGTGGTTTACGTATTCCAAGAATGACGGCGAATCGTGGAGTCGTCCGGAGTGGACCAATATTTGGGGATACCCGGCGGACATCATTCAGTTGAAAGATGGAAGAATGCTTGCGGTTTACGGCTATCGAAGAGCGCCATGGGGTGTGCGTGGTTGCATTTCAGAAGACGGAATGCACTGGGACGTGAAGAACGAGTTCGTCATTCGCGAAGGCGGCGTGGCGCCTCCGACTCTTCCGGGTTTGTGGTGGCACATCGGCTATCCTCACTCGGTGCAACTCCAGAACGGCCGGATCTTGACCGTCGATCACAATTTCACTGAGAAGGAGCCTTGGATGCAGCAGGTAGTCGGAGTTTTGTACGACATCTAGACATCCAAGATCTTTCGCAAATTAACAAGGGCCGTGAAGCAGTGCGACTTCCGCAGGAGTGATTGGCGCAGGGCGGGACAGCCTAGTTCGCGTTTCGATCACCCTGCGGGAGCAGCGTCGTCCTCGTTCACTGAGATGGTTACTTGTGACAATACCAGTTGAGAGTTTGTCGAACCCTACCAGTGCCTCACGGGTGCGTCCCTACATCAAGCATCTTCGCTGGTATATATGCGCTCTCCTCTTCTTCGCTGCAGCGATCAATTACCTGGACCGCCAGACAGTCGCCGCCCTGAAAGAAGATCTCTCGACTCACCTGGGCTGGTCCGAGGCTGGCTACGGGTGGATCAACTTCTCCTTCCAGCTTTCCTACGCACTGATGATGAGCTTTGCGGGGCGCCTGGTAGACGTCTTAGGAGTGCGTCTGTGCTTCGCGATCGCGGTCGTGGTGTGGTCGTCGGCGGCGATGGGCCATGCGCTGTGCCGCACCGTATTCCAATTCAGTATCGCCCGTTTTTTCCTGGGTGCGGGAGAGGCCGCCAATTGGCCTGCGTCGGTAAAAGCAGTGGCGGAGTGGTTTCCTAAGAAAGAGCGAGCACTCGCCACCGGGATTTTTAACGGCGCCAGCAACTTCGGGGTGATGTTTGCAGCCGTTGCCGTATGGGTTGCCCACGCATTTGGCTGGCAGTCCGCCTTTATATTTACGGGCGGGCTGGGTTTCGTTTGGTTTGCCTTTTGGATGAAGTATTATTACGCCCCTCGCCAGCACCGGGCGCTTGCGCCGCAAGAGTTGGAATTGATCGAAAGCGATCACGAATCGGTCGTCGCCGAAGAAGAGGCGATCAAGATTCCCTGGGTCTTCCTGCTCCGTTATCGGCAGGGATGGGCTTTCTTCATCGCCAAGTTCATGACCGACCCAGTGTGGTGGTTTTATCTTTACTGGCTACCCTCCTATTTGGTCAAGGAGCGCGGATTTTCGACGATGGCTAGCATCTCCGTCCTGATCTTGCCGTATTTCACTGCGGATCTGGGCAGTATCGGCGCTGGATGGCTAGCCAGTTTCTGGATGAACCACGGCTGGCGTCCGGCACGTGCACGTCTGGCGGTCATGTTCATAACCGCGATGTGCATGCCGGCAGCGATCTGGGCGGTACTGACAAACCACGCATGGGCGTCGCTGGCGTTGATAAGCCTCGCGACGGCTGGTCACGAAGGTTGGTCGACCAATCTTTTCACCACGCCTTCCGACTTGTTTCCGAAACGTGTGGTTGGCTCCGTTGTTGGTTTGGGCGGGGCATGTGGCGCGATCGGCGGGATGCTGATGACGCTGCTCGCCGGCGGTTTCCTTCAATGGTTTGGCAGTTACGTGCCCCTGTTTATCGTTGCGGGACTGATGCATCCTCTGGCATTGCTGCTCTTCGTCTCGTTCGCCGGAAAGGACATGGAGCCAGCCAATGTGGAAGAAGGCCTGAAGGCTGGCCCCAGCGTCAGTCTCATTGTATCCGGTGGTGTTCTTGCCCTCCTTGGTTCAACCGCTGCATTTTTTGCGTATACCCACTGGAACGAAATCATTGTCGCTGCCAAGAATTCCACGGCGACGGCCGCGGGAATGTTTGTCGCATCGAGCGGGATCATCATTGTGGGCCTGCTTCTGATTTTCGCCGGGCTCGGCCGGAAGAGCCCACTGACACAGATTCAGTGAGGCCTTTGGAGAGTGGCGCTACTGTCGTTTTCTTCGGGAGGAATAGCTGGTCATGAATCCCCTCGGTTCGTGGTGTCTGGGTCTCGCCTTCTTCCTGCTTGCTGCCGCTGCTTCCTCCGGCGACGAAATTCTTCATTGGAGTCTATCAACGCCTGCTCCTGAGCCTCGCTCCGACTACGCTGCGGCCGTACTCGACGGCAAATTGATCATTGTCGGCGGTACCTGGTGGACCGGAACCAAGGACCATTGGATCAAGAAACAATTTTCCAGCAGCGTACATTCCTTCGATCCCCGCTCAGGCACTTGGACGAAATTGCCGGATTTACCGATTCCTTTAGGTTGCGCTACCGCAGCGGTCGTCGGCAATCGGCTTTTTGTTCTCGGTGGATATACAGGCTCGCAGGTGAATCGCAAGATTTACACTTTGGAGTCGCAACACCGCCAATATAGCTGGAAAGAATTCGGCGAGTTTCCTTTCGATCGGGTGTATCCGAGGGCGGTTAGCGTCGGCAAGATGCTTTTCGTCGTTGGTGGCACGGAACAATTTGAACCACGAGATCCTACCGGGACGTGCTGCAGTTCAAAGACTGCGAAACGCAGTCTGATGGCTTTGGACACCGAGCACCCGCAAACGGGCTGGAAAGATCTGCCTGGTTATCCGGGTGATTTGCGTTTTTACTTCGGCGCGGAAACGGACGGGCGCGCCATTTGGATGTTCGGCGGCATATACCAGGACAGCCCAAGAGATCCGATCGTGGCTTTTCATGACGTGGCCCGTTACGATATTGCCGCGGGAAAATGGGAGCAGGCAAAGCCGCTGCCGGATGTGAGCCACGAAGGCAATTCGCCGTCGGCCGTGTTTGTCGGTGACGGATTCGTCTTGGTGACTGATTCTCAGAAAGTGTGGAAGTTGGACCGGGCCGGAGAAACGTATCGGGAATTAACCCCGCTGCCCGAACTGGCGGCACTTGACCGATTTGTCTGGGTGAATGATGAGATCATTGGCGCGACGGGTGAAAACTTTATTCAAGGTCCGCGTCGTCGTTCTGAGTGGGTATTCGTCGGAAAGTTCGAAGCGAAGTAGCGTCGGGCGAAGAGCGAGCTCCGATTCAGATTTCACGCGCCGTGGCATCGCTGCGATGGATCAAATCTGGCCTCAGAATATGCTTCGCATCCGCATCGGAAATGCTCTTTATCTTCGGTCGCCTTGTGTTTTGTGGCAACGGACGAATGAATAGACACCGAGTGGCGCTAATTATCTGCGGCGCGATGGTCTTCGGCCCGGTGCTGCTTTCCAGCCTGTTCGGCACGACCCCCAAGAACTCGTCTTCTCCCAATGTCATCCTGATTACGATCGACACTTTGCGCGCGGATCATCTTCGATGCTACGGCGACGAGCAGGTGCGCACGCCGAACATCGATAACCTCGCGGCCGATGGAACACGCTTTACGACCGTGGTTACCGCAGCACCGTTAACCCTTCCTTCCCACTGCTCGATCATGACCGGCGCTTATCCGATGGTTCACGGAGTCCGCGACAACGTGGGCTATCGGCTCGATCCCTCGATTGAAACGCTGGCGCAGATCCTGAAGCGCCATGGATACATGACGGGGGCGTTCGTAGGGGCCTATGTGTTAGATCGCAGTTTTGGTCTCGGCACGGGATTTGACTTCTACTACGATCACTTCGAGACGAAGACGGAACCGGGCGCAATCATCAATATGCCTCAGCAATTGAAACGGCCAGGTGTGGAGGTCGTGAACCAGGCTCTCTCATGGATGCGGCGAGCCAGCGGACATCCGTGGTTTGTGTGGGTCCATTTTTATGACGTACATGATCCATATAACCCGCCATCCCCGTTCAAGGAGGAATACGCGGGCCGGCCCTACGATGGGGAGATCGCTTATGTGGATCAGCAAGTGGGCCGGTTGGTGACGTTCCTGAAGGAGCAGAAAACGTACGGGAAGACGTTAATCGTACTCACCAGTGACCACGGAGAGGGCCTGGGGGAGCACCGCGAAATTAGGCACGGCTACTTCGTTTATGATCCCACGCTTCTGGTTCCTTTGGTTTTCAAAACATTGGAGAACTCGATGAAAGCTGGAACGGTGACGCAACAAGTCCGCACCATAGACATTGCCCCTACCATTCTGCGCGCGCTCGGGTTCGCGAAGGGTCGTATGATGCAGGGACAGAGTCTCGTTGGACTCATGTCGGGCAGATCAGCAACTGACGCACTGGATGCGGATGCATACAGCGAAACTTTTTACCCTAGACAGTTCGGGTGGAGCGCCCTGCGCTCCCTACGGGTATCAAACCTGAAGTACATCGACGCCCCGCACGCCGAGCTCTATGAGCTGGCTCAAGATCCGCACGAGCTGACAAATCGCGCGATGGACCGGCCGGCGGTGATGAATGAGATGAAGGCCAAACTGCGTGCTTTGGAACTGTCATCGAGCGCTGCCGAAGCTCATGTGCCTGCCTCTCGACCGCTAGGCCCGGAGGAGGTGGAAAAATTGGCGAGCCTGGGCTACCTCGGGCACTCAGAAAGCGACAAGAGTTCGGAATCCGATGGATCGACCCGGGCTGACCCCAAAGACAAGCTCGATGTTTTCTATCTGATCAGCCGGGCCGGGATCGAAGCAGGGAGCGGCCATTGTGACCAAGCTATTGAATCCATATCGCGCGCAATTGACAAGGATCCAACGGTGGAGGCTAGTTACTTGATGTTGGGTCGATGCTACTTCAATCAAGAGCGCTACCCAGAGGCAAAGAAGACGTTTGAGACATTACTTTCTCGTGATCCGCAGAGTATCGAAGGCCAGTTTTTCGTTGCCGCCTGTGAATTCAATCTCGACGACTTGGACAACGCTGAAAAAGGGTTTGAGCACGTTTTAGAGGTAAATCCCCGGCACACCTACGCCCACAAGTTTATGGGCTTCATTGATCAGGCGAAGGGGAAACCGGATTCGGCTATTCAGGAATTTCGGAAGGTCCTGGAGACTTCCCCCAATGATGTGGAGGCGAACGGCAAGCTCGGATTTCTTCTCGCCAATGCCCATAGGCTGGGCGAGGCCCTTCCTCTGTTACAAAAAGTCGTCGCGGCAACACCTTCCGATGCCTCGGCCCATTACAATCTCGGGCTGGCTTACGAAGGGCTCGGACAAAAGGCAAATGCTACCGAAGAGCTCTCTCAAGCGTGTACATTGGACACCAAATTCTGCGAGAAATAGAGAATGATGCTGTACCAAGCGCGGATGCTGAGGCGAGTGTACGAGAAAACTTGGCGTATTGACGTCGATCCAAGAGCCTAGGCCAAATATGCGATTGAAGGAAAACAACAAGGAATCAAAAGACGCGCAAGATCTGCGCCACTTTGGCTACGCCCAGGAATTGTTCCGCACTATGGGCGGCTTCTCGAACTTCGCCATTTCGTTTTCGATCATATCCATTATCACTGGCATTGCTACGCTGTACGGATACGGTCTGGAACAAGGTGGCCCCGCGGAAATGTCATTCGGCTGGCCCTTGGTTGCGATCTTCACACTGACGGTAGCAGCGAGCATGGCTGAACTCTCGTCGGCCTTTCCCACTTCTGGCGGTATGTACTATTGGGCCAGCCAGCTCGGGGGAGCGGGGTGGGGTTGGTTCACGGCGTGGTTCAGCATTATCGGCTTGATAGCCAACCTCGCGGCGGTCGATTTTGGGTGTGCGCAGTTTGTGACCCCACTGCTTGGGCTCAGTTCGGATACCCGGACACTGTTAGTCGTCTATGGTGGGATTCTCTTGTCCCACGGCTTGCTCAATCACTATGGCATCCGGTTGGTCGCCTGGCTGAATGATTTCAGCGTGACCGTGCACATCGTGGGAGTAATTGCCATCGTGGGCGCTCTTTTGTTCTTTGCTCCCAAGCAGCCTATTTCCTTTTTTCTGCAGCGCGCGACCGGCGCCCATTCCCCTTACTGGTGGTCCTTCCTGCTCGGGCTGCTGATGGCTCAGTGGACTCTGGTCGGTTACGATGGATCAGCCCACGTTTCCGAAGAAACAGTCGACCCGAGACGGCGCGTGCCCTGGGGCATGGTCAACGCCGTGATTATCTCGGCGCTGGTTGGCTATTTGCTACTTTTCGCATTGACGCTTTCTATCCACGACATTCCTGGTGTGCTCGGGGCAACGGATTCGGCGGGCAACAAGATTCCTGCGGTCATCGTCATCCTTAGCCAAGCGCTCGGCAATCGGGCAGGTAGCATCATGACGTGGTTTGCGGTTATGGCCATGTGGTTTTGCGGGGTGGCTTGCGTGACCGCCACGTCGCGCGTCATCTACGCATTCGCTCGTGACAACGGCCTACCACTTTCCAAAGCCTGGCGCAAAGTGGTGGACAAGCACTCCACTCCGGGGCCGGCCATCTGGCTTTGCGTCGGGATGTCTTTTCTTGTGGCAATCTCGAGCGGCGCGTACTCCGTGGTGACCTCGATGAGCACCATCGGATTGTACATATCTTACATTTTGCCGATCTATCTGGGCTGGCGCGCCTGGCAAACACCCAAGTGGGTTGAGCGTGGGCCGTGGAATCTGGGCCGTTGGAAAAACGCCGTCAACATAATTGCTATCGGTTGGACAGTGTTTATTTGCGTGATCTTGGTTATGCCGCCCAATCAAGTCGCCGGTGAAACGCTACTAGGGGCTGTGGTCTTATTAGTCGCATGGTATTTCATCAGCGAACGCAAGAAAGTGCATGCTGCAGCGGCGACGCGGGGGGCAGCCTCCGGCAATTTCTGATGTCTGTATTTTCTGCATGGTGCAGGTGCGCCTCCCGATTATGGCCATGAGGTTCACAATTTCGCATATCGAAACATCGCCAGGGTTGTTCATGCCGGGTCTATGCGAATGAGGAGCTTCCGTATTGTTCTTGTTGGTTGCCTGCCATTCTTGTTTAGCCCCGTAGTTAGCCATGCGCAAGGGAAGTCATCTCGACCGGACGTGTTTCTTGTGACCATAGATACGCTCCGTGCTGACCATGTTCGTTGTTACGGTTACCGGCAGGTTCAAACTCCCGCAATGGACGGTTTGGCCAGAGACGGTGTTCGCTTCGCACAGGCATTCACCCCGAGCCCCATTACCAATTCTTCCCACACCAGTATCCTCACCGGGTTACTCCCCAGATCGCATGGAGTGACTGACTTTGCAGTTCCTCTATCACCAGCTCACGTTACCTGGGCAGAATTGCTCAAGCAGCAGGGTTATCACACGGCAGCCTTTATTGGCGCGGTGATTTTGGATAGTCGAACCTTGGCGCCAGGTCTGGACCGCGGATTCGATTACTACGACAACTTTCCCAAGCACGCACAGACCAAATCCCGATGGGGCCGGGTAGAGCGCCGCGGGATGGACGTTGCTCACCGCGCCGAATCTTGGCTGAATACGCATCCGGCAGGACCACACTTCGTCTGGATGCACCTCTATGATCCTCACGATCCTTATGAGCCTCCCGCGCCGTACTCGCGGCTGTATAAGGATCATCTATACGACGGCGAAATCGCCTATGCGGATTCGGCTCTCGGACACTTTTTGGGGTATCTCAAGCAGCATTCGCAATATCGGAATTCGATTATTATCGTGGTTGGGGATCACGGCGAAGGTTTGGGTGAACATCATGAGGAAACGCACGGAATATTTCTCTACGATTCCACCACCCACGTTCCACTAATTCTCAAGCTGCCGGATGGGATCGACGCGGGACGAGAAATAGATGCTTTGGTGCGGACCATTGACATCCTTCCCACCGTTCTCGGTCTAACTAACACTCGCGTTCCTGCGCAGCTCGATGGTGAATCCCTCGAGCCGTACTTCGCGGGCAGTGAAGTGGCTGGTCGGATAGTTTTTGGCGAGACCGACTATCCATTGCGTTTCGGATGGGCCCCGTTGCGGTCCGTTCGGGCTGACGGGTCTAAATTTATCGAAGCGCCTCGTCCGGAACTCTACGATCTGCAGTCCGATCCTGCGGAATTAAAGAACGAGTATCAACCATGGAACCTGGTTGTTCAGAAGTTCCGCGAGATGTTGGCGGATCTCCGGCTGCGCGAGGCGCCGCCTTCACCTTCTACCGCCACGGTAGGGCAGGGAACCATCGATGAATTGAAGTCACTCGGCTATCTCGGTCCGGCCGACGCAGGGAGCGCCACCAATGTCCCCGAGCCATCGCTTTTACCCGATCCCAAGGACAAGATCGAAGAGCAGAATCTTCTGCACACCGCCATGATGGCGTCGGAGGACAGCCGCGTCGACCAAGCGCGAAATGCTTTCAAGAGGGTTCTGCAACTGGATCCGGAATCGCCTACGGCACTCCAGCAGCTAGGCGAGCTCGAACTGCAGGTGCACCAATATGCGCCTGCGGTCGAATACCTGAAGCGCGCTCGCTTGGTCCGCCCAGAAGACGCGATGGTTGCCTTCTACGAAGGTCAAGCCTTGGAGGCGACGAACGATTTGGCCGCCGCTCGTGACGCTCTGGTCGCGAGTTTGACGATTTTCCCCGGACAGTTTCAGGCGCACTTGATACTTGGCCGCGTGTATCTTGGCCTTAAGGATGCTAACGCGGCGGAAGATCAGCTCGAGGCCGCGCTGTTGCTGCAACCGCAGAATGTCGATGCCCACCTGTGGCTAGCTCGGGCTTTGATCGTGGACGGAAAGTTCACAGAATCCATTGCGCAGCTCTTGCCGTTGTCCAGATCCGAGCGGAATAATCCCGAATTGTTCCACGCGCTGGCGCAGGCCTATGCAAAAGCGGGGAAGAAGGCCGAGGCCGAGCGAGCCGAATCCCGGGCCAAACTGCTGGAGCAGCGTCAACAAACCACCAAGAACTAACACTGCTGTCTTAGTCCGCGGCGGGTGTTTTCTCGAAAATTTCGGTCAGTACGTGACCGCGCATTTGGGTAGTCTGCTCGATCCCGTAAATATGCAGTATGGTCGGGGTAATGTCATACAC
>Ga0302325_10021355_pt1 | contig 13558 bp, 13 predicted proteins | sample Palsa_T0_2_FD_201948 | JGI IMG/M metagenome (GOLD analysis project Ga0302325, IMG submission 201948) | Peat permafrost microbial communities from Stordalen Mire near Abisko, Sweden - Palsa_T0_2 | ecosystem: Environmental > Terrestrial > Soil > Palsa > Peat permafrost | place: Sweden: Abisko... | reverse complement strand
GCCCGGCTGGAGCGCATGACGCGCAGCATGTAGCGCCAGTCCACCAGTCCGTAGGCGATCACGAACAGCAGGCCCGCCAATGCGCTGAGCGGAACGAAGCGTGCCTGCCCCGCCATGAGCCAGAAGATGATCGCCACGCAGAATGCGTTGATCACCGCGGCGAAACGGGTCGCCGCCCCCGCCTCGTAATCCAGTGCCGATCGGGTAAAGCTTCCCGACCCGGGAATGCACTGAAAAAAGCTGCTGGCAAAGTTCTTCAGACCCTGGGCGAAGAACTCCTGGTTTGCGCTGATTTCCTCACCGGTGTGGACCGCGATGCTCTTGGCGATGGCCACGCTCTCGAGCATGCCAACGATCGCCAGCGCCAGCGCCCCGCCGAACAGTTCCTCGGTTTCGTTCCAACCGAGCGCGGGAATTTGAAAGTGCGGCAGGCTGTGCGGCAGCGGTGAGATCAAAGCCACCTGCCGGTTTGTCCAACCGAAAAACCAGACGGCAATTGCCGACAGAACCACCGCGACGAGCGAGCCGGGGAGCAGCTTTGATCGCATGCGCAGCAGCACGATCAATGCAACCACTCCGCATCCGATCAGCACCGCGCGCGGATTGATTTCGCCAAGATGAAAACAGACCTGCCGGACCGATCGGAACACGGCCGGCAGGTTGGATGCCGTTGGTTGTGAAAGCCCCAGAAACGCGGGCAGCTGACCGAAGAAAATGAGCAACCCCGCGCCGCTGACCAGCCCGGAGATCACCGGCCGGCTGACGTACCGAACGATGTTGCCCATCATCGTCGCGGCAAACGAAAGCTGGATCAGCCCCTTCAGCAGCGTCAGACAAAACACCAGTTGCAGATAAAGCTCGGGCTGGCCGGTTGGGTCGGCCAGCCGATGAACGGTCGCCGCGATCAGCAGGCTCTGGGTGTTGGTTGGCCCGGTCGTCATGTGCTCGCTGCTGCTCAGCAGCGAGCCGATCACACCCTGAATGACCGAACTGTACAAACCATATTGCGGCGGCACTCCCGCGACGATGGCGTACGCCATCGACTGCGGAACCTCCAGAACCGAAACCGTGATCCCCGCAAAAAGATCCTTGCGAAACTTGTGAAAATTGTAATGCCGCGCCGTCTCAAACGGCGGTCGAAATGGCGTTGCAATTTGACGAAGAAGATTCACCAGAACACCTTGAGATTCATCGGCGGGGTCATCGGCAATGTGTCTGACGAATCGCTCCAGGGAGCGGACGACTGCGTCTGAATATCGGGTGGCACGCCATCGCGCATTAGCATACTGAGCGGCGGGGTATCAACAACTCGTGCCCGCAAATCGTTGTAGGCATCAGCGGATTATCAGTTGTTTAGCCGCGACCCGGAATGCCTGTATTCGGGCATGCAGGGGAGCGCGTCTTTCGTGCGGTCCCAACGCTCCCCTTCAGGACCGAGTACGGTCCTTGCGGGTCGGGGCTAAACCCGGGTTTTCAATGCCGCTGCGCTTCACCGCCGCCGGTTTTGCTGATGCCGCGCATCGCCATGGTCAGTGATTCTCGCGTCGTGGCGTTCCGCAGCGCCTCATCATGCGAAATCAATTGCTTCTGATACAGCTCCAGCAGATGCTGATCGAACAGCTGCTGGCCCCCGCCGGCGGTGCGGATGTAGTCGCTGAGCTCCAGCGCCCGGCCTTCGAGAATGTATTTGCTGGGCACCGGCCCGCCGCGCATCACCTCAACCGCGGGGCGGCGTGACGCATCCCGGCAGATCACCAGCCGCTGCGAAATGATCGCCTCCAGATTCCCCGCCACCTGCGTCAGCAACAGCTTGTGCTCATTCGGCGGGAACATTGCGATGATCCGTTCGATGGTTTGCGGCGCGTTGGCGCTGTGCACGGTGGAGAAAACCTGGTGCCCGGTATCCGCCGCCCGCAGCGCGATGCGCAGGGTGTCCATGTCGCGCAGCTCGCCAACCAGTATCACGTCCGGATCCTGCCGCATCGATTGGCGAAGCGCCTGATCGAAGCTGGGTGTGTCGGTGCCGACCTCCAGCTGCGCAATCAATGCCAGCTTGGATGTGTGCAGATATTCAACCGGATCTTCGATGGTGATGATTTTGCTGGACCGGGTCTGGTTGATCAGGTCGAGCATGGCCGCCAGCGTGGTGGATTTGCCGGACCCGGTGGTGCCGGTGACCAGCGTGAGCCCGCGACCCGACAGCGCGATCTCGCTGACCACCGGCGGCAGATGCAACTCCGCGACGCCACGGATTTTGCTTTTGATGATGCGCATCGAGATCCCCGCCTCACCCAGCTGCCGATACGCCGAGCAGCGGAAGCGCGACAGCGCCGGTGCCGCATAAGAAAAATCCAGCCCCGCGGTGAGCCGCTCATCCAGCCGGTCGCTCAACCGCGCCGGGACGATCGACAGAACAAAAGCATGCAGTTCCTCATCGGTGATCGGCGGCACCTCAACCGGCCGCAGAATCCCACCGATGCGCAGCATGGGCCTCAGCCCCGCCTGCATGTGAATATCCGAAGCATCATGCTCGACCGCGAACTGCAGAAGTCTGTTGAAGTCCATAATGTCCCGCCGAATCGCTTGAAGTGCGCCCTGGTGAAAACGCAGTCTACCCGCCGATGTCATCGGCAGGGAGAATAAATAGGGACTGAAAATAAATTGGGAAAATAAATAGGGACGGGAGCTATTTATTATCCTGTGTTGTAGGCAATCCGCCGGTCAGCCGTACCTGTAACGCCTGTACTCGGGAATGAAGGAGAGCGCGCTTTCGCGCGGCAGCCGCTCGCGAAAGGCGAGTTTATTTAGAAAACTTCCGCCGACGCATGGACAGGCCCGCCGATACCAAACCAACAGCCGCCAGACCCGCACTCGACGGCTCAGGCACCGCAGCGGCAATCTGCGCGGTTGACGATGCCGCCGACAGGCTCGCACCCTGCGTGTTGAATGCGTTGTCAATCAACGTGTAATCCGACCCGTCGATGACCCCGTCATAATTGAAATCGCCGTTGGCCCAGCCGGTCAGCGGCGACGCGCCGGACTGGCTGAGATATCCGTTGTCGATCCGCGAATAATCAGAACCATCCACTTTGCCGTCCAGATTGGCATCGCCGTAGTAGGTGTATTTCACCAGCACATCCGCCGAGGCGGAGGTTTGCCCGTCAAAGGTTGGGTAGATGGGGCTGCCGCTGCCGTTATCGTTTTGCATCACACCCAGCGCGGTGAGATGGGTCGTGTCATCCGCCGCCGCTGATGAGGTGATTCCGGTGTCCACTCCGACGCCGCCACCGAGCCCGCCCCAGGTTCCATTGGCGTACCCGGATTTAATCTGGTTGGTGATCGTCGCCAGGTTCCCCCCGGTGACAATCAAATCATCGCTGGAGACGTCGAATTGCCCTTGCCAGTGCCCCAAACTACCGGTAACCGACGGCACCGTGGAGGCAAACACAAATGCGTTACCCGTGTGCGTGTAGCCGTCGTTTTGAATCAGCGGAGATACCGCACCAGCCCACGCTTGAGCCATCAGCGCATAGCCCGCATCAGTCGGGTGAACACCGTCACCACTGATATCGCCGGGGGGAACAACCGGAACCATGTCCAAAAAGCGATCCTGCGGAAAATTGGAGGCAATGTAACCCGGCAGCACCGACTCCTGCGCGGCGATTTCATTGGTCCCGCCGTACCCCGCCAGATTCCACGGTGGAGTTGAAAGGACCACATGCGTCAGCGGACGGTTGACATTGAACCACTGGAGCAGCAACGCGATATTGCCCAGGGTCGTGCCCGGTGTTGAAGTGTCACCGATGGGTATTCCCTGCCACGGGTCATCGGTGCCGATCATCAGCAAAACAATATCCGGGTAGATCGCCGAGCGACCGGTGCCATTGCCGCCGGTCATCCAATAACCGCCCATGTTGGGAGCCACGCCATAGACGTTGATATTGCTTGGCACCACTGCCGCATCGAGATTCTGAAGAATCTCATTTGTGCTGTACCCGCTGAACGCGCCGATCTGATTCTGCCCCATTGCCGTCATCGCCTGACTGTAGCCCGCCAGATTGTACGACTCGCCGGTATAGGTCGTCGGATCATACACACCGACGTATTGGATCTGTTTCCCCTGGCTGGCCAGATCATTCAGCAAGTCCTGCCGATATCCCGGGTCGGCCTGCGTCCCGTTATATCCCGCACTGATGCTGTCCCCAATGACCATCACCGTGACCGGCGACGCAATCGCAGGACCGACGGCAGCCATCAGAATGGCCAGGGAAGAATACGAAATCAATTTCACGGATCACCCAGCCGAGGAATGCGGAAGTCATACAACGCTAAGGCGTTACATTATAGGCGGGCCATCAGCGGATACAACAAAAATCCGCCTGATTCCGATCATAGAAACAGCAATGCGAATGCCCGGTAGACCGCCCCTTCGTGCAGGGCATATTGATAGGCGAACTCGTCGAGGGTTTTGGTCTTGGCCATCGGTGCTCTTGAGTCTTTCGATCTTTTACGGGGACGATTGCGGGAACGCGAATCCGCTGATTCTCTGTTGCGGGCGAAGGCGCGGAGTGCGGCCATTGTTTGGCCTGCGGCTTGAAAAAGAGTTGGTAGCCGGTTGTGTTCCGAGGGTGCCCGAAAATTACTGTGTTACGCCCAATTTGTCGGCTCAAAAGAGTCGATTCGTAAGCTATTGTCCTGCATGCAATTAAGATCACGGCAATAACCTGACAATTATTTTTTTAAACGTAACAAAACGTGACAAACGTAACATTGACCATTGAAGGCGGCGTTTTTGATCTGAAGGTGGGATTGTCGGCGGTCACTCGACAGCCGTGAGCCGAACCGTATGATCTGGCTATCGACACCGCTCGGAGCTTCCGGGCGGTGTCGCTTTTTAGGTAGCCTGCAGAGCCGCACATGAAAACCGACCCGAAAAAACCTGCTGCGACGCCAACCGACTGGGGGGATGTGGCGGATTGGTACGATCAGTTGGTGGGGGAGGCGGGCAGCGAGTATCACCGCGAGGTGGTGTTGCCGGGCACGCTGCGGTTGCTCGCCGCACAGAAGGGGGATCATGTGCTGGATCTGGCGTGCGGGCAGGGGGTGCTGTGCCGATTGCTGGCGGCCAAGGGGATCGAGGCGACCGGCGTGGACGCGGCGGCGGAGTTGATTCGATTGGCAAGAAGTCGTGCGGTAAGCGCCGATGCACCGACCCACTTTCATGTGGCGGATGCGGCTCATGTGCCGTTCCTGCCGGACGGGGGTTTCTCAGCGGCGGCGTGCGTGCTGGCGATTCAGAACATGCACCCGCTGGGGCCGGTGTTCACCGAGGTGGCGCGGGTGCTCAAGCCGGCGGGCAAGGTGGTGCTCGTGATGATGCACCCGTGTTTCCGCGGGCCCAAGGAGACCGAGTGGGGATGGGATGTCGCCAAGACCGTGCAGTATCGTCGGGTGGATCGGTATTTGATTCCGCGAAAGACGCCGATCGTGACGCATCCGGGGAAGGACCCGGGGAAGTACACCTGGTCGTTCCATAAACCGATCGAGAGTTATGTGAAATCGCTGCGGAACGCGGGGATGCTGGTGGACAGCATCGAGGAATGGCCGAGCCACAAGAAGAGCACCAGCGGCCCGCGCGCGGCGGCGGAAAATGCGGCAAGGGAAGAGATACCGATGTTTATGGCGGTGAGAGCGGTGAAAATCGTAAATGCAGAAGTCAGAATGCAGAATGCAGATCAGGAAATGCCGAAGCAGCCCCCGTAATTGGTAGCCGGTGTCTTGCCTGGTCATTTGATCATTCGGATTTCAGCATTCATTCGGGGATTCGGGCTTCGGCATTTCCCCATTCCCTCTTGCCCGCTGATTCCTCGCCGCTACAGTATCCCAACCTCATGGCGACCGATTCTCGCGTATCTGCCGTTCCCGCGCCGCTCATGGCGATCTGCGGCTGGCTCTTGCCCGGGGCGGGGTACTTTCTGATCGGGCAGATCGGTCGGGCACTGGGGATCGGCATCACCATCATCCTGCTGTTTGTAGCCGGGCTGTTGATCGGCGGTGTTCGCGAGATCGAGGTGCCTGGCTTTAATGTCGACACGGGTGAGAAGCAGATGGTCACGCTGGTTGATCCGGTGACGCATCGTGCGCTGCTGGATTCTCAGAATCGGCCGCAAACGGGCTGGGCGCTGGAGGTTTCGGCGCTGGGCGAGATTCGCGACAAACCCTGGTCGGTGCCGCAGGTGCTGGCCGGTCCGATCGCGATCGCTTCCGGTGTTTGGAGCGTACACAACGCCGCGGCGGATGGTCAAACCATGCAGATTGATCCAGCAACCGGCAAACTCGATGTGAAAACCGGGAAGGCGCCTCTTGGCGCGATCAGCCATGCCCGCGTGAATGAAATCGGTTCGCTGTATCTGTCCGTGGCGGGGCTGCTCAATCTGATGGCGATCATCGATTCCACCTGGCGGGCATCGCATCTGAGCCAGAAGCGGAAGGAAGCGAAATGATGTCGTTGCTGGCCTACCGCCTGTTTCTGGATCCCATGCCGGTTTGGGATTACTGGTATCTGCTGATCGTCCCGCTGTGCGTGGCGGTTGCGGTGGTTTACAAATCGATGAAGTGCCGGTCCATGAGCCAGGTCCCGCTCGAGGCGGGGGCGATTGTGCTGTGGATTCTGGGGGGATTCGGTGCTGCGGCGGTGGGGTTGATGCTGCTGGTGAATTGGCTGGGAAAGTCCTGAGCGGAGGCGTACTCGCCGCAGTCGAAGGATCTTGGTCGATCCGGGGTGAACCTCGGATCTTGCTTGGATCGTCAAGGTGAAACACCAAGTCCCACGACTTGTGAAAAAACACATTTCACTTCATCCTTGGCTGGATCCTTCGACTTCGGTGGAATACCACCTGCGCTCAGGACTAAGGGTACGGCAACTCCGCCTGTAAGAACTCTTTTCCCCCGTGCGAATGCAGCCGAGTCACATATTTGTTCACCGCCACACCCGGTGATTCGCGGAGTTGACCGGTGTCGAGGCCAAATGCCCAGTAATGCCAGGGGCAGACGATGCAGCCATCTTCGATAGAGCCGTCGGCCAGGTTTGCCCCGGCATGCGGGCAGGTGCTGTCGATCACGCAGATCCGGTTTCCGCCGAGAAAAACCGCCAGATGGAATCCATCCACCTCGACGTATTTCCCCTTTCCCTCCGTGAGTTCATCGAGCGAGCAAAGCGTAACCCAGGCCATGCGGGACAACTCCGGAACCAGGAAATCACTCACGGGACAGGCATTGTGGCCGGCGCGGTGGTTGGTGGCGCAACCGGTGTCACGGGCACTTCAGGCGCGGGGGTGCCTGAAGAGGGACTTTCCGAAACCATCGCCTTCAGATCATCGGTCATCTGCTGCACCACCGCAGCAACGGCCCTGAAGGAATCGGTCGCATCCAGATCGTGCATCGGTCCCTGCACCGTTGCGGCCGTTGCGACCTTGGTATTCAACGTTTCCAGCAATCCCGGCAGCTGGTCCTTGTCCAGCAGATATCGCGTGACCAGCTCATTCAAAGCGGAGGCGGTCGCCTGCAGGGCCTGGTTTTCCACCGCTTCCATCCGCTCGCGGGGGATGCTCTGGATGGTGGCGGTCTGTTTCGATTCGGCGATGATCGCCAGCGAGTTGGTGAATCCCGGGGATTGCACGGGGCCGTTGATCAGGCGGAGGATTCGACCCAGATCGTCCAGCGCGACAACCAGCGTCTGGCGATGCTCGGCACCGGTGGTGCCGGGGAAGGCGGAAATATCGTCGTTGAATTTGGCCACCAGCGGTACCAGTTCCGCCGTGGCCGCCTCGCGCGACAGGGGCATGGTCCAGGTGGGTTGCGGCGGCGCGGGCTTGGGTTTCGCCGGGGTTTCGCAACCAATCGCAGCGCTTGCAAGCACCGCCGCCAACATCGTCCGCTTAAATGCCTGATTCATTTCAACTCCAATGGGAAATCCGGGGGAAAATCCGGGCGAAATCCGGTTTCGGGAACGTTACTTCAATTCCGCGATCTTAACCGGTCGGCGCTCGGCTGCACTAATTACCGCGGCTTCCAACACTTCCTGGGTCTTGTACGCATCCGCGAAATCCGGCACGGGGGTCACCCCCGGCTTGCCGGCGATCTCGCTGAGCATATCCGCCGCCTGATTGATGAACGTATGTTCGTAACCAATCGAATGGGCATCCGGCCACCAGTTGGAAGCGTACGGGTGAACCCCGCCATGGCTGACATTGATCTTATGCCAGCCCCGCACTTTGCGCTCTTCCGTGCGGTCGAAAAAATTCAACCAACTGAGATTTTCAAAATCGATGGAGATCGCGCCCTTTTCACCGTGGATTTCCACGCCGTTTTTGTTCTGGTACCCGGTGGCAAACCGAGTGGCTTCAAAGGTGCCGATCGCACCGCCCTTGAACCGGGCGAGGAAGATCGTGGCATCGTCGATGTCCACCTTCCCCTTCTTGCTGCTGGCCGTAACACCACCGGTAATGCCACCATCGGATTCCTGGTGGGGGATGACGCGCTCCTTGATGAACGTCTCGGCGATCGCGCCGGTCACTTCGGTGATTTCATCCCCGGTGATGAACCGGGCCATGTCGATGATGTGCGCGCCCAGATCGCCGTGCGATCCGCTGCCGGCGATTTTCTTGTTGAACCGCCAAATCAGCGGTACCTCCGGCCCGGCCCAGTCCTGCAGATAATACGCCCGCACATGATAAATCCGGCCCAGCCGGCCCTCTTTGACCAGCTGATGCGCCAGTGTCACCGCCGGCACCCGGCGATAGGAATACCAGACAAATGCCTTGCACTTTTTGGCCTTCCTGGCCGCGTCCCGCATCTGCCGGGCTTCGGCCAAAGTGCCTGCCAGGGGTTTTTCGCAGGCGACGTGTTTCCCGGCTTCCAGGGCTGCCAGGCACATTTCCAAATGCGAACTGTTGGGGGTGGTGACATCGACCAGATCGATCTGAGGATCAGCAACGGCTGATTTCCAATCGGTGCTGGCCTTCTGCCAGCCCCAGCGGTTCTTGAAGGCCTCCAGCTCCGCCGCATTGCGCCCGCAAACGGTTTGCATGATGGTCCGCTCGGGCAACCGGAAAAACTTATCCACCTTCAGATAGGCATTGCTATGGGCCCGGCCCATGAACTTCTGACCGATGAGACAGACACGGATTGCATTTTCGCTCATTGGGGGAGGAGTTTAGCCGAGAGGTATTGGAAAATGCAAAATGCAGAATGCGGAATGCAAAATGAAGAAAGAATTTCTGTCTTCATTCTGCACTCTGCATTTCGCATTCTGCATTTATGATTCAGTCGCCGCCGGTGGTTTCCTCAAGGATCTTGCGAAGATACCCGTTTTCCCGCCGGGTGGCTTCCAGATCAAACACCAGGTATTTGATGCTCAACCGCAGGTAGTCCAGGCTTTCCTGCAGGCTGCTGACGGTCTGGCGGAGACGTTCATGGCGCTGGCGGGTTTCATCGGCGATCTTCTCCAGCTTTTGCCGCTCGCTGGGGGGAAGGGTGCTGATCTCGCCCATCAGTTCGGCCAGCTTGGATTGAAAATCTTGCTCGTTCATCGACGTTGCTCCAAATCTCCCGCGATCCGTCGCGCTGAAAAATTCCAGAAGGCTTGTCCACCCCAGAACCTGTTGACTGGCCTGCGAGTCTGTACGACTATAATCCAAATTCGGCGTGCGGCTCTACAGAGAAATGCGCCCGCGACAGGGTAATTGCTTATTGGACGGGGAAACAGGCGAAATGCGCCGGTCATGTGGATATCACCGCATGTACCGTCTGCTGATTCCGGAGAGAAAATGGCCGAATCACAGTACGATGATGCAGCCGATGCACTGGCGCGAATGGCCGCCGGTGATGTCGCTCCCAGCGAGCATGAACCGGAGAGCGAACCACCACCGACACCGGCATCTGCACCGGTTAGGCCGGTGAAACCCGCCGCCGCACGCCCGGGGGTCGTTCGGCAAGCAGCGCCGGTGTCAAAACCCGCAGCACCCGCGCCAACCGCACCGGTTCGCACTCGCCCGGCGGCACCCGTGCTCTCCAGCGCACCGCCACCACCGGCCGCGCCGCCGGCACCCGCCGGCCCTGTGATCGCCACGCCCAGCGCTCGAAAAGTCCGCCCGGTGGCACCCACCATCCGTTCGGTTGCTGTCCCCAACGAACAATCCCAGCCGGAAGTCGATGGCGACCAATCCACCGCCTTATCCGGCGAAACCAGCGAGGTGATCGACGATGACGAAGCTGCGATAATGGTCCCCGCCCCGGCGCCGGATGCGGCGGTGATCGAATATCGCTCCAGAACCGCAGCCGACGCTCGGGCGAAGATGGCCCGGAAAAAGAACCTGGAAATCCGCCGGACATTCATCCCCATCCTGCTGACTTCCGGCACGGTGCTGATCGGCTTCGCCTCGCTGCGATTCGTCAGCGGGCCGGATTCCACACTCTCGGATCTGGATCTGTGGATACCGATTGTGCTGGTGCTGCTGGCAGTTGTTTTCTTTGCCGTGGCGGTGGTGAATATGTTGAGCGTGAAGGATCAGCTAAAACAGTCCTGAGCGAAGGCGTACTCGCCGAAGTCGAAGGATCTGGCCCCGGATGGATAGAACCGTAATCAGCAGCAAATCGCGGAACCCAATCTTTAGGAAATACATACAAATGTCGGCAAACATCGGTTCAATCATGCACCGCCTGAGTATCACAACAATCCTGACAACCCTGCTGGCGTTTGCCCCTCTGCTCACCAAAGCCGCTGATGCGCCGCCGACCACCAAGCCCGCTGCCGCACCCTCCGATTGGCCCGAAACCAAGGAACACAAAGACGCCCGCATGAAGTGGTTTCGCGAAGCGAAATTCGGGATGTTCATTCACTGGGGTGTTTATTCCGTCCCGGCAGGCACCTACGACGGCAAGCAGATCAAAGGCATCGGTGAATGGATCATGAACCATGGCAAGATACCCGTGGATGTGTATGCCAAATACACCAGCCAGTTCACCGCCAACAAGTTCGATGCCGAACAGTGGATGCAGATGGCTGAAGATGCCGGCGTGAAATACATCGTCATTACCTCCAAGCATCACGATGGATTTGCGATGTTTCACTCGGCGGTGGATGGGTACAACATCTTCGACGCAACCCCGTTCCATCGCGACCCATTGGCTGAGCTGGCGGTGGCGGCCAAGAAGCATGGCATCAAGCTGGGCTTCTATTATTCGCAAGCGCAGGATTGGCATCATCCCGGCGGGGCGGCATCCGGCGGGCACTGGGACAAGGCCGCACAGAATGGATCGATGGATGATTACATCGACAAGGTGGCCATCCCGCAGGTGCGGGAAATCCTGAGCAACTACGGTGATGCCCCGGCAGTTTTGTGGTGGGACACGCCCCACGACATGAACAAAGAACGCGCCGACAAGCTGTACAAAGTCGTCAAAGAACTCCGCCCCGACATCATCATGAACAACCGCCTGGGCGGTGGTTACAAAGGCGACACTGAAACCCCCGAGCAGCACATCCCCGCCAACGGCTACCCCGGCCGCGACTGGGAAAGCTGCATGACCATCAACGACACCTGGGGTTACAAAAGCTACGATACCAACTTCAAGAGCACCGATACCCTGCTGTTCAACCTGATCGACATTGTCAGCAAGGGCGGGAACTATCTGCTGAATGTCGGTCCCAATTCCGAAGGTGAAATCCCCGGACCGGAAGTGGATCGCCTCTTGGCGATGGGGAAGTGGCTGAAGGTGAATGGCCAGGCCATCTACGGCTGCAGCCCCAGCTGCTTCGGCGCGGAATACGGACAGGAGGTCACCGCCAAGGACGGCTACGGCCACGATCAGAAAGTCTCGGGCAGCAAGGATTGGCGCTGCACCACCAAGCCGGGCAAAATCTACATTCACATTTTCAATTGGCCCGGTACCAGCTTCCAGCTGGACGGCGTGAAGGGCAAGATCACCAAGGCATATATGCTGGCCGACCCGGGTACGGTATTGACCGTCATTCAGGACGGTGGCAAGGGGACCATTACCTTGCCGGTAAAGGCCCCGGACGCGATTTGTTCGGTGCTGGCGTTGGAAGTATCTCCGTAGTCGCCCCTGCATTTGAAATTAGGGCGTTGGACTTCTATCATCGTTCGGTCCGATGAATGAGAAAGACCAAGGAGTTTTGAAATGGCCAACGCAAACGTAAAAGAGTTCACCGACGCGAATTTCGATGCCGAGGTGCTGAAGTCGTCCACACCGGTGCTGGTGGATTTCTGGGCCGAGTGGTGCCCGCCGTGCAAGGCGCTGGGGCCGACCATCGACAAGCTGGCCAACGATTACGCCGGCAAGGTGAAAGTCGGCAAAGTCGACACCGACTCCAATCGTGACATTTCGCTGAAATACAGCATCAGCTCAATCCCCACGATCCTGGTTTTCAAGAACGGGCAGGTTGCCAGCAAGATCGTCGGGTTCAAGAAGGAAGCCGATTTCAAGGCGGTGTTGGACGCGATCTAGTAGCTGGCATGGGCGTCCCGCCCATGTTCTTCATTGTTGCAGGATAGTATTTGGCACGGGCGAGACGCCCGTGCTACTTTTTTCTCACCGCCTCAAACAACGGATTGGTAATCAGCACCTTCGCCACCGGAGCATCCGCACTCGGCAGATCCGCCGGCGCGACATCGGGGCGGAACAGCTTGCCGTTGAATGCCTTCATGTATTCGGTCCAGTTGCTGTCGATGCCGTTGGGCGCTTCGCCGCGGCACGCGCCCAGCGCCATCGTCAGCTTGGCATCCATGTTCTCGATCGCATGCACCGCCAGCGCCTCGGGTGTGGCGGGAACCTTGGGTGACCCGAATTCGGTCTCGCCATGATGGCTGAGAATGATGTGCTGAATCACATCGATCAGTGGCTGCGAAATCGGCTGGCCTGTCTTTCCCTCCGCCGCTTTCCGCTTTTCTTCCACCCACATCGTCGCCTTGACGATGTGCCCGATCAGCTGTCCGCCGTCGCTGTAACCAAATGCGGTTTCGTAGGTCAGCTCCCAGGTCTTGGCGATGTCATGCAGAAAAATCCCCGCGACCACCAGATCGCGATTCAGCCCCTTGTAAAACGGGCAAACCACATCCGCCACCTCGACGGCATTGAGCGTGTGCTCCAGCAATCCGCCCAAAAACGCATGATGAAAATTCATCGCCGCCGGTGCCCGGCGGAAATCGTGCATCAGTTTTTCATCCGCCAGATAAGCATCCACCAGCGCTTTCAGATCCCGGTTGCGGATCGATCCCAGGATTTCGGTCAGCTTGCCGAACATCTGCGGGATGTCTTTTTTGGTGTGCGGAATCAGGTCGGCAATATCAAACGTGTCCGGCTTGGCGGGCCACAGCTGCTCGATGATCACCTGCAGATTGTTCTGATAATTCTCCACCCGCCCGCGCAGGCGGATAAACCCGTCATCCGGCAGCGCGCTGAAAATCTCCCGCGTGCATTTCCACATCCGGGCGGTGATGGTGGTGGTGCGATCACCGACCAGCCCCTTGAGATACTG
>Ga0302325_10021354_pt1 | contig 13558 bp, 13 predicted proteins | sample Palsa_T0_2_FD_201948 | JGI IMG/M metagenome (GOLD analysis project Ga0302325, IMG submission 201948) | Peat permafrost microbial communities from Stordalen Mire near Abisko, Sweden - Palsa_T0_2 | ecosystem: Environmental > Terrestrial > Soil > Palsa > Peat permafrost | place: Sweden: Abisko... | reverse complement strand
TTTAAATCTTTATCCCTAAAAACTATGGTTCGTTGCTAGGTTTGGTTCGTTGCTGGGTGAACCCTTCTAGAGTACACAGATGATTGGCCATGCAAGCGAGCTTCTAGAAACTCGCTTGGCTGTCAACATCAATCAACCTTCTTTCAAGATTCCGCAACGCCCAACGCCCGTACAAACCAAACACCAGTTATTCCAGGCAATCAATAATTCGACTCAGTAAATTCTTTGATCTTGATAGACATTCTATTTGCTGATATCATTGACACCCTCTTACAGCCATTTGACACCATACTCCGGAAGGCTGCCAGTGTAAGGCTGCCAACCAAAAAGATGCGCCTCCTCAACCTCAACACCTTAGAGCTCAGAGAGTTCATAGATTCAGCGCGGCCGCCCTATGTCATTCTCTCCCACACTTGGGAAGCGGAAGAGATGTCTTTGCAAGAGTGTTATAGACCGAATATCCAAAACATAGCAGGATATTCCAAGATCTTAAACTTCTATTGTCAAAGAAAAGAGAACAGATTTGAGTAGGGATGGGTCGATACTGCTGCATTGATAAGACGAGCAGCGCAGAGCTTTCGGAAGCTATCAATTCTATGTACAGATGGTATCAGGAGGCGGTCGTCTGTTACGTCTTCTTAAGTGGCGTCTTTAGACAGCAGTCGCATTCTATGGCGGTCCAATTTGCTCAGAGCCGCTGGTTCACACGCGGTTGGACACTTCAAGAACTTCTTGCGCCAGAAAGCGTCATATTCTACTGGAGAGATTGGACAGTATATGGCACTAAAACCTCTTTACAAGACGCAATCTCGCACATCACCGGCATCCCCACGAATGCCATCACCCTGCCAAAAGATTGATAAAGTATAGTTTTGCACAGAAAATGTCATGGGCCTCGAGCAGACAGACGACCCGTCCCGAAGATCTTGCGTATAGCTTGCTTGGCATTCTAGGAGTCCACATGCCGCTATTATATGGAGAAGGGAAAAGAGCATTCAAAAGACTTCAAGAAGAGTTTATAAAACTTAGAAATGATCAGACCATTTCTACATAGCCATCAAGTACCATTGAGTCTGGGGAGATTGACTCGCTATCACTGCTCGCCCCAAGTCCGGCGGCCTTTAAGGATGCTGGCAATATCCGGAGATGGCAGGCTGGATCTGATCCGGGGTATGGTCCTTGGTCAGTTACCAATCGTGGCATACGAATAGAAGATCTACCAATGATAAAGACGTCTTTAGCGAAAAAGCTGCTTTCTTCTTTAGGGTTTGAAATTCCTACCACCGGTGTTCTGGCAGTAGCCTTGATATACTGCTGTAAATTCTCAACGACTCAATTTCATGGACATTTTGGCCTTGCTCTATATAAGAACAAGGATATCTACTACCGTTTCCGTTACCCTGAAAGTCTTTTACTTTTAAACTGGCAATTCCAGGAATCCACGAGAGAGAACTGCATCATTCGATTTCAGTCGGGGCCGGAGGTGGAGCCTAATTTTCAGGATATCTCGCAACCTCTATGAATCACAAGGAGGTCCCAGAAAAGGTACACGGCTTCAAAGTGGTTCAGACATGCGTCCAAGATCCCCGAATTTCGGCAAGTTCAATCGCCTTCCATTTAGAAGGGGCAGATTCTTGGGCATCTACACGTGCTAAACCTGTTGGCTTATTATTCTCACACGGTGCCACCGGGGAATGTTTCATCGTGGTAATTGGGCATCAACAACACGGACTATGGGTAGATCTTGTGACAGGTCTCACAGATGGAGACTTGATACCGATCGTTCATTCTTATGAGTACAATCGACATAACATATATTTTGACCACATATCAATGCCTCTCAATGGCGAAATGGAGGTTTCGGTATCGATAGTCCGTGGGGTTCAAAACGGCGAAAGGGCGTTCTTTCTAGACACTTCTATTCGCGAGCAAACACTTCGGAGATCTTCCCTGTCTTGAGTCTATCAACTGCAGAATTTTTCAAGGGTGTCAGTCGTAGTTAATAAACGCTTGTAATCATCCATTAGCTTTGTTTGTTTCAATAGGGAAATAAGAGGGTGCTGAGCTTTCTCTAATTTGACGCCTGGCTCATTTCGGACTAATCTTAATATCTTCTACAGCTTTTCGCGTTCTCTACCGGCTGCATGACCAAGTTCCATATTCTTAGAACCATCAGACATCAAGGCAATTTTGGAGCAGACACTTGGGCGCATCTTGCTTCGGACTTAAATGACTGCACCTTCGAGCCTGCAACTCATCGGCATTAACATACAATAAATAAGCATAAGCTATTTCTGCCTTGTTCTGCAAGCCATCGGAATTTAGAGAGTGAGGCTCAGATATCTTTCTAGTGGTGGAGCAAATAGAAGTCTCGCTTGAGAGCGGCTAGCCCCCTCATTTCCAAAGCGCCGTGAAGACTTCAGGTGGACATGGGACTTTGCTATAAAAGGATTCCTAGATATATCTTGGCACGAGTTTTAAAATTGAGAGGGGTGGTTAAAGTGATTGTTTGAAATGGTATGAGGGGTATTTATGAGCCGGTGTCCTCTCGTCGGCGAGAATATCAAGAACACTTCAATTCCGAGAAAGCTCCACAGGCTAACAACCTCCGTCCTAAATACTCATAGACAGCAGTTTTAGGACAACTCCCAAGACGGCTGTCGACTATCACAAATCAATAAGTTTCACCATGAAGTCTACACGTCTCCCTCTCGCACTCTCGCTCTTGTTTGCAACGATCAAAAGCAGCTCCTCTTCCAACCGCATCCGTAAGTCTCGTTATATCATGCATGTTCTCGTCCTGTGAAGGGGACCACTTTTTTCAGTGTTCTAAGATACCAATTTACTTTCTTTTGAATTTTCTATACCTCTTTTCATCGAATTCATTCTCGAAGGCAAGAACATTCTCTTTGGCCTAACTAAGCCATAGATTCTGGGCGAATGATGAAGTTCGCACCTGCCCTGTGAGCACGACGAACCACTTACGGTTCCGCTCAATTCTAAACGCGGTACCTATATGAGCCAAACGGTGAAAATAAATTTGTTCTAGTGCTTCAAGCAATTTATTTCGAGACAAGTATGCCTTTTGGCCAATCTATATACGGCGACGAGAGGCTGAGGGAATATGCATCCTGGTCGACAGCACATTATCATAATTCCCTGTGAATATTGAGCGAATCAAAGGCAGCGTCATATCATTGGATTCAGCTTTGGAATCTTTCGGTTCTTGGCGTATCGTCACGGGATAAAACCTTCAACGAGCAGTGCGGCCAGTGGTTTCGTATCGCCATGCCACAATCATCTGCAATTGAGCACTCACCATTGGTGTAAACTTCAGTCAAAAGGAAAGTAGCTTCGCTCTATTGTCTCTAGTATCATCTCCACTCCACTCCCTAGTACTCCAACACAAGAATATCCCCGCCACTCCTTCCCCCTTCACCCACTCAATATCCGCCGAAACCGAAGAACCCCATCAGTCTGGTATCTGCTTCCTCTCCACCGTCATCTTCCTCTATTCCTTCCATCTCATCATCCGCCTCCTCTTCCTCTCTGCCGTTGTCGATCGCTTCAGTCGCCGAGTTGGGGCGTGATGCTGGTAGTGGTGTACGTTGCTGCTATCATCCATTAGCTCCTATTTGACCCAAAACATCTTTGAACGAGAACTTACAGGTTGTTGCTGAAGAGAGAGATGTTGTTGTTGATGACCAACAACAGGGCCTGGAGCCGGAGGGAGAACAGGGACACCCAGGCCGCTGTTGCGGTCGATCAACTCCAACATCTCTCTCCTCGCGTGGCACCACATACTTTGAAGGCTTCGGTAGGTACGCGCAGGTCCTCGTCGTCCAATGATCGCCCACTGCCGGTTGTAGAGAGCGAGAATTTGCCGCCAGCGGTTGACGCCCAGGTTGGTTGGCCCCCGGTAGCCTGGGAGAGAGAAGTTGGCTCGCTCAACCCAGTTCATCACTTTTTATTGTCAGTTTCCGATCTTGTTTAATGACTAGTATGGATCTTACAGTTGAGACGGAAAGTGTATGCTGTCCTCTCAGTCTGGCTGAGGTTGACGAGCGCTGCCGCAGCAGGCCAGTTTCCTGCTCCAATTGGAGCCACAAGGCAGAATGTTGCTGACATTTTGGTTGTGGGTTCGAGAGAGAGAATATTTGATGTTGTGATTGTGGTTTCAGTTGTCTTTTCTGATGTTCGGGGAGAAAGTCAGTACTCGATCTGTGGTCGAAGTTTTGTCGACAAGCGGTTCGCACTTCGTTCGCTTTTTATTAAAGTTGGAGAACAACTTTATTTTTTGTCCGCTTTTCGCTGAACTTAGAAAGCAACTTTATTTTCTATTTTCTTTTCCTTGAAGCCAAAGAACAACTTTGTTTTTCGTTCGCTTTTCACTGAAACTAGTGAACGATTCTAGGTTTTCGTTTGCTTTACTTTAAATACAGAGAACAACTTTGTTTTGCATGTGCTTTTCCTCGAAGTCAGAAAATAATTTTGTTTTTCGTTTGCTTTTTTATTGGAGTTAAGGGACAATAGTGTTAATTCAGAGGAATTTTTCCTCTAGAAACCAAGGTCAAAGTCGACGAGGCCGAGGAATTGGAGAAACCTTTCTTCCTTCCACCAGTGATGGAATATTTCAGGGGCAGCAGACGAGTCAAGGTTCTTTCCTGCAGGTTCTTGTAACAAGTGCGAAGAGTTCCACCGAGCAAGTAGCTTCGAAGACTTGGATTTCACTCCTCCAAAGGAAAGCTACTCCACTCCATACACTGTATGAGCTCCATCCCTTATCAAGGAATTTAGGGGAAGGCTTCGACACTCTTCAAGGATGGTTGTGCGGCACCCCATGGGTTTAAATCTCAATCCGAATTTCAGCGTTTCACTGGAAATGCATTCTCCCATCAACTCGAAGTTTGACAACGGTACCCAGACTGACAACAGGAAGGGTGTCGAGTTTAGAGCTACTAAAGGAACTGGAGTTGCTTACCACAAAGTTTGGGTTTCCCGTAAGGGGCCGAGGAACCCCCGCCGAACATACCGCCGCGGCCGTACTGGGCCAGTGAGTCCAGATAGAATACGGTACGCAAGATAATTGTCTGTGGTGAGCACAGAGAGCAAGCGGCTGGCTTTTTATATTAGGGAGAGTTCGGCGATAATTGAGGATTGACAGCAGGTACCTTGCAGAATCTCGCGTTGGCCTGGGCGAGGATAGTGCCAATCTGAAGCTAGCCCATTAGGATCTGTGATCACTACAAGATGCTGCTGCATAGAACACACATATGGGGGTTCATACTTACTTGGGTTGCATCGTTATGATCGTGTCGAGCGTAGGGGGTGTGATGAATTCCTCGAGGAAGGTTATTTTGAAGTTGTTGGATGACCTTCCGAGTGTGAGGTTCTGCCCCTTTCCTCGAAGTAAAGCAGGGATAACTTACAAATAACGAGATAGTTGGCTCTGGGTTTGGCTGTTCCTCGCCGCCTTTTTTTGTCTTAGGCACCCAGTCCTCCTCGGATGGCAACTCAGCCGGGCCAGGAACTTCTCCACTCTCCTCGACATCGATACCGCGCTTGGCCTTTCTAGCTCGCTCGTGTCTCTGCTTCTGGGATTCACGAGCCACCGAATTCTTAATCTTTTCCACCCCCTCGATATACTCGGCTGGCAATTTGGCCTTGGGGCGAGGTTTATTGAGGGCTGCGCCCGCCGTGCTTCGTCTGCCATCTTCACCACGGGCGCAGTTTCCTGAGCCTCGAACAATTCCTTCAACTTAGAATACGGTACTCAAGCGAATTGTTTAAGGGGAGGGCAAAGAGACCTGTTTTATCAGAAAGTACGACAATAGCTCAGGGAAGAAGGTAGTATACCTATATTCTCAAGATCTCTTTCTGTTGTTCCAAGGTCTTGCTGGATCTAAAATTTGACCGCTTTTCATAGAATTCTAGAAAATTAGGCGTTAAAGGTGGATCATCTCTGTGCAATTGGTCGAGGCTCTCCTTTCCATGTCCGATATGTTCGTTGCAACGGACTTCAAGCATTGTGTATGATGATCGCTGTGGTGAGGAGTGTGGTAGAAGCTTTCTCTTGGAAGGCAGTGTGATGGAGTGCTGAGGGGTGAATATTTGACGATAATGACTATGATCGAGGCACAGGTTAGTAGTGTTTACTGTTTAAGGATTCCTCTGCTCTGATATGCTGATAGAAATGCGGGGACGTACCATGATTTGAGGGATGATTTGTTATGACAATCGGAGATTGCAGCATCGCATCTCGATGCTGGTCGTGGCTTGGTTGGAAGAGTTTTTGGCTTGCGCAGAAGCGAAAGTCAGAAACCCTCCGGCAGAGAAGATCGAGTGCACTGATGGGAAGACACGGGTGGAGTCGTCGATACATACCTAGCAGGAGGGTAGAGACCCGTATGGGGAGTCTCTGCCTAGTGGTTGCAAAGGAAGGAATTGGAGCTTGTGAGATCGAGTTCCGAGGGTTGTGAAAGCGGAAGAAAGAAGGGCAGGGGAGAAATATCTGTGCGAGACGTCGGGTTCTTCAGGGACGAAGAGTGATCAACAACACCCTTGCGCGCATTAGAAGATGACCCGAGGACGCTACCTAACACAGTGATTGGCATTTCGTCCTTGTTTGGATGGAAGAGATTTTTGTTGTGCGAGGAATTGAGATCGGGGAGAGAAAATGATTCGCAGCCGCAAAGATGTTGGAACCACAACATATGCCACTTGGCCCACCAGTGGCACCTTCAATTCTCGTCGGGGAGGCCTTAACGCCTTGCATCTAACGAGCATCCACCAATAACTCTGATTAACAGCAAAGAGATTATCCAACCTACGTCCAAGACATTCATGAATCGTACTTCCTTTTTCGCCAAAGCAACTGTCCGACCTACACTAAGCTTAACATATGCAAGTCTTTCCTTCGATTTTCCTCCAAGAGACCTCAATCGAATATTCCTTGATGTCCATCCTCCATCTAACTTAGCATTTACCCACCACTGTTTTCTTTTCTTTTCTGTTTTTGTCAAAGGAATTTTCCGACCTGCAACTATCTTGACAGTCACAGAGTACTGTGTATAAGTCGCTCCTTTAATTTTCGGCAAAGAGACTGATTTGACCATTTGTGACTTTATCTGCACATACTGTGGGCACGGATCGCCAATTCAAAATAGCCTAGCGAGGCCTAGAGCGCTGCCCCTCTCAGAATATGCCAGGTCAGGTCAGTAAGGTATTAGCACATGCATGTCCTTGAAAAACGCGGTTCCAAACGCACTTATAGCACAATAAGCCGTAGCCATCTACCCCCTAGCGTGAATGTTTTGAGCATAGCATGCCATGTGTCTTTGGAACTCAATATATCTACTTGTATAATAAGATGCTAGGGTAAGCAACATGGCACTAGATATCAAGTTTCACTCACCAAAGATCTTACTCTTTAGTCCATTCTTCGAGAACAGGAGAAGACATCACGTATATAACATAAAACAGATTAGTTATAAACTGTCATACTAGAGTTTAGTTTTCGACCTGAGTGAGAGGAATATACATTAATACTATATTTTAGTATTTTGAACACTATTACAAATGCTCCCGCGACAAATAAATGGGGCTTTTTGGGGGGTTCCTAGTTATTTTCGAATAGAGTTGCCCTTAGAAGCTCTAGTCTGCGCATTATACTAGAAGCTGTGTTTGGAAATTCAGTCGGGGTCATCAGGGTTTGTTAGGACTAGATTATACACGTTATCAAGTCAGTTGCCTAAGACAAAGTTGTTTTGTAATAACGCTACTGATTTCCGGTTTTTGGCTTATTCACAATTGCCAAGGAATAAAATCTCAGATGCTAAATAGGGGTTCATAAAGCCCCTGAACATAGTCGCCTAATCTCGGTACGAAGTTCCGCCGGCGGGGTTCTCTCTGGCGTGCTCCGGAGCTTGGAGTCCTTGGTGACGACGACAAAGACATCTCATCACCATCCACATCGATAGCTGCGACACGACAAACAACGCCTCAGCTATGGATGCAAGTACAGCCACGAACTCGTGTGTGCAGCGGACCCCAACCTCAATTGCACCACCTCCTCTGCCACCCTCGCGCATCTCGTTCTTGGACCTTCCGTACGAGATCCGCCGTCAGATTTGGCTCCTGACATTCGAGCCTCGAATCCTCTGCCTCCACATAAACCAGCATGTCACACCAGCACGCCTCGACTTTGAAGGCATGGAGATTCAAGAGTCGCCGCGAGTTATCTCAGTTTCGTTCGACTGCAAAGTCCCCACCGCCTCGCCCTCAGATGAATTCGACGAGTACTACAACCGACGCAGGCACCTCGTTACCCTCAGATCAGATGGAGACATTCTGTCTGGAGGAAGAGCAATGCCTGGGCCAGTAGCCCTGCACATCTGCCACGAAAGCAGAGCGCTGGCACTGCAAAGATACAAGCGTGCGTTTGGGAGGGCGATATTGGATGTCCCGTACAAGTTTTTCCGCGAAACCCGCTATGAGATGGGCGATAACTCGGTATGGGAGAACGCTCAAATGGGAACACCAAAAATATGGGTGGACTTCGAGCGAGACATAATTGTTGTCGATAGTACTCGGAAACCTCGTCTTCGGTTTCCGGATCGAGCCCCCTTCGGTCCATTGAGTTTGATGAGGATGTTCGCAAAGGAAGAGTCACAACATATCAGAAGGCTTGGTATTGCTGCCCGGCGTTTGCCTCGAGGCGGAAGTGGGATTGTTAGTGTCCTGCGAGGCAGGACTTTTGCTAGCCTTGGTAACCCTCCCACGCAAAGCATTCAACAGTACAAGAAGGAGTGGCTTTTCGGGTTTGAAAACTTGAAGGAACTTATATTAGATGATGTTCCTCATCGGGGCAATCGAAGTAATGTCCCTGTTTTACGACCACCGCATTTACCTCCAAGGCCGCCTATCCGACCGAGAGAGGAGATGCTCGATTCTCTGCGGAAAGCCGCTTTGGCAGGCTCAAAGTGGGATACTCAGCCTCCAGAGATACAAATGGTAAAAGATAACGACTGGAATACCTTCCTTTAGTGCATTTATGTACAGTTTGTGGAATGGCGGTAGGATATTATATCGCCTGTTGAAGGTGAGACTTGAGAGCCATCCCGTACTTCTGTTCTTTCGTCCTAGATTCAAGGAATCGGACCTTAAGCCCTTGTATCCACGGCTCCGCACCGCGATACCGGATCCGAGAGGTGCGCATTCACTCATCTGGCTCTAATCAACTCTTTACCGAATAAAAACACAGCTGGAACTACAGCTTTCAAGACCATGGACTTCCACATCTGGTCTTTCTCAACTTCCAGTCTCGTCTTCTCCGTCAATCAGCACATATCCCTTGAGAATCTCCATTGTCGTTGATCTACGCAAATTACCCCATAGCGTCCATCAACGACCTTGGTCTGCTGCCCAAGAGTGGGTCACCCTCGCAAACATCCCACAAAGTCACTCGGCACCTTCCACTACAAAACCCAAGTCAATGCACCATGTCCAGAGTTCACAAGCTTTGCGCAGCTCTCCCCAAGCTCGACTTCGAGCACTCAACGATCGATCCCCGTCTTCCTCCCCGCCAACCCGAAATCTTCAACCCCTTCCCCCGTCTCGCACGCGAACTTAGAAACAAAATCTGGCAACACGCCGCTTTCTTTCCTCGCGAAGTCCGTCTTCGAACCTGGGACTGGAACGAACACTACCAGGCAATAGTCATTCGAGACAGTATCCACACGATCCATCGGAGAGATTCAATGGACAGTCGAGAGGAGTTTATGTCAATTTCGAGGTTGACATATTTATTCATCCTTCGATTTTCCGTTCGACTGTCGAACCTTTTACCGATTATCATGGCCAGCCCACCTATGCGTGGATTCACGACTACAATTTCGGAAAGGACTTCATAGAGAAGATCCAGTACTTGGATTATCCGCACGCAGATGTCGGCCCTTTCGTCTCGCTGAAGATGCAAAAAGCCCTTCAGCCGCTTGCGAAGTCGGCCTTGAAGACGTTCACCCTTGTACTAGACTGGAGGACGTACTTTCATCCATATACATTATTCGATGAATGTCTGGTGCTGCATCAGCCAACGACAATGCTCTATCATGAGTACATTCAAAGGATGAAAAGTTGGGGCTTCGATGACAAGCAGCTCAGAGGAAAGTGGGTGGAGGACGTTGAGCATTTAATGTGGTCTAGATAGGAGGCAGATTTCAGTTTTGATATCGGATTTGCTATAGTCACCTGAACTTGTGTCATTGGGAAGGGCGAAATGTGCAGACTAGATGGGGCCACTTGGATTGCACTTTCGATGGTCGATGGAGGAATAAAGGCACTCACTGGTCAATGCTTCAAATAAAGAGCAAACACTAGAAATGAAAACCATAATTTGCAAACAGTCCCATATCTGTTATACTTTCCTGTCTTTACTTCCTATACCACATCCTCCCCGCCCCCGCTCTCCTAATCTTCCTCTGCAGCCCAAAAATCCCCTGAATCAACGCCTCCGCAGTCGGTGGGCCTATCCCAAATCAGCACATTTCCTCTCACCCTCCGCAACCCACCCCCAAAAACCATAAACAAACAAAACCAATCAACTTACAACCAGGCACATAAATATCCACCGGCAGCACCCTATCACACCCCCTCACCACACTATAGCTATAATGATAATACCCGCCCCCATTCGCACAACTCCCCATACTAACTACCCACCTCGGCTCCGGCATCTGATCGTAAAGCTGTCTGAGGGCTGGTGCCATCTTGTTGGTGAGCGTGCCAGCGACGATTAGGATGTCGGCTTGCCGCGGGGAAGCGCGCGGGATTATGCCGAGGCGGTCGACGTCGTAGCGGGGCATGGACACTGAGATGGAGTTAGGGGGTGTGTAGTTGGGAATTGCATTGGGGAGGTGGGGGAGAGTTGGGTTGGAGGAAGAGATGGGAGGAGGGAGGTTGGGAGGGAAGGACAAACTGTGCATCATTTCTATACCGCAGCAGGCGAGGCCGAAGGTTAGGTAGTGGAGGGAGCCGTTGCGTACCCAGGCTGCGAATGCATCCATTGAGGTTCTGGTGGTATCAGCTAGTTTAAATAGCGAAACCGAGGGCGGAAGATGTACACCACGTATTCGGCAACGCCTTTGCTTCCATCTTGGCTGGGGAGAAGAGCGTTGTTGATTTTTGGTGGATTTACTCCCAAAGGTACTGGTTTGGACGGTGATGGCAATGGGCCCCTTCTGGTGGTTGCAGCCTGGGAAGCGATATGGAGTGAGCGGGACAAACGGCTTGAGGCTGGCCTCTGTCATGAGTTAGCGGCTCTGGAGGAAAGTGATGCTTTATTCGGGAAGGTTTAACATCTTACCAAGGCCAATGACAAAGTGGACCGTACCCAAAGCTGCAGGGGGAAGGCCATCCTGGATTTTATTGCCTCCCGTTGCATAGATATAATCCTTCAAATTGCAGTTATTAATACAAAATAGCTCAAGTTTCTAACCCTCCGATGACAAGTCAAGGCAAACGAGTAGTTGTGGACGCTGCTAGTTCCACTTGAAGCTTCTTGAGACGTAAGAACAAGGCTTTCATGAATTCTGAAGGTTCAATTCCTAGGGGCCAGAGTTCTTCGGGTTCGAAAATGAGCCGGGTCTCATATATACAAAAGCCGAGAATCTCGGCGGAGAAATTAACCGTGCTGACAAACGAGGCGGGGTGGATCTCGTCACCTTCCTCCTTTTCTTCTATCCATCTCTTCGAGAATAATACAGGTATGAAATTCTTTAGCAAGAAGTAGATGTGGTCAACAGTCTATCACATTATCTATCTGTGCTTGACGAAATTTGACTTGGTGTTGAGTATAGAAGAGCCAATCTGAAAAGAGTAGATTTCGTCACGTGATGCAAAACATCTCTTTTATCCTGAGGTTTACAGCAAGGTCAAAGGTCTAAGAAAATAAAATAAAACTAGTCATCTATTTGATGTTGATTACCTGAAACATTTCATTATAATCGACCAATCCATAACCGTGTATTAGTTTTTGTATTGATGAAGGTTCAATTTTTAGAAAGAGAGTAGCCCCTACCTAGACTAATTACAGCCTGTTTGCACTCATACTTTTCTTTAGAGAGCCCTACAGGCTTCGCCCCTTGTAAGCTAGGTACAAATAGCGTAACCACCAAAGCCCCTAAATTGAGCTCTCCCTCATCTGAGGTTGCCGCGTTGTAGGGAAAAACAGAGGTGTTCCTTGAGATCGCATCTACAGCCTCCAAGACCCACACCACCAGAAGAGCGAGAAAAGGCTACAGTGAATTTTATATGACCAGAGTTACTTCAGAAGTCGATCTTCCGCGCGCTTTCTGCTTCGGCAGAGTATATACACACCGGGAGTTATTTTTAGCTCCCAAGCTTTCAACATTTTCCGCGAAAAGGTAAAGGGATGCATAATACCATCAATAACAGTAGGGAGCTAAGCCAACAAGAACCGCATTCCTTCCGGGGTGCTTTACCCATCTGGTGCTCGTTCTCCGCTGCATACAACAGTGGCATCCGACTACCATTAGACTTAGAATCCACATCGGCGGCCTTCCCCTGCAGCAGCCTCACCACGGTCTCGTGCCTATTCTCCAAGGCCTACGACAGATAGCAGCGTCCAATCACAAAAGGTTACTGATGGTTAAACCAGGAGGTATTGCAATGCTTGAACTCTGTCTGCACCCCTTTTGCCGCTTCTATCAGCCCTTCTCCATCCATTAGCATAATAAGGAGTGTCGCCGTTTTCGTCTTCTAGTGCTTGGTCCCTTCGATTAACTCTTCGTCAGACCATCGCTTGCTCCCATCCGCGAGAAGATCAAGATCTGCAACCACTGTTCTCAAGTATACTGCTCGCATTAAATGATCTGTAGGTTCATACCTTGCTCCAAGTCTCCCAACAACAGAATCCCATTGAGAAAAATAACCAGCACTCTCAAGTGTGACAATTGTGTCTGTCGACATTAACTCTTTGCAGCAATAGCTTTCGGGCATCAGTAATCCTCTGCCTGCGGAAATATGAAGTCCCTGTGGCATTATAGATCAGTTTGCTGAGATTGGTTAAGGCCCACTTGTTTTGTCATATATACGCCAGTCAGGTACCCACGTCGGTAGCGAGCCGGATCTATTTGCCTCAATAAGACCGAACAAACAAAAACTCCGTTTAAAAGTCAGGAAATATCTAGTAATGCTGATATAGGCCTTTTCGGCAGGTTTAGTGTAGTCCGGTTCGATGTCGCGACCGTTAGCAGCAACCCCGAAGGCTATAGCAGATATCTCGAGGATCCGTGATGGAAGAAGATCCGTTGGATAGAATGAATGGTCGGCTAAGTCGAGCATACCGGCTGACCGAGCCGGGAAGACTGAGCGACACCTCTGAATGCCTTCCTCATAGAAATTCCAAGTCCTGAAGGCCCCTGCCTGCCGGTTTGCAATGCAATAATGAACACTGGGAATCGGTGAAAAGCCCCTCTCCCCCTCCCCCTCCCCCTCCCCCGCCGCAGATGAGGAATAATGAGAATGAGAGTGAGGAATG
>Ga0302325_10021353_pt1 | contig 13559 bp, 9 predicted proteins | sample Palsa_T0_2_FD_201948 | JGI IMG/M metagenome (GOLD analysis project Ga0302325, IMG submission 201948) | Peat permafrost microbial communities from Stordalen Mire near Abisko, Sweden - Palsa_T0_2 | ecosystem: Environmental > Terrestrial > Soil > Palsa > Peat permafrost | place: Sweden: Abisko... | reverse complement strand
CCACTGGTCGTACGTGGCGCGGAGAGGCGAACCGGGCCAGTCGGCGGGCAGGAGTTCGGGGGGCAACAGCGGATCGGCCTGCAGGTGCCGCAGCACGGCCGCCGAGAGCTCGAACCCCGGTGCGAGCGCCTCCGGTCCGTCCGGGTCCAACGCCTGCAGGTCGCGTAACAAGCCGAGAGCACGATCCGACCACGTGTGCAGGTCCCACAGACGAGCCACCAGCGCCCCGGCATCCGGTGGCCGCGCCGTCATGAGCTCCACGGCCGCGCCCAGAGGATCGGGCAGCCGCACTGTCAGATTGGCCGGGCGCATCCAGACGCCCTCGCGCAGCTCGGCCAACCGGGCATAGGTCAGGGTCCGGCGCCGTGTGCCCCGCACGTCGGCTGAGCTGCCGGTCGTCGTCACCACGGCCAGCCACCACCCCCCGTCATAGGAGGCGGTCGTACCGGCTCTGCTGGCCGACTGCCGCGACTGGCGAGCTGCGAGATGCCCGGCCAGCCGGTACCGCCCGGTCCCGTCAGAGCTGGCCTCACCACCGGCGACCATGCGACTCAGCGCCACCCGGGCCCGGTTCTCGCTGATGCCGAAGAGGCCGGTCAGGCGTACGAGCTGGGCCACGGGCAGCTCGGGCGGGTCCATGCCGAGCAGGGCGCTGGCCAGCACCGACCGTGCCGTCAGCGGCGGCGCCGGCTCGGCGTCCCCTGTCTTCGGAGTGGCATTACGTGGTTGCATCACTTGACTAATTATCGTAATATAGACCCATGGCCAGCACCATCGTGCCCGAAGCCGCCGACCGGCCCGCCGTCCTGCCGAGCGAGCGTCTGCTGACCAACGGGATGGCCATCCCGGCACTGCGAGCCGACCTGCGCCGGATCGACAACGTGCGCAATGCGTTCTCGGTGGCGACGGTCTGGTTCTGGGTGGCGGTGGTCATCGGCGGCGCCGTGTGGATCGACCAGTGGTGGAGCTATCTGATCGCGTTCGTCCTCATGGGGCCCCTCTACGCCCGCTTCGCCATCCTCATGCACGAGGCGGCGCACAAGCTCCTTTTCACCAACAAGCGGTGGAACGACTGGATCGGCAAGTGGGTCGTGGCCTACCCCGTCTTCACGCCGGTACAGCTCTACCGCCGGGTGCACTTCGCCCACCACAAGGACGAGTTCGGGCCGGACGAGCCCGACATGGCGTTCTACTCGCCGTACCCCTGCACGCGCCGGGCGCTCCGACGGCGGTTGTTCCGTGATGCCGTCGGTATCAGCGGATGGAAGAACTTCGTGCCCCTGGTCAAGAACACGCGGCGCAAGCCGTTCCGGCCCATCGGTCTGTCCATCTTCGGCGTGCAGGCACTCCTCTGGGCCGCCATGTGGGCCGCCACCGGGCGGTGGTGGATCTATCCGCTTCTTTGGTTCCTGCCCTGGATGACCGAGTGGCGCGTCATCAACCGGCTGCGCTCCATCGCCGAACACGGGGGCATGGAACGCAACGCAGATCGCCGGGCGACGACGCACAACGTGCGCCAGTCGTGGCCGGCGCGCTTCTGGATCGTCCCGTACAACACGGGCTGGCACCTGGCGCATCATGTCGACATGGGGGTGCCCTGGCGCAACCTGCCGGCCTTCCACGCCGAGTTGGAACGGGCCGGCTACATCACCGACGCCATCACCTACAAGAGCTACTGGGCACTCTGGAAGGCGCTGTCGAGCGCGGACGAGACGACCGAGGTCAAGGCCACCGCCTGAGGCTCACGCTCAGGTCGTCACCAGCTGTGGAGAGGGCGAGACCGCCACGGCCGCCGGATCCGATCCGGTGGTGCCGAGCGTCCCCCGCCGCTGCTTGGTCGCGACCACGAATCCCGTGGCGATGAGCCAGATCGGGAAGCCGAACAAGAAGGCGAAGAGGCTCAGTGGGCCGGCGGCGCTGATGACACCCACCAGCACCGAGTACCACCCGAGCGTCTTGGGCAACGGCGTCACGGCGCGGTTGAGGAGTATCGCCAGCCCGGTCGACAAGGTCAACAGGCCTACACCGAAGAGGAAGAGGATCTCGTTGTTCTGCCCGACGAAGTTGGCGATCTTGACGATGCCGTACTCGTCGTTGTGCGAAGCCAGGATGAGCACCGTCTGAAAGCTCCCGGCGACCACGATGCCCGCGGCGAGGATGATCCCCGAGGCGAACGCGACGTTGGGCCACAACTGCTGGCCGCCCGCGGCGCCTAGGACTGTGCGCAAATGGGTGACGAACACCAGGACCAGGACCAGACCGAGCACGACCGCGTAAATGGAGCCCCAGCTCTGCGCGCTGTGCGTGTTGTACCAGTGGGCCACACTGACGCCCGATGCGTTCTCACCCGGCGCGCCGCCGCCGAGCGGACCGAAGCCCACGAAGAGCGCCACGACCGCTCCCAACCCGATGAAGCCCATCCAACGGCTCACGCCCGTGTCCTTCATTGTCGTTCCCTCCCTTTCGTTCCTGCTCGGGTCCTCTGAGCGGGCCCCGCCGATCGCAGCCAATGCGAACCAACGGCACGCTCCCCACCGGAAATTCTGAAGCTCCCGCATGCTGAGGAAAAGGGGGGTAGCACGGACACCTGGGCGGGGGGCTACCACCACCCCCGTGTCCGTCCGCCTCGTACGCTCGCGGACGATAGGGGCCAATGATCCACCGGCTGTTTGCGGAGCGTGACCAAGGGGCACAGACCGTCGGTGCGGACCACCGGGACGGCGGGACACCCGACCGTCTCCGGCACTGCGCTGCGCTGGGGACCCGCTGCCGCCGGCTGCGGGCTCCTCGTTGCCGCAGCACTGTTCGCTCCGCACCAGGCTCGCGCCGCAGCTGCCCAGGACTGGCCGCCCTTCGTCCTGGTCGCCGGCCTCCTCCTGGTCGGTCTCGTCGCTGACGGCGACGGCCTGTTTGCCGCGGGCGGCCACGTGCTGGCCCGGCTGGCCCCCAACGGGGTGCTGCTCTACGCCGGGACAGCCGTACTCGTCGTCACCGTGACCACGCTGCTGAATCTCGATACCTCCGTCACATTCGTCACCCCCGTCCTCGTCTACGCCGCCCGCAGTCGCGGCGGGCGGGAAGAGGCCCCACTCCTCTACGCCTGCCTGCTCCTCTCCAACGCCGGGTCACTCCTGCTCCCCGGTTCGAATCTCACCAACCTCATCGTCCTCGGCCATCTGCACCTGTCCGGGCGTTCCTTCCTCGCCCACATGGCGCTGCCGGCACTGGCGGCCGCCGCGGTCACGGCGCTCGTGGTCGGCGCCGTCCACCACCGCGCGCTGCGCTCCACCGTCGCCCTCACCAACGAACCGGAGCGGCCCGTGCTCGGAATCGGCCTGGTGGCGATTGTGGTCGTCACCGTGCTCGTCGTGGCCCTGCGCACGCCGGCGCTTCCGGTGGCGGCGGTCGGTGTCGTGGCAGTTCTCGTTCGCACCGGACGGAGCAGCGAGCGGGCCCCTCCCGCCCGGGCCGCCCTGCAGGTCCTCGGTGTCCCCGTCCTGGTCGGGCTCTTCGGCCTGGCCGTGGCGCTCGGCACGCTCGGGCGGTCCTGGTCGGGTCCCGCCACGCTGCTCTCCCATCTCGACGTCTGGGGTACCGCGGCGGTCGCCGCTCTGACCAGCGTGCTGGTGAACAACCTTCCCGCGGCCTCGCTCCTGGCGGCCCGTCAACCGCCCCACCCCTTCGCACTCCTCATCGGCCTCAACGTGGGACCGAACCTGTTCGTGACCGGCTCGCTCGCCTGGATCCTGTGGTTGCGGGCCGCGAAGTCCGCCGGCGGACGACCCGACGTGCGGCGGGCCACTCTGCTGGGTCTGGCCAGCGTGCCGCTCGCCATCGCGGCGGCGGTCGGCCTGCTGGTGCTCAGCGGGGCGAGCTGATGCGACGCCGATCCGCTGTCAGCCCTGCATGGCGATGTGGTCGGTGCGCACCGTCACGCGGATGCGGACCTCGCCCTCCCGCCGCATGGGGTAGGTGTCAACCCCCAGGTACTTCTTGGCCAGGGAGTCGATGTGCGCGTCGGCACCGTCGGTCGTGACCTCGGTGACGGTGCCCCGGAATGCGACCACGTTGTACTGGTCGTCGGGGTCGATGACGGTGACGGCGACTCGGCTGTCTCGCTCGAGGTTGCGCGCCTTCTTGCGGCCCTGTGCCGTGTTGAAGACGACGTCGTCGCCGTCGAGGTCGACCCACAGGGGTGTGATCTGGGGTGATCCGTCGGGGTTCAGCGTGGCCAGCGAGGCCAGCACGGGCCGGGTGATGAGCGCGCGGGCTTTCTCGGACAGGACGTCGGCCACGGGGGGCTCCCTTCTCGTGTTCGGTGCCTACGCGGGCTGCGTGGGACACCCGCCAGAGTAAAGGAACGCCGGACACCGGTTGGGACGGGCTGGTCGTGCCTCCCGGCCGGCCCTGGCTCAGTCGTCCTCGACGCCGAGGGCCTGCCGCAGCACCAGGACCGACTCGCGCTGGGCGCGTCTCGATACGGCTGCCGTCGTCACCACCGCCGACCCGTGGAAGGTGCCGGGGAACTGGTGCAGCTCCACCGACACGCCCGCCTGCAGCAGTCGCTGCGCATAGGTGATCCCCTCGTCGCGCAGTGGATCGTTCTCTGCCGTGGAGATGTAGGCGGGCGGCAATCCCGAGAGATCGGCCGCTCGGGCGGGCGCTGCATAGGCCGGCACGTCCTCGGTGCCGTAGAGCGGGCCGAGGTACGCCTGCCAGCTCTGCACGGCGAGCGGCCGGTTCCACATCGGCGAGTCCACGAAGCGCTGCATGGAACCGGTCTGCAGCCGGTCGTCGAGCTCGGGGATGTGCAGCAGCTGGAAGCACACCGGCGGGCCGCCCCGGTCGCGGGCCAGCAGGGCCGTCGCCGCCGCCAGCCCACCCCCGGCACTCGTCCCGGCCAGCGCCACCCGATCGGGGTCGACGCCCAGCGCGTGGGCCTCGGCGTGCAGTGAGGACAGCGCGGCATAACAGTCGTGCAGGCCGGCCGGGTAGGGGTGCTCGGGCGCCAGGCGGTAGTCGACCGACACCACGACGGCGCCGGTGTTGACGGCCATCTGGGCCGCACCCGCGTGCTCGACCTCGACGCTGCCGATGACGAAGCCACCGCCGTGGATCATCACGACGCCCGGCACCAGCCTCCCCGCCGCGAGCCCCGTCGGGCGGTAGACGCGCACCGACACGTCCGGATCGCCATCGTGGCCCGGCACCATCCGGTCCTCGATGTCGAGCGTCTCGATCCCGGGGATGTCGAAGGTGATGCCGGCGAGCAGCGCCTCGAAGGCTTGCCGCGCCGCCACCGGGTCCACCAGGTCCATCTTGGGCAAGAGCTCGACGATGGCCGCCAGCTCCGGGTCGATCATGACCGCTCCTCCCCCGTCCTCCGAACCGCCGCGGCAGCTATTTCGGCTGCATCCGGATGCCGGCGTCGATGCGGATCGACTCGGCGTTGATGTAGGAATTGGACAGCAGCTCGAGCGCCAGCGACGCGAACTCCGTCGAGTAGCCGAGGCGATGCGGGAACAACACGTCCTGAGCGAGCTTGCCCTTGAACGACTCGGACCCCTCACCCTCTCCGTAGATCGGCGTGTCGATCAGCCCCGGCAAAATGGTGTTGACCCGGATGCCCACCACGGCGAGGTCACGCGCCACCGGCAGCGTCATGCCGACGACACCGCCCTTGGACGACGAGTAGGCGGCCTGGCCGATCTGCCCGTCCTCGGCCGCCACCGACGAGGTGTTCACAATGGCGCCACGGGCGCCGTCGACGTCGGGCTCGTTGAGGCTCATTTTGGTGGCCGCCAGGCGGACGCAATTGAAGGTCCCGATGAGGTTGATCTCGATGACGCGGCGATACAGGTCGAGGTCGTGCGCGGACGCGTAATCGCCGTCGCGGCCGATGGTGCGGGTGGCCCAGCCGATCCCTGCGCAGTTGACCAGCGACTTGAGCGGCGCCATCTCGACGGCCGCGTCCACGGCGGCGATCACCTGTTCGGGGTTGGTGACGTCGGTCTGCACGAACAGCCCGCCGATCTCCTTGGCCAGCGGCACACCCTTGTCCTCTTGGAGGTCGGCGACCACGACGCGCACACCCCGTTCGGCCAGTAAGCGTGAGGTGGCCAGGCCGAGCCCGGACGCCCCTCCGGTGACGATCGCCGACGTGCCGTTCAGGTCCATTTCGTTGCGACTCCTCGTGGGTTCTCCATGGTGGGGCCCGCCACGCGGGCCGGCACATGACGTGCCCGGCAGAGGATAGGGGCCGGCCCGGCGGCGGTCACATCTGCTCGGGCGCCTCGATGCCAAGCAGGGAGAGCCCGAGCTCCAGCACCCGCGCCGTGAGGTCGCACAACCCCAGCCTGGAGTCCCGCACCGACTCGTCGTCCACCAGGACCCGGCAGGCCTCGTAGAACGCGGTGAACGAGGTGGCCAGCTCGAACAGGTAGGTGCAGAGCTTCGAAGGGCTGTAGGTCTCCGCCGTCGCCTCCACGGCCGCCGCGAAGCCCAGCAGGTGCAATGCAAGCGCGCGCTCCTGGGGCTCGCCGAGCAGCGGCAATGCGCCCTGTGCCGGCGGGGCCACGCCGGCGCGCCGGAAGATGGACCGGATGCGGGCATGCGCGTACTGCAGGTACGGGCCGGTGTCGCCCTCGAAGGCCAGCATCCGGTCCCAATCGAAGACGTAGCCCCGGGCGCGCTCGGTCGACAGGTCGGCGTACTTGACCGCCCCGACGCCCAGCGCATGGGCGACGGCGGCCTGCTCTTCGGGCGTGAGGTCGTTCGAGCGCTCCTTCATGGCAGCGGCGGCCCGGTCGATCCCCTCGGTCAGCAGGTCGATGAGACGTGACGAGCCACCGGCTCGGCTGGCCAGCTGCTTGCCGTCGGTCCCGAGGACGAGGCCGAATCCGACGTGGACGGCCTCGTCCTCGTCGCGCAGGTACCCGGCGAGAGTCGAGACAGCGAAGACGAGGCGCAGGTGCAGGGACTGCTCGGCCCCGACGACGTAGACGAGCCGGGTGGCGCCGAGACGGCCGGTGCGGTCGCGCACGCTGGCCAGGTCGGTCGCCGGGTAGCCGTACCCGCCGTCGGACTTGCGCACGATCAGCGGGAGCGGCTCACCGTTGCGGTTCTCGAAGCCCTCGGGGAAGACGCAGAGGGCCCCGTCGTTCTCCACCAGCAGGCCCTTCTCGTCGAGATCGGAGACGACGACGGGCAGCAGTGGGTTGTAGAAGCTCTCCCCCAGCACGTCGTCGGGAGTCAGGAGGACGCCGAGCAGCTCGTAGACCTCCCCGGCGTGACGCATGGACTCGGCGACGAAGATGCGCCAGAGGTGCAGCGTCTCGTCGTCACCACTCTGCAACAGCACGACGCGGTTCCGGCACCGCTCCGCGAAGGCGGGATCGCTGTCGAACTGCCGACGGGCCGCCGCGTAGAACTCGTTGAGGTCCCGCACGCTGAACGACTCGGCCTTGGCCGCCCCGTCCACGTCGACCAGGTACTCGATAAGCATGCCGAACGGCGTGCCCCAGTCGCCGATGTGGTTCTCGCGCCGCACGTCGTGACCGAGGAATCCGAGCACGCGGGCCAGGGCGTCCCCGATGAGCGTGCTGCGGAGGTGCCCGACGTGCATCTCCTTGGCCACGTTGGGCGACGAGTAGTCGATGATCACGGCCTCGGGACGTGCGACCAGGTCGACGCCCAGCCGCTCGTCGGCGGACAGTGCCGCCACCTGCCCGGCCACGAACCCGCCCGACAGCGTCAGGTTGATGAAGCCGGGACCGCTCACCTCGACTTGGGCGCAGATGTCGTCGAGGGAGGCCGCCGCCACGACTTCGTCGGCCACCTGGCGCGGCGGCCGGCCGACCACCTTGGCCAGGGGCAGGGCGCCGTTCGCCTGGAAATCGGCGCGGTCAGAGGGCCGCAACACCGGATCGGCACCGGGCGCGACGGTGTCGAAGGCGGCCTGCAGTCGCTGGAGGAGGACGCTGACGGCGTCGGGCATCCCTTATTCTCGCATGCCCGGCGCGCCGAGAAACCGGGCGGCGGGAGTCAAACCGGGCGGCGGGAGTCGACCCCGGGGACGCCCTTCAGTCCGCCGGCGCCCCCATGCCACCGTCGAGCAGCCCGTAGCGGCGGTAGGGGCCGAAGAATCCGTGCTCGAGCAGCCCGTAGCCGACGTGGCCGTCGTAGGAGAACTCGGCCACATGGTCGACGATGCCGTACTGGGCGAGCCCCTGCACCTCATCGACGGCGAGGACGAGACCCTGGGTCACCGGACCGGGGCCGTGGTACATACCGTGGCGCCAGTCGGCATCGATGCCGTAGCCGGTGCCGATGGAGACGAAATTGGCGAGCAGCGGCGTGCAGGTGATTTCGAGCCCGGCCTCGGGGAAACGCACCACCGAGCGGTCGATGACGCGGGTACCCGGAACGAGATGATGCTCGTGCTCGGACCGGCCCAGGTCCTCGACGGGCCGGTCGGGGTCGACCCAAACGAGCTCGCTCTGCACCAGCGGCCGCTCGCCGTCGTCGCGCTCGTGGCAGATGTACATGATGGCGTGATCGTCGAACTGCATCGGGAAGTAGTTCCACATGCCGCCCAGCACCAGCTCGCCCTGGCGGATGCCGTCGCTCTCGGGCTCGCCGACTGGGCGCACACCCCACGAACGGTCACGGGTTCCCCAGCAGTGGTCGGGCGTCACGGGAAGGTCGACCCCGCCCACCGAGAGGGTGCCCGACCAGCATCCGGTCTGGGCCAGGCGCTGGGTGTCGAAGACGACCTTGCCCTTGCTGCGCATGTATTGGCGCGGCTCCTCGATGGCGGGGATGTGACCCTCCCAGGTGACGTCCATGGCGACGCTGTGCTCGCTGGGCTCGACGACCACCCGGAGCCGGCGCAGCGGCTCGAGAACTTCAATGCGGAAGGGCCCGACGCAGAGGTCGCCGCGGTCGGCGAGGGGCGCCGAGGCGCGCACGATGTGCTGCGAGCCACCGTGGCGCACGTCGATGAACGCGTCGACCACACCGAGGTTCGGGTACTGGCCGTAGCCGAAGATGGCGAACCAATCACCCGAGCCGGGGTGCATGTTGAAGTAGTAGCGGTCGTAGAAGTTGCGGTCGCTCGTCGCCGGGTGGGCGATGAACTCGGCGGCTTGGTGGACGGGATAGTCGTCCCAGGAGGAGAGGCTCATGCCGGCGCGCTCAACAGCACGCGCAGCCGCTGCCGCACCCACCCGCGACCGGTGCGCCGCACATGCCACCGGTCGGCTCGGCGGCCAGGCCGGTCGTGGCGAAGACTGGGAACAGACGCCTGGCACCCACGTGGCCGTGGGGGCAAGTCGCCGGAGCGTCGGCGTCGGCCATGGGACGACGCTCGTCGAAGACTGCGTAACAGGTCGAACAGCGGAATTCGTAAACGGGCACGTGGTGGACCTCCGGTGCGGCAGCCTACGCGAACACACGGGATGCGATGAGTTCGTCGCCCCACTCGTCGCACCCGGGTCACAGGTGCACGGGTGCCCATACCTGCGGGCGCGCCAAAGCGCCGGGATGCTTGTCTTTTCGAAGTGCCGGCCATTCATTGATTCAGCCGGTGTGCTGCCCGGGGCGGGCTGGGCCAGAGAGTGCCGCCCCCTCAGGCGGCGGTCGGTGGCGGGCGCTGGCGCTGCTCTGAGTGGGTCGCGGGCTTGCGTTCTGTTTGGTTGCGCAGCCGGTTGTGGAACCCGCAGAGCAAGCGGCCGTTGTCCTGGGTGGTCAGGCCGCCCTCGGCATAGGTCTCGATGTGGTCGACCTGGCAGCTCTCGGCGGGCTCGTAGCAGTGCGGGTGGGTGCACATGCGGTCGCGCAGCTCAATGGCCCGGCGGGTCCCCCCGGTGAACAGGCGGGCCCGCACGCTGACGTCGACCCGGTTGCCCAAGGTGAACAGGGCCCGCTCGAAGTAGGCCGAGTCCATCCACGGGGCCAGCGCCCCAGGTGCGAGCACGGTGCCGTTCTCGAGCTCGCAGATGCGCCCGTGCAGTGTTTCGTAGCCGACGAAGACACTGAAGAGCGGGGCGGGGCGGATGCCCTCAGCGGGAGCGCTGCGGCTGCGCGTGGCCATCTCGACGAGGGCGTCGGCCCGGCGCTGGCCCGAGGTCCGGGTCAGCTCGTCGATCCGAGCCGTCCGCCCCAGGCGCTCTTTGGCCTCCGCACAGTCGGCCTCGAAGAGCTGGTGTTCGAGGCGGTTGAGCTCGCCCGCCACAATGGAGCCCGAGACCGGGTCGAGGGTCATCTGGCCCAGCCACATGCCGCCCAGGCTCGATTCCAAAAAGACGTTGCGGGCGGCCTTGCGCTCCTCGTCGGAGGCCTCGGCCCCGTCGGGGTCGGCCAGCTGCTTCCAATAGTCCAGCACCCGGTTGAAGTCCTCGAAGCCCATCTCTTTGGCCTGGGCCACCAGCATGGCCTCGTCACGGGCCATGGAGGCCTCGGTGCGGTGCCGCCTCGCCGAGGCGATGGCCCGGGCCTGGTCGACCCCGATGGCCCCGTCGCGCCAGGCCTGGGCCACTTCGGGCAGGTGGCGCAGTGTCCGGGCCAGGCGGACCCGGCGCTTGGCCGAAGCACGCGGCACCCGACACCGCGAGGCGATCCACGCCGAGGCCGTCTTGGCCCCATCGGCCGCCCACTCCTCGGCCACCTCGAAGGCCGCCGTGGCCTCGGTGACGAAGGAGTCCAGGCGCGCCTGGACTCGGTACAGGCGCTCCATCGAGGCGCCGTCGCCGTGGTTCGTCGCACCGGCGGTGATGAGCTCCTCGAGCGCCGCCTCGAGGTCGTCCAACTCCATGCGTCGATGCAAGCACGCGGCTGTGACAACCGGACGAGGCAAGATCCCTCCGCAATTCCCGATAATTCCTAAGAAATCTGCGACATTTTGCCACGAAGTCCGACCGTTCTCCAGGGGGTCACTGCACCGGCTCCATCGCACAGCCCGTATCGCATCAACCGATCGAGAACGGATACAGAAGACGCCACCGCGCGAATGAGGCAGGACGAGCGCAACGCAGCGATTGATGTAACGCGAGCAATTGAGATGCAGCCGGATCCGCGCGTGTCGACGGAGTCGATCCGGCAGGCGCAGGCGCGACGTAGCCGACTCTACTTGGTGCTTGGGTGCGCTACTTGGTGCTTGGGTGCGCTACTTGGTGCTTGGGTGCGCTACCGCTACTTGGCCCGCGCCAACACCGGCTTGAGGACTTCGCCCGTGTAGCTGCCCGCCGTCTTGGCCACCTGCTCGGGTGTGCCCTCGGCGATCACCGAGCCGCCCTTGTCGCCGCCCTCGGGTCCGAGATCGATGATCCAGTCCGCCGTCTTGATCACGTCGAGGTTGTGCTCAATGACGACGACCGTGTTCCCCTGCTCGACGAGGCGGCCCAGCACCTCGAGCAGGCGGCGCGTGTCTTCGAAGTGGAGGCCGGTCGTGGGCTCGTCAAGGATGTAGAAGGTGTGGCCGGTCGGCCGCCGACTGAGCTCGGAAGCAAGCTTCACCCGCTGGGCCTCCCCACCGGACAGTGTCGGCGCGGGCTGTCCCAGGCGGACGTAACCCAGGCCAACGTCGACCAGCGTCTGCATGTGGCGGGCGATCGGAGGCTGACGCTCGAAGAAGCTCAGCGCCTCCTCGCAGGAGAGGTCGAGCACGTCGGCGATGGTCTTGCCCCGGAAGGTGATCTCGAGCGTGTCGCGGTTGTAGCGCGCGCCGTGGCAGATCTCGCAGGGGACGTAGACGTCGGGCAGGAAGTGCATCTCGATCTTGATGGTGCCGTCGCCGGCACAGGCCTCGCAGCGCCCGCCCCGTACGTTGAACGAGAAGCGCCCCGGCTGGTAGCCGCGCACCTTGGCCTCGGCCGTCTGCGCGAAGAGCTTGCGAATGTGGTCGAAGACCCCCGTGTAGGTGGCGGGGTTCGAACGCGGTGTGCGCCCGATGGGCGCCTGGTCGACGTCGACCACCTTGTCGAGCTTGTCAATGCCCTCCACCTTGCGGTGCAGGCCGGGGACCGCCTTGGTCCGGTGCAGGCGCTGGGCCAGCGAGCGCAGCAGGATGTCGTTCACGAGCGTCGACTTGCCCGACCCCGAGACACCGGTCACCGCGATCAGGCACCCGAGGGGGAAGGAGACGTCGATGTCCTTGAGGTTGTGCTCCCGGGCGCCGCGCACGGTGACCACGTCGCCGGTGCCCGGCCGGCGGCGGGCCGGCACGGGGATCGACTTCTTGCCCGACAGGTACTGCCCTGTGATCGACGCCTTGTTGGTCAGCAACCCGCCGCGTCCCTTGACCGGGCCGGCGTGCACGACGTTGCCGCCGTGCTCCCCCGCCCCGGGTCCGATGTCGACGACGTAGTCGGCGGTGCGGATCGTCTCCTCGTCGTGCTCCACCACGATGACCGTGTTGCCCAGGTTGCGCAGCCGCTCCAGCGTGGCGATGAGGCGCTGGTTGTCGCGCTGGTGCAGGCCGATCGAGGGCTCGTCGAGCACGTAGAGCACGCCGACCAGGCCGCTGCCGATCTGGCTGGCCAGGCGGATCCTTTGCGCCTCGCCGCCCGAGAGGGTCCCGGCAGAACGCGCCAGGGAGAGGTAGTCGAGGCCGACGTCGAGCAGGAACTGCATGCGCTCGCGTACTTCCTTGAAGACCCGGTCGGCGATCATGTGCTCGCGCTCGCTCAACTCCAGGCCCGCCATCGCGTCGACCGCGTTGGCGATGGAGAGGCTGCAGAGCTCATAGATGTTGCGCCCCCCGACGGTGACGGCGAGGGACTCGGGCTTGAGGCGCGCGCCCTTGCACGCGGGGCAGTCCACCTCGCGCATGTACTGCTCGATCTGCTCGCGTGACCAGTCCGACTCGGACTCGCCGTGGCGGCGCTGCAGCCACGGGATGATCCCTTCGAAGATCGCCTCGTACGAGCGCTTGCGGTTGAAGCGGTTCTTGTAGGTCACGTGCACCGAGCGGCTGCCCGTCCCGTAGAGGACGAGCTTCTTGTCCTTGGCCTTGAGTGACTTCCACGGGGCGTCGAAGTCGAAGCCGCCGAACTCGGCCACACCGGCCTGGAGCCCGGTGAAGTACTCACTGCGCGCCCCGGCCCACGGCGCCAGCGCGCCCTCGGCGAGGGAGAGCGAGTCGTCGGGCACGACCAGCTCGGGGTCGACCTCGAACTTCGTGCCCAGACCGAGGCAGACCGGGCAGGCCCCGTAGGGCGAGTTGAAGGAGAAGCTGCGCGGGGCGGGCTCCTCGAAGCTGATGCCGCAGTGCGTGCAGGACAGGTGCTGCGAGAAGGTGATGGCCTCGTCTGCCTCGGCGCCGTCCGCATCGGCACCGCCGGCACCGCCGGCACCGGCACCGCCGGCCCCTTCGCCCTTGCCGTTCATCACGAGCACCTCGGCCGTGCCGCCCGTCAGCGCCAGGGCGGTCTCGATCGACTCGGTCAGCCGCTGGCGCATGTTGGCCCGGCTCACCAGGCGGTCCACCACGACCTCGATGGTGTGCATCTCGTAGCGGGCCAGGTTGACGTCGGCCCGATCGGACAGCTCAATGGGCACAC
>Ga0302325_10021351_pt1 | contig 13560 bp, 13 predicted proteins | sample Palsa_T0_2_FD_201948 | JGI IMG/M metagenome (GOLD analysis project Ga0302325, IMG submission 201948) | Peat permafrost microbial communities from Stordalen Mire near Abisko, Sweden - Palsa_T0_2 | ecosystem: Environmental > Terrestrial > Soil > Palsa > Peat permafrost | place: Sweden: Abisko... | reverse complement strand
GGTCCGGGCGAACGCGACCAGCATCGGGCCTACAACTATTACATTGGCGGGCTCACTCTTCTGTCCCTGAACGACATTCACTGGCAATGCGAGGCCAACGTCTTCGGGAACTTTTTTGAATGCCTCAAGGCAATGATGGAAGAAACCGGCGACTGGATACAGGGCACCCCCTTCCAGGAGGCACTCGTGCGTTTTCTTGATGATCTGTTCCCGAACATGGACGAGCGAGACCAAATCGTCGCACTATGTGGGCGCTTTGAAACCAAGAATATCGAGGGTGCCGTCGTGACCCTTAAGGAAGCGGCCTCTATGAAGCTGTTCTGCGACGCCTATTTCATGGTACAAGTAAAACGGAAAGGCGCACGGAGCTAACTAGCGGAGGGCAGCGTGCATCTCGACGACGCCCATGCGTAAGGGCGGAATGGTCTGGGAGGGATTCAGACTTTTTCAGACGCCGCCTGATTGGATCGTCCGCCCGCTCCGGTCAATCCAGGCCTGACACCTTCCATTTCATTGCCACCCGCTAAGCCAGGCACATCAATATGCTCAGCCGATTACTTATGCAACGTATTTATCGCTCAGGACAGTAGCCTAAACTAGGAACCTACATACCGTTGGCTACCTCGACCGCTCTGTTCAACTGGTTGTCCGAGCCGTCCAAGCTGCTTTCCAAAGACCAGTCGACTTCTACGTCTGGCGTTACTCCGTTTCCTTCAAAACGGTGTCCGCCCCAGGAAAGATAGCAGCCCACCGGTAGAAAGGCCATATAACCACCTCCAACTTTGAACCCTTCGCCGCCGAGCAAACGGCCTGCGGTTCTCGTGCCCACGATTTTCGCCAAATTGTTTTCCTTGGCGAATCCCGCTACCATTTCGCCGGCTCCCGATGTGTGTTCATTAACCAGCAAAACAATTCGGCCGTGGAATTTCTGTTTCCCCAAGCCCTCCGTTACGACCACGATGGACTGATCTCTGCCAGCAAAGCGAAGAATCAGGAATGGCAGCTTCCACTTTTGCGCGGGAATTCCCCGAAACTGCGGAAGCTCTTCCTTTCGGTACCCCTTCTCAGCGCGTTTCCGCGTTAGGCTATATCCGACTGGCAATCTGCCCGGCGTCAAATACCCCATCAACCGCAATCCGCCAATGCCGCCTCCCGGATTACCGCGCAGATCGACGATTAGGCGGTCGCAGTCCCGAATCTCGTCCATTGCGCGGTTTACGTCCCGGGCAAAGTCAATGCCGACGATTCCAGGGAACATAGTGACTTTCAACAGTCCAAGACCGGGAGTCAACTTTTGAGCACTCACAGCCCGCGGCTCCGCATAGGGGCACTCGCGATATTTGGCATTGGGAACCCGCAGCTCAACATTGGTCACCCGCCGGGTTCCGTTCCGCTGGACAACCGTGACCTGGGCGCTGGCTCCCATGCGAAACTCTGGCGGGCGCGGAGGAACCACCTCTTGCTGGCCGATGCTCAAAAGAATATCGCCAGGTTTGATCCCGGCGTTCGCCGCGGGGCCTCCGGGCTGAACATCCTGAAAGGCCCATCGGGCTCCTTCATCAGTCTGTCGCTCCCGAAACGTTGCGTTGACCGAATTGCGGCTAGCGATTTTCGACTCCCGGCGAAAAAATCCGGTGTGGCTCGTGCCCAACTCCTTCAACAACGCAACCATATTCTGTTCGAACTCTTCCGAAGAAGCCGCCTCAACGATCGATGCGCGATGCTGCTCCATCAAGGCCGGCCAATTGCGCCCATTGAAGTTCAGGTCGAAAAACTTGGTCCGCACAAGTAGGTCAACCTTTCCAAGAATTGCCCCTCGTTCTTTCCGACTGTTCGTCACCGTCCACCTCCCAATGCAATTTTTCCGTTCCCGTCTCCAACCAGAATGAATCCGGCCCAGTACAATGGAGGCACCGTTTCGCCGAACTCTCGAAGCATATCCATCTTGGCCTGACGTAATGCCTCCCTCTTGGTGTCGCCCTGAACAAGGTGCCGGTAAAAGGCTTCCATGAGGCCCTTCGTATAAGTATCCTCCGCAGGCCAAAGGCTGGCAACAACACTTTTTGCGCCCGCGTCGAGGAACGCATCGACCAGGCTCGATACTCCTTCCTCCCCATCGATGCGCCCAAGTCCAGCGTCGCAGGATGACAGAGTCACCAATTCCGCATTGATGGGAAGCTTCCGGATTTCCCTTGCTTGTAGCAGCCCATCCTCTTGCGGACGGCCACCGCTTGAAAAGACCAGAGCCGAGCGTTCCGGGAATGCGCTATCAGCCTGCCCGTGAAGAGCAAGATGAATCACCTGGACCTGACCTAAGGGTTCATCCTTGAAGGCGGCCTCGGTCGCCTGATTGCGCATCAGCACGGTGCTGCGCCCACCGACGAGTTTCGCGACCGACGTCACTTCACTCTCAGCAGAAGGGAGTGCTGTGAGCTTAGACCGCTCAATGTCAAAGAGTCCTCGGAAGATTGCCAACTGGCCGCTTGATTTCTGCGAAGTGTCAGGTCGTCCTGGTGCTGACGCTGACACCCCCAAGAAGGCTATCGTTCCCTGCCGAGTCCGCTCCTTACGGAGTAGGTGCAGCACGGTCCCGGAAGGGACGACCGTGAAGGAATGGCGATTTAGACTGTAGCCCTCACCGTCAGACCAAAGGGCCTCGAATGGAATTAAATTCAGAACGCCGTCCGGAACTATCACAACATCTCGACTGCGTCCGTACTCAGCGATCGGCCTTAAGAGTGCCGCCGAAAGCCTTGCGGATAGGACCCGGTTCTCTGCTCTCTTATCGATAGTGTTCCGGTAGTCCGTCACCAACCTTTTGATTTCTTTGCTTCCTGCCAACTTGGAAAGGCTTACCTGTTGCCTTGTGATCACCAGGCAGTATGATTGCGGATCGCTGAGCACATACTCCAACACAACCTCTCCCGGTTCGAGGTCATGTTGCAGCGTCCGCAAGCGAATTGGCTCCTCGCGTGCCACAGACCTGTCTTCAGGCGTGAGTTGTTGCTCCGCTTCGAAAATCGCGTCCAGGAGACGTGCCCGTTCAGGCGGGCTGTCGGAATCGAGCAGACGGCTGTTCAGGGAAGTGAGGCGGAGATCCGCGCTGCTAGGCGGCTCCTCGACCGACACGCTTTCCCGATGGCGAGTCCTTACTTCCTCAGCAGCCACCCGGCCCCTGGCCTCCTCAATAATTCGGAAGGCCTCGTCAAGATTCCCCATCCGCTCTGCCGCGAGCGCAAAATGACCAACATAGATTTCACTCATGCCGCCAATTACTGCTCGCCTGGCTGTGATACTTCGAGCATTCAAAAGCATTGCCTCGGTGACATCCGCGGCTTTCGCGAACAACCGTTCCGCCGCATGCAATTGGCCCATCTGTGCCAGAAGATTGGCTTGGACTGCCAGGTGGTGAGGTATCGCGTACGCTTCTCCGAGACCACGGTGCGCACTCGCACTGGCTGCTGCGCATTCCCTCGCCCTTTTGAGGTCGCCCGATTGTTGGTACAGCTGCGCTAGCTCCGATTCAACCTCAGCCGAACCGCGCAGGAAATGAATCTCCGAAGCCGCGTCAGCGGCTTGTTCGTAGAACTGGATCGCACTTCGCGAGTCACCCATCTTAACGGCCATCGCACCAAACTGAGCCAGTACGTCGACTTCGTACCCGGTCAGGCCCTTTACTTTTGCAAACTGCATCGCTCGGGTAAGAAGCGCGCGAGCTTCATCATATCGCCCAACCGTTGCGAGCACCGAGGCTCTGCCTATCGTTGCGAGCTTCGGGAACCCGGTGTCCGGATTCTCCGCGGACTTTTTCAGGGCCTCCTCGAGGAATTTCAACGCCTGTTCCGTACGTCCAATTTCAGCGAACACTTGTCCGATGATGGAAAGATACCGAATCTGCGCGCCAACGTCGTTGACGAGTCTTGCATAGACGAGCACCTTCACAAACCGCCATTTCGCCTCCGCACTGTTGCCGTCCAGCAAAGCGAGGATTCCCAACTCTCCTGATGCGCGTGAAGCCAATGCCCGTTCTCCTAGCGAGCCAGCGAGCGATTCAACGTCGTTCCACACCGGTCGCGACGCCACGCCGTCGAGATTTAAGTCGACCTGCCCTTTTACCACAAGTAAGCGCAGCCGCAGGTAAGGATCTTTTTCGATTCCAGGTCGGCGGAGTTCTCCGGCCAGATACCGCGACAGCTCCGCGAGGTTGCTGCTCTCCATCTTGGCCGAAATCTGACTGATCCTCGCGTAGAACGCGTCACGGCTGTCGCCGCTGGCATCGAAGAGCCGTTCCGCCCTCGCGTACAGCGGCTGTGCTTCGATTGGATTGTTTAGCCAGAACAGGTGCTCCGCCTCATCCAGCAACTGGCGTGGATTGTCGGAATTGGGATGCCGCTGCAGTTCAGGGACACGGCGATGTCTGAACACGAGGATACTCAGCAGTAGGGCGCCGCCCACTGCAGCGATTCCGGTCAGCGTTAGCAAGCGCCGGATGTTCATCTGTTTCCTAGTATTTCTCTCTAAATGCGAGGGGTACCAAAACGTTGCGCCTCAACCGCAGAAATCCGCTCTGCATTGTAATGTTTATCACTTTTCAAGGGTACTGGATGTCTTATCTGTAGCGATCTGCGCTTGCTTCGGGGTATTTCCGGTCCGGCGTGTCTTCCCAGATTTCGCAGATGCCCGGGCCCGTAAACTACGCGACCAACTTGGCGGCGCTTTCAAACCGACTCGCCACAAGGCGGCCCGCTCGCGATTTACGAGGCGTAGCCCTGGAGGCGGTGCGGCGAATGGAACTGGGAGCCGTGCAGGCGAAGCGCCTTGGTGATGGCGTAGATACGACCGTTCGCCGCCAGCTTTCTGAAGATATTCTTCCAGTGAAACCGGAACGGTATTTACGGTGATATTGAGGATGATGCTGATTTCTTCGTCCGTCTTGCGTTCGGCGCCCCACGATAAAATATCGTGTTCGCGTGTACTGACTGCGGCTCTTGCGGATTTGATAATCAGGTCGCGGTAGGTTTCATGCAGGCAAGTGCTGAGCAGGTATGCGTCGCCTAGGAAATTGTAATCTTGCCGTTTGCGCCGTCCCGATCCGGGCAATGACGATCTTGCTATTCCAACCCCGACGAGCTCCGGGCCTTCGCCGCGCAGCGAGATGCCGACTCCGTCGCCAAGCCCGGCGTCGGCGGCCTGGTCCATTCATTTGGTGAGGAGGCAGGAGCCGATCAAGATTGCCGGTTACATCGGACCAAAAGAACGGTACCCGGCTCGTCAGCCCCTGCCTCGTGACCGGGTCGATCAGCGAGAATTTATGCGCCGCATAATGTTTCATCCAGTCTTCCGGATAGCTCGTTGCGAGGCCATGCCGGCTGGGAAGACCGAGCGAGGGATGGTCGGTGACGAGACTGTACGCTATCCGATCGTAGCCATGTTGACGCATGGCGCTGCAAAAAGCGTCGAACCCTCCTGTGTTGTCTGAGACACTACGATGCGTTCGACATAGCGCTCCAGATCATTCATCGTTGAAAGATCCGACCGCTCCGACGGATGCTTTTCCGTCCTCCCCGGACGCTCATACTGCGCAGCGCAAGCACGCTGTACCTCTCCGGCGTTTCGTTCGGAGACGTGAGCCGGTTGGAAGAACTGAATCCATGGGCGCCATCCGTGCATGCGTTGCCGCGCCAGATAGCACAATCGCGGAGACCACACTATAACCAAGATCGTTAATATCCGGTTTGCAAGCGAAATATTTGTAATGTTTTGCAGATAGCTGGGGGTCGCGGACAGCGCCCGCTAACCCTTTATCGCGGCATCATTTTTCGCTCCCACGTCTTGCATATTCGTCACCGCCCGGCGGTCCAACTGTACCGGCGAAGCCGTGCCCGCACCTTTCCGCAGTTCACTCTTAACGAATTGCTTGGTAAAGTGCGCTATGACTGAGCAGACGGACAACGTAGTGGACTGTCCCTGAGACATCGCTACCACGCAAGAATTCGCTGGCATACATCTGAGTATTTCGTAAGCGTCTCATAAACCGCTCTTCCCTTGTCGGCAAGGAAGCTGGATAGAAGTATTCCGCGCTCGGCATTCGCAGCGGCGTCAACTACATCATGTACGCCCTGACGCACTAACACCCGGCAACATTTCGTATGCTTGTTGCTCGGTTTCTCGTGGCTCGTCGGCCATTGGCTTTTGGTTATACTGTTTCGATGAAAACAGTAAAGTGGGAATATTTAACGTGCACTGTAAAAAGGAAAGAAGCTGAAATCATCAAGTCCATCGAGGAAATGGAAGACAAGGGTTTCTCGGCGCTGGTCTCCTACAAACCGGAAGGCGCTGATTGGGCAGGACAGCTTACAATTCTGTTTCGCAAGCCTGCCTGATCTAAATATCGTCATTCGGTAAGCGGCTGTTGATCCGCGCATTGACCCGGTGGCAACCGCATTCAGGGTGGATGCAATACGCGCGAGGCTGAAAGGTCCGAACGATGGCGATCCATTGCTCTCGATCGCAGTGCGACCGCCGCTGGTGAGCATGCGAATGTTCGGGCAAAGAAGCCTTTTCACGCTTCACGGATCACGAGACCTTCCTATCGAGAAGTACCCGTTTGTGCAAAGGGACCTGCCGCTTTGCAGAATTGTAATACCCTACCGGAATCGGGGCGAGATTATGATGAGGCTGCGCCTTTGCGGTGTGGCCGAAACAACTGTTTTCCCAGACCTTGATGGCCTGGCCAAAGAGTTGATCGCGGAGTATGGATGACTGGACGGCTGGAAATGAACTCATGAGCATCGTCGGAGGGACCGCAACCAGGGGCCATGCCGCAAAGGTTTTCGCGGGTTTTTCCGCGCTGCGTCGAATCCTACTGCATGAGATACTTCGTAACGCTCGACCCGTTTCACCTTTCGGGAACACTCATCTGCCTGGAACCTAACGGCGAATGGATCTATAGGTGTCAGCATTGCGGACGCAACCGGGTTCCCACACACACATACTCCGTACGCTAGTCTTGCTTTCCCTCTGGCCTAACCGGTCGCCCGTCGTCGGCCCCCGCCTTCCGCTCGCCCACCTTGGCTGCCGCGGAACCGCAGATCTCAGCCGGGCAGACGTTTCATTGCAGCAGAGTCCACGTTGAGATATCGGCAGAGCGCCGAGTGGCGTGCGGCATGGACCTCAGGAAAGAACATTTGCGGTCCGCCGGGTTTCTGTTCATTGAACCAGAGATAGAGGTGAACCCGCAGCTTCTCTTCCCGGATGCGACCCTCCGAGTATTCACGGAACATAGGAATGACTTGACCGCTCTCGCAGTAGGCGTTGCCGGTTAAAACTTGGATCAAGTCCGTGAATCCGGCGCCGTCATCGCCGTTTACGATGGCGAGAACGTTTGGGTGGTCCAATTCAGGGTTCACGGCATCGAACTGTCCAACGGCGCTATGAATCTGAGCGCTGACCCGGTTGTAGATTGGCTCCGGGCGCGGACCGCCCACCACCGTCAGCGGAGGCGCGGCAGCCAACTGCTTGTCCAGCCATTCGTCTTCCTGCGCTGTCTTCACCTCGCAATAGAAAGCCAGCTCCCCGTTGGCGAAGACGCGAAAGTCGGCGTTCGGCCCTGTCGCATTTCAACCTTGCTGAAGCATGTCACTCGCAGGCCTGCGCTGGTGAGGTACTCCTCAACGCGACCCTCGCCATCAAGTTTGGCTTCGGACATCTTTGTTCTCAGTGTAGCGCCCGCTCCTGGCAGGATGCGTGTCGTTTGCTCGCCCAGGATGCCGTCGTGGCGGCCCTCCAGGACCCAAACCCGGCGAACCCGATCGCCGTCGAGGTTGCCAGGCTGATTGACGGCTAGCCACCCGCGTTGCGCGGTCAGCAACGAGAAAATGCGTCCGAGAAGAAATGCGTGGGCGCGTCGCAGACGGGCAATTCACCCCACTGAGTCTGTATCGGGTTTCCGGTACGTACGGTCGGCCAACAGAGCCATCTGGGTGAGGCCGGCCACGTTATTGACACCCAGCTTCTTCATAAGAGTCTTGCGATAACTGCGGACGGTTTGCTCGCTAAGGTACAACAGTCCGGCGATCTCCTTGCTAGTTTTACCATCGGCGACCAGCCGCAGCAACTGCTGCTCGCGTGGCGAGAGCGTTTCCACTGGCGCTAGGCTGCTCCTGAGTTGCAGCTCGCCGCTCTGAATGCGGTCGAGTAATCTGGCGGAGATTTGGGAGCTGAGGTAGGAGCCTCCCAGGGCTAAGTTGCGGAGCGCATCCAGCAGATCGTCCGCGGAAGCCCGCTTCAGCATGAAACCGCGCGCACCGGAACGAATGGCACTCAGCACGGCATTCTCGTCATCGCTGACGGAGACGATCAGGACACGGGTTTGCGGGGAGTACCGCAGGATGTCGGGGATAGCCTTGATGCCATTCATCCCCGGCAGGCCGATATCCATGATGACCAAGGCGGGATGGGTCCGCTTGCACAATTGCAAGGCGTCGGCGCCGCTCTCGACCTCTCCCACGACTCGGAATTCCGTGCCGCGTTCCAAAATCGCACGGATGCCGTCGCGCATGAGCTTGTGATGGTCCACCAGTACGACATCGTGTGGCATGAGGCGCACGACGGCGACTCCTTCAGCCCCAGGAAAAGGTATCCTGTTCGCTGTAGGAGACTATACCGCAACCCCCGGTTGTTTAAGAAGCGGCTGCGAGTGTGACCACGAGCCCGCTCTTATACTCTTCTTTTGAAAGGTTTCCGACGAGAATGAATTCCGCCCGATTCGCAAAAGTTCCTTCTGACCCTAAAGGGTTTAACGCGTCTGGGCAATTTATCCCGCTTACTCCCGGATTTTCAAACAAATCATTGGCATTATGTGTCCGATGGTACAAAATGCCGCCCCCACGGGAATGGCGAGAAGTATCGGCTGCTTGCAATCTTTGAGAGGTGCCGCGCCAAAGACGTCGCCGCTGCCGGGAAGTAAGAAGATCGTGGACACCGAACATTTAGTATTTTAGGCACCGCCATGCCAACCGTGGCTAAAGGTTTCCGCGTGGTGTGTCTGGGCGGCTCCGCCGGAGGGCTAGAAGCCTATACGGGCATTCTGCGCAATTTGCCCGCCGACAGCGGGATGGCGTTTGTGGTTGCGCAGCATCAGCGTTTCGAGCATATGCATTTGCTGTCGGAGATCCTCGCCAGCGCCACAGCTATGCCCGTCGTCGAAGTAGAGCAAGGCATGCTCCTTGAACCAAATCGGGTTTTCGTCATGCCTCCCGGCAAGGACATGACGGTCAATGGCGATAAGTTTGACTTGCAGGCAACGCTAAAGCCGCGAGGCTGGCCGACTACGATCAGCCTTTTCCTGCTTTCTCTCGCCGAGGTATACGGACACCGAGCCGTGGCGGTCATTCTCTCCGGCATGGGCCAGGACGGCAGCTCGGCGCTGAAGGCCGTCAAAGCCGCTGGTGGTGTGACGTTCGCACAATCCAATGCCGCGTTTGACAGCATGCCGCGCCATGCAGTGCAAACCGGTCATGTCGATTTCATCCTGCCACCTCCGGAAATCGCACAAGCGTTGTTAGATCTGAGGTTTAATAATTCGCCCGCTGCGGCCTAGACAGCTGCCGGTCCCATCCAATGATAGGAATATTTTCCTAACCTGGTCGCCGGTCGTCGCCTCACGTCGCCCTGCCTTCCGCTCGCTCGCCGAGGGATGCCATCATCGCGGCCCTCCAAGATCCGGACCCGGCGAACTGCGCAAAGCTATGCGAATACACGCTGGGAACCTGCCGGAAGAACAACCAAGAAAGGGACGTACTCGGACTTCATACAGACAGGAACCAAAAGAAATGTTTCCGGAATGTTAAACTCAAAGTGGCGAGTATGCTTCTGGACATTGTAAACCCGAACATATGTCCCATTTGCCGAGGGCCCGCGCAAGCACTGCCGACTAGTACAAGACGCACCCCGATGTGTTGTGATAGTTGCGTCGAATTCACGATCACCTGGTCGGCAGACACGCCCGATGACCCAACGCTTCAGGCCCTTTTATCGCTCGCTGCCAGGCAAGGGGCTCAAGCTGGCAAGCCGCTAACTATCACCCAGGAGTTCATCCAGAGCTTCATTACGTCAAAACACCGCCTCGTTGTAACCGAGCGGTTTAACGCCTGGAGAAAAAGCCAACGGGATGACCCTCAGAAGCGCGTTTTCCCGATTAGGCCGGGCCCCCAGATTTTCCTCTTTGCAAATATAGGGGCATCTGGAGAATTCGTTGCCTTCGACATGGACGCCGTTGAGTATGAAGCCGACCGCTCGACGTTTTTGAAGTCGACCCGAGCGGCCAGAACGGACGAGATTCCGCCCCCGCCGTATTGAGATCGCGGGGGGTTCGTCATCCTCTATGGATACGCCACCAGAACCACCAAATGAGGGAAGTGACGCCCTCGAACGCATTGACTCCGTGGAAGGACGCCTCGACCAATTCGAAGATGAACAACGGTTGAGGGCTATCGAAGAGCGTGTTAATGGTTTGGAACAAGACATAGACGCAGGAGCCGAAGAAGGCCCAGCGCACAATGAGGGAGAAGGGCAAAAAGCTCTTCGTCTTGCTGTGGCCGCCATGCTGAACAAAGACGAGGTTGTCGCCGCTGTTGCGGACCTGACTAAGGCATTTGGAAACGCTGTAACTGAATGGTCAGGACTAAAGGCCAGGCAACTCGAAGCCCAGAAGAAGGTCTCACTGCAAACATACTATTGGGGGCTTGCATTCAGTGCCTTCGTGCTCCTTTTTCTTGGGGGTCTGCTGTGGTACGACAAAATCTCCAAGGAGCTCGCGGCTGGACTGATCGGCTCCCTCATTGGCTACTGGTTCGGCCGGCATGAAAAAGAAAAGGGCTAACGCCAGCGCCCGGAGCTGAGATGTGGCCCGGCGAACGGATAGGATGATCTTCCCTGACGCCGCAGTGTTTGGGTTTCGTTTGTCGGCTATGTTCCGCACCCCGGACGACGCGACTATCCTACTGATGGCCATTTAGCCGCAATTCGCTCCAGATAGAAACTTCCTTCCACGGCGCGATGCCCTCCGACCAAGGCACAAGCCCGCTCCCCGGCTCGATCTAGAAATTCCGCCCTAACCCGGTCGCCGGTCGTCGGCCCCGGTCAACCTGCCTTCCTCCCGCTCGCCGAAGATTTCGTCGTGACGGACAGCGAACCGAACCCGGCGAAACCCATCGCCGTCGAGGTTGCCAGATTGATTGACGGCTACCCTTCGAACCGCCCCGATGTATCAAATCGACCTGCCAAACTTGCGCGTGCTTGACCCGGCGTCGTCAGCCGCACCTCAGCCCTCCAACTCAGGCATCCTCGAACTCGACGGTGTGGCTTTTGCGAGAATAGAGGATCGCGGGTGGGAGCCCGCCCGATCACCACCCATATGCTTGAAATCGTCACTGGCCAAAGCCGCAACGCGCCGGCGGAACGCGAGCTTATACGGGTTCTGCAAACTGTTCCGATGTCGGGAACCCTGTACATCGGTTACCCGATTATCGGATCGACGGACGAGCCTGTCACCATTGATGCGCTGCTCACGACTAACGAGCATGGCGTCGTCATCTTCGATTACGCCGGCGACGCAAGCTCGCCAGAACTCGTTAGTCAAATCTCGGATCGCCAAAATGATATTCACGCAGCGATCTACCAGAAGCTTTTTTCGCACAAGCCGTTGCGGTCTGGGCGGACCTTAGCGATCCCGGTGCAGGTCATCACCCTGACGCCCATCGATCCTCCGGGAGCACTGCCCGCGGAGACGATTATTACAACAGCAGGCGGGTTGCGATCGGTTCTTAAAGCGCTTCCGAGCATCTCCGCCGATCTCTTTCGGTCCGTAAATGCAGCCATCCAGCGTATTGCCACGATCAAACCGGCCAACAAGCGGATGAAGGTGAGCAAGTCCGGCTCGCGCGGCGCCATAATGCAGCGGATCGAACGAGAGATCGCCAACCTGGACCAGTGGCAAAAAAAGGCCGCCATTGAGTCTCCTGATGGCCCTCAGCGAATTCGAGGACTTGCTGGATCGGGAAAGACTGTGGTGCTTGCTCTCAAGGCGGCGTATCTGCACGCAAGGAACCCCCAGTGGAACATCATCGTCACATTTAACACGCGAGCACTCTACCAACAATTCCAGGATCTCATTCGCCGATTTTGTTTCGAGCAGCTCAATGATGAGCCAGATTGGACCAAGCTTCGGCTTCTACACGCTTGGGGGAGTGGCCGGCAGCCCGGCGTTTATTCGGAAATTGCATCCTCAAACGGTCTCGTTGTGAGGGATTTCGCGTATGCCCGGCAGATGTTTTCTTACGCGACAGCCTTCGGTGGCGTCTGCGACGAACTACTTGCCGGAGTCGAATCTCGGACGCCCACCGAGATTTTCGATGCGGTCCTTATCGATGAAGCTCAAGATCTCCCACCGTCGTTTTTTGAACTAATCTATTTGAGCACGCGCGATCCAAAGCGAATCGTTTGGGCATACGACGAGTTACAGAATCTGGGCGCATATACGATGGTGCCGCCGGCAGAGTTGTTTGGTTCGAAAGCAGACGGCAGTCCGCGCGTTGCAGATCTTCAGCCAGATGCCACTGGCGCACGACGCGACATTATTCTGCCGGTGTGCTATCGCAACACGCCCTGGGCTCTAACAGTGGCGCACTCGCTGGGATTTGGTATCTATCGTCGAGAGGGACTGATTCAGTTCTTCGACGATCCGAACTTATGGTTCGATGTTGGTTATGCGGTGGCGGAAGGTGCCCTGGAACCTGGTGCGGAGGTGACCCTCGCTCGCCGACCTGACGCCTCCCCGAGGTATTTTCGTGAACTCCTCACGCCGGATGACGCGGTACAGTTTCATACTTTCAATACGAAGCAGGAACAGGTGACGTGGGTTGCCCAACAAATAAAGCACAATGTCACCGAGGATGAGCTTGATGAGAAAGACATCGTGGTTATTCTCGCCGACGCATTGACGGCCAAGAAGGAGGCGGCTCGGCTAATCGAGGCCCTCGACCTTCAGGGCCTATCTGCTCATCTCGCCGGTGTCACCGGCAGTGTTGATCAGCTTTTCGAAGACGGCTCCATTGCGATTACCGGCATCTTTCGCGCTAAAGGTAACGAAGCGCCGATGGTTTATATCGTGAATGCCGACTATTGCGCTAGCCCGTACATCCCGATCAAGGGGCGGAATACGCTTTTCACAGCGATTACACGGTCGAGGGCATGGGCGCGGGTATGCGGTACCGGCAGCGGGATGGCATCGCTGACAGCTGAACTGCAGGCAGTTCGGGATAACGAGTACCGTCTGAGATTCCGGGTACCAACAACCGAGGAGCTTGGCAAGCTCCGTCGGATTCATCGGGACATGTCTAAGGCAGAGATCGAAGAGGTGGAACGCATCCAAACGGCGCTTACCGCTTTTTCTAATAAGTTGAAGACTGGCGAGATTGCCAAAGAACATTTGCCCAAAGAGCTCATACGTGATCTTGCGACGCTCTTGAAGTCGGATGATGAAGAATGACTCCGAGTGAT
>Ga0302325_10021350_pt1 | contig 13560 bp, 10 predicted proteins | sample Palsa_T0_2_FD_201948 | JGI IMG/M metagenome (GOLD analysis project Ga0302325, IMG submission 201948) | Peat permafrost microbial communities from Stordalen Mire near Abisko, Sweden - Palsa_T0_2 | ecosystem: Environmental > Terrestrial > Soil > Palsa > Peat permafrost | place: Sweden: Abisko... | reverse complement strand
TAGGAGCGGGAGAACAAATCACGAAAGTTTCGCTGGAGGCGGGCTAATACGGGGCTAATACGGTGACGGGGCTAATACGGTGACATCTTAATTAACCGCTCAGCCTTGAACGATTCCGCCAGCAAAATTGCGTCCTGCTCACCGCGGTCCAGTCTATCCATGAGGGGGTCTCGCCGAAAGATGAGCGTAGAGACCTGCAGCCACGCCGGGCGAGCTGAAAACCACGCGCGAACCTCCGCCGGCGCATCGTTATCCTGAAGTTCATCAAGGACGGTTTGCGGTACGACTACCTCTCCGTATATTTTCGCCAGGATTTCGATATGTCCGAGCAGCACCAGATAGTTAAGGGGCGACGTGTCTGCGACGACGATCATGCGGCTTAGCCGTTGCCCTATTCTGTGAGGCTCTCTTCGAACTGCTTGAGCGAAGCAAGATCACTCTCAAGTTCACCGATCGGGTAATGCAGATAGACGTTGTGAGCCTTCAGGAAGGCATGCACCTGCATCCTGGTCTTGAAGCCCAGCAAGCGACGCACCTGCCCTTCAGACAGGCGTTCGCTGCGGTATCCTTCCAACGCCAGCGCTTCAAGGGCTGCGCGCGATAGGTCTGGTTGTTGACCCTGGATCACGAGGGCGACATCGTCTGGAATTTGCAGTCGCACGTCCATATACCGATTATCTCATTTGCAGTTCTGGAGGCAGTTTCGGGCGTTCAACTAAGCCCCGAACGAAAACGTCCCCTGGCTCTTTCCGGCTCCGCCTCTCGCTCCTGTTGAACAGGCCATCGACCTGTGCGTGAAGCGCCGCGCATTCCCGCGCCGCGTGATGTGGTGAGCAACCTCTGAAGCGACAACTCGAGCGAATCGCACTAGTTCACAACCTGGGCAGCACCCATTCTAGTTTGGCTTCACGCCGGACCCTCGACATCCATTTGGAGGTTATTTCGTCCGTCCCGCATCTTCGATCGGCGTCCGGACAGTGCGTAACCATGAGCGAACAATTCCAGGGTTGCGACGTATACTGACCCGGTCCGACCCTATCCCCGAACCAAAGAACTAAAAGGTGGCGCCATCATGGGTGATTTCCGGCAAGACCTCCGCTACTCCCTCCGCATGCTCGTCGCGAGCCCTGCCTTTACCCTCACCGCCATCGCCGCCATTGCCCTCGGCATCGGGGCCAATACCGCGATCTTCACCGTCGTCAACGCCGTCCTTCTTAAACCCCTCTCCTATCCCGAGCCCGACCGCATGGTGCAGTTCATGAACACCTTTGCCCAGGGCAACAGCCCCGTGGGCTCGCCGGTGAACTACAACATCTGGAAAGCCCAGACCGGCGTCTTTCAAGATGTCACGGCCTACGATTTCGGTGGTCCCGGCTTCAACCTCACGGGCGCCGTTCCCGAGCAGGTCCATGGCATTCACGTTTCCGAAGCGTACTTTCGGCTCTTCGGCGCGCCCGTCATCCTCGGCCGCACCTTCACCACCCAGGAAGATTCTCCCAATGGTGGCCACGTCGTGGTCATCAGCTACGGCTTCTGGCAGCGCAAGTTCGGCGGCAACCCCAACATCGTAGGTACCAGCGTCTCCCTCAGCAATGAGTCCTACACCATCATCGGTGTCCTGGGAAAATCCTTCTTCACCGATCCTCAAGCAGACATCTGGGTCCCCTTCCAGATTGAACCCAACAGCACCAACCTGGGCCACTATTTCCTCGTCGCCGGGCGCCTCAAGCCGGACGTGACGCTGGCCCAGGCCAACGCCCAGCTCAAAGTGGTCGCCGATCAGTATCGCCGCCTTCATCCCGAAGATATGGACACGAAAGCCAGCTTCGGCGTCCAGCCGCTGCGCGACTCCATCGTCGCCGGCGCTCGTAACTCGCTCCTCATCCTGCTCGGCGCCGTCGGCTTCGTTCTGCTCATCGCCTGCGCCAACGTCGCCAATCTTCTCCTTGTGCGCGCCACCGGCCGCAAGCGTGAATTCGCGATTCGCGCCGCCATGGGCGCGGGCCGCGCACGCATCATCCGTCAGCTGTTGACGGAAAGCATCGTCCTCTCCCTTGCCGGCGGCATCCTCGGCCTCATCCTCGGGTACGCCGGCGTTCGCGCCCTGCTCGCCGTCAGCCCGGCCGGCCTGCCCCGCATCGGCGAACACGGAGCCGCCGTTGGTGTCGACTGGCGCGTCCTCGGCTTCACCCTGGGCATCGCCCTGCTCACCGGCATTCTCTTCGGACTCTTCCCCGCAATCGGCGCTTCACGCCCCGATCTCAACTCCACCCTTAAGGAAAGCAGCAGTCGCTCTGGTAGCGGCTTCCGGCAAAACAAGGCCCGCTCGCTGCTGGTCATCAGCGAAGTCTCTCTTGCTCTCGTCCTGCTCGTCGGAGCCGCGCTCCTCATCCGCACCTTCATTGCTCTGCGCGAGGTTAACCCTGGCTTCGATCCCCGCAACGTCCTCACCCTCGAAATGTCTCTCACCGGAGACCAGTTCAAAAAGACCGCCGGCGTCGCCCGGGTTGCGTACGACGGACGCCAGCGCGTCAATGCCATCCCCGGCGTCGAAGTCTCGGCCTTCACCTGTTGTCTTCCTCTCGAAGGCGGCTACGGCCTGCCCTTCAACATCATCGGCCGCGCCCCTGAAGCAAAATCTCCATGGAACGGCGGAGCCGGCTGGTTGAGCGTTTCCCCAGGCTACTTCTCCGTCTTCCGCATTCCCATCCTGCGCGGCCGTGACTTCACCGAGCAGGACACCGGTTCCGCCCCGGGCGTGGTTCTCATCAACGAGACCATGAAGAAAAAATACTGGCCCAAAGGCGATCCCGTTGGCCAGCAGCTGCTGATCGGCAAGGGCGTCGGCCCCCAGTTCGCAGAGCCCGCCCGCCAGATCATAGGCGTCGTCGGGGACATCCGCGACGGCGGGCTCAATAACGATCCCCGGCCGCTGATGATCGTCCCCACCGCGCAGGTGCCTGACGGCATGACCGCTCTCAACTCCAACATTGGCCCCATGGTCTGGCTGGTCCGCACCCGCGGCGATCCCCACCCGTACATCGCGGCCATCACCGATCAGCTCCGCCAGGCCAGCGGCGGGTTCCCCGTCGCCCGCGTGCGTCCCATGACCGAAGTCGTCGTCCAGTCCACCGCGCGCCAGGACTTCAACATGCTCCTGCTTACCATCTTCGGAGCTTCTGCACTCATCCTCGCCGCCATCGGCATCTACGGCCTTATGGCCTACTCGGTCGAGCAGCGCACCCAGGAGATTGGCATCCGCATGGCCCTCGGAGCCGACCGCTCCCGCATCCGTTCGCTCGTCGTGTGGCATGGCATGCGCCTTGCCATCGTTGGCGTCGTTATCGGCATCGCCGCGGCCTTCGGGCTTACCCGCTTCATCTCGAGCTTCCTCTTCGGCGTCAAAACCTGGGATCCCCTGGTATTTGTAACCGTCCCTATTCTTTTAAGCCTGATCGCACTCCTCGCCGTCTGGATGCCTGCCACCCACGCCTCACGCCTCGACCCCCAGGAGGCCCTGCGCATCGAGTGATCGCGCTCAACGCCTTGGCGAATTGAGGAAAGCGGAGGAAAGCCCTGTCCCGCTTCCCCCCGGGGGATAACCCAGTCGACCGAAGCTGACTCCGGGAAAAGCGCCGCATCTATGATAAGGAGGCAATTCCAAATCCGCTGGGGGCACACACACAATGCTTAGGAACATGGGGTCGTTGAGAATCCTTGTTGTCGGCTGTGGAAACATGGGCGCATCGCATGCACGCGCATTCCGCAACATGCTCGGAGTGGAGATTGTCGGCTTGGTATCGCGGGGCGAAAGCAAACACCACCTTGCCACGAACCTCTCGCTCCAGGTGCCCCTGTTCGACGATGTGGGCACTGCACTGGCTAGTCTCGCACCGGACGCGGTCTGCATCTCGACCTATCCAGACACACATGAAGCCTTCACGCTTGCCGCGATCGAGGCCGGATGTGATGTCTTTGTGGAGAAGCCACTGGCCCCCGACACGGAAGGCGCCCTTCGCATGGTTGAGGCGGCACAGCGCGCAGGCAGGAAGCTCGTCGTCGGATATATTCTGCGTCACCATCCGACGTGGCAGAAGTTCATCGGCATCGCGCGAACGCTGGGCAGTCCGCTGGTCATGCGCATGAATCTTAACCAGCAGAGTTCCGGCGCGGAGTGGCAGGTGCACCGCGGCCTGCTGGCGTCCGCTTCGCCCATCGTCGACTGCGGCGTGCACTATGTGGACGTCATGTGCCAAATGGTAGCAGCCAGGCCGCTGCGAGTTTCTGCAATCGGAGCCTGCCTCGACCCCAGCCTCCCTGACGGCCGGTGTAACTACGGCCAACTGCAGATCGTCTTCAGCGATGGCTCGGTGGGCTGGTACGAGGCCGGATGGGGGCCGATGATGAGCCAGACCGCATTCTTCGTCAAAGACGTGATCGGGCCTCGCGGCGCGGTATCGATCCAGAGCATTCACCCCGACTCGAACGGCGCGTCGGCCAAGGTGGAAGACCACGTCCGCGCCAATGCCATTCGCGTGCATCATGCGGAGCTGACACCATCCGGTAGCTTTGCCCGCCCTGACGAATGGCTGACGCAAACGGACGAGCCCGGTCACGATGAGCTCTGCCGGCGCGAACAGGAGTTCTTCGTACGCGCTATTCGCGAGCAACTCGACCTGACCTCGCACTTGGAGGACAGTCTCGCGAGCCTGTCGATCGTGCTCGCCGCCGACCAAGCCATCCGAACCGGACAGTCGGTAGATCTCTCCGGCCGTGAATTCTCCCTGGTCTCGTAGCGTTGCATTGACCTTTAGCGGCTCCAATTCCGTACTGCTTTTCAAGTAGACATAACGCAATACGGAGGACTTGGCGCCTTGAACTCCACAGAAGTCTCAAGAGTGACAGCTCCGCTTGTTCCACAAAACCTTTCGGAAATCCCTTCCTAAGTCCGGCGACCGCCCTAATTGCAAAAAAAACCCTTAAAGTCTCTCGACGCATCCGAAAAACCGTACTAATGTGGAAGTAACAATTCATATTCCGGCGTCGCCTCACCGCAGACGGCGCTGCCCGGCTTAGCACCGAACCGCGGGTTCCGTGCCGCCGCAACCAGCTTACGAAAGCAAGAGTGCTCAGAGCGCCTTCCGCGCTTACGGCTGCATCGTTTCTCGGCCATCGTAAGCTGTTCGTCGTTAAACAAAACTGATTGACCACGCTTTTCACTCTGGATTCCTACGCCCAGCGACGGGGCCGCAGAGTGAGCAGATGGTTGCACGATGAGCAGGAGTGCGCCCAGGCGCCCTCTTACCATGGGTAGGTCTTTGACAACTTGGCACGACAACCCGAGGACACCGGCCCCGCCGTGTGGGACGACCATCATGGGTTACCTGAAAACCATTCGTCCCATCCCCTTTCAACTCGAAAAGGGGGGGGCTTAAGGCGCTTAAGGCGCACACTTCCACCCCGCTGAAAACTAAGTAGGGGAACAGTTAGTGCGCATAGTGCGCTTAGTGCGCACATTTTTACATAAGAAATCGCATCGGCTACCAGCCCAGGGGCCGCCAGCCCCCACACGGCCCTAAGTTAACCTTCAGAGAGCGTGTGAGAACTCCATCTTCCAAACTCAGTCCCGCAGGGACGGCTGAACTTAGCCCAGGACGCTAGTCCTGGGTTGGATTTGAAAGGAAGACCCAGTCCCGGAGGGACGGCTGAAAATATGCCGCGATGTAATCCTGGACAACCTTCAGCCGTCCCTGCGGGACTGAGTTTGGAAATGTAGTTCTCACACACGCTCTTCAGCCCCCGGTCCTCGACCCCCCGACATTGCCCCACTGGATTATTAGCGAATCAATGACCATCAACCTCGTCCCGCCCGGCGAGGGGCTGCAAATTAATTAATTAAATTTGATCACCTTGAGCATCTTGATAAAACAAAGGACTTAGCTCCCGTCCAATCATTAAATTTGATCACCTTGATCATCTTGACCAAACAAAGGACCTAGCTCCCAGACCCTAAGGGAGGATACGGCCGCCGGAAGTGTAGACCGCACCCGAACGATCGCTGTCATTGACTACAATGGACGGCGACGATGAATACTTACGAGGAGTTCCGCGACGACTCGCCGAATGAAGTGCCGGTTCACGGATTTCTCCATCGTTCACCAGGCACCAAGGATGACTGGCTGGTCTTAACCCACGGAGCGGGGTCGAACTGCAATGCCCCGCTACTGGTTGCGCTGGCAGATAGCTTCTGCGCTTCCGGATGGACAGTCCTCCGTTGTGATCTTCCCTTTCGGCAAAAGCGGCCGCACGGTCCGCCGCCACGCGGCAGCGCCGAACGGGACCAACAAGGACTGGCCGCAGCCGTAGCGGCGGTACGGCGGCAGACTTCGGGCCGTGTGTTCCTGGGCGGCCATTCCTATGGAGGGAGGCAGGCGTCCATGTTGGCCGCGGATAAGCCCGGGCTGGTGGATGGTCTCCTGCTGCTCTCCTACCCGCTTCACCCGCCGCAGAAACCGAACGAATTACGCACCGCGCACTTCCCTCACCTGCAAACTCCGGCGCTCTTCGTGAGCGGTACTTGCGACGGATTCGGTTCCATCGATGAGTTGGGATCGGCACTAACGCTCATCCCTGCGCGTACTGAACTGCTTACCGTTAACGGCGCCAGCCACGAACTCCTCAGCAAAAAGAATCGCGATTCGTTGCCGGAAACACTCGTGGAAACCTTTCGGCGGTTTCGAGAGGCCTGATCTTAAGCGGCGTCCGGCTCTGCTCCGGGTAGTCGCTTTCTGAGCAGAGCAATTTGTCCGGAGTGGTGCGCCTCGTGCTCGCAGACGTGGAACCACTTGCAGTAGTTGTTGGTCGGACCCCAGGGAAAATCCTTGTCGACAGCCATCAACCATGCATCATCGCGCTTGCGAAACTCGGCCAGTGACTTCTCTCGAACCTGGTGCAGGATGTCGACGTAATATTGCCGGTCGTGACCCTTAATGGTCTTCCTTCCCTCGTCACCCAGGTTCATCGCGGGATCCCACTGCTGCTTCACGTCCGCGGACCAGCTGTCCCACTTCTTCCCCTCGAACGTATTCATCTGGTAGTAGGTCTCGGTAGCAGCCAGATGCAGCATGAGGGCGCCTATAGTGTTCGCATTTTTATCGAAGAGAACATCCAGGTCGGCCTGCGTGAGTCCTTTGGTTGCCGCCAGAACTCCGTTGGCATCGCGCATCCAGGTGAGCGTGGAAACAAACGTGCCAACCTGGCGTGAGTATCCCGGCCTGGGCCCAAGGATATTAAGATCCGGAGCATCAGCCTGCCCGGTCCGGGAGAGGAAAAGTGAGCCGCAAAATCCGGCTGTCAGAGTGGCCGCTGTTCGGCGGAGGAAGCTTCTGCGATTGGGAAGGTGCGATGTCAAATCGTTCATTTGAGTGTTCCTTCTAGGGCTTAGGAGCATCCACGACCGGCAGGCTGAACGGCGCAAACTGCTCGTGAACAACTTTGTCTTCGCCGACCGCGACCACGGTCATCTTGTCCGGCGCCAGATAACGCTGGGAAGCTTGCTGCACTTGCACAGCGGTAGCGCTCATGATGTCGTCCGCATCTTTGCGGATGAACTGGGTATCGAGCCCGTAGACCCACAGGGTCGCCAGGCGCCGCGCCACCGAGGTCCGCGATTGCAGACGAAAGCCGAGGGTACCTAACAAGTAGCGTTTTGCGGACGTCAGCTCCTGGTCGCCTACCGGCGCGGTGGCCATGCGGTTCAGTTCAAAAATTGTTTCTTTGTAGCTGGGGCCAGTAACGGCGTTGCGCACGTCTTCGCGGGTGATGACGACGCCCGCCTTCCCGTTGATGTCGAGGTAGGAATACGGCGAGTACGTATATCCCTTGTCCTCGCGGATATTTTTTGTCAGCCTCGACCCAAACATACCGCCATAGATGGCATTCGCCACCTCAAGAGCGGAGTAATCGGGATCGGTGCGAACAGGAGCAGGCGCACCGAGCAGCAGGGCCGTCTGGACGGAACCAGGACGGGGTACGAAGAAGACTTTCTTCTCTGCCGCGGAAACCGGCTCAGACGGAGCAGCCGCTGTGGATCCTGCCCCGGCGCGGGCGCTACTACTCCAGTGATCGAAGGACGAATGAATCGCGCCGAGCGCTGCCGGTGGATCGATGGCGCCCACAATCACGATCACTGCCTGGTTGGGCAGAAAAGTATCTGAATAAAGCTTGCGCAAGGACTCAGGGCTCGCATGCTCCACCATGGCCGAAGTAGGCGAGACAACGCCATAAGGATGATCGCCGTAATGAATGCGGCCGAAGGCGCGTTGCGCCAGAAATTTTGGGTCGCTCTCGTTCTGCTGGATGCTGGAAAGGAGATTTTTCTTTGCCAGTTCTACTTCGCCGTCTGGAAACGAGGCGTGAGTCGCCAAGTCGGCAAGCAGCGCAATGGCGTCGGAAACATGCTCGGCAAGCGGTTCGATCGAAAGGGTAAGGTTTTCTGTGCTTGCGGCCGCCTTCAGATCGCCACCGGAGGCTTGCGAGCGCTCAGCGATCTGACGCGCGGTCATGCTGCTGGTACCGAGCTTGACGGTGGCGGCGAGCAGGTCTGAAATACCCCGCGCGTCCGCCGGGTCGGCACAGTAGCCGCCGCGCAACGTCAACGTGATGGCAGCCTTGGGGAGGTTGTTCTGCTGTACCAGCCAAACAGTCAATCCGTTGCTCAACGTCTCGCCCTTTACCTTAGGGGCTTCCGGCAAGCGCATTGGGCCGTAGGGCGGCAGCCCTGGAGGCATTTTGATATCCGCCGCGACGGCTGCGGGCAGCGAGCTCAATACGAACACAGCAAAAAGCGTGGCGAAAGTATTGCGGAGGTTCGAAAGAGAGTGGGGCATGTCTATCCTCCAGCCTTTTGCGCGGGCGGCTTGGGCGCCGGGTTACGCTCGACAACCGTCCGGTTGCGGGGTACGAGGTACTTTTGCGCGAAGGCCTGAACGTCGCTGGGCGTGATCTTGTCGATGTCCGCAGGAATGGTATTGATGCGCGCAGCGTTGCCGTCAAACAGCGCGGCGTGCGCGATCAGCGAAGCCCGATTGATCGGCTGCTCCATCTCGTCGTACAAGTCAGAGCGCATCTTGGTCTGCACCCGCGCCAGCTGCTCCGCTGTCGGACCCTTGGTGGCAAGTTGCTGGATGGTTTCGTCGTAGGCGGCCAGCACCTTCGCCGCCGATGTTCCCTGGGGCTCTACGAGAAATGTCGTCAAGAGGGTAGGCCCGTTGTACTCAAAGGGATTCCCCAGCGGCCAGTTGGCTCCGCCATCCACCGAAACGGCGACCTGCTTTTCTTTCACCAGGTGCTGGTAGAGGAGCGAAGCCTCGCCATTGTGTAACAGTTCACCGGTGACCGCACCAACGACGGCATCCTTCGAGTTGCGGTCAGGCAAACGATAGCCGACGGCGAGGGCGGGCAGGTTAGCCAGCTTGTCTTCTTCGACTGCGTGGCGCTCCGCGGTCTGCTCTTTCTCTACTACTTGGAGCAGTGGAGGAACCTCACGGCGTGGCACCGAGGCAAAGTACTTTTCTACCTTGGCGAAGACCTCCTCAGCTTTCACATCACCTGCAACCGCCATTACGGCATTATTCGGTGCGTAGTACTTGTAGTAGAAAGCGCGGACGTCTTCGATGCTAGCGGCGTCGAGGTCGCGAAAGTCGCCATAGAAGTTGTGGCTATCGGGATAGGTATCGTAGGCCTTCATCGGAAGGTCGATGGCGAAAAACAGCCCGTAGGGCCGATTCAGGACGTTGACCCGAACCTCCTCCTCCACCACCTGGCGCTGGTTGTCCAGATTCTTGGTCGAGAAGTCCAGGGCTTTCATGCGGTCGGCCTCGAGCCAGAGCACGGGATCGAGGGCGGAGACGGGAGCCGTCTCGATGTATTCGGTGTAGTCCCAACGGGTGTCTCCGTTGAGGTTGCCGCCGCCACCTTCGATGATGTGGTCCATGGTTCCCTTGGGAGAAACAGGAGTGCCTTCGAACATCATGTGCTCGAAGAGATGGGCAAAGCCGGTCTTGCCCTCCGGCTCCAGCCGGAAACCAATGCGGTAGGCGATGCACAAGCCAAACGTAGGCGCCGAGTGATCTTCAGAAACGATTACGGTGAGTCCGTTGGGCAGCGTCTTTTGCTGCAGGGGGATGGAGAAATTGGTTGCTGCGCAGGCCGAACTCACGCTCAGCGCTGCGAGGAGTGTTGCGGGGACAAGAAACAACAGCGCCCTACGGGGAAGGAACATCAAAAGACGTCTCAAATCGTCCTCACTATGATTGGATGAGTGACCACCGAAGTATAGCCGCAACCCGCGGGGTTATCGCTTTTCAAAGATCAGGAAATAATCCTGCTTGTCTGCCTTGGTGAAATCATAGCGAGCGACCTGGCGAAAGCCGGCGCGTTCCACCTCGGCACGGACGATGGGTTCGTTCAGGCCATGATCGGCCCCGTTTCCGTTGCGATCGATGATCCCGAAACGGGCGCCCGGCTTCAGCGCTGCGCGCAGGTTCTTGAGGACGAGTGGGGGATGGGCGATCTCGTGGTAGACCTTCAGCATCAGGGCTGCATCGAGGGAATCAGGAGCAAGTTTGGGATCATCAGGTGTGCCCAGCAGGGTCACGATGTTGCTGAGGTGCTCTCGCTGGGTGCGCTGCTGAATGTAGGCGATGGCTTTCGGGTTGATCTCTTCGGCAATGACGCGTCCATTGGGAGCGACGCGGCGGGCGGCGCGGACACTGAACCAGCCGCCCCCGGCGCCGATATCGGCAACAGTGCTCCCGGGTTTGATGTTCAGCAGATCCATGACGCGATCGATCTGGAGGCGCTTGTCGCGGCCAGGCTCTTCGAAAATGCTCAGGTCGCCGGCGTAAGGTGTGCTGGTTGGATGCGAGGCCGGCGCCGGCGCCTGGGCCCGCAGGAGCGGCGCGGAGATGAAGGCAACAGCGAAAAGAAGCGCGAGTAGCTTGCGGCGAAGGGTCATAGGGTTGAGACGCGCGTGGAGGGTAAGGTGGATATCGTCCGTTCTCGACTGTGGAAAGATCATTTGTGCAGGGCGCACACCCTGATGGTCCCAGCTGCCTCTTCCTGCAGATTCAAAACCCTGGAAGAACGGCCGACGGATACTGCGTAACTCGCCATGGAAGGTCTCTCTCTCAAGCGAAGCCTGACACCCGGTGCGATACCGTTTTCCTTGAGCAGCCGCAAGGTGCCGGCGTCTCGATCTGAGACGCTATCGACAACGTAAATTCCCTCCTGCATCGCATCGGTCAGCGGGATGGAGTTCTGTTTTGGCATGGCGCCGTCCATCTCTGGAATGCAATGCCCATGGGGATCGATTTTCGGGTGGCCGAGCTTGGCCGCGATCCGCTCTTCGAATCGCTCGGAGATGAAATGTTCCAGGCGCTCCGCCTCGTCATGCACTTCATCGATCGGATAATCCAGCACCTGGTAAAGGAATGTCTCGATCAGCCGGTGGTGGCGCACTACTTCCAACGCTCGCTTCTCGCCCGCAGGGGACAACCGGACCCCGCGATGACGCTCGTATTCGACCAGTGGAGGCGAGGCGGCAGCAAGCTTTTGCAGCATATTGGTGACGGATGCGGGGGCCACGCCCAACGTGCGTGCCAGGAGGTTGCTGGCCACCTTATTCTCCGCAGGTCCGCTCAAAAGCAGAATGGCTTTGAGGTAGTTGTCCACGGATTCGCTGTTTGAACTCGGTTCGCGACGCACCGTCACAGGCAAATCTCCGGCTTCCATATTGACACGTGTTTATTTTAGGCGTACCTAATACTTAGGCGAGCCTAAATTTGCCCCTCCCTGCTTGTTCCTTGGCAACGTGAGTTATTACTCCCCACCCCACGTCACACTGGAGTTTTTCTTGATGGCGGTAAACAGAATCGCAAGAGCGGCCTTGATGTTTTTTCTCATGTTAACCATGGTTAACATGAGGCTGCTTTGGGGACAGAGCGGAACCAGCAGTGCGCTCGCCGGCAGCGTCCTCGACAAGAGCGGCGCAGCGATTCCCCGGGCCCAGGTCATGGCAACGGAAGTAGACACCCGGTCGGTTCGCGTGGTCCAAAGCAACCAGGAGGGGCGCTACCTCTTCTCCCAGGTGAACCCAGGAACCTACCGGATTGACGTGCGCGCCGAGGGATTCGGAGCCGGCCAGTCCCAACCCACTCTTGTTTCCGTGGGAGAGACCGCTACGGTGAATTTCACCCTGCTTCCCGCGGCCATCTCGCAGTCGGTGGAAGTGACCGGGCAAGCTGGGTTGATGAGCCTCGAGAACCCGAATACTTCGACCACCCTGGAGGCGAAGACGATCAAGAACCTGCCCAACGCGGGACAGGACCTGACCTACGTCGCGCAGTTTGCCCAGGGCGCGCTGATGAACACCGCGGGATCTTCGAACGATGCAAAGGCCGCGGGCGGCTACGGCAATGTCGAGTTCAATGGACTGCCGGCCACTTCCAACGGCTATATCCTGGATGGCTTCGACGCGAACGATCCTTTTCTCGGGCTGAATATCGGGCTGTCAACCAACCTGGTCATCGGGCTCGATGCTTTGCAGGAAGCAACGGTGAACACCAACTCCTACTCGGTCGATCAGGGACGATACGGGGCATCGCAGGTGAACTACTTCACCAAGTCAGGGTCGAACCAGTTTCACGGCGATGCTTATGAGATCTGGAACGGATCTTTATTCAACGGCACTGATTACTTTCTCCATGCCAACGACACGCCGGGCAACGTTGCGCGCAAGCCTCGTTCGACGGTGAACGAATTTGGCGTGAGCGTTGGCGGTCCAATCCGGAAAGACAAGCTTTTCTTCTTTGGGCATTACGAAGGCATTCGCATTGCACTGCCACTGGTTGCCCGTACCACGGTACCGTCCCTTGCCTATCAGCAGTACGTGCTGCAGCAGTTGCCGCAGGGCGGGTTTGATCCCATTAACGGAACGGTGCTCCCGGCGCAGCCCGAAGAAGTCGCGTTCTACCAAAAGATGTTCGGCCTTTACAGCAACACGGCGGGCACACACACGCCGGTTCTCACTTGTCCGTTGGACGCAAGCGGAACCTTGCTGCCGGGAACACAGACGTCTACCAACCTGTTCAATGGATCGGGTTGCGCCAACAAGCGCACGCAGTCGCTGAACAATATCGATAGTGAAAATTTGATTGTGGCCAAAATCGACCATACGCTCAACGCCAACAACAGCGTTTGGTATCGCTTTCAGCAGGACACAGGGTTGCAGGCCGCGTACACCGACGCGATCAATCCCATATTCAACGCCTACTCTCCGCAGCCACAGCGGACAATTGTGCTTGGCTACACGCACCTGTTCACGCCCACGCTGGTGAACCAGTTCAATCCCGGCGCAAGCTGGTATTCGAGTCTCTTCTTGCCGAATAATTATCCGCAGGTGCTGCAGCGGTTTCCTATTGTGCTGGCCGGCGGCAGTTCCAATGCGCCGTTCACTACGTTGGGTGGAAACAACCAAACTTATACCCAGGGGCGCAAAGT
>Ga0302325_10021348_pt1 | contig 13560 bp, 14 predicted proteins | sample Palsa_T0_2_FD_201948 | JGI IMG/M metagenome (GOLD analysis project Ga0302325, IMG submission 201948) | Peat permafrost microbial communities from Stordalen Mire near Abisko, Sweden - Palsa_T0_2 | ecosystem: Environmental > Terrestrial > Soil > Palsa > Peat permafrost | place: Sweden: Abisko... | reverse complement strand
CCCTACTATGCCGACGAAGGCGGTTGCTATCTGGTTCGGCAACGCGTCATGACGCGTTATGGCTGGCGGATACGCCGCGTCCAGATCTGCGAGTGATGTTGGCACCGCGAGACGCGCGAACTCAAGACCGCTAACTCAAGATCGTTACTCAAGATCGTTACTCAAGATCGTCATTTCTAACATCTCGCGGCCTCAGCGTTTGTCGTTGAGGCCGTTGTTGTGAGGCGGGATACGTAACGCGATCATGAACCGCCGGTCGAGCGGCCGGAATGGCCAACGGCTGCAGCCCCTACACGTTAGGGTATGAGCATGATAGCCTCGGCGGCATCGACAACTATCCGGATCAGTATTTTGGGAGCGCCAAATGGCCAAGAAGGGTTTGGACGGCCGGCACCGTGACACGACTGGGCGTATCGACAAGAAGCACGGCAACACACGCGTCGGTTCGCTGCGCAAGACCTATGGCGATCATTTTGCGAAGGGCCGCCGCAAGGACATGATGCTGAAAACGTTGCTGGCCGAGACCGGGACGGAATCGCTTCACGCCTATCTGCGCAAGCATCACAAATAGCCGGATCAGGGACGGATCCCTGTCGCCGCCGTCGGTCACGCGGCCGTGCAGGCTGGAGGGTGGAGATCCGGTGGCGGCAGGCGATGTGGCGTGGGTGCCGTGGCATCTGCCGTGAAAATGGCAACAGACGGTATCGATCCGTCGCAAATCGACGGGTTCTCCCGGGGGCGAACGTTAACCGGTCATTAGGGTTAACAGTCTATTGCTGAGCGCATTCGGCTCGATCAAATCGCCTGATACCGTGAGTCAAAGTGCCATGCGTCAGCAGTCCAGTCTTGCCCGGCTTCTTGCGTCCGCGACCGTGATGGCGATTTTGGCCGCTGGGCTCGGCGGCTGCCAGACCACGTCCGATATCACGGGATCGCTGTCGTCGAAGCCCGAAGCCAGCCCCGATTCCGATCCGCGCCGCGCCGTCGAAATCTACGGTGAGCGCTACCGTGCCGATCCCAAAAATGCCGAGGCCGCCCTTGCCTATGGTCAGGCGTTGCGTGCCACCGGGCAGCGGAGCCAGGCCGCCGCCGTGCTCGAGCAGGCCACCATCGTCCACCCCAGCGACAAGGCGTTGCTCGCCGGCTACGGGCGCGCGCTCGCCGACAACGGCAATTTCCAGCAGGCGTTCGACGTTCTCAGCCGGGCCCACACGCCCGAAAACCCCGACTGGCGCATTCTGTCGGTGCAGGGAACCACGCTCGACCAGCTTGGCCGCCACGACGAAGCACGCCGCTATTATGCGAGTGCGCTGAAGATCGAGCCCGACGAGCCATCGGTGCTGTCCAATCTCGGTCTTTCCTATGTTCTTGCCGGGGATCTGCCGAAGGCGGAAGAGATTCTGCGCCGGGCCTACGGCAACGCCAGAGCCGATGCGCGGGTGCGGCAGAATCTGGGCCTGGTGGTCGGCCTGCAGGGCCGCTTTGCCGAGGCGGAAACCATCGTGAGAGCCGATCTGCCGGCCAACGAAGCGGCTGCGAACGTGGCGTATCTGAAGCAGATGCTGAGCCGCAAGGACAATCCGCGCACCGGCGCCGCAAGAGTGCCGGTGGCGTCTCTCAACCGCCCGGACTGATCGGCCCGCTCAAGCCATCAATCGAAAGGCTGCCGTCAATCGCGTCAGCGGGTGATCCGGTCAGCGCCGGCGGCATCAACCTGCTCAAACCGGGCGACGTCGGCATCAAACGGCGAAGCCTGGCGGCCGGCTGTCCGCGGGCAGGCCGCCAAGGCGCTGCCAGCGTCAGTGCATCGCGGCGACCTTGATGCCGGTCGGCCCCAGGATGACGACGAACAGCACCGGCAGGAAAAACAGAATCATCGGCACCGTCAGTTTCGGCGGCAGGGCCGCGGCCTTCTTCTCGGCCTCGTTCATGCGCATGTCGCGATTTTCCTGCGCCATGACGCGCAAGCTCTGACCGAGCGGTGTTCCGTAACGTTCGGATTGCTGTAACGCCAGGCAGACCGACTTGACGCCGTCAAGGCCGGTACGTTTCGCCAGGTTTTCGTAGGCCACCTTGCGGTCCTGAAGATAGGAAAGCTCCGCCGTGGTCAGCGTGAATTCCTCCGACAGGGCCACCGACTGCGTTCCGATCTCGACACTGACCTTGCGGAACGCGGTTTCGATCGACATGCCGGACTCGATGCAGATCAGCAGCAGATCGAGCGCATCGGGGAATGCCCGTCTGATCGAGAGCTGGCGCTTTGAAATCGCATTCCTCAGGAACAGCATCGGCGCCTGCAAACCGAAATAGGCCGCGACCAGGCATATGCCGATCTTTATCGTCAGCGTCTTCTCCATATGCGAGATCACGAAAACATACAGCACCGCCGCGATGAACAGCAGGATAGGCGTCACCAGCCGGAAGAACAGGAATGTGATGTAGGGCGCCTGCCCGCGATAGCCGGCCATGGTGAGCTTGTCGCGCGCGGCCTCCTGCGCCAGCCATTTTCCGAGGTTGAAGTCTTCCACCACCCTGGAGACCAGCTGCTTCGGCGTCTGCCGCAGCGATACCTTCTCGGTCTTGGTGAGACGGTCGCGCTCCCGCGCCCGGATCCGCTCGCGTTCGTTGGCGACCGCCTTCATGCGTTTCGCCAGTCCTTCGCCTACAAACAAAGGCATGATCAGCGTATACGCCGTGGCGCTCACGGCAATCGCCGCAAGCAGCATGGTCATGAACCGCGCGTCGTGGAGCTTTTCGATCAGAAAACTAATCATGCTGCACCGTCAGAAGTCGAAGTTGATCATTTTCTTCATCACCAGGATGCCCATGGACATCCAGATCACGCAGCCGACCAGCATCAACTGACCGGTCGGGTGAGTCCATAGCAACGAGATGTAATCGGGGGTCGTGAGGTAGACGAGCAGCATGACGATGGGCGGCAACGAACCGATGATGCCCGCGGAAGCCTTGGCTTCCATCGACATGGCCTGGATCTTCTCGGCCATCTTCTTGCGCTCGCGCAGCACCTTGGACAGATTGCCCAAAGCCTCGGAGAGATTGCCTCCGGACTTCTGCTGGATCGCGATCACGATCCCGAAGAAGTTCGCCTCCGGAACCGGCATCCGTTCAAACAGGCGAGCGCAGGCTTCGCCGAGCGGCATGCCGATCGCCTGGGTTTCGATGATGGCCAGGAATTCGCCCTTGAGCGGTTCCGGCGCATCGGCTGCGACCACCTTGATGGATTCAAACAGCGGCAGGCCGGCCTTGATGCCGCGAACGATCACGTCGACGGCATCCGGCAACGCGCGCAGGAAGTTCTTTTCCCGCCGCTTCTTGAGAAAGCTGAGCGTCCAGCGTGGCAGGCCGAAGCCGCCGGCAAACGACAGGCCGATGGCCGCCAGCAGGCCGCCCCCGAGCACCATCGCCAGCGCAAAGCAAATGGCTGCCAGAATCCCCGAGCCGATCATGAAATTCTGAGGCGACCAGCTCACGCCAGCCTGTGTGAGGCGGGTAGCCAGCGAGATCTTCTTGTCCTTCTGGCGGCGCGCTTCGACTTCCTTCAGCGATCCTTCGACCTGTTCGCGGCGCGAGCGCTGGTTCTTGTCGGCCTGCCGCGCCGCCGGTTCCGGCTTGGCGATGGTCGCGCGGCGATGCTCGGCCTTCTTCTGTCCCGACAGCAGCGGATAAATAAAGACCCACGCCAGGCCGCCGATGGCGGCGGCGGCGAGAAAGGCCAGTGCGAGTGTTTGCATTTTCATGGTGTGGTCCCTCAGGCCTCCACGATGACTTCAGCGGCGTCGAGGGCCGCGGCAAGCCGCTTCTCTTCGCCGTAATATCGTGCGCGATCCCAGAAGCGTGGCCGTCCGATGCCGGTTGAGCGGTGCCGGCCGATAATGTTGCCATTGGCGTCCTCGCCGACCATGTCGTACAGGAAAAGATCCTGGGTGATGATGGTGTCGCCCTCCATGCCCATCACCTCGGTGATGTGGGTGATGCGCCGCGAGCCGTCGCGCAGCCGGGCGGCCTGGATGATGACGTCGATCGAGGCGCAGATCATCTCGCGAATGGTCCGCGACGGCAGCGAGAATCCGCCCATCGTGATCATCGATTCGCAGCGCGACAGGGCTTCGCGGGGATTGTTGGCGTGCAGCGTTCCCATCGATCCGTCGTGACCGGTGTTCATGGCCTGCAGAAGATCGAACGCTTCCGGTCCGCGGACTTCGCCGACGATGATGCGTTCCGGCCGCATACGCAGGCAGTTCCGGACCAGTTCGCGCATGGTGATCTGGCCCTCGCCCTCGATGTTGGGCGGGCGGGTCTCCAGCCGCACCACATGCGGCTGCTGCAGCTGAAGCTCGGCGGCGTCTTCGCAGGTGATGATGCGCTCTTCGTCGTCGATATAATTGGTCAGACAGTTGAGCAGCGTCGTCTTGCCGGAACCGGTACCGCCTGAAATCAGCACATTGGCCCGGCAACGCCCGACGATCTGCAGGATGGTCGCGCCTTCCGGCGAGATCGCGCCGAATTTGACCAGCTGATCCAGCGTCAGCTTGTCCTTCTTGAACTTGCGGATCGTCAATGCGGGGCCGTCGAGCGCCAGCGGCGGAACGATGGCGTTGACGCGCGAGCCGTCGGCGAGGCGCGCGTCGCAGATCGGCGAGGATTCATCGACGCGCCGGCCGACCTGGCTGACGATGCGCTGGCAGATGTTCAGCAATTGCTGGTTGTCGCGGAAGCGAATGCCGGTGCGCTGGATGCGGCCGGCGACTTCGATGAACACCGTTCCGGCGCCGTTGACCATGATGTCGGAGATATCGTCGCGCGACAGCAGCGGTTCAAGCGGACCATAGCCGAGAACGTCGTTGCAGATATCGTCGAGCAGCTCTTCCTGCTCGGCGATCGACATCACGATATTCTTGATCGCGATGATCTCATTGACGATGTCGCGAATTTCCTCGCGCGCCGATTCGCTGTCGAGTTTGGCGAGCTGGGCGAGGTCGATCGCTTCGATCAGGGCGCCGAAGATGGTCGCTTTGACCTGATAATAGCTGTCCGAGCGCCGGGCTTCGATGGCCGGCGCAGGCGGCGCAGATTTGGCCGGCGACAGCGGCGGCGAAGCAACGGTGGGTGGAGACGCGTTGCGCGCAACGGCAGGCGCGCTGGAAGATGCTTCCGGCACGGCCGCAGCGGGCTTTGCGGCCCGCGAATCGCCATCTGTTCCGCTACGCTTACCAAACACGACAGTACTCCACGCGGGGTGTTATCTTCTTCCCCGCAACTTATCGAACAGGGGTGACAGGAGCGACCCCCGCGGCTTTTTGGCTTCGCCGCGGCCTGTCAGCCGTTGCGCGATCTGCAGAAACATCTCGGTGGTGCGATGGCCGGCGGAGATTTCCGCGATCATCTGGCCGTTGTTGGCTGCCGAGCCGAATATCTGCGGCTCGAACGGAATGGCGACAATCGGCGGACCTTCGATCGCCTTGGCGAACTCGACGGCGTTGATTTCCGGCCGTTTCGGCACGCCGACCTGATTGAGACAATACAGCGGCATCCGGTCGTTGGGCCGCGATGCCTTCAGCAGGTCGAAAATGTTCTTGGTGTTGCGCAGGTTGGCCAGGTCGGGTGCCGCGACGATCAGAATATCGTCGGCCGCCACCAGCGCGCGCTTGGTCCATCCCGACCATTGATGGGGAACGTCGAGCACGATGCATGGCATCGTGGTGCGAAGCGTATCGAAGATCGAGTCGAAGGCGTCGGCACCGAAATCGTAGACCCGATCGAGCGTCGCCGGCGCCGCCAGCAGGCTGAGATGGTCGGTGCATTTCGACAACAGGCGGTCCATGAACGCGGTGTCGATGCGGTCGGGCGAAAACACCGCATCGGCGATCCCTTGCGGAGGATCCTGGTTGTAGTCGAGGCCGGCGGTACCGAACGCGAGGTCGAGGTCGGCTACCACGGAATCCAGCGCGAGGTCGCGCGCGATGGCCCAGGCCACGTTGTGGGCGATGGTGGATGCGCCGACGCCGCCTTTTGCCCCGACGACGGCGATAATCCGGCCGACGGCCTTGGCTTCGGACGATGAAAACAGGCCGCAGATCGAGCGCACGACATCGATGGCGCTGACCGGCGCGATCACATAGTCGCTGACGCCGCGGCGCACCAGCTCACGGTAGAGCGTGACGTCATTGATGCGGCCGATCACGACGACCCGGGTTCCGGAATCGCACACGGTCGCGAGTTGGTCGAGGCCCGCAAGGATATCGTTGCGGCCTTCGGTCTCGAGAATGATCACGTTCGGAGTCGGTGCGGTGCGGTAGGCCTCGGTGGCGGCCGCCATGCCGCCCATTTGAATCTTGAGATGGGCCTTGTCGAGGCGACGGTCTGCGCCCGCCGACTGTACCGCGGCAGCGGTCTCCACCGTCTCGCAGAAGGCCTGCACAGACACACGCGGGGCGGGGGCGATATGATCGTCCGTGGCCGGCGGTGTGGCGTCCGGCTGCTCTCCGGCATTTTGGCGGGCGTAGTTGATCATTTGCCTGTGTCGCTGAGTTTGGCCTTGTCGGCCTCGGGATAGGTGGTCGCGGTCGTGTTGCCCTTGCGATATTTCTCGAAGCCCTCTGTTCGCCGCATCGTGTAGGCGGGGGTCTCAGGCCGCGGTTGTACGAGATCCGACGGATTGTCGATCATCGCCGCCATGTTGCGTTGATAGGCACATCCGAAATTGTAATACGGCTTGTTTTCGACATAACTCTTGTCCTTGATCGAGGGCCCCAGATCTTCCGGCCACAGTCCGCAAGGCCCGGCAACCGCCGAGATCTTCGGATAGTTCAATCGTATCGTTGCCATCTGGCGCGGGTCATCCGGATGGTAATTGCGCACAACGATCCCGCGCGGCGGTACGCCGGCGGCCGAGAGCAGCGCCTGAATTTCATGGAGCGAATCCGCGGCCGCGTGGGCGTTCGGCGTGCCGACCGGCATATCGGCGGTAATCGCGCCGGTTCCCTCCTGAAGCCAGATCTGTGCCAGTCCCATCACGTCGGCGCGCTGCGAAGCGGAAAGACCGCCACGTGCATGGCCGACGAAGATAACGACGGAGCGTTCGGTTTCCTGGATCGCGATCGGATGACGCAGACGATAGTCGTCAGGAACGCTCGCCGTCGTCGCCTCGTCGGTATGCGTGCAGGCGCCCAGCACAACGGCAAGACCGACAAGCGCTCCCGCAATGCGGAAGGCACGCTTGCGATCGGCGGGTAGTTTGGCTGTCATCGTTTTCGTCCTCGTCCCGCCTCAGTCCGTGATAAAGCCGTAGGTGCCGCGATAATTCCGCGCCGGCTCGGTGTGACCCGGCACGCCGTAGATGCGATTGATGCTGCCCAGCAGATCCGCCTGCGGATCGGCAGCCGAGGCGAACCCGTCATCCGGACGCGACAGGTCCTTCTGGGCGACGGCCCGAACGATATAGGGCGTCACCAGCACCATCAGCTCGGTCTGGTTGTTCTGGTAGTCGCGGCTGCGGAACAGCGCGCCCAGAACGGGCAATGTTGACAGGCCGGGCAGTCCGTTGATCGCCTGTTTGGTCTGATCCTGGATCAGGCCGGCCATCGCCATCGATCCGCCCGAGGGAATTTCCAGCGTCGTCTCCGCACGGCGGGTCTTGACCGACGGCACCGAGATGCCGGTGACGGTGATCGAGTTGTCGTTCGAGACTTCCGAGACTTCGGTCATCACCCGCAGGCTGATCCGGCCTTCCGCGAGCACGATCGGCGTGAAGTTGAGCGAAATGCCGAACTTCTTGAAGGCGATCGAAGGCGCGCATTGCCCGACGGAACCTGAGGCCGTCGTCTGGCAGGTCACGCCGGTTGGAATCGGAAATTCGCCGCCGGCGATGAAGGTTGCCGACTCGCCCGAAATGGCCGTCAGATTGGGTTCCGCCAGTGTTCGCACCACGCCCGCACTTTCCATCGCCCGGATCGTGGCCTGGACCGATGGGGTGGAGCCGAACGCGCCTGTAATGGTGTTGCTGGTGATCGCCTGACCGGTTGCGGTGAACGGGTTGGCGTTGTTGAAGCTCACAACCGAGGTGCCGTAGTTCAGGCTGCCCGAGAGGTCGACGCCCATCTGCTTGATGATCGATCGCGCGACCTCGGCGACCGTTACCTTCAGCATCACCTGATCGCGGCCGCGGACCGTAATGGAGTTGACGACCTTGTCGGCGCTGCCTGCCAGCCGTGCGGCGAGATCTCCGGCCTGTTGCGCCTCGATCGGGCTCGCCGCCGAGCCGGACAGCATCACGCTTTCGCCGACGCCTTCGATCTGGATATCGGAGTTCGGCAGCGCCTGCTTCAGCGCGGCGCGCAGGCCGTTGAGATCCCGTTTGACGGCGATGTCGTAGGCAGCGATCTGCAGGCCGGACGAATCGAAGAAAACGATGTTGGTCTGCCCGACCGCGGCACCGATGATATAGGCGCGCTGGGCGGAGCGGACGACGGCGTTTGCAATCTTGGGATCGGCGACCAGCACATCCTTGATGTCACGCGGCAGGTCGATCACGATCGATTTGCCGATGCCGAGCGCAAGAAACCGCGCGTTCATCTGCCCGTCGACGGCGGCCGGCACCGTCGTGGCACGATTGTCGCCCGCCACAGCCGGGACCATGGCCGGGTTGAGCGTCATCGCCGCCGCGGCCGAAAACGACAGGGCGCGGACCACGAAAGCCCGCATCAGCAGCTGATTTCCCCTGTATTTCATATCGCGCGTCCTTTGGTCACGTCTGTGTCTCGATCGGGCCCAAGACGCCGTCGCGAACCACATTGATGCTGTCAGTCGGGGGAAGCGTGTTGTCGGACCGGTCAGCGGGCCATGCGGCGATGCCGCCGACACCGACAGCGATGGTCAGGACGACAATGCGTGCGGTCTTCATACGCTTCACTTTCCACATTACGCCGCGACGCTTCCGCCGCCGTGACGGGAGTTGACCAGCTATTCGTCAAAGCATGGTTAATGAGGCGTATCTAAATCGCCTTAACCGCGGGTTTACTTTGGGGTCGGCGCGCAGTTGGGGTCAGTGAGCGACGAAGTGCGTCAGGTCGACCGCCCGGATCCATTCCGTCTCCGGGTAAATCATCAACGCTCCGATCGCGAGCGCGATGCCGTAGGGAATGCCGGTTTCCTTGGCATGCAGCCGGAGCAGCCAGGCCTGGCCGGAAAGCGCGTACGGCAGCGGCCATTGCCGGAACTCGAGCAGCAACAGCGTCAGGACGCCGCCGAACAGCGACGCATAGACCAGATAATTCATCAGATGGCCAAAGCCGAACCAAAGTGCCGCGCCGGCCGCCACCTTGGCATCGCCGCCGCCGACCCACCCCATGGCAAAGCACGCAAACGCCACCGCAAGCACGGCGGCGCCGGCGCCCAGATGCAGGAGGATATCGTAGAATCCCATGCCGCTCAGGAGGGCGAGTATCAGGAAGCCCGCCGCCAGCGCCAGCGACACCCGGTTGGAAATCGTCATGGTGAACAGGTCGCTCGCCGCCGCAAACGCCATCAGGGCCGGAAATAGCAGGAGGCGTGCAATGTCGAGAATCATGGGTATCCGTTGCCCGCGGCTGTGGAGGGTCGGGTTGCGAGCCTAGGGGCCAGAGATGAACAATCGGGAAACGGGCAGCCGCATTACCAGAGGCTCGCGATCCGGACCAACAAAGCGAGCAGCGCCAGCGCCAGCGCCAGGCAAACCAGCTCCGTCGGCGCATCAGGCGAAATCGCAGCCGGATCTTTGTTCGCGGCCGAAGCGGAGGCTGGCTTACGCATATGCATACTCAACGAGAACAGATCGAAGGCGGGCGGGTAATGCTGGCGAGGATTGCGACCCTCATCCGGTCGCTGCCGCCGGACCATCACCTTTTATCGAAACCTCTAACGCCGGATTAACTAAAGACCGTCCGGCCGACGTGCCCGGCGCCGTGACCATGGCGTCAGCAGAATAAATTGAAACCGGGGCCATCGGTCGGATGCGGCCGTGTCTTCGCCTGGCATTTGGATCACGGCGATCACGCGACTTTCAGGAACCGCGCGACGGCGTCGAAGGGTCTGATTTACGGCTCCTTAAGTCGCGAAAGGGTATCCCTGAGGCACCTGTTCAGATGAGGCGGCCATGTCCTTAACCCTCGAAGTCCTCGGGATGTTCGGCGCGACGATCGCCAGGGTGGTACCCATCACGATCGTGCTGGCGCTGGTGTTCTCGGTGCTGACCCACTTCTGGGCCTGCAATGCCGCCACACCCTGGTGGCGCAAGCGCGAGCTGATCACCGACATCTGCTACTGGTTCTTCGTTCCATTGTTCGCGCGCGTGCTGCGGATCGGCTTGCTGGTGCTCGGTGCCAGCGTGGTCTTCGGGATTCACGATGCCGACGAGCTGATTGCCTTTTACGACAATGGCCATGGTCCGCTGTCCGCACTGCCGCTGTGGTTACAGGGGCTGCTGTTCCTGGTGCTGTCCGACTTCATGCTGTACTGGCTGCACCGGTTGTTTCACGGCGGCGGGTTCTGGAAATATCACGCGATCCATCATTCCTCGGAAGAACTGGACTGGATTTCGGCGGCGCGTTTCCACCCGGCTAACCTGTTTCTCGGCACCATCATGGTCGACGTCATACTGCTGATGGCCGGCATCTCGCCGAACATCATGCTCTGGGTCGGCCCGTTCACGACATTCCATTCGGCTTTCGTGCACGCCAATCTCAACTGGACGCTCGGTCCGTTCAAATACGTGCTGGCGACGCCGGTGTTCCACCGCTGGCATCACACCTCGCTCGAAGAGGGCGGCAATACCAACTTCGCCGGGACGTTTCCGATCTGGGATATTCTGTTTGGAACTTTCCGGATGCCGGAAAACAGACTCCCGGAACAATATGGCGTGGACGATCAGGGAATTCCGTCCGAGATTGCCGGACAGCTGGCCTATCCGTTCCGGCAATAACACCCGCAGCGACAACCATATCGGTCACCTTGTCGGCTCCCGATTTGCAGTTCGTTCATCTATTGAGCTCAGATTGGCCCGGTCAGGTCTGAAGTCCGGATAGCGATGTCCGGCTGCTGTTCGCCGCGTACCGGCCGGATTTGCAGGGCTTCGCAGTTGGTAGAGTAGCGTAGAGAGTAAAGCGTATGAAGACCGCGCGCATTGTCGTCCTGGGTATCGCCATAGCCGCCGGCGGCGTTGCGGCCTATCTTGCAAGCGGCTCCGACTCCAAGACGGTTGTCGCCGAGGCGCCGCCGCCATTGCCGACCGTCGATGTTCTGGTCGCGAAGTCGGATATTGGCCTCGGACAGGCCGTCGCTGTCGACGACATGCAATGGCAGACATGGCCGGCCGGGACCGCGAGCAGCAATTTCATCCGCCGTACCGATCGTCCGGAAGCGACCACCCAGATCGCCGGATCGATCGCGCGCTACCCATTCATTGCCGGCGAGCCGATCCGCGAACTGAAACTGGTTAAAGCCAACGGCTCCGGATTCATGGCGGCGGTACTGCCCGGTGGCATGCGCGCGGTTTCGACGGAAATTTCACCCGAAACCGGCGCCGGCGGATTCATCCTGCCGAACGACCGTGTCGACGTGATTCTGTCGAAGCACGAGAAGAATCCGGATCCGAAAAATCCCAACGACATCATCGTTTCCGCAATTATTCTGAGCAATATCCGCGTCCTCGCCATCGATCAGGCGCCCCGGGAAAAGGACGGCCAGAACACGGTCGTCGGCAAAACCGCGACGCTTGAATTGAAACCCTCGCAGGCCGAGCTGCTCGCCCGGGCTCGCCAGGCCGGGATACTCTCGCTGGCGTTGCGCAGCATGATTGATGCCAAGGCGCCTGATGCTGCGGACGTTGATGTATCGAGCAACAGCCTCATCACCGTGTTTCGTGGCGATGAACGCGATGTTTATTACTGCGCGCCGCTATGCAAAAGAGGCTCCGGCGGCGGCTAGGCGGCTTGGTTCCTGCCGGTTAACGACCGGTTAATGCGAACAGGCAGCCTGTCCTGACCGGGCGCAAGCATTCGACAATGAATCTTCCCTAATACTGGTGGCGGCCATTTCTGCTGTCCGGAGTTTTCCGCGATGTCATCACCCGCCGCTTCAACAGTTTCCGTCGGTGGCGTTTTGCGCCGATTTCGCCGTAGCCGCGGCGGTTCGGCCGCGGTTGAATTTGCGCTGGTCGCGCCGCTGTTCTTTGCGCTGCTGTTCGCGATCATCGAGACGGCCATGATGTTCTTCGCAACTCAGGTGCTTGAAACCATCACGGCGAATTCCGCGCGCCAGATTCTGACCGGGCAGACGCAGACCGCGAACCTGACGCAGGCCCAGTTTCAAGCCAATGTGGTCTGCCCTCAGATCCCCGCGCTGTTCACTTGCGCTAACGTCGCGATCGACGTCGAGAGCTGGCCGGCGTTTTCCGGGGCGATGACGGTCACCAGCCTAATCGATGCCAACTGCAACTTCATCACCGCCAACTTGCAGTACAACCCTGGCGGCCCCGGCAGCATCGTTCTCGTGAAGCTAGCCTATCAATGGCCGTTGTTCGTCACCGGACTTGGCTTCAACATCTCGAGCCCGGGATGCACCAACAAACGGCTGATTATGGCCGCGGCGGCGTTCCAGAACGAGCCTTATTGAGGGCCGAGCGATGAAGGCGATTTCAATGTCCAGGATCTGGCTTCGCGCGCGGCAATCCGCTGTCAGTCTGTGGTGCGATCACAACGCGATCGCGGCCACGGAGTTCGCCGTGATCGTTCCGCTGATGCTGGTGATGTTCTTCGGCACGATCGAGTATTCATCCGGCGTGGCGGTCGATCGCAAGTCATCGCTGGTGGCGAGAACCCTGTCCGACCTGACCTCTCAATCGTGGTACCAGAACGGTGCCCCTGTCCAGAACCTTACCGATTCCGTTATGACGAATGTGTTCACCGCCACCATGGCGATTTTGCAGCCGTATGCCGCGACGCCCGCACAGGAAAGGGTTTCGGAGATCTACGTCGACTCCACCAAGACCGCGTGGATTCAATGGAGCAGGGCTGCGACGTTCGCGGCCGGCGCCACACAGGCAACGCTGACGACGTCGAGCCGCAGTCCGGGCGATAACGTGACAACTTTGGTGCCGGCGGCGCTTCTGGTGAAGCAAACCTATTTGATCCTCAGCGAGGTGAGTTATCTCTACCAACCCACGATCGGCTATGTGATGGCGCCGTCCGGCGTAACGCTGGCCGATTCCGCCTATACAAGGCCGCGTCAGTTCGCTTGCCTGAGTTACACGTCAATCAGCAGCCTCCCGAATTTCGCCGGCGTCACCCAGCCTGCCTGCCCGACACCTTGAACCGTATCGCGCGCTGTTTCACCAACAGCAAAAGGCCGCGCAGCGAGCGCGGCCTTTCTTGATTGGCGAGATCTTACGAGATCTTATGTGACGCGGAATTTCGCGGTCGCTGCTTGCGCAGCTTGACGGAGCGAGATTCGCTTAGCCGGCGGCGCGCAGATTGTCGGCCGAAGACTTGCCAGAGCGACGATCGGCTA
>Ga0302325_10021347_pt1 | contig 13560 bp, 14 predicted proteins | sample Palsa_T0_2_FD_201948 | JGI IMG/M metagenome (GOLD analysis project Ga0302325, IMG submission 201948) | Peat permafrost microbial communities from Stordalen Mire near Abisko, Sweden - Palsa_T0_2 | ecosystem: Environmental > Terrestrial > Soil > Palsa > Peat permafrost | place: Sweden: Abisko... | reverse complement strand
TCGAGGGCCGCGCCGGCTACTACGAGGGCGCCGGCGCCCTGCGCGACCTGGTCCAGAACCACATGCTCCAGCTGCTGGCGCTGCTGACCATGGAGCCTCCGACGGCCTTCGAGGCCAACCGGCTGCGCGACGAGAAGCTCAAGGTGCTGGAGGCAATCGTGCCGCCGGCGCCCGAGAACGTGTCGACGATGGCCGTACGCTCCCAATACGGTCCTGGCGTACAGGGTGGCGTGCCGGTGCCCGGTTACCGTGAGGAGCCTGGCGTCGCGCCCGACTCGCGGACCGAGACCTACGCGGCGCTGCGCCTGCAGATCTCCAACTGGCGCTGGGCCGGCGTGCCGTTCTACCTGCGGACGGGCAAGCGGCTGGCGCGCAAGGTGACCGAGATCGCCGTCCAGCTCAAGCCGGTCCCGCACCTCGCGTTCCAGAGCCAGGGCTCGGTCGGCGTACAGCCCAACCTTGTGGTCCTGACCGTCCAGCCGGACGAAGGAGTCTCGATCTCGCTGGAAGCGAAGATCCCCGGCCCCCGGATGCGAATCCGCCCGGTCAACATGGAATTCCACTACGGGACCACGTTTGTCTCGCAGTCGCCCGAGGCCTATGAGCGCCTGATCCTGGACGCGATGCGCGGCGACGCGACGCTGTTCACCCGCAACGACGAGATCGAGGCGCTGTGGGGTATCGTCGACCCGATCCTAACCGCCTGGAAGCAGGACACTACGAGCGAGATACCCCAATATCCATCCGGCTCCCAGGGGCCGCCGGACGGTAGCGCGGTGCTCGAGCCAGGTCACTCCTGGAGGCGGCTATGAGCGAGGACGTGTGGAGCGAGCGCAATACCACGCCTGACGCAATCGACGAGGCACTGCGCGAGATGCTGCGCGAACGACATGCGGCCAACAATGCCCTGGTGCCGGCGCGGGTCCTCAACCTGGTGGTCGTCGTCGACCGCTCGTGGAAGGGCGAGATCGCCAATCGCCTCGACCGAGTAGGCCGTTACCACGCGTCGCGCACCGTGCTGTGCGCGGTCGAACCGGGCCGGACGACGATCGACGCACGGGTCGTGATGACTTATCAGGAGCCGGCCGCCGACGGTCTCGGAGTGATCCTCGAGCAGGTCGAGATCGACATCGGCGAGGTCCACCTCCGCAACCTGGACAGCGTGATCGACCCGATCAGGGCGGCCGAGATCCCGACGATGATCTGGTGCCCCCACGGGCACGCCGAGGCGATCGACGCGCTGCTTCCGCTCACCGACGTGATTCTGCTCGACTCCGACGAGGAGCCCGAGGCGGCGGATGGTCTCGCACGGGCGGCCGAGTTGCTCGCCTCGGTCTACGTGGTCGACCTCGCCTGGCTGCGCACGACGCCGTGGCGCGAGCGCCTGGCCGCGACCTTCGACCCGCCCGAACGGAGCCAGCTGCTGTGGCAGATCGGGCAGGTCGCCGCTCGCCATCAGGCGAGCTCGAGCGCCAGCGCGGCGCTGCTCGCTGGGTGGCTCGCGTCGCGCCTGCACTGGCAGGTGACGCCGCTCAGCGGCGTCAGCAGCTGCGAGCTGCGCGGGATCGCTCACGCCGCCGACCGCGATGTCGAGGTGCTGCTCGATTGCTCGGACCAGGTCGTGCCGGGCCTGACCGGAGTCACCGTGGCGGTGCCCGGGGGGTGGTCGCTGTCGCTTGACCGCGCGGCCGGGGGCCTGTGCGCTCGCCGCCGGTCAGAGGACGGCACGGAGTCCGTCTGGAAGATCATGGGCGCCTCGCGCGGCGAGGGAGGGATCCTGGGCGAGGGCGTTAGGCAGGCGCTCCTGCGCGACCCGACTTACGGCCCGGCGCTGTCCAGCGCGCGGATGTTCTGCCCGGCGGCCGCATGAGCGGCAAACGCTTCGCGTTCGCTGGCGAGTTCGGCCTGGCGGCCGAACTCGGCTTTGGGGAGGCATGAGCGTGAGCGTCGAGTTGCGCGTCGTAGAGGATCCGGCAGTCGCGTGCGCGGAGCTGCTGGTCGAGGTCGCTGCCGCCGGCGGCCAGATCGTGCTCGCGGGTGGCTCGACCCCGCGAGCGGCTTACCAGCGCGCCGCGAGCGCGGGTACGCCCTGGACTCGCGCGACGGTGTGGTTCGGCGACGAGCGTTGTGTGCCTCCCGACGACGAGCGCTCGAACTACGCGATGGCCAAGGCCGCCCTGCTTGATCCGCTCGGCGAGGCCGGCCCCACGGTCAAGCGGATCCGCGGCGAGCTCGGCCCGACGGCGGCGGCCGAGGACTATGAGCGCGAGCTGCTGGCCGCGGGGACGCCGCGATTCGACCTCCTTCTGCTCGGTCTCGGTCCCGACGGGCACACCGCGTCGCTGTTCCCGGACCAGGAGTCGCTGGGCGAACGATCGCGGCTGGTGGTCGGCGTCGAGCAACCCGGCCTCGAGCCAAGGGTGTCGCGGGTGACGATGACGCTGCCGACGCTCGCGTCGGCGCACCAGATCATCTTCTTGGTCACCGGTGCGGAGAAGGCCGATGCCGTCGCAGCCGCGTTCGGACCCGGCGCGAAGCCCGACCCGCACGTCCCGGCGTCGCTGCTACCGCCGCTCGCCGAGACGGTGACCGTCCTCCTCGACCGGGCGGCGGCGCGGATAGACGAAGCCGAAGGCGCGGATTGACCGGACAGGTCGTCGGCGTCGACCTTGGGGGAACCAAGGTGATCGTCGCGGGCCTGCGCGATCACTCCCTCGGCGAGTCCCTGCTCGTGCCGACCGAGCTGGGCAGCTCGGCGGGCCTGATCGACCAGGTCGTGGGCATGGTCAAGGAGGTGCGCGATGACGACCTGCGTGCGGTCGGGATCGGAACTCCCTCGGTCGTCGACTTCGAGACCGGACGCGTGGTGAGCTCGGTCAACGTGCCGCTCGCCGATGTGGCGATTCGAGCGACGCTCGGGGAACGCCTCGGGGTGCCGGTGTTCGTCGACAACGACGCCACGGTCGCCGCCCTGGCCGAAGCCCACGACGAGGAGCTCCGGCTGACTGCCCGTAACCTCGTCATGTTCACGGTGGGCACCGGTGTGGGCGGTGGCATCGTGATCGGCGGGAGGATCTATCGCGGCGCGACCGGGGCCGCGGGCGAACTCGGCCACACGATCCTCGGCATGGACCTGGCCGGCGCGGTACCCGCGCCGACCCGCTTTCCACAGCCCGGATCACTCGAGTTCGTCGCAGCCGGTCACGCGCTAGACGCGGTCGCGACTGAGGCGGCGACCCGTCAACCGGAGTCTGCCCTCGGCCGCCTGCGCGCCGTGGGGCGGCCGGTTCTCGGAGCCGACGCGGTGCAGGCGGCGCACGCCGGCGATTTCGCCGCTGCGCGCATGGTCGAGCTGTGGGGCCAGCGCCTGGGGGTGGGGATTGCCAACGCCATCAACACCTTCGACCCCGAGGAGGTCGTGATCGGCGGGGGCGCCGCGCGCGCCGGCGAGCTCCTGCTCGAACCGGCGGTGCGCGTGGCCCTAAGCTACACGCTCCCCGGCGTCGGGCGGCGGACGACGATTCGTCTCGCGCGCCACGGAGTCAGGGCTGGAGTCCTCGGCGCAGCGTTGCTGGCCGTACACGAGCTGGAGGAGGTGAGGCGATGAGGGTCGCCTGTGGCTTTGACCATGCCGGTGTCCCACTCCGGGAGCGGCTGCTCGCCGAGATCGCGGGGGCCGGTCACGAGGTGCTCGACTTCGGCACCGACACGACGGCGCCGGTCGATTACCCCGAGAAAGCGCTCGAGGTGGGCCGCGCCGTCGTCTCCGGCGCTGCGGATCGAGGGATCATCGTCTGCGGGTCGGGGGCCGGGGTGTCCGTCGCCGCATGCAAGATCACCGGCGTTCGCGCGGCGACGATCCACGACACCTACACCGCGCACCAGGCGGTCGAGCACGACGACGTCAACGTCCTCTGCCTCGGCGGCCGCGTGATCGGCGTCGAGGTGGCGGCCGAGATCGTCAAGAACTTCCTCGCGGCCGAGGTATCGGGCGAGGAGCGTCACGTCCGGCGGCGATCGGAGGTTGCGGAGATCGAAAGCACCGGGGGCCGGTGAGCATGCGAGTGATCGAATGCAACGCCTGCGGCGAGGTCCTCACCGCCGCCACCGACCAGGAGCTGGTCCGGCGGCTGCGCGAGCACATGAGTGCCATGCACGTGGACGCCGTCCTCGATCAAGCGGCGGCGCGGGAGCTCGTCGCCGCGGACGCATACGAGGCGACCGACTCGTAGACGGTCGTGACCGACCGCGCTCTCAGCCCGTCAGCTGACCCGTCCGCGGCTCTCGGCCCGTCAGCTGACCCGTCCGCGGATCGCTTGGGCAGCATCGTCGTCGTGCGCCACGGCGAGACCGAGTGGAGCGCCGCGCTCAAGCACACGAGCCGTACCGACGTCCCGCTGACCCCGGAGGGGCGCCGGCGCGCCGCATCGCTGGCTCCCGCGCTCGCGGGGCGGTCATATTCGATCGTCTTGTGCAGTCCGATGCGCCGGGCGCGCGAGACGTGCGAGCTCGCCGGGTTCGAGGATCCGGTGATCGACCCGAACCTGCGCGAATGGGACTACGGCGAGTACGAGGGGCTGACGACGCCCGAGATCCATGCCCGGCGGCCTGAGTGGAACCTGTGGCGCGACGGCTGCCCCGGTGGCGAGAGCCCGGCCGAGGTCGGCCTGCGGGCGGACCGCGTACTCGAGCGGCTGCGCGCGGTGGGAGGCGACGCGCTCGTGTTCGCCCACGGCCACATCCTGCGCGTCCTGACCGCGCGCTGGCTCGCGATGGCGCCCGCCGCCGGTGCCCGCTTCGCGCTCGCGGCGGGTTCCGTCGGCGTGCTCGGCCACGAGCGCGAGACCGAGGTGATCGAGCGCTGGAACGCCTAGTGGCCATGCGGCTGAGAGGACTTGAACCTCCACGTCCCTGAGGACACAGGCACCTGAAGCCTGCGCGTCTACCGATTCCGCCACAGCCGCGGGGGAGGCCAACTTATCAAGGCCGCGCGCGCTACCCCGCCGCCGTGGCCGTCGAATTCGGCACGGCGCGTGTCTCGAGCCGGGGAACCCCGGCCGGGTAGGGGATGAGCGAGTACAGCGCCACCGCGAGCAGGATGAACAGGGGTCCGGCGTTCGGGTCGGTGGCGCCGCCGGCGAGGATGCCGCCTAGTCCTTGGCCGACGATCCAGTAGACAAGGTTGAGGATGATCGCGATCCACACGAATGTCCTCGGCTTCCAGTTCAGCGCGACGGCGAGCCCGATGGTGATGGACAGCGCGGCGAGGAGAACGGCGATGATCAGCCCGTGGCCCTTGCAGGCGTCGGCGACGCCGTTCTGGAGGCTGGCGAGCCAGGTGGCTCCGGCGGCGGCGGCCTTGATCTGGATGTAGGTGGCGTTGGCGCTCGAGTTGATGGCGAGGAGCCAGAGGACGCCCATGAGGATCCAGAGGTTGGCCCAGAGGATGCGGGCGCCGGTGACGCCGATCAGTCCGCCGGGACGCTCGTTCGGCCACACGAGCGCGCCGATCAGTGCGTAGATGATGACCGCGCCGGGCGCGCCCGTGAGCGGGTTGGCCATGTTCATGAACAGCATCCCGAACGCCTCGCCGAACCACCACACGATCAGCGACCACACGAACGAGACGACGAGCGCTTGCTTGACCGTCGGGCGGTAGAGGATCCCGAGGCCGATGCCGATCTGGATCAGCGCGGACAGCGAGTTGTAGAGCACTTGATGGTGCTGCATGGTGTGCGCGCCCCAGAGCAGGGTGCTCGCGAGCCAGTGCGGCTGCGCAGGCGCCATCCCGGTGAGCATCTGGATGAAGCCGTTGCCGTACATGAACGACTGGAACTGCAGTCCGCCGTCGAGCAGCCAGATCAACCCCAGCACCGTCTGCACCGAACGCCGCAGATCCGAAAAGAGATACGCGCGCACGTGCTCGAGGGATGCTGATCGACCCCGAGCGGCAGCGCTGAAAGTGTCGGTATTGCTCATAGTCACTCCTTTGTACCGAAAGGACCTGCTCGCATTACGCCGAGACGTCGGCGTCGGGTCAAACCGGCGTTCGGGTCCGCACCGAAACGCACGCCGGCACCCGGCCGCGGCCCGCGGCACGAGCAGCCGGCCGAAGCGGGCGGGCACCGCGTAGCGCCGGCCGAAGCGGGCGGGCGCCAGCTAGTGGCGCAGGGCGAGAACCGCCGGTAGCGGCGTCCGGGGAGGAGCGCGTCCGGCACGCCCCATCCCGATCAACAGGCCGCCGCCAGGGGTCCAGACCACCGCGTGCCGGACCGCCGCGTGCAGGCGGCCCCCCGCCGTGTGGGCGTCGATCGCGCGCTTGCGCCTCGCGGGTCGCGCGAGCCGAACGAGCAGCCGCCCGGCTGGATCGCGGTTCAGGCACAGCGGCACCAGGAACACGAGCACCGGGGTCAGGTACAGCAGCGCGTGTGTCAGGTCCCTCACATCGACCGTAGCCAGCGGCGCCAGCACGAACAGGAGCCAGACGATCATCAGTAGACGCTGGGAACGTGAGAGCCCGGCGCGCGCGAGGCTCGTGTCCGACGAGTCCATCGCCGAAAGAATACGCAACCACGGTTCCGTTGCCGACGCTGGATCGGCCCGGTAGGCTCCCCGCGGCCGGGATGGAACGTGGCAGTGCACGGGACCGCGAGGGCAGCACCCGCTACCCTTGCCACGGGCGCAGGATCGGATCGGGAGATCGAGCCTGTCCGAAGCTCGCCTGAGGACCCAGCGACTGCTGGAGACCCTGTTGATCAGATACCCCGCCGCTATCGTCTAGGGGACTAGGACGCCGCCCTCTCACGGCGGAAACCCGGGTTCGAATCCCGGTAGCGGTACTCGCAAAAGCCCTGCTAACGCGGGGCTTTTCCGTTTCTCGGGGTCCATTCGCGGACCAATTCCGCGCCGGCGTGCCCACGAATGGTCCGAGCTCGCCCCGATACATCACGCCGCCTGGACCGTCTCGCAGCGGTGGGACGATCGTGGAATCGCGAGGGCCCGGTGCGGCCCAGCCGGTACCCCATAGCGACGCTGACAACTTGGACAGCGCCTTCCGAAGAGCCCGGCGGGAATGTGGCAACGTGCTTGCTCGCCGAACGCACACCGCTCTCACCAGTGCATCTCGACTCGGATCGCATCCGCGGCTTCGAGGGCGCGTTCGCCCGCCGATCGGCAATCGAGATAGACCTGCACTGGATCGGCCACCTGGATTCCGTTGCGGTCGCTGGCCAGTGACAGGACGAACGGATCTCGAGTCAGCTGCATCGTGACTCGACCAGGCGCCGGCCTGGCCGGCGTAGCCGCGAGCCGTTTGGCCCAAAGGTGAGCGTCGTCTCGCCGGATCCAGACGACCACGTCGACGGGCTCGACCGCGGGGCGAACGAACGAGGCTCCGGCCACCCCGCCGACGGCGTACGGCAGGTTGAGTGTGTGACCGGCTGCCTGGAGAGCCTTCATGGCCTCCTGCGCGTCGCGCGCGCCGATTTCCCACGTGACCCGCCGCGGCCGGCGCAGCGCGACGGCCCGCTCGAAGGCGTCGAGCAGCCGTACAGGCTCCGGCAGCCGAGCGAGTCGCAGCCGAGCGTCCCGTGGGTCGGACCCGATCGCGACAAGGCCATCGTCCGCCAGGGCGCGCATCGTGCGCGAGACCATCGCCTCGCTCAGCTCAAGCCGGGTCGCGAGCGCGCGAAACGACGGCTGGTCCGTAGGGTGGAGAAGCAGCCAGCGCGGCACGCGGCTCGCGCGGTTCGCGAACGGTGCCGCCGGCGCCGCGCCGACCGGCACGACCTTCCGTCGCGGCGGCCGCTCGACGAACACCGGCGGTGCGTACACGAAGAGCTCTCCGTCCCCCGCCGCGTAGGACGCCCTGCGCTCGCGCAAGTACGCCCGCGCCTCCGGCGAAGAACGCTCGAACGCGATCATGATCGGGCGACGGGACTGACGAGCCTCCTCGGCGAGAGGTTCCGCGCCGGCGCGCGTCAGTACATCGACGCGTCGGACCGCAAACGACACCATGCGTCTGCCGTCGATCGACAGCGACGCTCGGGCCTTCCCGACGTGGACTTCGATCGGTTCAGAGCTGGTAGCTCCTTGCAAAATGCTGATGCTTGAGTTTATGTGCAATTATCATGTAGGTGCAAGCGCTTGGCCATGCTTGCCAGCGACACCCAGCAGTTGCGGGCTGCTGCGGAGATACCGCACGCGCTGGATCGACTTTTGGGCCAACCGCAAAAGGTGCCGACTTCTCCGCATTAGGTCGGTCCAACTCCGCACTAAGTCAACGCCGTCGGGCGCTTGGAAGGTGACGTTTTGCAGGGCTTTCATGACCTAGTGCGGAGTTGGGCCTGAATCGTCCAACTCCGCACTAGGTCGTCTTTAGGTTCGGACCCGTCGCCGGTCGGAAACTGGCGTTTTGCAGGGATTCCCTCGGGACCTAGAGCGGAGTAGACACCGATTTCGCCCGGTGACTTAGGTAGAGGGACGGACGTCGCGGGAATCACGCATGCCGCTCGGAGCGTCGACGGCGCCGCCGATCCCGGTCGGATCGCCGGCGGCCGGTCGTATCCTGGGAACCGTGGAGATCGAGATCCGAGCCGGCTTCTGCGACCCGGACGGCGAGCTCCTCGCCGTACTCGAACGCTCGAGCTGGCGGCGCATAACGGCCCGGCGAAGGCGTGAGATCGTCCACGAGATGGTGCGCGTCTGCGACGAGACCGAGCGCGGGATCGCCGAGGCGTGGATAAGGCGGGACGACGGCTCTCCGCGGCCGGTGGTCGGCTATCGGCAACCGTCGCGGCCTCGCTGAGCGTCCGATGACGGCGAACGGCTCGGCTCCGACGATCGCGCTGGCGGATCTTCTGATCGCGCTGCGGGAGCACGTCCCAATGAGCGAAGCGCAGATCGCGTGAGCGACCAGGGCTGACCGGGCGACAGTCGCAGCATGGCTCGAGCATCGGGAGGCTCCAGACGGGCTGCACGCCCAGCGGCTGACAGAGATCGTGGCGTTCGTCCAGGAGATGGCGCGCAACCTGCACGGCGAGACCCTCGCTGGATGGTGGCTCGACGGTCAGGTGGACGTTCTCGACGGCGCTAACCCGCTCGACGAGATCGCCGGCGGCCGCTACGAGAGGATGATCCAGTACGCGCGCGGCATCTCACACGGCGTCTTCACGTAGGCAGGAGCGCGCCGTGCTCGCTACGCTCGACAGCTAACTCCCAAGGGTGCGCTGCTCCTGCTGCCAAGCCGCATCGACACACGCAGACAGCCCCGCCAACTGCCGCGCCGACGCGCTCCGCTCCACGATGAGCACCGGCAGCGGAACGTACAAAGGGTCGCGGCTTCCGCGCAAGGGACGGCTCCGATCCCTTACGGCAGCACGAACGCAGGTTTCGGCATCGCAGGACGTTCGTCTCGCATCCTGCCAATCTGAGGGCCGTGGGCCGTGTCGATCCCGGCGCCCACACGTGGCAGCGCCGGTTGAATCGCCAGCATCGTGTCGATCGACGCCCGGCTCGCCGATGCCGGGGGGCGCGGGAGCGGAGAACGACTCGGCTGGCGGCAGATCTTTTGCTTCTGAGCGGGAGAGCGAAGCTAAAGCCCTGCAAATGAGCTGGTCGGTTTCGTCTCTGAGCGGCAGAAGTCTTGTTGCGTGTCCGCTGAGCTCGGCGGTCGATCTTTCGTTGGTAAGCGGTAGATCGGCACGTTGTCCCAGCAAAACAGCACATGTCTTTTTGCTTCTATGCGGTAGATTGTTCTGCCGATGGCGACCGCGTCTCGACCCTTCAGCGCGAACTATCGGCGCTACACGCCCCAGGCCACCGATCTCCTGATGAGGATCTCGGCTGCGCTCGGGACGATCGGAGGAGCGCGCATTCTGCCGGCGGTCGCTGACCAGCTCCGCGCCTCGGCGAAGGCTGGGACGGTGCACTACTCGAATCTGATCGAGGGCAACCAGTTGCCGTTCGTTGAGGCCGAGCGCGCCGCGCGCGGGGAACTCGCCCCGGACACGCGAGCGAAGATCGAGCTCGTCAACTACGTGGCGGCGCTAGATCTGATTGACGAGCGTCTGGCCGACGGTGCGTTGGACATCACGCCGGCGTTCCTCAAGGAACTCCACGGCACCGCAATGAGGGGACTCGGCAGAGCCGACGATCCACACTTCAAGCCACATCACGAGGGCAGCTGGCGTGATGGGGTGGCCGTCGTCGTTGACCGCATGACCAACCAGATCATGCACCAGGGCCCGCCGGCAGGCGAGGTCCCAGGCCTGATCGAGGCGATGTTCGAATGGCTCCAGAGGAAGCTTGCCTCGGGCGAAGAGCCGCCGTTCGTGCTCGCCGGCGTGATCCATTACGGGATCACGGATGTGCACCCGTTCGCCGACGGGAACGGCCGCGCGGCGAGGCTAATCCAGACCGCGCTGCTGATGGCCCGAGATGTCCTCCCGGGACGAATGTTCTCGTTCGAGCGCTATTACGCCGAGGACCGCGGTGCGTACTACGAGGCGTTGCGATCAGTGCGTCGCAACACGTACAACATGGAGCAGTGGCTGGAGTACTTCCTTCGAGGTCTCGTCGAGGAGTATGAGCGCGTCGCATCGACGGTCTCTGACCTGAGCTCGCTGGCAGCTGCTGGTGGGCGGGCGCCTCTGCGCCTGACCGCTGGGCAGGAGCGTGCGCTCGCGGCGCTTCGGATCGCCGGCCTGCGCGAGTTCACTCGCCGGGGCTATGAGGAGGCCGCTGGTGTTGCCAGGACCGCCGCGACGGCAGAGATAGCCAAGCTGATCCAGCACGGCGTTCTCGTTCCGCGGGGCGCCGGTTCGGCGACGCGGTACGCGTTCGCGGCGCCGCTGGATAGCCGACCGGGGGAGTCGAACCGAGGCCGCCCGCCGCTATGGACCGACGAACGCGTCGAGCGCGAACTCCGGGCATTTCTTGCTGGGCGTTCGACGTGGCCGACACCTGCCGAGTTCAAGGATGCCGGAGCGGGCGCCCTGTACGCGGCCGCGAGCCGCCGGGGCACCATCTCGCGGTGGCGGCGCATGTTCGGCCTCTAGCCTCGACCGGTTCCATGCCCATGCGACGGGCGGGCGCTCTTCGATCGGACCGGCGCCGAGCGCTTGCCGGGATGCGTTGTGCTCCTAGCGAAAACCAGGGAAGCTCCGGCCGTCGTATGACCTAGGCGTCCTCCCTCAGATGAGCGCAAGCGAGGGCAGTGGCGCATCCGCCCTGCCCTTCGCCAGAGCAGGGCCGGCGAGGATGGCTGATCGACCGCGGCATTGCCTACGTACGCCGGTCCGCGGGCGGCGCCTGACGCCGTGGTCCGTGATGCGCCCAAAGCTTGCTCGACGGCCGATTGCGCTCATGACCCGGGTCGTCGGATCCCGTCGGATGCGGACGCCGCACCACTGGCGGGCCGTGAACGCGACCGCTCGATCAATGTTCAAGTAACGCCTTCAGCCGCCGCAGGTCCGCCTGGTTGGCTCGGCGCATCGCGAGCGCCATCGCGGGCGCGGCGACGGCTGCGAAGCCCGTCGGCTCTCCGCGATTGCGGAGGCTCATCTTCGTCGCGTCAGGTCCGGCGTCATCCCACGTGTAGACCGTCTCCATCGGGAACGGGCCCTCGGCCGTCGCCATCACGAAGCGATGGTCAGGCTCGACGTCTCGAACCTCGTAGGTGTACTCCAGCACTCGGCCGAGGAACTGAGCGCGGAACCGCACGCGCGAGCCGACGATCGCCGGCGGGGACGTCTCCCACTCCACGGCCTTGATGTTCTTGTACCACGCCGTCGCGTTGCTCGGATCTGCCGCAAACGCGGCAACCTCATGGCGTGGCGCTTCGATCACGATCTCGGTCGGGACGTCGACAGCCACGCCCGGAGTCTTTCATGGGCGCTCCTGCACTGAAGCGATCCCCAGCAGCGCGATGCGCTGAGCCTCGTCGAGTCCGTGCGGACAGCACCGAGTCGCCGAGTGCAGGGCTGGCGAGGTGGGGTGCAGAATCCACCGTTTACCTATGTAGACACGCGACCGCCGGCGCCTGATTCGGGGCTCAAGCGCGCGCTTGGTGTTGGGCGAATGCGCAAGCCGGCAAAGAGTGAGGAGCGGACAAGTCCGGGCGCTCGCTTTTTGGGAGAGCAGGAGCGCCGCGCGCGACGGAGTTCTCGACCTCCGCGCGTGAGTCGCCGGCGCGTGCTTCCACGCGAATGCGAGCGCCCGCGCCGTGCGGACACTGGCGCATCCTTCTGTGGCATTGCGAGCGTCCCGTCCGAACGCCCGCGGCGCCTGGTGTTGGGCGATAGCACAAGCGGGCTGGCGACGCCGGCGATCTGCTGCTGACGGCTGCTTTCACCGCCGTGCTTGCAGCCTAGGCGGATCCGAGCTAGCAGTCTCGTCTTCCCCGCAGCTGGCGAAGAGCGGGTCGCGCGGCTGGTCGCGGTGATGACCCGCCTTGCTGCTGGCGCGGGTATCTCTGCGCTGTTGGGTTTAGCCCAATCCATGCGCTAGGCCCAGGCGCCTGGTGGCTTCTGCTTCCGTGGGCGTTCCGGTCTCCCTGGCTTTTGCCGGGTCAGACGATCTGAGGGACTGTGGCGTCGCCTGGCTGGGTTGCTTGTCGCTCGAGTGCAGCGACGAGAACCAGTCCGACTCCGATCACTCCGAGCCCGACCCACGCCTGTCCGCCGAGGTGCTCGCCCAGGACTTGCGTGGCCAAGAGAGTCGCGACGACTGGCTCGGCGAGGGCCAGGGTCATCGCCCTTGACGCGTCCATGTGACGCAGGCCGTAGCCAAACAGCAGATACGCCGCAGCCATCGGGAGCGCAGCGAGGTACGCCAACACGAGGACGCCCCGCGGATGGGTCAGCGGACCGAGCCCGCTCACAAGGAGCGCGGGGACCAGCACGACTGAGGCCAGCACGAAGATCCCTGCCATGGCGGCGCGAGACGGCTGGCCGTGAGCGATCAGCCGAGCACCTGCCCAGGAATACAGCCCATAACCGCAGCCGGCGCCGACAGCACACGCGACCCCCGCGATGGGATGTTGTCCGGTGCCGTTGTGGGCAGCGGTCCCCAGCAGAACGACGCCGATGACAGTGATGACGCTCGCGATCGCCGACCCTCTGGATGGTGTATGCCGGTCCCCGAAGAACTCGAAGACCGCGGCCCAAACCGGACCGGATCCCAACGCGAGGGCGTTGCCGACGGCGACTCCGATCAGTTTCATCGACACGTAGTAGAGCGAGGCATACGCAACCACCCCCAGCGTCCCGGCTGTCAGGACCGGCCAGAGCGATCGCTGACCCAGGGTGCGAAGCACCACGCGGGTGTCCAGCGCGAACAGCAGGATGCCGCCGAACCCGAAGGTGCTCAGCCCCACTACGAGTTGCTCGCTGCCGCTTGGCGCCTGATGAGCCACCGTTCCTGTAGTCCCCCACAGGACTGCGGCGAGCAACACCGCCGGGATGTGACGATTTCGAGCGTTCACGCGACCCATTCTGGCCATGGGCGACCCACGACGCCGCCGCCCCTACCGAGACCGCGATCGCGAAAAAATCGACGCCC
>Ga0302325_10021346_pt1 | contig 13561 bp, 11 predicted proteins | sample Palsa_T0_2_FD_201948 | JGI IMG/M metagenome (GOLD analysis project Ga0302325, IMG submission 201948) | Peat permafrost microbial communities from Stordalen Mire near Abisko, Sweden - Palsa_T0_2 | ecosystem: Environmental > Terrestrial > Soil > Palsa > Peat permafrost | place: Sweden: Abisko... | reverse complement strand
GGGGTCCGGGACGTGGGCGAGCCTGAGCGATCGCAACGCGAAGACCGACATCGTGCCGCTCGATGACGCTTCGATCCTCGCAAAGGTGGCGGCACTTCCCATCGATCGGTGGAGCTACAAGTCCGAAAAGGGCGTGCGCCACGTCGGCCCGATGGCGCAGGATTTCTACGCGGCCTTCGGCACGGGCATCGACGACCGCCACATCACCGCAATCGATGAAGACGGCGTGGCGCTCGCGTCGATCAAGGCGCTGCATCGCCAGGTCGGTCAACTGCGGTCGAACTACGCGGCCCTAGCGGCAAAGAACGCGATTCTGGAGCGGCGGCTCGACCAGTTGGCGGCACGCATGCCGAGGTAAGCGGCTCACCCCGAAGGCTCGGGCGGAGGCAGTGGTCTTGTCAACAGCTCACGCAGCGGCCGTGCGTCCGGCAAGATCCACTGCTCCTGCGACTGCACGTCGCGGATGCGTGCGCTCAGTTCGTCGCCGTGGCGGAAAAAGACCACCACGTAGGGGGCCGCCGGCCGAGCCGGTCCGTCGATCGATTCATGAGAGCTATCCATGTTCCGATAGTAGCGGTCTATCGTCCCAAAACGTCTCACGCCGTCGCAGGCCTACTTCTTAGGACCAACCTTGCGAGTTAGGACCGACCTTGCGAGCCGCAGCGCTTCGTTGCGGGGTAGCTCGCTCCCGAGGGCGATCTCGAGCGCGCGCTGCTCCTGGCCGAGCGCCGCCTCCACGAGCGCGCGAGCGTGCTCGCGTACGCGGACTCTGGCGGGTACCGGCGTCCCGTCGTCTTGAAAAACGAGCCGCCCCGAGGAGCCGGGCCGCATCGCGCGGCCGGCCCGCCTGCGCCGCTACCCGGGCGATGCCGCTGAGCAACGATGGGTAAGAGAGCACGGCTTCGCGTTCGTCGAGGCAGCCCAAGGCCTCCGCATAATAATCGCGCGCGAGCGAAGTCGAGCCTCGCATCGGAGCGACGTCTCCTAGGTCGCCGACGGTACCCGCGATTTCCGTGGTGTTGCCAAGCTCGCGATGGATCGCGAGCGCCCGCTCGAGGTGTTCGTTTGCCGCATCGTATCGCTCCGCGACATAGTCGAAGGCGGCAATGGCGTTGAGGGTCATCGCGAGCAACGTTTCGTCTCCGGCCTCGCTGTAGCACCGAAGGGCCTGGACGTACAAATCGCGGGACGCGGGAGGTTCTGATTCGCAAATGAGGTACGCGGTGCTCGAAAGGATATGCCCCTCGTAGCGTACGTCTCCGGATCGCTGCGCAAGTGGGAGCGCTCGCTCGAACACGTGTTTCGCTTCCGCGTCGCGTCCGAGGTAAATCAACTCCGCTCCTTCCGCGTTTAGCGCTCGCGCAACGTCACGATCGAGTCCGAGTTTCTCGAGCCAAGAGATTCCGTCGAGCAGGAAGCCGCGCCGCACGTAGTAGTGGGTGATCCCGATCGCGAGCTGCAAGCCGTTCCGCGCTGCACCGCCCGAGAAAAGCGACCACTCGAGCGCCTGCGTGACGTTCGGGAAATCGCGATCGATCTCGCGCAGCCACGCTCGGTTTTCAAAACGTCAGTTCCTCGGAAGGCATGGCGATAGCGGCGTACCAGGCCGCGTGGGCATCGCGTAACGCCGGTGCCGCCGGATCGGCGTCGAACCAACGCCGCGCATAATCGTGAATGCTGTTGAGGAAGACGAAGCGGCTTTCGATTGCATCGTCGCGCACGAGAACGGACTGCGCAACGAGGGTCGCGAGCGTAGCGAGATCGACCGAACATACTGCCTTCGCGGCTTCCGCGGAGAACGAGCCCGCAAATACCGCGAGCCGAACGAAGGCGGCGCGCTCGCGCTCACCGACCAGGCTCATGCTCCATGCGATGACGTCGTTCAGCGAACGGCGGCGTGCGGGCGTGGTGGGGTCTCGGGACTGCACGTGATCCAGCCCCTCGCGAAGTTGCCGCTCGACGTCGGCCAGCGGCAACGCGTCGAGCATGCTCGACGCGAGTTCGAGCGCCAACGGCAAACGGTCGAGCCGCTCGCAGATTGCTGCGATGCGCCGCTCGCCCCACGAACATCTGCGCGGCGTTCTCCGGCGAAAGCGGCTGGAGTACGTGGCAGCGCTCGCCGCGCAAACCCAACGCCTCTCGCGAGGTGGCGACGACGTGGACGTGTGGTGCCGTTTCCAAGAGGTCGTTCACGAACCAGGAACACGATTCGGTTTTCTATGCGGCCGTCGGTGTCGGCGAAGACGATCGTCACATCACCTCGATCGATGAAGACGGCGTCGCGCTCGCCGCGATCAAGGCGCTGCACGGCCAGAACGCTCAACTGCATCGTGAGAACGGTCGCCTGTGCCGTGACAACGGGCAACTGCACGTCGAAATATCTCGACTTGCGTCGAGCTTCGCCGCACTTGATAACCGGTGCGAAGGCACGGAACGCGAAACTCTTCAGGGCCACCGCGAGATCGGCGATCTGCGGAAAGGCCGCATCGCGGCGGCACGCAGAGGGCGCTAGAGATGTCTTGGACGCCTGGGACGATTGCGTGCTAGCATCCTCCTTGAATAAACCCTCTCATCCCAAGGAGAATGCTTCTATGGCTCGTTTCCAATCTCGAGTGGACGCCCTCTGCGTGGGCGTCGCCGCCCTCGGCTTGGTTCTCATCACCGCGTCGTCGAGCGCGGCGAACGCGAACCCTTCGCCCCACGCGTTCCGAACCTTCGGCGTCCCCGCGCAGCGCGCGGACCGCGCCGGGATGCGGGGTTCGCTCACTCGGCGCCATCCATCCTACGTCGTCACCCCCACTTCGTGCACCTCGGATTTCAACAATGGCGAGGGCGGTGGCAACGGGGATGACTATTTCGTCGGCATTTCCGATAGCCTAGAAGATGACTATGCGGGCGGTGTGACGAGCGCCGTGCTGAGCGGAAATTATAACGAAGCCTGCGATCAGTCCACCGCGATCGGTACCGGCGACGCAAATGTCATCGCTTACAATGGCCAAGCTACGTATTCGTTCATCGGTGGAGGGCAAAATAACGCCATCACCGCGAGCGGCGGGTTCGTGGGCGACGGCTACGAGAACGAGACGAACGCCACAAACGCCTTCATCGGCGCGGGCAGCTCGAACGTCGTCAACGGCATGGACTCGTTTGTCGGCGCGGGCCTCTCGAACGCGGCGAACGGGAGCGCGGCGTTCGTTGGGTCGGGATACGAGAACGTCGTCAACTCGAAGTCCGACTATTCGACGATCGGCGGCGGCTATAAGAACATCGTTTCCTCCGGATTCGAATACGCGAGCGTTCTCGGCGGATATGAAAATACGGCGAAGGGAGAGTATGCGGCCGTTCCGGGCGGGTATGCGAATAGCGCCGCGGGAGTCGGAAGTTTCGCCGCGGGGTATCAGGCGGAAGCCACGCACAACGGCAGCTTCGTGTGGAGCGATTACGATGCGTCCGCGTCGCCCCTCAAAGATGCGAAATCAGATCAGTTTGTGGTGCGCGCATCCGGCGGCTTTACATTCTATTCAAACGAAGCGTTGACGAGCGGCGTGTCACTGACGTCGGGTTCCGGAACGTGGGCGAATCTCTCCGATCGCAATGCGAAGACCGGCATCGTGCCGCTCGACGACGCGTCGATCCTCGCGAAGGTAGCCGCGCTGCCGATCGATCGTTGGAGCTACAAATCGGAGAAAGGCGTGCAGCACGTCGGCCCGATGGCACAAGACTTCTACGCCGCCTTCGGCACGGGGGTGGACGATCATCACATCACTTCGATCGATGAAGATGGCGTGGCGCTCGCGGCGATCAAGGCGCTCCACGATGAGAACGAGCGGTTGCGGAACAAGCTAAACGCGCTCGAAGCGAAAGTGGATCGTCTGGCACGAACCGCCGGCAGCCGGTAGCATTAGGGCGTCGCGGCTACGTTTGCCAGCACCGAGCGAGCGAGCCGCGCCGCGGGTCCGGCGAGGACGTACCCGAAGAGTCTGCATCACGACAACGCGGAGCTGCATGGCGACAATGGGCTGCTGCACCGCGCCAACGCGCAACTTCATCTCGATGTCGTTCGGCTGCAGTCGCGTTTGGACGTGCAGGAGGTGCAATTTCGGCCCGAACTTGCGGCGTTGGAAGCAAAAGTCGACGCCCTTGCTCCGGTTCGCAAGTTGCAATAGCATAAGAACACCGGGTCCCCCAACTCTCGCTCTTGATTCAGTACCCCTCACACTTCCACAGGAGGCCACTCACTATGGTACGTTCTCGATTGCGCCCCGGCTCGTGCGGAGCCGCCATTGCCGCCTTAAGCCTCGTTGTGACGGCCGCATCTCCAAGCCCGACGAATGCGTCCCCGCCGGCCCAGACGTTCCGGGTGTTCGGTGTCCCCCTGCAACGCTCGACCCAAAAAGCGGCCGCTCCGGTGCTGAGGAGGGCGCGGGGGCGCGACGCGCAGCCTGAGACGGATTGCGGCGGCTCCACGACCGGCGCCACCGGCACGGACGCATTTCTCGGAGTACAAAATTCGCTTGACCCAAATACCGCCGGCGGCGGGGATTCTGCGGTCCTGGGTGGTGGTCTCAACCAAGCCTGCGGCGGTTCGGATGCGATCGGTGGTGGCATTTACAATATCGCCGGAGGAGACTCAGGGTCTTCGTTCTTAGGCGCGGGAGCCCTCAACTACATTTCGGCGTACGGCTCATTCATCGGTGCAGGCGGTTGGGCGTATGTCAATGGCAACAGCAGCGGGGCTTTGGACCTTTCTCCAGGTAACCAGGTCTCCGGGGAGGACTCCTTCATCGGGACCGGCGAGCTGAATCTCGTTTCCGGTAACGGCTCGTTCATCGGAGCGGGCGATTACCTGTACGCCACAACCGAGTCCGGCGGCAGCGATCCGTCGAATCCCGGAAATCAAATCTCAGCGAACGATTCATTCATCGGCGCGGGCGACAAGAACACGGTTGCCGCGGCGGAGAGCTTCATCGGCGACGGCGGATCCAACGATATCGTGTCCTCGGCAATGTATTCCGTCCTCGCCGGCGGCTACGGCAACACCCTCTCCGGCGAATACGCGGCCATCGGCGGCGGATACGGCAACGAGGCGACCGGTGAGTACGCGGTCGTTGCCGGCGGCGACGGGAACACCGCAGCCGGGGCCTTCAGCTTTGCGGGCGGGTATCATGCCGATGCGGTCAACAACGGAAGCTTCGTTTGGAGCGATCACAAAGGCACCACGGTCGTCAAGGACACGGCGCAAAACCAGTACGTCGTTCGCGCCTCGGGCGGTGTATATTTCTACTCGAATTCGACACTGACCAGCGGCGTCTCGCTCCCATCGGGCTCCGGCGCTTGGTCGAATTTGAGCGATCGCAACGCTAAGACGAACATCGTCCCGCTCGATGACGCTTCGATTCTCACGAAAGTCGCGGCGCTTCCGGTGACCTCGTGGCGCTACAAGACCGAATCCGGCGTGCGTCACGTCGGCCCGATGGCGCAGGATTTCTACGCTGCGTTTGGTGTCGGCGAGGATAACCGTCACATCACCTCGATCGATGAAGACGGCGTAGCGCTGGCCGCGATCAAAGCCGTCAACGCGAAACTGGATCGGGAAAACCGTGGATTGCGGAACCGGCTTGCGGCGCTGGAAGCGAAAGTGGACGCGATGTCGGAGAAGAAGTAGGCGCGGCCGGATTAACGAGTGCCGGCCGCGAGCACCGAACGGGCGAGCCGTATCGCGTCCTTGCGCGAAAGCTCGCTGCCGGCGCGCATCTCGAGGGCGCTCGCCTCGATACCTAAGGCCCGCTCGACGAGGCCGCGAACGTGCTCGCGAACGCGCATTCTGGCGGCCGTCGGGAGCGCGTGGTCGCGCAGGGCGGCAGCCCCAAGGAGCCGAGCCGCGTCGCGCGGCCTGCCTGCCTCGAGAGCCAGGCCCGCGATGCCGCTCAGTACGAACGGGTACGTGAGAAGCTCTTCGCCCCCTTCGATGAAGTACAATGCCTCCGCGTAGTAATCGCGCGCGTGCTCCGGCAGCCCTCGCATGAAGGCGACGTCTCCCAAATCACTGACGACGCCCGCGAGGTCTGAGCGGTTGCCGAAATCGCGATGGATCGCGAGCGCGCGCTCGAGGAGGTCGTTTGCTGCATCGTAGCGCTCGGCGACGTAGTCTGACGCGGCAAGATAGTTGAGCACCCGCGCAACGTTCGTTTCGTCGCCGGCATCGTTGTACCGCCCGAGGGTTTGGACGTAGACGGCACGCGCGGCGGGGGGGTTCGATCCGGCCAGTAAGTATCCAAAATTCGCAAGGACCGTCGCCTCGAGGCGCACGTCTCCGCAGTGCTTCGCGAGCGGGAGCGCTCGGTCGAGCACCTCTTGCGCCTCGGCGCCCCGTCGAAGATAGAGCAAGGCTACAGATTGCTGATACAAAGCTCGCGCGAGGTCGCGATCGCATCCGCTTTCCGAGAGCGCCGCACTAGCTGCTCGAGCATGCTGGTACGCGACCTCGAAATCGCCGTGCTTCGCTTCTAACTCCGAAAGGTGATATTGGAGACGCGCATGTTCCACGGATCCAGCCGTGGCGCGCTCGAGTGCGGTCGTGAGCCAGGAGATTCCGTCGACAAGAAAACCGCGCCGGCTGCAGTAGTGGCGGATCCCCGTCGCGAGGCGTACGCCGCTCGGGACGGAACCCGCCTCAAATAAACTCCAGTTCAGCGCTTGCGCGACGTTCGGAAAATCGCGATCGATCTCGCGCAACCACGTCAGCTCGTCCCTCCAAAACGTCGGTTCGTCGGAACGCATGGCGACGGCGGCGTACCACACCGCGTGTGCGTCGCGCAGGGCTGCTGCCTGCGGATCCGCTTCGAGCATGCGACGGGCATATTTTCCGATACTGCCGAGAAAAACAAAGCGACTTTCGACGGCTCCGGCGCGTACCAGGACCGACTTTGCAACGAGCGTCGCCAACATCTCGAGTTCGACGGCGCACACGGCCACGGCAGCTTCCGCAGAAAAGGAGCCGGCAAACACCGCGAGCCGTTCGAAGGCGCCGCGTTCGGGCTCGTCGAGCAAACTGACGCTCCAGGCGATGACGTCGCCGAGCGATCGGTGACGTGCGGGCGTCGTCCGATCGCGCGAACGAAGGCGATCCAAGCCTTCGTCGAGTTGCCGCTCCACATCAGCCAGCGGCAACATTCCGAGCATGCTCGCGGCAAGCTCCAACGCCAGCGGCAAGCGGTCGAGCCGATTGCAGATGGAAGCGACCCGTTCGGGCGTTGCGGCAATCTCATCGTCGTTCCAGGCCGCACCGCGCGCGCGGTCCACGAACAGCCGAGCAGCGTGTTCGGCCGAAAGCGGCTGCAGTACGTAGCAGCGCTCGGCGCGCAAACCGAACGCCTCTCGGGTCGTCGCGATGACGTGGACGTGAGCAGTCGTTTCGAGTAGCTCGTTCACGAACCAAGAGCACGATTCGACGATCTGCTCGCAGTTATCGAGCAGCAGCAGCGCGCGGCGATTGCGCAGCATAGTCTTGATGCCGGCAAAGCCTTTCGCGGCGAGATCGTTCGGGACGCCCAGCGCGCGCGAGACTGCGTCCGAGAGCGCGTCGCCTTCGGTTACCGTTGTGAGATCTGCAAAGTACGCGCCGTCGGGAAACGTGGCCGCAAGACGCTGTGCGACCTCAAGCGCCAGACGTGTTTTCCCGGCACCGCCGGGGCCGGCGATCGTGACCAACCGATGCACGGGGACGAGGGCGGCGACGTCGTCGATCCTTTGGGTATCGACAAACGATGTGAGCGTCCGCGGGATGCGCGCGGCGGCATCGCGAGCGAGCGCGTGGAAACGCTCGACGAGCGCGACGGTCTCCGTGGACGGCTTCGCATCGATGTCGTTCAAGCGCCGTTCCAGGGCAGCGAAGGCGGCATCGAGCGCCGGCCGATTACCGCGTTCGCCGTGCAGTTCGATCTCCAATTGCGCGGCGGACTCGTTGCACGGATCGATTTGGGAAGCGCGGCGAGCATACGCGATCGCGTTGTCGTACTCGTCATTGTCGCGCAATGACTCGGCCTTTTGCAGGAATCCATCGACGGCGGCAGCGCGCAGGCGCTCGCGCTGCGTCAAGACCCACTCGTGCGTCGAGCCTGCCATGAAATCGCCCGTGTAGAGGTCGAGTGCGCCTCGTTCGAACGCGGCGACGTCGCAGGAGGGTGCGGCTGCGCGGCACCACAGCGAGTCACGGTCGCGGCCAATGCACTCGTTCGCCGCTGGGATCGCGGTGATTAGGTGCGAGAGATGGCGTCGCAAGTTCGCCGTTGCGGTCGACTCATCGTCGTCCGGCCACAGATCCGCAGCGACGGCTTTGCGCGAGAGACGGCGCTCCGGTCCGGCCAGGAGGATCATCGCCAGCAGCACGCCGCACAGCGGCCGCTTCGAAACGGTTAGCGCCGCTCCGTCCCACTCGACCGACGGAACCCCAAACAAGCGGACGCGGAGCGTCGGCAAGAGGTCGGAACGGGTCAACTGGCCTCCCCTGGAATCCATGGGTGATACTGGACTTAGTTTGAGCATTCGACGCCCCGCCCGGAAGCGCTACTACGCCCGAGTTTGCGGCAGGCGGGTGGCCTCCGGGGCGATCGGGCGACGATTTGGGACGCTGCGCCGCTACCATCGGCTGAGCAAAAGGACGCCTTTCTTCCCTCACACTTCTACACAGGAGATGATCCATATGGCTCGATTTCGATTGCGCTCCGGCTCGTGCGGACTCGCCCTCGCCACCCTCGGTCTCATGCTCACGAGCGTTTCGTCGACCCCGACGAACGCAAATCCGCCGGCGCGCATGTTTGGCGTACCGGTGCGGCGCGCGATGGAAACCGGTCGCGTGGTGCGTCCGATGGCGGCACACGGCCGTCACCGGCTCACCGCACCCTCTTGCAGTGCGACCCCGGCGCCCGGCTCGGATGCGTTCGATAGTACTACTACGTTTACGACAAACAAGGTATCTACGTTCGGATTTAGCGGCCTTGCCTCCGCGAATAATGCCGGCGTTTTTGAAGGCAACGCTAACAGCGTCTGCGACTTCGAATCGGCGATCGCCGCCGGATACCAAAATGTGCTGGACTCCGGAAACGGTTCGAACGGCGGCGGCGCTCAAGACTCGTTTATCGGCGCGGGCAGCGATAATCGTGTTTCGGCAGAGAATTCATTCGACGGCGCGGGCGAATCCAACGCAGTCGAGGGGCAGACGGCGTTCATCGGCGCCGGGAACAGCGGCCTTGCATTCGGGAATGACTCGGCCGTCGTTGCCGGATACAACAACGTTTCGCTCAAGGAGTCGTCCTTCGTCGGCGGGGGACTTTTCGGGCAGGCCGCGGGCGCAGCCGCCTTCGTCGGTGCGGGTGGCGAGGAATATTATCTCGCGCAGCCTGGCAACCCGAACTACTTCGGCAACATTGCGAGCGGAATCGACTCGTTCGTCGGAAGCGGAGACCTGAACCAGATCACCAGCACCGGTTACGGTTCGTTCATCGGCGCCGGTGGCTACTCGTATGCAACGTCCGGTGCCGACACCCCGGGCAATCAAATCTCGGGAACCGATTCGTTCATCGGCGCAGGCGACAATAACACGGTCAGCGCACAGGAAGCCTTCCTCGGCGCCGGTCTCGGCGGCAACGTTAGCGGGGAATATTCCGCAATCGCCGGCGGCTACTACGACACGGTATCCGGGGTCGGCGCGTTCGCGGGAGCCGGCGGGTCCAACGTCGTTTCGGGGCAAGACGCCTTTGTCGGATCGGGAAACGGGAACACGGCTAGCGGCGAAGGCTCCTTCGCCGGCGCCGGCGGAACGGCGGGTGGGAGCACCGGGAACACCGCCTCCGGCAAAGATTCGTTCGTCGGCGCGGGCGACAAAAACACTGCCGCCGCGGTGGAAAGCTTCGTCGGCAGCGGTGGCTCCAACGATATCACGTCGTCCGCAGCCTATTCGGTCCTCGCGGGCGGATACGGCAACACCCTTTCCGGCGAATACGCGGCCGTCGGCGGCGGATACGGCAACAAGGCGACGGGCGAGTACGCGACCGTGGCAGGCGGCGACGGTAACACCGCCACCGGCAACTTTAGCTTTGCGGGCGGCTATCATGCGGATGCGGTCAACAACGGAAGCTTCGTCTGGAGCGATCACATGGGCAGCACGACCGTCAAGGACAACGCGCAAAACCAGTTCGTGGTGCGCGCTTCGGGCGGCGTGTTTTTCTACTCGAATCCAACCCTGACGAGCGGCGTATCGCTCCCATCGGGCTCCGGTGCGTGGGCGAATCTGAGCGATCGCAACGCCAAGACGAACATCGTCCCACTCGACGACGCCTCGATCCTCTCAAAGGTCGCGGCGCTTCCAGTGAGTTCGTGGAGCTACAAGACGGAATCCGGCGTGCGGCACCTCGGGCCGATGGCGCAGGATTTCTACGCGGCGTTTGGCGTCGGTGAAGACGACCGACACATCACCTCGATCGATGAAGACGGTGTGGCGCTCGCCGCGATCAAAGCCCTCGAGACGAAGCTCGAACGCAAGGATGCGCAGATCGAAGCGCTGGACGCACGCGTCCGCAGGCTCGAGGCTACTATACCAGCGTCACGGTGATCGGAACGTCATCGGTGTAGGTCCCGGTCCGCGCGTTTTGCGATGCCGGGACCTCGCCGTAAACCGAGCGCGTTTGGGTCGCGCCCGTGAACGTTCCGTCCGTGCCGAGCAGCGGATTGTAGGAGGGGAACGTGAGAGCCGAGGTCCCGGTACCGAAGGCGATGCGCGCCACACTTAGGGTGTCGGCGCCGGAGGCCACGAACGTGAGAGCGCGAAGCGCCCGGGATGAGTATCGCACCGCGCGACCGTGAAGCGCTGGACCTCGTTTCCCGGCGTTCGTTCGCGTACGCGTATGTCTCGTCGCTCGACCTCGAGATGCAGGCGCGGCGCCTCACGCTCGGACTCTACGGTCCGTTGCAAGGCGGCGCGACGACGATGCTCGGGACCGTCACGTTTTTCGGCGCGAGCGCTTTGTCGCTCGAAAACGAAGCTGGTGCCTTCCCCGAAAGCGTCGCGGTCTTATCGCTCGTGCTCTCATACGATGATGAAGCCGATCGGGGAGACGCGCAGCTCGCAGGCACTTCCGGCTGGAAACTCTCTTGGTCGTTCGACGGCATCGCATACACGGAGTACGCCGCCGTGATCGCGTCGTTCGCCGACGACGTTTAGCGCCACGCCGTGACCGTCGGCGAGGTCTTCGACGCGGCGCGTCGCCGGTTCGCAACGCTGCACGGGGAGTCGGCCAGGATCGATGCGGTCCGCCTCCTCGAAGCCGCGCTCGGACGCGACGCCGCCTGGCTGCTGGCCCACGACCGCGATCCGCTCGCACCCGATGTGCTCGAAGCATTCGAGGCGACGGTGCGGCGCCGGGAGGCAGGCGAGCCCATGGCCTATATCGCCGGCCGCGCCGGATTTTACGGGCGCACCTTCGCCGTTTCTCCCGCCGTCCTCGTGCCGCGACCGGAAACCGAAGAACTCGCCGAGTTGGCGATCAACTGGCTGCGCACCCTCGGAAAGCCCGAGCCCGCGGTCTGCGATGTCGGCACCGGCAGCGGCATCCTCGCGGTCACGATCGCGTGCGACATTCCCGAGTCGCACTGCACCGCCATCGACATCTCCCCCGCTGCCCTTGAGATCGCCCGGCGCAACGCAGCCTCACTCGGCGTGGAAACGCGAGTCGCCCTTCTGCACAGCGATCTCCTCGAGGCCGTTCCGCCGCAGGCGCGCTACGACTGCATCGTGGCGAACCTTCCTTATGTCCCTAGCGCGGAGATCGCCCCTGCGCCCAACCCGACGTCGTTCGAACCGCGCCTCGCCCTCGACGGCGGAGCGGACGGCCTCGACCTCTACCGCCGCCTCTTCCCGGCTCTGGCCGCGCACCTCAACCCGCGCGCCGCCGTCTTCCTAGAAGCCGCCCCGCAAAGCAGCAATCCGCTCGCACGCCTCGCCACCGCCGCGTTTCCGGGAGCCCAAATTCGCGTCCACCACGACTACGGCCGCCGACCGCGCCTGGTCGAAATCGCTTTCGCCGAAATTTAGAAAACGGCGCCAGGAGATTATCTCCAGGTTAAGAAGCGATGCGGTAGAGTTCTTCCAGAAGAGAGCTCCAGGCCGAGAAGGCAACGCATGAGAAGCAGACCGGCGCGAGACCCGGTCTGCTTTTTTGTTTGGCGCAGCCTCAAAGGTCTCGGGGGAAGGTTCACCTAAGGTGGAACTCCGCTTGGCGAAGTATATTTTCTTCACGGGTGGCGTCGTGAGTTCGCTTGGAAAAGGCATCACGGCCGCATCGCTCGGGCGGCTTCTCAAGAGTCGAGGGCTGTCGGTCTCGATTCAAAAGCTCGACCCCTACATCAACGTCGATGCCGGTACGATGAACCCGTACCAGCATGGCGAGGTCTTCGTCACGGAGGACGGCGCCGAGACCGATCTCGATCTCGGCCACTACGAGCGTTTCATCGACGAGCCGCTGGCGCGCATGAATAACGTGACGACGGGGCAGATCTACGCCTCGGTCATCGATAAGGAGCGCCGCGGCGACTATCTCGGTGCGACCGTTCAGGTGATCCCCCATATCACGAACGAAATCAAGGCGCAAATCACGCGCGTGGCCGACAAGAGCGGGGCGGATATCTGCATCGTCGAGGTCGGGGGTACGGTCGGCGACATCGAATCGCTGCCCTTTCTCGAGGCGATTCGCCAAGTGCGCTACGACGTGGGCGAAGAGAACGTGATGTTCGTGCACCTGACGCTGATGCCGCATCTTGGCGCCGCGGGCGAACTCAAGACCAAACCCACGCAGCATTCCGTGCGCGAACTACGCGCGATCGGGATATCGCCCGATGCGATCGTAGTGCGCACGAATTCCGAACAAGCGATTCCGGTCGAACTCAAGGAGAAGATCGGGCTCTTCTGCGATGTCCCGGCCAGGAACGTCGTGCAGTGCGGCGACGCGCCGACCATCTACAAGGTGCCGCTCAACCTCGAGCGCGAGGGCTTGGCCGAGGCCGTGATCAAGCGCCTCAAGCTGCAGACGCAACCCCTCGAAATCGAGGGCTGGGAGAGCGTCGTCGAGCGCATCATGCACCCGAAGGGGCGCGTCAAGATCGCGCTCGTGGGCAAGTACGTCGAACTCAAAGACGCCTACATCTCGATCATCGAGGCGCTCGGCCACGCCGGCATCGCGCACGACGCCCACGTCGAGATCAAGCGCGTCGATAGCGAAACCGTGGAGAACTCGGGAACCTCCGTCCTGCACGGCGTCGACGGCATCCTCGTCGCTCCGGGTTTCGGATCGCGCGGCGTCAAGGGCAAATTGCGGGCGATCCAGTTCGCCCGCGAGCGCAGGATCCCGTTCCTCGGGATCTGCTTCGGTATGCAGCTCGCCTGCGTCGAATTCGCGCGCAACGTGTGCGGCCTGCCCGAAGCGATGACCTCCGAAGTGGAAGAAGCGTCGCCGGACCCCGTCATCGACTTTCTGCCCGATCAGCGCAACATCGAATTGATGGGCGGAAC
>Ga0302325_10021344_pt1 | contig 13561 bp, 13 predicted proteins | sample Palsa_T0_2_FD_201948 | JGI IMG/M metagenome (GOLD analysis project Ga0302325, IMG submission 201948) | Peat permafrost microbial communities from Stordalen Mire near Abisko, Sweden - Palsa_T0_2 | ecosystem: Environmental > Terrestrial > Soil > Palsa > Peat permafrost | place: Sweden: Abisko... | reverse complement strand
GTCGGGCTGACTGGCACCGTTAACCTGACGGTGCCGCTGACGACATGGCTCGGGCTGACCGGCCAGCCCGGCCAGCCCGGCGAGGCCGCCGGGTACGGGCCGCTGGACGCTGCCGCCTGCCGCGACCTCGCTGCTGCGCTCGCGGCCGCCCCCGGCAGCCGCTGGTGCCTGACCATCACCAGCCCTCGCGGCGCCGCCCTCGGGCACGGCTGCGCCAAACCCGGAAACTCCCCGCCCCCCGGCACCCCGTTGCCCGGCAGCCCAGGCCCACCCGGTGCCGCGCCACCCGGTCACGGGCCACCCGGCGGCGGCGCAATCGGTCACGGGCCACCCGGCATCAGACCACTCGGTCACGGGCCACCCGGGTCCGCAGCACCCGGCGGCGGGCCACCCGGCGGCAGCGGCCCGATCCCCTGGCTCGCCGGGGTCACGATCAAGTGGCTGGAGACAGAGGCCTGCGGCCATGCCAGGGAAACCTTCGCCTACCAGCCGTCACCATCGCTGCGGCACCTGGTCAAGGCACGCGACCGGACCTGCTCGTTCCCGGGCTGCTGCCGCCCGGCCCGCCGCTGTGATGATGACCACACGGAGCCTTTTGATCAGGGCGGGCGCACGTGCGAGTGTAATTTGTCCCCGTTGTGCCGCCGGCACCACGCCGCCAAGCAGGCACCCGGCTGGCATCTCCGGCAGCCCCGGCCAGCCACCCTGATCTGGACCACGCCCAGCGGCCGCACCTATACCACCGGGCCGGGCAGGTACCCGCTGTAGGCAGGCCCACCGGCCATGACCTTTCCCGGGCGGCGGTCGGGCCGTGTTCTTCGGCTTCGACCACGAATACAGCCGCACACCGGAAGCCGACCCGCCCGTCGATATCCTGGAAAACGGTCCCGACTGGCTGCCGTGGCCGCGGCTGGAACCGGCGGGGGAGGATTTGCTCGGCTGGTGCTACTGGTTCAACGATGGCGTCTGGCGGCGCAGCCCGGGCGCAGCGGCAGCCGACTTGGACGACGGCCACGTGGCGGCGGCCGGGGACGTGCTCAGCGACGACCAGGCACTTGCCGTGCTCGCCTACACGGTCACCGGGTGGGACCCTCCGCCAGTCACCGCCGCGCCGACCCCCGATGAGGCCGCCGCAGCGGCTCTTCCGCCTCGTTCACCGCCTGCGCTCGGCCGAGTCCCAGCCCGGCCAGGGTTGCTGGCTCCTGGCATGGATAACGGGACACAGCCGTCCTGATCACGGAAATAAAGCGGGTTTCCAGCACGCCGGTTATTTCCGTGATCACGCGCAGCCGCGACGTGAAGCGCAGCCGCGACGTGAAGCGCAGCCGCGTCCGTGATGACCCGCCGGACTCGCTACCTGATGCCGTCCCAGCAGGTGCGCTCGCCGGCGGCCGGGTCGTCGACGATGCTGATGCCGTCGGCGAGCAGGCCGGTGGTGCGGCTGGTGGTGTCGTAGGCGGCCCAGCCGGGATCTCCGCTGGTGATGAAGTCGACCCATACCTTGTGGGCCTGGTCGGCGACGGCCTGCGACGGGCTGTCGCCGATGCGGGGGCGGACATCAGCCCGGGTGATGGTGTCGAACACGAACGGGATCTCCGCCCCGTGGCAGGCGCCGAGCCGGTGGTTGTCCGCGGGCGCGGGGTGGTCGAACCGGTACGCCCAGGTGCCGGCGCTGTCCCCTCCGGCGCTGCCCGGCCCGGCGCTGTCCCGTCCGGCCCGCGCCTCGGCGACCCGGATGGCCGGGATGGCGAAGAACCAGTCGGTGACGACGGCGGCGAGCACGTCACCGGCGCTCGCGCCCGGCCGGTTCGCCCGGTAAACGGCGAGTGAATCGGCTGACAGGCCGTACGCGCCGGCCACGGCCTGCAGGGTCGCGTCGTCGATCAGGTCGATGGTGCCGGGCGCAAGGAAGAACAGCCGCGCTTCATCACGGTTCGACCCGATCAGCAGGCGAACGTCGCTGCCCTGCCCGGCGGTGATCGCCGGAAGCGGAGCCTGCGGCAGGACCACGCCGTCGACGGCGGGCGCGAACGGCAGCAGGCTCAGCGCCAGCTGCCCCCAGCGGGCCGGGTCGGGAGCGGTCTGTACTTCCACCACCAGGGCTGATGCGGCCTGGACGAGCCTGGCCAGCGGAATCGCCTTGATCGCGTCGCGGGCTGCGGGCACGCCGAGCGCGTCGGCGAGGTAGCCGCCGACCAGGCGGGCCTCGTCCCGGCCGAGCGTGTGGGCCGCGGCGCCGCTTTGCGCGATGGCCTGGCTGAACAGCCCCCCGGCCAGCGGCATCGACAGCAGCGTCGTCACGCTCATGGCCCCTGCCGACTCGCCGGCGACGGTGACGCGGGCCGGATCGCCGCCGAACGCCGCGATATTGGCCTGCACCCACCGCAGGGCCGCGAGTTGATCGAGCAGGCCGAGATTGGCGACGGCGTCGTCGAGGAACAGGAAGCCCTCGGCGCCCAGCCGGTAGTTGATGGTCACGCACACGACGCCATCACGGGCAAACGCGGTGCCGTCGTACTCGCCGACCGACCCGGATCCGTTCATGAACGAGCCGCCGTGGATCCAGACCAGCACCGGCAGCCCGGTGGCGTCCGTGCCGGGCGTCCACACGTTGAGGTTCAGGCAGTCCTCGCCGGGGATCACCACCTCAGGGAACAGCGTGGCGTACTGCGGCGGGTAGTTACCCTTGGGCACAGTCGGGCCGTAGGCGGACGCGTCGCGCTCGCCGTCCCACGCAGGGACAGGCTGGGGCGGCCGCATCCGGTTCGCGCCGAACGGAGGCGCCGCGTAGGGAATGCCGAGAAAGGCCGACACCCCGGCTTCGGTCGTGCCGCGGACGGCCCCGTCCTTGAGCTGGACCAACGGACGCTGCGTCATGTCGCTCATCTGCATCTCCGTTGCGACGTCGGCGTGACCTGTCGCGAACTGTCTCTCAGCACCCGCGACGTGTCAAGGTAGCCCGTTCAGCGTCAGCCCGTTCATCGTCAGGTCAGCCCTTCATCGTCACGGCAGTCCTTTCACCGCAGGGCATGCCTGGCAGTACCTGGCCTGCGGCAACTCGGCCAGCCTCGCCGCGGTGATGGGAGTGCCGCACTGCTCGCACCAGCCGAACTGCCCCGCTGCCAGCCGTGCCAGCGCGGCCTCGATCTCGGCCAGCGCGAGCCGCTGCGCGACAGCCTGGTGCAGCGCGGAGCCCGCCCGCTGCCGCGCCGCCCCGCGCGCGGCGGCGTCGCGGCCGGGGCCGGCGGCGGCTTCGCTGGCGTCGTGGTACGCAAGGGAGAGCTCGATGACCCGCTCCAGGCACTCCTGCCAGCGGGCCCCGAGCAGCGCGCGCCACCGGGGCAGCGCCGACGGGTGCAGGTGCCGTGTCTCGGCCGCCGGGTTGCGCCGCGGCGCGGCCTGCGGCGGAAAGATGGCTAGCTCGGCTGTCATCTCCGGTTCCCTTCCTTCTGTGCGCAAGCCTCCGGTCACGTGGCCGGCTGCGCTGGATCCAGCAGACCGCTGCTTCCTGCAGGCCAGCAGGAGATCTCCTGCAGGCCAGCGCAGCAGATAGCCGGCAGGCTGCTGTGAATCTGGCAGGCAGGTGTGACTACCGGTGTGAACCGGGCGATCGGAGCAGCAGGCAGCTATCCCCGAACTCGTGCCACAGGTAGCGGTGCCGGATGGCCTCGGCGTAGGCGTCGCTGACCAGATCCGGCCCGGCGACGGCCGCCAGCAGGGACAGGTGCGACGCACCCGGGGCATGCCATCCGGTGACGATCCCGTCCACGGCCCGGGCCGGCCGGCCGGGACCCAGCACCAGGTCGGTCCAGCCCTGGCCCGCGGTCACGGTGCCGTCGGGGGCGGCGCGCGTCTCCAGCGCCCTGGTCACGGTGGTCCCGATGGCGATGACCCGGTGGCCCGCCGCGCGGCCGCGGGAAACAAGCTCGGCCGTCGGCCCGGGCACCCGGAACCATTCCGGCAACGGGGCCTCGCCGGCCTCCAGCGACGACACTCCGGTGTGCAGCGTGACCGGCGCGATGACGACGCCGCTGACTGCCAGCTGCGTGACCAGTTCAGTGCTGAACGGGCGTCCGGCGCTGGGCATTTCCGCACTGCCCGGATCCCGGGCGAACACCGTTTGGTACGCCGTCAGCGGCCACGATCCGGCCAGATAGGCGTAGCTGATGGGGCGCCCGCTGGCGGCCAGGAACTCCCGCACGTCACCCTCGGCCGCTACCTGGGCCCGCCAGAGCCGGCGGCTCACCGCCGCTTGCAGGGTCAGCGCGGCGCCGGCCGGAAGCGCGACTCGCTCCCCGGCGCTGGCATCCGTGACCGGGCCGGTCGCGCGCCCGGGCGGTCTCAGCTCGACCAGCCAGCAGCCGTCGTCCAGCGAGGTCGAGAAGTGCACGGTCACCGGCGTCCCACCGGGCCGGCGGCCGTCGACGGCCGCGGCGATCGTCGCCGAGGTGTTGACCACCAGCACGTCGCCCGGGTCGAGGAACTGCCCGAGGTCGCGGAATCGGGCGTGCCGGAACCGGGCGCGACGCGACGGGTCGTTACCCGGGCTTGTGGTGTCCGCGACCAGCAGCCGGACGCCGTCGCGGGCGAGTCCGCGGGCCTCGGGCGGCTGGCCGGCCTCCAGGTCATGCGGCAGGTCGAAGTCAGCGACGGCGGTCATCGGGGCACCGTGGTCTGCAGGTCCGTGGCCAGATGCTCCGCGACCAGCAGGTCCGCAGCCCGGTACCGGCCGCTGGGCGGCCGCTGGTCGAGCAGCCGCAGCAGCGCGGGCACCACCGTGGCGGGCTCCGGCCGATCCGAGATGTCCTCGCCGGGGAACGCCTGCTGGTGGAGCTCGGTGCGCATGTCGCCAGGGTCGAAGGCGTACACCCGCAGCGACGGCTGCTCGGCGCCGAGGACCGCCGACACCTGGTCGAGCGCGGCCTTCGACGAGCCGTAACCGCCCCAGCCGGCGTACGCCTCGACGGCGGCGTCCGAGCTCACGTTGACGACCATTCCGCCCGCGCTGAGCAGATCCGCGATCACCAGCCGGGTCAGCGCTACTGGCGCTAGCACGTTGACGGCGTAGACCGCTGCCAGCTCGTCCGCCGGGTAGTCGGCGAGGGCCGGCTGCGGGCTCGGTCCCAGTTGACTCGCGTTGTTCATCAGCAGCGTGACCGGCCCGAGCGCCCGCGCGGCGGCCGCGAGCTCGGCCCGGTGAGCCGGGTCGGCGACGTCTCCGGGTACCACGACGATCCGGCCGGCGGGCGCCCCGGCCAACGTCCCGGCCAGCGCCGTGCGGAGCCGCGCAGCTCCGCGGGCGTCGGCGGCGACCGACCAGCCGCGCTCCGCGAGGGCCCGCGCCGTGGCGAGGCCCAGGCCACTAGACGCCCCGGTGATGATGGCTACCGGCATGGCTCCTCCTTGCCGTCGGTGACTACTGCGCCCCATACTTCATGTTGAAGTCAACTTGAAGTCAACGCCGAGGCGGCCGGTCTGGGCGGCCGGCCGGTCTGGGTGGTCTGGCCGGTGGCCGGGCGAAGCGGCCGGTCTGGGTGGCCGGGGCGCGGGCCGCGAGCCCTCCGAACCGCGTGGTTGGGACTCCAGTGCTGAAACAGCGACAGCGGAGTCCCAACGACGCGGTTGCGGCAGGCGTCCGGCCGGGCTGGATGGCCGGGTGGCCGGGTGGCCAGACGTGCCGGGGCGGGCGGAGGCTTCGGCGGCAGAGGACCGTACGGATGGAGCAGGCGATGCGGCCGACGGATGCGCTGACGGTCAGTGAGGTGGCGAGACGGAGCGGTTTCGCGCCGTCGGCGCTGCGCTTTTACGAGGCACGGGGCCTGGTGTCCGCGTCGCGGACGTCCGGCGGCCAGCGCCGGTACCAGCGCAGCGTGCTGCGGCGGCTGGCGTTCATCCGGGCCGCGCGCAACATCGGGTTGTCGCTCGACGAGATCACCGAGGCCCTGGCCAGCCTGTCGCAGACACCGGCGCCCACCCGGGCCGACTGGACGCGGCTCTCCCGCGGCTGGCGCGATCGGCTTGACGACCAGATAGCCGCGCTGACAGCGCTGCGCGACGGTCTCGACTCGTGCATCGGCTGCGGCTGCCTGTCGCTGCGCCGGTGCGCGCTGTCCAATCCGTCCGACGTGGCCGCGGGCAGCGGGCCCGGGGCCTCCTACCTGCCCTGGCGGCTGCGGCGCCCGGAGGCCGCGCCGCACCGATGACTCCAGTCGTGTGCCAGTGTTGGAGGACGCCGCGACGCCGCGGCGGTGATTCCGGTCGTGTGCCACTGTTAGAGGACGCCGCTGTTAGAGGACGCCGCGACGCCGCGGCGGTGAGCCGGGAGATGACGCTGGATGGATGCGCCGCACGTTTGGGTGTGCAAGGACGACGGCAGCGACATCGTCAGGGCTGACGCGATCGTGGGGGTGGGCATGGACTACAACGGCCATGTCACGGCGCGGCTCGCGGGCGGCGAGGGCGCGACGGTCACCCTCGTGGCGCCCGGCTCGCACGATCGCCCGCAGCCGCCGGATGACTTCCATCGCCAGCTGATCCGCGTGGTGACGCAGCTTTCCGACACGGCCGAGGCATTCGTGGTGCGGCCGACCTGTGACGAGCCGCACGGCTGGCGCTGGATCAGCGAGCCGCTATAGCAGCGCTGGCCGGGCCGTCCGGGGGCCGGCGCCGGGTCAGGTTAGCCGTTCGGGGGCCGGCGCCGGGGGTCAGGTTGGCCGGTCCGCGGGCCCGCGGTGGCGGTATCATACCGGCACAATCTGCCCCGGCGAAGGCAGCCGCGATTTGCCCTGTCGTGGTTATGGTGTTAAATGGTGGGTGGTTGTAGTCGAAGTTCGTGCACGTGTAACAGCGCCTGCGGAATTCTGACCGCGGGCATGGGGAAATCTCAGAGCCCAGCCTTCTCAGGCAGGCGGTCGCGGCAACCCGGGAAAAACGTCCGTGGATCCCGAGGATCGTCTTGTAGGAGTAAGCAGTATGGCTCAGGGCACCGTGAAGTGGTTTAACGCCGACAAGGGTTATGGCTTCATTTCACCCGACGACGGCACCGCCGACGTCTTCGTTCATCACTCCGCCATCCAGGCTGACGGTTTCCGCAGCCTGTCGGAGAACCAGCGGGTGGACTTCACCGCCGGCCAGGGCCCGAAGGGGCCGCAGGCCGAGCAGGTCCGTCCGCTCTAAGCAGTTCGTCGTCCGCCCGGGCAGGGCCAGCCACGCCAGGTGGCACTGCCCGGGCGTTTACGTTCTTCAGCGAGCAATCGTCCGGGGACACGGCCATGGCAGCTGACCGCCCGGCTAGCCGGATGGTCGACATCTGGGAACTGGTGGCGCGGCAGGCGGTAGGCCGCCAGGCGCGCGTGTCGGTTGCGGACGTCTGTGCCGCGGCGGTGGCCGCCGCGGGGGTCAGCGGCGCCGCCCTGACGGCCGTGACGGCGACCGGTGGCATCCACCTCATGTACGCGACCGACGAGATCAGCGAGCGGCTGGCCGGCATCGAGCTGACTCTCGGGGAAGGACCGCGCGCCGACGCGGTCGCGTTCGGCGGGCCGGTGCTGACCTCAGATCTTGCCCAGGGCGACGCCGCGGCGCAGTGGCCGGCGTTCGCGGCGGCCGCCCGCGACGCAGGCGCCGAGGCCGTCTTCGCGTTCCCGCTCCAGGTCGGGGCGATCCGGGCCGGAGTCCTCCAGATGTACCGGCGGCAGCCGGGCCCGCTCAGCGCGAGCGCCTTCGGCGACGCGCTGCTCTTCGCCGAGATTGCCACGCTGATGCTGCTCGACGCGTCCGCCCAGGGCGCCGGGCCGGGAACCGGCCCGGGCGGGCAGCCCATCGAGCTGGGGCTGCACCGGGCCGAGATCGACCAGGCCACGGGCATGCTTACCGAGCAGCTAGGTACCGGTGCCGATCAGGCGTTCGCCCGGCTGCGGGCTTACGCTTATGCTCAGGACCGGTCGCTCAGTGATGTCGCCCGCGACATCGTCGAGCGTCGGCTGCGGCTGCTTCCCGACGACGGGCTAACTCGCGGCGGTGCTCAGTGAGGCTCTGCCACCGGGCGGGGGCCCTACGGCCGCGTTCCTCTGTGCCTGAGTTGTTCTTGTTCCCGAGAAGGTGACCGCGATGGATGGGCGACTGCTCTCCGACACGTTCGTCGAGCTGGCGGACACCATGGTCGTCGGCTTCGACGTGATCGAGTTCCTGCATGTGCTGACCGATCGCAGCGCGCGGCTACTCGACGCTGCGGCGGCCGGGCTGCTGCTGGCTGACCCCCGCGGCGAGCTGCGGGTGGTGGCCGCGTCGAGCGAGCGGGCCAGGCTGCTGGAGCTCTTCCAGATCCAGCACGATCAGGGCCCGTGCCTGGACTGCTTCCGCAGCGGCGAGCCCGTCATGGTGACCGACCTGAGCGCGGCGGCTGGCCGCTGGCCGCGGTTCACCGCCGCTGCGGGCGAGGCGGGGTTCGCGGCCGTGCAGGCGCTGCCGATGCGGCTGCGCACGCAGACGATCGGGGCGCTGAACCTGTTCCGCGCCTCCACGGGTTCCTTCGACCAGGCCGACACGAGGATCGGCCAGGCGCTGGCGGACGTGGCCACGATCAGCCTGCTGAACGAGCGCAGCCTGCGCCGGAGCGAGACGCTCAACGAGCAGCTGCAGACCGCACTGAACAGCCGGGTCACCATCGAGCAGGCTAAGGGGAAGCTCGCCGAGCGGCTCGGCGTGGACATGGACGAGGCCTTCGAGCTGCTGCGGAACTACGCCAGGGCCAGTAACCGCCGGCTGTCCGAGCTGGCCCGGGCCTTCGTCGATGGCTCGGAGAGACTCCCCGGTGTCAGCGCCGGGCGGTCCGGTCTCACTGCCGGGCGGTCGCCGGAATCGCCGGGGGCCGCCGGGAAGCCCGGCCAACCGCGTTGAGGTGCCGTAGCGCTTGCGCGTACGAGCCCACCAGGCTGCTCTCGCAGTAAGGTACGCCGCGCTGGCGGCAGAACGCCGCGACCAGCGCACGCGAGTGCCGCAGGTTCGGGCGCGGCATGGACGGGAACAGATGGTGCTCGATCTGGTAGTTCAGGCCGCCCAGCGCGAAATCGGTCAGCAGGCCGCCGCGGACATTGCGGGACGTCAGCACCTGACGGCGGAGGAAATCGGTCTGGTCGTCCGCTGCGAGCATCGGCATGCCCTTGTGGTTGGGGGCGAACGAGCAGCCCAGGTACAGCCCGAACAGCCCCTGCTGCACGACGACGAAGGCAAGGGCCTTCACCGGCGGCAGCACCAGCAGCACGATGGTCAGGTAGAAGACGACATGGGCGGCGAAGAGCGCTATCTCGGCCGGCCGGCGCCGAGATGCCCGCCTGGTCAGCGCGCGAATGCTCGCGGCGTGCAGGTTGAGCGCCTCCAGCAGCAGGATCGGGAAGAACAGGTACGCCTGGTAGCGGAACACCAGCCGCGACACGCGCCCGGCCCCGGCCGCCTGGGCCTCACTGAACGCCAGCGCGCCGACCGAGATGTCCGGGTCGGCCCCGTCGGTGTTGGGGTGCGCGTGATGGCGGTTGTGCTTGTCCACCCACCAGCCGTAGCTCAGCCCGATGCCGAGGTTGCCGAGCAGGATGCCGAGGACGTAGTTGGCCCGCCGGGAGCCGAAGATCTGGCGGTGACCGGCGTCGTGGCCGAGGAAGCCGACCTGGGTGAATATCACCGCCTGGACCGCCGCCACGGCCAGCTGCCACCACGAGTTCCCGACCAGGACGAAGATCACCCAGCCGGCGACCAGCGGCGTGGCGGTGGCCGCGATCTTCCAGGCGTAGTAGCCGGACCGACGGTCGAGCAGCCCTGCCTGCTTGATCTGCCGGGACAGCTGGGCGTACTCGCTGCCGCGCCGAGGCGCGGCCAGGTCCGGCGCGACCTGCAGTCCTGGTGCCGCCTGCGGGTCCGGGGATGTCTGCGGGTCCGGGGATGTCTGCTGCTCTGGCCGGGGTGCGATGCGGGTGCCGCCGCGCGACGCGGCGGATTCGGTTCGTTGGGATTGCACCGTGGACTCCTGGGCGTACATCGTCGCGAACTAGGGATGTACCGCCGGGGTCCTGGGCGGAGGGAGCCAGCGCCAGCTCGGCCAGTAAGGCTACGGCCCGCTCGGGGCCAGCGTGGTGCGTCTCTTACCCCTGACGCTACCTCCCTGGCAGGCCCGCGGCGACCCTCTCTGGCTGGCCGGATGCGACTTTCCTGCAGGACCGCGGCAGCCTCTCCGTCCGTCCCGGCTGCGTCCGTCCGGGTCCCGGCTGCCTCTCCGCATGGTCCCGGCTGCCTCTCCGCATGGTCCCGGCTGCCTCTCCGTCCGTCCCGGCTGCGTCCGTCCGGGTCCCGGCTGCCTCTCCGCATGGTCCCGGCTGCCTCCCCGGCTGGCCCGCGGCGATTCGCCGGGCTCGGCGGCGATATCCTCCGTCCTCGTGAGCAGCACCCAGCTCCCCCTGGCCGGCCTGCGCGTCGTCGAGGTGGGGAGTTTCATCGCCGTCCCGGCAGCGGGTCTCGCGCTGCGCCAGCTTGGCGCCCGCGTCATCCGCGTCGATCCGGTCGGCGGGGCCCCCGACATCTCGCGTTGGCCGCTCGGCCGGGACGGGCGCAGCCTCTACTGGGTCGGCCTCAACCGCGGCAAGGAGTCGGTGGAGCTCGACCTCGGTTCCCTGGCCGGGCAAGCGACGCTGCGGCGGCTGGTGACGGCGGGCGGCGCGGCGGGCGGAATCCTGCTCTCGAACATCGCGGGGAAGCCCTGGCTGTCCGATGAGCTGCTGAGGCAGGATCGGCCCGATCTCATCTACGTTCAGGTTCTCGGGCAGGCTGACGGCGGCTCCGCCGTCGACTACACGATCAACGCGGCGTCCGGGCTGGCCTACGCGACCGGGCCCGAAGACGGCCCGGGTCCGCTGAACCAGGCGCTGCCGGCCTGGGACCTGCTCGCTGCGGCTCATACGGCGCTCGCGGTGCTGGCGGCCCTGCGGCACCGGGAGGCTACCGGCCAGGGCAGCTGCCTGCAGGTGGCACTCGAGGACGTCGCGATGTCCACCCTGACGACGCTCGGCTTCCTGCCCGACGCGCAGCTGCGGCTGCGTAGCCGCCCGCCGCACGGCAACTATCTCTACGGCACCTTCGGCGCCGACATGCCGCTGGCGGACGGCGACCGGATCATGGTCGTGGCGCTGACCGCCCGGCAATGGGAATCGCTGCTGGAGCTGACGGGCACCGGCCGGGCCGTCGCCGCCCTGGAGACGGCGCTGGAGGCCGATTTCCGCCAGGAAGGTGACCGCTACCGCCACCGGCACGTCCTTGCCGCGCTGATGCGGCCGTGGTTCGAGGCGCGGAGCCTCGGGGAGGTCACCGCGGCGCTCGGCGGGACGCGGGTTCTGTGGGCCCCGTTCCGCCGCTTCACCGACGTGGCCGGCGATCTCAGCCGCGGCGGGTCGGCCGTCGTCTCGCCGCTGGCAGAGGAGGGAGTCGGCGAGACGCTCGCCACGACCGGCCCGGTGCGGCCAGCGGGCGCAAGCGGCCTGCCCGTCCCGCCCGTCCCGGCTCCCCGGCTCGGCCAGCACACTGAGGCCGTCCTCGCGGAACTGCTGGGCAGCGCCGGCGGTTGAGGCCATCCGCCCGGGCCAAGACCTATGCGGGATACGGCACTGTGTGTGACACTATGGCTACGCAACAAATCCCGGGGGGGGGATCCGGTTATGAGCGTGCCTGTGCGCCCGGCCGCCTACGTTCGCATCGTCTCGCGGCGCGGAGCGCCGCCGTCGGCCGCGCAGCATGAGGCCATCGTTGACGCGGCGCGCCGTCGAGGCTGGCCAGCGCCGAAGGTTTATGACGACGACGGTCCCGTGCTGGCCGAGGGACTCGGCCCGGCCCTGGCCATGCTGAGCGCCGCTATCGGCGCGGGCCGTCATGACGCGGTGATCATGCCAGGACCTGGCGTCATCAGCCGCAGCACTGCGCACGTGAAGGCATTCCTGTTCCTCTGCACGCACCATGGCGTCGATGTCGAGTTCGTCAGCCCTGCGCCGCAGCCGCAGCCGCAGCCGCAAGCCAGGGCTCAGGCCCAGGCCGTGGGGCAGGCGCAGGCCGTGGGGCAGGCGCAGGCCGTGGCGCAGCGGTTCCCGGCTGCCGTCCGCCGCTCCCCTCCGCGCCGACCGGGGCGCACGACCAGGACCGCCGAGGTAATCACGCGGGCCGGCGTGGAAGCGCTCTCCAGGCTATTTCCCGACTGGCTGATCTGGGCCGATGACCACGGGCTGCATGCCCGCAGACGGGGCAGCGTGTACGTGCAGGGCTACGACCTCGGCGCGCCCGCGTTCTGCGTGCACGGACCGAGTCCCGTGGACCTGGCAGCGCAGCTGCACTGGCAGCAGGCGGCGGACGTGCACGCGCCCGCCGGATGCTCCCGCGGCTGAGGCCGGCCGCCCGACGCGCGACACGCCGCGCATTGCCGGATAGCCAGGATTGTCGCACCCGCCCGGCATCATGAGGGCGTCACGATCCCGATCGGAGCGGCCGGTCCCGGCCTGTGACGGAAATCCAGGCGCGCCGATGAGACTGGTTCACACCTCAGACTGGCACCTTGGCCGCACCCTGCACGGCGAGAGCCTGCTGGAGCACCAGGCCGCGTTCCTGGACTGGCTGCTCGGCGAGGCGGTCAGCCGTCAGGCGGACGCCGTCGTGGTGGCCGGCGACATCTACGACCGGGCAGTGCCGCCGGTGGACGCGGTCGCGCTACTCGACCGGGCCCTGCGGGACTTCGCCGCCGCGCGCGTCCCGGTGGTCATCACCAGCGGCAACCACGACTCGGCCGTGCGGCTCGGGTTCGGCGCCCGGCTGAGCGAACTGGCCGGCATTCACTTCCGCACCTGCGTCGCCGACATCACCCGCCCGGTCGTGCTCGGCGATGCCGACGGCGAAGTCGCGATCTACGGCATCCCCTACCTGCTGCCGGACGCGGTCATGGACGAGCTGGGCGCGGGGCGCTCGCACGAGTCGGTGCTGGCCGCAGCCGTCGCGCGGATCCGGGCGGATGCCGCCGGACGCGGCATCGGCCGCGTCGTCGTCGCGGCGCACGCGTTCATCACCGGCGCGCTCCCGTCAGATTCCGAACGGGATATCCGGGTCGGCGGCATCGGCGACGCGCCGGCCTCCGTTTTCGACGGTGTTGGCTACGCGGCTCTCGGCCACCTGCACGGCCAGCAGGCCATCTCGGCTGGGGCGGCCGGGGATCGGGGCCCGGTGGTCCGGTACTCCGGGTCACCGCTGGCGTTCTCCTTCTCCGAGCGTGACCAGGTCAAGTCAGTCACGCTCGCCGAGATCGACGCCGCCGGGCGGGTGCGCACGGCCCAGCTGCCGGCGCCAGTGCCGCGGCCGCTGCGCGAAGTGCGGGGGAAGCTCGATGACCTGCTCGCCCGGGCACGCGGCGACCTGGCCGGCCTGGCGGGCGCCTGGGTGAAGGTCGTGCTGACGGACACGGTCCGCCCCGCCGCGCCGATGGAGCGGCTGCGGGAGAGATGGCCGCACACTCTGGTGCTCGACTTCGCCCCCGAGGGCGGGCTGG
>Ga0302325_10021343_pt1 | contig 13562 bp, 14 predicted proteins | sample Palsa_T0_2_FD_201948 | JGI IMG/M metagenome (GOLD analysis project Ga0302325, IMG submission 201948) | Peat permafrost microbial communities from Stordalen Mire near Abisko, Sweden - Palsa_T0_2 | ecosystem: Environmental > Terrestrial > Soil > Palsa > Peat permafrost | place: Sweden: Abisko... | reverse complement strand
TTCAGCAGAAAATCTAGCTGCTCCTACTTCAGGAGCCCATCCCGATGGAGCGGTTCCACCTGCAGCACTATCATCAAGACTTCAAAATTTAAATCTTGGTTCCCGAAACAATAGTTCGCGTCAATTGCATCATGGTGGAGAGTCTGAAGGGAGCACTCCGCACTCTCAGCACCACACAGATGGCGAAGCCTTCTACCCGGACCATTCTGGCCCAAACAGCAATCCTTTGAGCAGACGGACAAGCGAGGAGGAGCATGGCACGTCGAACTTGACCAGTGGACAGCATTCTCCTGTGCACATTGATTTTTCCGAACTGGGAGACTTGACAAAAGTACCATCCTACAGAACTGCGGTTCAGACACCTATCAGAAATGTCAGCTATAATGATGCCCTTCCAAACTACGAAGCAGCAGTCTCAGCCCGTAAGCCCCACCTTTCCCGGCACAATGTTTCTACCCTCGCATGTTTTGCCAGCCGTTTGCTTCCCAGACATCATTTATCAGAGTAGCCGCCCGGAAACGGAACGTTTTTACTCCAAATCATACCCCTTATTAAGCAATACTAATTCGACAACTGGGTTTTAGCACCCAGCCCAGCCCGAACCTTCAGCAATCCCGCGACCCCAGGATCAGAAACTGGAGAAGGCGTGAACGGACGGAGGAATCCATTGGGAAGTATGGGCTTTACGCAAATCCATCCGCCGCCACCAGCTCATCTAGGAGAAGGTGATGAAAGAAGGAGATTGCATCTGTTGCAGAATAGGGGAAGGGCTTACTAGAACGGGGATTGCCCAATATGGATTTTTTGATGAGTGTGTTGCATTCAAGGCGTTCGTTGGTTGGAGCTAGACTGGTTATGGGTGCATGGTCATGGAGTTTGGGCTGGGCACGCATGCAGAGAGCAAAGGCGCTGCGGCATTTGGACATCACCGCTTCAATAATTTTTCAGAGAGTCATAGCTTTAATACCCAATTTTGCTTTCTTGATACTGATACGACCCGATACGTATTCGCGTTTCTGGCCAAACTCGAATTCAGATCTCTTCTCCTGATTGACTTTTAGTGATTGAGTTGTGGAAATCTGAGTTATTCACTCAACTTCCTCAATCCTCGGTCTTACCCTGCCAATTGAGTTCTCGTCGCCTCTTGGATGAATCGACAAGCCGGCCAACTCCTGAATCTCAGTCTGCTCTCTCTGCGTCGGCAGGAGTGCATTGATCTGCCATGCTCGAAGCCCCTCAATCACATCCCTAGCATGCTGTCTCACCAACCCATCATTATCCGACGCCTCAACATACTCCAAAATCCTCTGCACATCTTCCAAACTCTGCCCTGCAAATCCAAAAGCCAACTTCTTGCCTTCAGATCGGGCTGCATCCATAGCTCGTACGAAACTCATGATCAAGAGTATCGCAGCTCGTCGTAGGATCCCCTTTTCAGGTTCTGGTTCGAGTGTGAGAATGTGGATACTGAGATCTACTGCGGTAGAAAGTATCTTCGATTCGACGCCTGCGATGTTGGCTTCGATTCCCGATCCAAGAATCGAGATAGCTGATGCTCGGATCCGGATATCTTCTGCCCCTCGCTTGCTTTCCCATCCTGTGACGATCTGGGAAAGAATTTCGTTCTCTTCTTCAGCCTTTGGGTCTAACGCGTCGTCGAGTTGAGGGACTTCTCCGCCCCAGGCTTCTTCCGCTTCTTCATTTTGTTTTCTTTTCAGCTTGTTTGCATTTTCTTGCTGTTTCTCGGTCTTGGGTCTGTAGCCTCGTCTGCTGGAGATGAATAACAGGCCTTGAGAGACAGCTTGAGCAGTTTCGCCGTTGAATGCCAAGGCGTTATTCTCGATAACTTGGAGGAGTGCTTCTCCCAGTCTCAGACGTTGATCGAGTTCGTACTCCTCGTTTGGATCGACATAGCGGTCGATGAGGTCTTTCATCACAGCTTTTGGGTGCCTTTGCGATAGCTGAATGAGTGACTTTATTACCCGCAGGTAGACGTACTCTTCGCTATCTTGGAGGAGTGAGGAGAATAGGACGAGTAGGGCCGGTACGTCAATGATTGGACTGCTGTCGCGGACCAAGTCGGAGATGATTTCGAGACCCTGAGCTCTGACTGGAGGTGGCGAGTCGGTTCCAGTAAGATATGACATTGCAAGACCGTAGCTTTTTCTGTCCTCGAGCTGTCGGTCGGTGGGTGTGCTCATGTTGAGGACGGTATGCTCTTCTATCATATTTTGGTACCTCAGGAGCAACAATAGGCTTTGTGCTGTAGATGAAATCTCTAAATCTCGTTTCCGGCTTATGGAACTTAGAGAATTCTGGATAGACTCAAGACGAGCTTCGTTCCCAGAGGTGACTTGATGTCTTGGAGATGTCAAGACGATATTCAGAAGGCTGAGTGCAACTGTTGCGGTATCTTCACTGCTAGTGACACTGTTTGTGACGAAGTCGGATAGTATCTGACCAACGAGGTCGAGGAGCTGAGTTGAATCTTCGACCAGCCTATCTGGAAAAGTGCTCATCATCTTCTGCATCACTTTTACTTCAATGAGACTATCCCTCGCGTCATCATCCTCAGAACTCGGCTCCAGGCTGATGAGAACTGGCTTCGTCCGGTCCTTTGTACTCTGTGCTAGCCATTTCATGCACAAATTCATGAATAGTTCGGAAACTTCTGACTTTAGATCTGGCACCGTTTGGAGTAGATCCATAAAGGCGTCCACAGTAGAATCAAGTCTTGCCAGATGTAAATCGCTGCCTGCTTTATCTTCGAGTCCGTTTCTTGTGACTTCTTGAATCTCAATGCCCCCGTCCGGAGCAGTGCGGTACATCCACGGCTTCAGATTTTTTGCTGACCTTCCTTTAAATAAGAGATTTTGTAGAAGGAGCTCTAACAATTTCGGTCTAGGCCTTTCTGTTTTGCTAGAGTCCTTGGTTCCCGAAGATAATTGGAGGAAGGTCCTCAATAACTTCTTCGCTGGTTCTCGGTGACACTTCCCAATCAATTCATTACCGTCAGGCCAGGACGATAAGGACCAAAGCGGGAGAAGAATCGGATGGAGGAGTCTTTTGGTTAAGGATGGGTGTGGATGTGAGTTTAATAACGTCGATAATCTTCGAAGGCCTTTCGAAACTTCTGAAGCGGGTACCAGTATTTTTCGAGATCCTAAGGTCTCGATATCATCCGAATATTGCTTGAAACTCACCGTCTTTGAGAGGGTTGGATCAATGGATGCCAGTATTGGTTCCACTAAGGCTTTCCAACCCGGCAATTCAGGTGCACCAAATTGCTTCCTACCAAGGATTCCGAACCCAATAACAAATGCAGCTGCTTTATCCATCTCTGGCTCGCCCTCGCCATCGAGAAGAGAGAGGAGCTGGGGTGCTATGCCGCAAAACCATTTTTCGGGAGACATACTCACAGGAGGGGAGGAGAGCAAACGTGAAGCTGCATTCAAGGCCTCGTGAGAAATGCTCGCACCCCTTCCAGCAGTTGCTGATGCGTTATTAGCAGCACTGCTCGGATGAACAGAAAGAATAAACTCGATAGTATGTTGTACACCACGAGGTCGAAGAGGCAATCGTGCCAGGGCTGAGATGAGAGGTGTTCGTAACCACGGCTGTACTCTATCAGGCTGTACGAGCAAATTCAAGACTGGCATGAGTGCCAACGTACTTGAACTTCGAAGTGTTAAAAGATAGTTCCAGAGTGTGAGATTGTAGCAAACCTTTCTAGCAGAGCAGAAAATGCAGGAACATTAGCTTTTCTTGCCTCCCATGAGAGTTCAGGGTCGAAGGCCTGCTTCCCACATTGAAGAATACGATCTATAAGTGGCGGCTGAGCCCCCTTTCCAGAACCTTTGTCCGCCATGGCTAACCCGTGAGTATCAAGATCTTCACTTGATTATGGTAGAGCGTAAACTTGACCGCCTTGAATCAGGATCATTAAAAAGTACAAGTGGCCTGACTGTTCTGGTATTTTCGGCTCGCCGTGAGGTTACAAGTGTATTTTTCAGAGGAGCTGGATCTGGTTCTGAAAGCCGGCTCTAAGTTGACCAACTGTCCGTGCCATCTTCCAGACCAGATAAACAAGTCTTGAGCAATCAAGACTAGGGACCGTCAAAGCTTGAAAGTAGGTGAATCCTTCAAGAGGAAAAATTGGAGGAAGGTTTCAATGGCAAAGAGAAGCTGACAAAATACACCTTATCACGTGTTTTGGCGAAAGCATAGTGGCACGGACCATGACGCGAAATGAACGTCAACCTCGACGCTCGAGTCTCCTTCTCCCTTCCTTCTACAACCTCATCCAACCACTGCCTCTCTATTTGTCAATTGAATCGCCCGACTACTTCGTTTTCATCCCTTGCCTCCTGGTCTCTACTTCGAATTGTAACTTGATTGGCTTCATCTCGGACCTTCACTTGCAGCACCAAACGCGTCTCCGACCTCCATCGACGCTCCCAGATACCTTTCTACCACGCGCGACTACGAAGCTTCTCTCGCTCTCCCAGAGCACTTGCAAACCAAGCACCTCGCCTTCCCGACAGTCTTCTAGTCCTCATTTCCGGATGGAAATTTGGGGTCTAGAACTTAACCCTAAGTATTTGTTGGTTCCAGCGTTGCGGTAATAGTTACTCTTCCAAATTACTAGATCCTCATCTGCTGAGTGACGACTGCGACGCCGAAAGGCAGAACGGTTCGAACAAGGCTGGGGATTGAAAGGTTGGAGGGATAGTCCAGATGTCGAAAGACAGCAAAATAGATTTCTCCTATGAGCCATTCTGGTAAATCCTCACGCGAGGATGCTCGTCAGGGTTTTCTGCTGGGCGTTACTCTGATTATTATGGATTGTCCTTGTCGGTGCTCAGATGGATGGTGTGGAGAGGAGATGCAATGTGGGAGGGGTACATGCTCTTCCTCGAGAAGTAGTATTTGGGATCTTCAAGCTGTTCCAATCGATCAACGCACTCTCTACAAACTCCGAAGACAGTTGGATGGGACTCTTTTGGATTATAGGGACTGAGCACAACACTCCTCCACGGAAAGTCTACAAACAGATTGTCTCCCGCGCGTGTTTCCACTTCCTCACGGTTGTGATTTGGCCTTGATCTCACTCGTCGGAATCATTTGCATGTTGCACTTGTAGCGAGATTTCAAAGCCTTCCAACAGAAACACGTCGCATCAGATGGTCTTCAAAGCGCTATGTTGCTATGAAGAATTGACATGTTGCCAAGCTCCGGAAGTCTCTGTATCCAGTTGAGCACCCCTTTCATTCGATCCACGAGATGAGTTCGCGCGATTTGTTCAGTGCAGACCTCCCGTGCCTCTCTTCATCCTGCTGGCGGCTTTCAAGCAGCCCGAAGGACGTTGTATCCACCCTGTCCTCCATCCAGAAACTCGTGGCCGCCATACCGCGTAGTCAGCTCACAAGACCTTTGCCACGGCACTAGCCAAAGGCACAGTCCTTCGTGTGATCCCGATCAGCCGCATCAACTTCCTCCACTAGGCTCGGTCCTAGGGTGACGGAAGACGCCGACACACAGTCCTCTCATCTCCGTGATGTTTGTACAACCCTTCCTCATTATCCTATCTATCTCGGTAGACTGGAAACATCGAGAAGTCTGCGGTTTTTGTTGATGTCTTTTGTCCGCCTTTAGCCCTGTACTCTTTTCTAGCAGTGCAGAGGAAACATAAAACTTATCTCAGAGGGTAATGCTATCCAAACAGAGAGAAGCTTCATTAGTTGTGTCGAGGTATCTGCTCGTCTTTGGCTGTCCCTCACAAGTCCGGTCCGCTGCCGAAGTTTCGGATCAAGGTGATGCTGGGGAGATGGTCACAGTTTATTCTGGTGGGATATGGATGGGAGTTTTGATAATGGTTTTGTGGGGTGTAAGTGACTGGATGCAGCGGTGAGATTCTCCTGTTGGTTCATACTGCAGACACGAACTTGATCTCTCTTCACTCTGAACAACAGAAACTATTCAGCGTCCAGGACGGGACCCATCTCGAGTTGGAGTCAAAGCTTAGTGCTTGTCTATTCTGGGTAGCGTGCGGTTGTTTGCTGGAGTTCTTGTAGGGGGAGGATTGACTGATGTGCTGTTGTGTTGGATTGTGGATTGTCTCTGGTGTGAGAGTGTTGGCTGGCCTATCGGAGGGTTGTGTGGGCATTGAGGGATTGAGGACAGGCTCGTGGTGGGCAGTCCTGGGTTGTCTCCTGTTCTGCTTTGCAGACTTGGGATGGCCCCTCCGTCTTTTTGGAGATAAGTCTACCTTCACATAATCTTGAGCTTGGCGAGGTGCTAACACTTGTCGTAGGTCTTACGACTGGAATTTGGAGAGAGGGTGATTGAGACGGAAGCAGGATTGGGGAGATATATTTATTTGCAAAGCATTCCTTGGATATGCTGGGTCTTGCTCACGGCCATGGTTCTTTTTAAGCTATTCCGGTGGTCGGCATTTACTCACTTTGAGATTATGTAGTCTTCAAGAAAGCTCCTTATTGTAACACAGAGGAAGTGAAGGTCGATGACTTGAGCTCCGAATACACTTGGCCACTCACTTCTGATAACTCTCCCTGCCCGCATTGGCGTTCATGATCCACTTTCTGTGTCCGTTAACATTTGCGCGCGCGAATGTAATGACTCTCCTTTCCTCTATTTGGTACTCTGGGCGCATTCAGTCCTGAATCGTCCGCTTCTGAACATGGCAGCCTAGAGGGCCCTTCTCAATCTGGGGCAGTGTACTCGAAGACGCGCAGCCCGGGCATGACGTTCCTGCGCCAAACCCTCGAGCCACTTCTAATTCAGGCATAACTTTAGCGGGGAGCTTGAAGAGGCGAACGTGCCGCTTCATTGCCTCAGCCTTCTACCACTACAAAAGCTTCATCCAACTTCTTACGAACATCGAAGCAAATACCCCGGCCTGACTGGTATAATACAGATCAGTGCAACTATGTTCCGCGCTCAACAGAACGCCTTCGACGATGTCGTCGGTAAGCCAAACCTGCACTTTTGAAAGCTTAGGATCGCCTGCCTGCCACTCCAACCAGCTACTGACTTCTGCCTCTCATAGCCAAGGCGACTGACGAGAATCTCACATCCGAGAACTGGGAATATATCATGGATGTGTGCGACAAGGTGACGGGAGAAGACAGCGGTGCCAAGGATGCCGTTGCGAGTATGATCAAGAGGCTGGCGCATCGAAATGCCAATGTGCAATTATACACTTTAGAGGTCGGTAATTTTTCGAGCACCCTTACCTTGCTCACGCTGATGGCTTCTATAGCTTGCCAATGCGCTGAGCCAAAATTGTGGCCCTAAGATGCACCGAGAGCTTGCTTCGAGAGCTTTCACAGATGCCTTGCTGCGGCTTGCGAACGACCGAAACACACACCAGCAAGTTAAGACGAAGATATTAGAACGAATGCAGGAATGGGCGGATATGTTCAAGGACCCGGATCTGGGCATAATGAAGGACCAATACTACAAACTCAAGAGCCAGAACCCAAACCTCCATCCACCCTCGGCTCCCCAAAAGAGCCGCCTCACAGATCTGGATCGTCAGAAAGAAGAAGAGGAGCTGCAGATGGCTTTGAAGCTATCCATTCAGGATAAGACCGCCCAGTCACAAGCCAAACCAGCTGAACCATCCGCCTCTGCTGGTCCCTCACAATCACAGCCAGCTGCCCAGCCCCAAACAGTTCCGTCAGGGACTACCGCCGCAACTGTCTCGCGAGTCCGGGCGCTATTCGACTTTCATGCTACTGATCCAGACGAGTTGACATTTCGAAAGGGCGATATTATTGCGGTATTGGAATCGGTTTACAAGGATTGGTGGAAGGGTCTGTTAAGAGGCCAGACCGGTATCTTCCCTTTAAACTACGTCGAGAAGTTAGCGGACCCTACTGCGGAAGAACTACAACGAGAGGCACAGATGGAAGCGGAAGTATTTGCGGAGATGAAGAACGTGGAGAAGCTACTTACGCTACTGAGCACATCAACTTCTGATTTGAATGTTCGAGACAATGAGGAGATTACCGTGTGTATCGCCACCTGTACTCGAGAAGGTTGCTGACAAGTCTGCAGAAATTATACCATTCCACTCTGGCCATTCGACCGAAGCTCATTGAACTTATTGGAAAGTACTCCCAAAGAAAAGGTAACCTCCACAAACAGCTCCCTGATCTATCATTTTAACGTCGCATAGACGACTTTACCCAGCTCAACGAGAGATTCATCAAATCCTGTCGTGATTACGAGAACCTTTTGGATGCGTCAATGACACAGACTCAACCTGCCTACTACGGCCGCCACAACCAAGGTTATGGCGGAGGTTATCCATCGCAAGCTCCACCACCTCAACAAGACCCTCAAAGATATTATACCCCGAATCCCCAGCAAGGTACGTTAAGTTTTTATGAGTCTTAATATTGCCAGTTACTAAAATTCGGATAGAGCAACCGTACCCGCAACAACCTTCTTCACCGCAGGGTTACCCACCTCAACCTCATCGTCAAGGAGCAGCACCGTTTTACGTCGTAGCCCAACAGCAAGCAGCTCCTGCAGAGCCACAAGGCCTACCTGGGCCATCAGGTCCACCAGGACAGCAGCCATACCCTCAAAGAAACCCCACTCCTCGAATTCCTTCAACTTCCAAGCCGGCACCTCTTCAAACTAGCTCCCCACCACCTCATCAGTACCCCAGTCAGCAACAGACCGGCCACCGTCCCCAAAGCACCTACTCCAATCCACAAGAGCTCGCTACTTCGGTTTACGACTCTCCAGTAAACCAACAGAATCCCAGCTCCACCTACAGCGCCTCACTGTATTCGCAAGAAGATCCATATTCCGCTGGCCCTGTGGCAAACCAACAGCCACCACCAGCTCAACAACAATACAATGCGTATGCTCCCCCACAACAGCCATCTTACCCCCCTCAGCAACCAAGTTATGAACCACCAGCTCCACCAGCCGGGACAGTTCCGCAACCGGTGGCAATGAATGCTGGATATCCTGTCATTGGGCAGCCAATAGATGCTAGACAAACGCTACCTAGTCAGGGGGCAAATCAGGGCCAGTATAAGCCATATCAACGACCTGGATCTGCAGAAGGGCGTGGTGGAGCAAGCGCACCTCCAGGAGGACCTGCGGATTACTATAGACAGAGCGCTGCCTATTAGTCTCGGTCATTCCTTCGAGATATCTGAGAATTGGGTCTGGGTTACAGCTAGGTTATGGCATGCGCGTATTGAAATGTTACAGGGATGGAATTGGTGCATCGTCTTCATAGTGGACCGCATCAATTACATGAACACATGGTGAATGGAAATTTTAATTCGCAGATGTACTGTAAAATACTTCCACCAGTTGGCAATATAATTCTCCCAAATCTGAAACCTTTGAAATGTTCTGCTTCCAATACCTCTCAGAGCAACTGACTTTCAGATCATAAGTTGCTGAATGTTCAAGAAAGAATGGAACATTCGCACTTCTTCAACTCTATAGTTGCATATTAGTTCTTCTGTAGTATATTGGTCTAGGATCAGATGGACAATTTGGTGGAATGAGTTTTGATTTATGAATTTCTTTCTTAATTACATGCATTTGAATGTCCCGAGCTGCTGAGATGCAATCTGAATTTAATGATCGGCACGACAGCGACGACGGCTCATCTGCTGCATATACTCTATTGTTCCCGGCCGGACTGGTCCAATGGGCATCGTATAATAGACCTCTCCGGCAGCTTCCAACAGGGCCGCAGTAACCTCATCTATAAAGTGTCAGTTTGACTATTCTAGAATGGTTTGAACTGATGGGTAAGGGGTAAATGTACCAAAGGCAGGGAATGGGGTTGGTTCATCTAACGATGCACCGCCTTGTGCAATTCCATTGTCCTCGTCCTCGCTGGAACTATCATCTTCCAGATGATAGTGATCGACCGTAACGAAATCACAATCGACATCTATTTCATCTCTCCCACGCATCTTTCCTCCCTTCTTTGGCTTCTTCTCCTTGACAGGGATACCCCCGCTTTCCTCCGTGTGGCAGAACTCATATATATCCTCGTCACAATGTCCCGAGGCCCCCAGTACATTGACATTGGTGATCCCGAGCCCGAAATTCACATCCTCCCCTCGTAATGCATATAACATTGCACTAGCATTGCTGCTAGCCTCTTCAAACAGCTTTGCAGTAGCCGTAAGGCCGTGGGGTGACAGAAACTGAGCTTGTACCATGAAATCTGGTACATTGGACATAGAGGTTGATAGGGACGAGTTGCGACGGTGACAACTTTGCGTCGTTGGCTCTTCTACATTGTACCGGTTAGCTTTGGCGCAATGAAACGACATTGCCCTTCATTGTACTAGTCCAGTCTGACGGAACGTAATGCATTGTACAGATCTGCTCTAGTGCAATGAAACGACATTGACCTTCATTGTACTAGTCCAGCTCGTCCGGCGGAACCTAATGCATTGTACAGATCTGCACTGGCGCAATGAAACGACATATGTACCTCATTGTACAAAAGAGCTGCAGCGACATGAAATAAAGCAGACACCCGTTGTACCAGACTAAGGTAGGAGAATGGGATAAATAAACTATGATTGTAGTCTTACAAGCGTGCTTTGTGCTATGAGACAGAATGGAACTCATTATACTTGATCGATCTTACGAAATGAAACAAGAAAACTGCTTACATACCGGTCTTGACATTGCTAGATGTGAGTTGTGGACACGGAGTTGCGTCGCTATCAAGAGTTAATCACTGAACCCAAAGTCCACGTACAAAGGAAGGCGACGAGGGCTCGACGGTCACAACCCTAACATCCCCTGTGGCAACAACGAGAGCAAACAAAGAAAAGACACTTACATATCCGGACTAATGCACTTGTCCGTTGGTGGGTTGTTCAAGCGTGGCGAGTTAGATAATGGGGAGGTGACGCGGAGCTTGCTTAGGGACATGGCAGCTCTTTAGATGCGTCAATAACTAGATTTCGGCTACCTTTGAGATTACCTACCTCCTGATGTTTTGCTCCTCGCCATCTTCGCGGGGTGTGTAGTGTTCGAGGGTGGGGATAGCGTCATCTTGTTCGTTGGAGGGCATAACAAAGTCAATCTGACAGAGAGTAGAGTTGTTGGAATAGGGGTCTAGGCGAAACATTGGTTGCATTTGAAATATCTTCACTCGGAGAGCTGGACTGCGATATCGTAGCAACAAAGAGTATTTGTTCAGGCTGGTGGTTGATTTTCTTCGCAGTTTTAGTTCGTCGGTGTAAAGTGGCGCGATGATGTGAATGGGAGAGGTTGAGGTTGAGGTTGAAAAAGGTATGCGTGAATATTCTCGTCAAAGCGAACACACTCGAAAGATCAGATTCACTTATGTACAGCTCTGATCAGGAGGGGATTTTGCAGACTAATGCTCCATAGCATCCTCAAATAAAGTTCTCAGCTGCTCCCTCTCCTCGTTGATTTCTGTTGCCAAGCCAGGTGCTAACATCAATACACGAGCTTGAGGGATGGTACCTTCGACCAAGTCATCAAGATGCTCCCTCTTGAACCCCAGATCCTTCAACCCTTTGGGTTGGTCCCCCAAGTCTGCTAAGAACTCGGTTAGGGCTTCTGCGAGAACTTCGCCAGCGCTTTCCTTCTTCACATTTGAAATATCAACGCCGAACGCTTCTGCGGCAGCTAAGTGACGATCGGGATTTGAAGCACCAGTAAACCTGAATACAGCTGGAGCAGAAACAGCGACAGAAACACCATGGGGTATAATAGGGCTGCTGACTTGGTAGCCAGGGTGTTTATAACCAGGATTCTGGCCGGAGATGGGATATGACATTCCTATCACCTGGGATTAGCGACAGTGATGGTGTTCAGGGGCCATCTTACCATGACAAAGGTGGACTCCAGCATTTCCAAATCCAACTCCTGCCAGAGTGGCGGCTAACAACATCTGACTTTGTGCTTCATGGTCTTCAGGGTCTTTGACTGCCCTCGGCAGGTACTTGACGGTACTTCTGAGAGCCTGCAACGAAAATATGTCACTGATAGGATTGGCGCCCTGGTAGGCCGGCCGGTTTATAGGATTCGAAGGCCGAGGTATTCTTTCAAAATAGGGAATAGCAGTCCAACTCTCAAGACTGTGGCATAACACATCCAGGCCGGAGCTCGCATGAACAGCAGAGGGCATTGTTCGCGTGTTTAGGGGATCACATATTCCGAGAGTGGGTTTCAGATTTCGGTGTGCAATACCAGTCTTAGCACGTTTTGCTACCAGGTCAAAGATCGCCGTCCCTGTCGTCTCAGACCCAGTACCTGCAGTCGTTGGGACAGCGATTAATGGCTTCAACGGCTTGTCGATTGGAAGACCCTTTCCTAACGGAGCGTTGACGAAATCGAGGAACTCGGCATCTGGATAACAGGTGTAAAGGTTCATGAGCTTTGCCGTGTCAATGACAGATCCACCTCCAACGGCGAGGAAAGCATCTGGGCGATAAGGTTTTGCAAAATCAATAGCTTCTTTGATCCTATTTTCGTAGCAATTAGCATGTTTTGGAAACATAAGGGAGAGCTACTCACGAGCTGTCTTTAGGCTCAACCCTACAGCCATCGAAAACGGTGAATTCGACACCCTCCTTTGTCAAACCTTCAATAACTTGTTTCATAGCATCTAGGTTTTTTACCACGCTGTCCGTAACAACGCAAACCCTCTTGGCACCCATATTCTTGAAATCCATACCAACTTCCTTTGTTACACCTGGGCCAAACCGAATTGAGGACGCAGCCATCTCGAATGCATATTCCTTTTGTCTTGACATGTCGACCGGAGTGGCATAATTGCGCTGGAGATTTCGCTTTGCGTGGGCGAGAAGCCCTGAAGAAGGTTGATGGTGGTGATGGTGGGAAGGATTTCCATGGCAGGGACAAGAAGGAGGATGAGTGTATTGTATGGTTCTGAGCAAGTTCATAGCCCGCACCGCTCTCTGATCTTCCGTCAGCATTGATTGAGGTCCAATGAGGTAGAATACTCACGGTAGGAGCGATTCTCACAGCAGAAGACATATTGCGAGAAGTGGGGTTCAGGTATAGAGAATGTTGGCGAATTTCATATAACAAAATTGCGCAGTGTGTCCGATTATTGAAGAGAGGAGAGCAATATAGACCAAAGCACTTCACCAAATTGCCGAGAAGAGGTAATTGTTGAGCTCACAGTAATTGTGGCCAAGTTTAGCAGCTGTGGAGAAGAGGAGGTGGGGAAGGAGGTTCTCCGCCTTCCGGTAGTCGGATCCCTGCACATCCTCGGCTTCCCATTTCCGGCTGCCTTAGCCGAAAGCCCCCTTTTTAGAGAGCCTTGTCAAGGCAAGTTGTTTACATACAATCCTGTAGAGAATCCCAAACGTTGTAAAAAGCTGTCACCACTATTTTCACATATGCAAACATCTGGTAATGTATTAACATTCTCATTTATCTCAAATATTCGCCTATACAACCTCTTTAGAACTCCAGGTATCAAATCCATCCATCCAGTTCAATTTATAAATTCCCTGATCCCAAAATGCATATCA
>Ga0302325_10021341_pt1 | contig 13562 bp, 11 predicted proteins | sample Palsa_T0_2_FD_201948 | JGI IMG/M metagenome (GOLD analysis project Ga0302325, IMG submission 201948) | Peat permafrost microbial communities from Stordalen Mire near Abisko, Sweden - Palsa_T0_2 | ecosystem: Environmental > Terrestrial > Soil > Palsa > Peat permafrost | place: Sweden: Abisko... | reverse complement strand
GGCGTACTATTCTCCTCAATTCGCTCCAGACGGCGCGTCGTTACTCTTGACCCGCTCCCTCGGTGCCGCCTTCCTGCAGGACTACGGGACTGGGAGGCGCAGCGAGTTCCCGGGAGCGACAATCCTCAGTTCCGACGATCTCTTTGCCGTTCAAGTGAGCAAACCGGCGGCAGGCGCAAATCCTCGGATCTCACGAGTGCTGAATCTCCGCACGGGGGAATCGTGGGGCTCCATACAGGGCGGCGGAGTGTTCTAGGATCTCTCTCGCGGCGGCCAATGGGCGCCGTCGGCAAGCGTGGAAGTCCACCGCTCGAGTGTGGCGTGGGACACCCAGACCTCCGAGCATCAGCCGCGGAACGATGTCCGCGAGGGACGGTTTACGTGGCGCATCGGGATGTATTCGCATGAATCGGGAAACGCGCTCTTAAATGAATCCCAGCGGCTTACGAAACGCGTTGCTAGAATGATCTGCTTATGGACACCGTGTTGCTTCTATTGCGTCTGCTGCTGTCGGCTACCTTCGCCATCGCGAGCATCACGAAGATCGCCGATCGCCACGGTACGCGCCAATCCCTCCTCGATTTCGGCGTGCCCGCATCTCTGGTGCGGCCCTTGGCGCTCCTGCTGCCACTCGCGGAGTTGGCCTGCGCCGTTGCCTTGCTTCCCGCCGCCTCGGCTGTCTGGGGAGCGGCCGGGACGCTATCGCTGCTTCTGCTTTTTGTCTCCGCGATCGGCGTCAGCATGGCCCGCGGCCGCCGGCCCGCCTGCCATTGTTTTGGCCAATTGCATTCCGCGCCGATAGGCTGGACCACACTCGCGCGAAACGGTCTTCTCTCCGCCATGGCCGCCCTGGTAATTCTGCGGGGATCCGAAAACCCCTCTCCCAGCTACATCGGATGGTTCGGCAGCCTCACCCATTTCGAAGCCGCGGTACTGTCGTTCTCGCTCGCCATCGCGGCGCTGGCTTCCTTATGGATCTGGTCCCTCCTTCACCTGCTGCGCCAGAACGGGCGTCTTCTGTTACGCCTGGAAGCGGTCGAAGGCGAACTCGGACTGCGTCTCTCGCCTGCGCCGCCGGGGCTACCGATCGATACTCACGCGCCGGCCTTCCGTCTGGCAGCCCTGGATGGGAGCATCGTGACGCTCGACTCGCTACGGCACGACTGCGACACGCTACTGCTAATTTTCATTGAGCCGGGCTGCGGCGGTTGTGACGCGCTGATGCCAGATGTAGCGCGTTGGCAGGAGGCGCACGCGGAGCGTTTGTCCGTTGTACTGGTCAGCCGCGGCGCCTTGGAGACGAATCGGGCTAAGGCAGCCCAACACGCGCTTCGGAACTTCCTGATGCAGCTTAACGATGAGATCTCGCGCGCATACCACGCCGAGGGAACTCCGACGGCCGTGCTGATTCAGAATGGCCGCATCGCCAGTCCGGTCGCCGTAGGCGCGGATGCCATTCACAGCCTGGTCGCGGGAGCCGTGAGGACGCCGCCGCTGGCGAAGGGGGAACTCGCGCCGGAACTCACGCTTCCTGATTTGAACGGCGAAGCTGTCGACTTGCGCGGCCGGCGCCATTTGTTGCTTTTCTGGAATCCGGACTGCGGCTTCTGCCAGGAGATGCTCAAAGATATCAAAGAATGGGAGCGCGATTGCCCAGAGGAGTCGCCGCAACTGCTGGTGGTCTCCACTGGCGACCCGGAAGCTAATCGCGCGCAGGGGTTTCGTGCGCGCATGGTGCTCGATCGGAACTTCTATGCCGGCCGGTTGTTCGGCGCCACTGGCACTCCCGCTGCCGTACTGCTCGACGAAGAGTGCAGAGTCGCCTCAGCCGTAGCTGTGGGAGCAGAGGAGGTCCTCGCACTGGCGCGTGCCAGCCGTCATAGCTTGGCCGTAGATTGGACGCTGTGAGTCGAGCCGTTGGTTTGTCCCGGTGAATTTCGCGTCGGGGCAGACCTGGTAGTAGAGCTACCAGTACCATATTTATTCCCATAAAAAATTTGCAATTTGTGTTGACAAACGTCTGTCATACCTCTTACAGTCTCCTATTACCCGTCGCAGTTGAGATGATTCATCCCCAGGTTTGGGACTCAAGGGGCGGTAGCCTGCGCATCCGCCAGTCCTAAGCCAGGCATAAGCGATAGTCTGTCGCAAGATCCGGACCAGATGACCGTCTTTCCGTGGTATGCCCTGCAGGTAGCATCGCGATGCGAGAAGGCCGTTGCGTCCGGTCTAGCTCTGCGCGGATACCGCGAGTTCCTGCCGCTGTTCCACAGCAGACGCAAGTGGTCGGATAGGCTTCAGGATGTGGACCTTCCCCTTTTCCCCGGATATGTATTCTGCCGGCTGGAGGTGAACCATCGTTTGCCCGCGCTCCAGATTCCGGGCGTAGTCCGCATCGTCGGGTTGGGTAAGGTACCCATTCCAGTGGACGAAGACGAGATTGCGGCGGTCGAATCAATCGTGCGATCGGGACTCCTGGCGCAACCCTGGCCTTTTCTGAAGGTCGGCCAGACAGTGACGATTGAAGACGGGCCGCTACGCAGCGTCTCCGGGATAGTCACTGAAATCAACGGTGCGGACCATTTGATCGTTTCCATCACGCTGCTACAGCGGTCGCTCGCCGTAGCGATTGCGCGGAATTCGATCCGGCCGGCAGATGCCGCCGGAGACTGGACTAAACGGCGGCAAGCGGCCCGCAACTAGCCGCCAATGGTGGCCGGATTTACCGCCGAGGCCATATCTCGAGAAAAACCGCAGGAAACAGCCGGAGTCGACCGGAATGCACGTGAAAGAAAGGAGGTTCCCGTGTTCAAGACCCGCACGCGAATGGTGAGCTTTCGTCTCTCGGAAGACGAATACGAGCGCCTCAAGGATCTCTCTCTTACGGAATGCGCCCGCAGCGTCTCCGAGTTTGCCCGCGCCGCCATATGCAAGCTGCCGACTGGCAACGGCGATTCCGCAGCAACGGCTGCCCCAAGAATGGAAAAACTCGAGGGCGCCGTCAGGCAATTGAGAATGGAGATGCATCAACTCCGTCAACTGGTGGAAACCACCAGAGGACAAGTTCCGGGAGATCCGGAAACAGCCAATCTCCAGGAGAATAACCAATGAAACGCAGGAAAGGCATCTGGTTTGGCGTGGCCCTGCTGATGGCCGGCGCCGCCGCCGTGGCGCAGCAGCCGGCGGCCGGCGCGCCGCAGCCGGACCAGGCTCGCATCACATATCTGCTGGGTCCCGACGACACGGTGACCATCCATGCCCAAAACGCGCCCGATCTCAGCGAAAAACCGTTCCGCGTGGATGCGGCCGGCGAAATCAAGCTGCCCATGATCGGACGTGTTCACGCGGGCGGTCTCACCACCGAGCAACTGGAGGCCGAGATTGCCACCCGTCTGAAAGTGTATCTGGTGGAACCGGAAGTCACCGTCGGCATCACGGAATTCCGAAGCCAGCCGGTTTCGATTGTGGGCGCTGTCGCCGCACCGGGGGTGCATCAATTGGAGGGGCAGAAAACGCTGGTGGAAATTCTGGCGATAGCGGGCGGGCTGCGGCCGGATGCCGGTCCCACGGTAATGATCACGCGGCGCATCGAATTCGGCCGCATCCCCGTGCCCGGCGCGGTGGACGACCCCACTCACCAGTTCAGTATCGCCGAGGTCAAGCTGAAATCCGTGATGGAAGGCAAGAACCCTGAGTACAACATCGCCATCCGCCCGCACGACGTGATCTCCGTGCCGCACGCCGAAGTGGTCTATGTCATCGGAGAAGTCAACCACGCCGGCGCTCTTCCGCTGAACGAGGGCGACTCGCTTTCGGTGTTGGAGGCTGTCTCATCGTCGGGCGGAATGCTGCACACAGCAGCCATCAGCCACGCGCGGATTCTGCGGCCCGTGCCGGGAGAGCAGAAGCGCGCCGAACTCGTCGTGGACTTGAAAAAAATCATGGCAGGACAGTCCGCGGACATCCCGCTGCTGGCTGGCGACGTCCTGGTCGTTCCTGGAAGCACGGGCAAACACGCGGTATACCGCGCGCTCGAAGCCGCCGTTACGGCTGGCACGTTCATCGCCAGCTACGGGGTTTATCACTAAGAGGCAACACGATGGAAGAATTTCAGCACCTACCCAACGGCGCGGGCCGGGAACTCGCACGCCTTACTCCCCATGCGGACCTTGCCGTTCCGGCGCCCATGGGCGCCGACACTGTCCGTGGCGGCGTCAAACGCGAGTATGCCGGGGTCATCGAATACTGGCAGATGGTGCGGCGTCATAAAGTCGCCGTCGTCGTCGTCTCCATGCTGGGCGCCATAGCGGGCTTTCTGTACACGCTTCCCCAGCCGCGCATCTACCAGGCGCATACCACCATCGAAGTCCAAGGCCTGAATGAGGACTTCCTGGGCTTGCACAATGTCAGTCCGACCGTCAGCCCAACCAGCAACTACTATCCGGACTTCGACATCCAGACCCAGGTCAAAATCATGCAGAGCGAGTCGCTGGCCAACAGCGTGGTCGCGGATCTGGAGAAGGGCAAGCCGCCCGAGAACTTGCGCCCGCCGGATCGCCTTACGGTCTGGAAAAAGGCATTGAAAATCGACCCTCCGAGTCAGGATGAGCTCTGGAGGCTGGCCATCGGCACCGCGGCGGGAAGCGTGCGCGTGCGCGCTTCGGGAACCAACCGGATCGTCGAAATCACATGCGACTCGACGCAGCCCCAGATAGCCGCGTCTTTCGCCAATACGTTGACCCGGGAGTTCATCGAGCAGAACTTGGAAGCCCGCTGGAAAAGTACCGAGTACACCGGCGAGTGGCTGACCCGGCAACTTCAGGACATCAAAATAAAGCTCGAAAAAGCCGACGAAGAGCTCAACTCCTACGCCAAGTCTGCCGGCCTGACCTTTACCGACGAAAAGACCAGCGTGGAGGAAGACAAGCTCCGCTCCCTGCAAAAGGACCTGTTGCAAGCCCAGTCCGACCGCGTCTCCAAGCAATCCAAATACGAGATGGCCGCCAGCAGCCCGCCCGAAGCGCTGCCGGATGTGCTCGACGATTCCGCCCTGCGCGACGACGAGACCAACCTGACCGATCTGGGGCGGAAATACGCCGAACTCCGTATTGCCCTCACCCCCCAGAACCCGGAAGTCCGCCGCGTCCAGGCTCAAATGACCCTGATGGAAGCCACCATCAAACAGGAGCGCGCCAATATCCTGACCCGCATCAAGAACGAGTACGAAGCTGCGCAGAACCGTGAAAAGCTCATGACCGCCTCCTACCTGGCGGAGGTAAAGTTGGTCGCCGACCAATCCGAAAAAACCACGCACTACGGCATCCTGAAGCGCGAAGTGGACTCCACCCGCTCGCTGTACGAAACCATGCTGCAGCGCATGAAGGAAGCCAGCGTGGCGTCCGCCCTGCGCGCCAGCAATATCCGCGTGGTGGACCCCGCCGTGCCGCCGGAGATTCCGTACAAGCCGAACGTCCCCCGCTACATAGTCATGGGCTTGCTGCTCGGGATCTGCGTGGGCGTCAGCCTGGTGGTGCTGCGTGAGCGCGCCGACCGCACCTTGCACGACCCCGGAGACATCGCCTATTACCTGCATCTTCCCGAGTTGGGCGTGGTTCCCACAGCCAACATCGAACTGACCTCGCGCGGCTTCAAGACTTCCCGTTCCCCGCAGGCCCGTGGCGTGGCGACGCTCGATTTGAACGGCCAGCCGGGCGTGGAAGAGGTCCTGGACGACCGCGTGGAACTGATCACCCACGTACGCAAGAAGTCGCTGATATCGGAGTCGTTCCGCACCACCCTGACTTCGATTCTTTTCTCCGGGCACAATGGAAATCGCCCGCGCGTCCTCGTAATGACCAGCGCCAGCCCTAAGGAGGGCAAGACCACGGTGGTATGCAACCTCGCCATTGCGCTGGCCGAGATCAACCACAGGGTGCTGGTAATCGATGCCGACTTGCGCCGGCCCAGAATGCACAATGTATTCGGCGTGAAGAACGATAACAACGGCCTCAGCGAGCTTCTCCTCAAACAGGAGCCTTTGGATGAAGCGGCTTTGCGCGCGGCTGTCCGGGCCACCCACATTCCTAACCTGTTCGTCATGCCGGCCGGACGGTCCCGCTTCAACGCGGCCAGCCTGTTGCACTCCGAGCGATTGCCGGAGCTGCTGCGGGGCTTGCGGCAACAGTTCGACACCATCATGATCGACACGCCACCCATGGTGAACATTCCCGATGCGCGCGTGCTGGCACGCCTGGCCGACGGCGTGATTCTGATTCTACGCTCCGCCCACACCACGCGCGATGCCGCGCTGCTCGCCAAGCAGCGATTTATCGACGACGGCATTCCGGTCATGGGCACCATCTTGAACAACTGGAATCCGAATACGCCCGGCTACGGCTACTATCGCAATTACTACGAGGGGTATTTCCATTATCTCGGCGACGGGAACGGAAACGGCAATGGCAACGGTAGCCGGAACGGCAAACACGGAGGCCCAAAGGCCAACGGCAAGGGCCACGCCGTTCCCGTGGAAGAAGTAGAGGTAGAGGCCGACTGACACTCGCATGTGCGGCATAGCGGGAATCTTTCGCACCGGCGGTGACACCACCCCCGCGGACCGCGCGGCCGTCGAGCGCATGGCCGCGGCCGAAACCCATCGCGGTCCCGACGACGCCGGCATGTTCCAGGATGCGCGTATAGTGCTCGGGCATCGCCGCTTGTCGATCATCGATCTCTCGCCCACCGGCCATCAACCGATGTCCAACGAGGACGGCGCCGTTTGGGTGACCTATAACGGAGAAATCTACAACTACGCGGAACTTGCCGCGGAGTTGCCTGGCCACCGTTTCGTCTCGCGTTGCGACACCGAAGTGCTGCTCCATGGATACGAAGAGTGGGGCATTGACGGCCTGCTGCGGAGGCTGCGCGGCATGTTTGCGTTCGCTATGTACGACAACCGCGGGCCGCAGCCGCTCTGTCTGCTGGCGCGCGACCGTCTCGGAATCAAACCCTTGTACTACGTCGCGCGGCCGGATTCGATCGCCTTCGCTTCCGAAGTCAAGGCCCTGGTAGTGTCCGGCTTAGTACCGAATAGGAAAAACCTTACGGCGATGGCCGGGCTGCTGTTGCTCGGCTCCGTGCCAGCGCCCGCGACCGGCACCCAGGGCGTGAAGTGCCTGCTGCCTGGCCACTATCTGGTTGCCGGCGGCGGCGGCGTGACTACCCGCAAATATTGGGAGCCGGACGCCCCAGCGGAACCCGGTTCGGCCAGTGCGCTGCGCGAAGCTCTTGCCGACGCGGTCAACCGGCACCTGGTCGGCGACGTCCCCGTGGGCGTATTCTTGAGCGGCGGCGTGGATTCCGCGGCGCTGGTCGCGCTGGCCAGCCGCGCGACGTCCTCGCTCGCCACACTCACGGTGGTCTTCGACGAGCGGGAATTCAGCGAAGGCGCCGAAGCCCGCCGGATCGCGCAGCAGTTCGGCACCGACCACCGCGAGGTCCGCGTCACCAGCCAGGACTTCATGCGCGAACTGCCCAACGTCCTGCGCGTGATGGACCAGCCCACAAACGATGGCGTAAACACTTATTTTGTCTCGCGCGCCGCCCGCCAGGCCGGACTCACCGTTGTGCTTTCCGGCTTGGGCGGGGATGAAGTCTTCGGCGGTTACAAGCACTATCGCTGGCTGGCGCGCCACGGCAATTCCATCCGGCGATTCTCCGCGCTGCCAGGCTTCCTCCGCCGGACCGTGCTCTCCACCGCGGTGGGCTACGGACGCGCGCGCGGCCGCGAAAACTGGATGCGCTTGTCCAGCCTCGCGGAAGGCGTCAGCGACGCGGGTCTGTATCTGGCCCTCCGCGGCTTCTTCGCGCCCGAACAGGTGCGCGCCCTGCTCGACGTGAATTCGAGCGAAGTGCGCGAGGCCGCCGGCGAGTATCTGGACGGCGCGCGCGATTCGGGGTCAGTCGCCACCGGGCCCGCCTTCCGCGACGCCTTCCGCAAGATGGAGATGCGCCGCTACCTGCACGATCAGCTCCTGCGCGATACCGACGTGTTCAGCATGGCGCATTCCATCGAAGTGCGCGTGCCGTATCTGGACCACATCGTAGTAGGACAGGCCTCCGGCTTGTCCAGCTTGCCCGCCCGCGCCGCCGGAAACAAGCCCCTGCTGACCGAAGCCGCCGGCGAGCCCGCCGTATTCGAAGCCGCCAGGCGCAGCAAGCGCGGCTTCTCTTTCCCCTTCGGCAAATGGATGCGGTCGAACAGCGGCGAGTTGCGCGAGATGGCCCTGGCCGGCGGCTGCCTGAACCGCGGCGCCATCGGCAAGCTGTGGAACGAATTCGATCGCGGCCGCCTGCATTGGTCGCGCGCCTGGATGCTGGCCGTGATCGGGGCGGGGAAGTGACGAAGTAAATAATGGCCGCTGAAGCCACACCCGTTCTCATCCTCCGCCCTTCCACCGGATTTCTCCGCCTGCACCTGCGGGACCTCTGGGAGTACCGCGAACTGCTCTACTTCCTGGTCTGGCGCGACATAAAAGTGCGCTACAAACAGACGGCGCTGGGCGCGGCTTGGGCCATCCTGCAGCCCGTCATGACCATGGTGGTCTTCAGCGTCTTCTTCGGCCGCCTGGCGAAAGTGCCCTCCGACGGCGTCCCGTATCCCATCTTCGCCTACTGCGCGCTGTTGCCCTGGCAGCTCTTCGCCTTCGCCCTCACCGAATCGAGCAACAGCCTGGTGGCCAGCCAGAACCTGATCACAAAAGTGTACTTCCCGCGCCTGGTCATTCCGATCTCCTCCGTGCTGGCCGGGCTGGTGGACTTCGCTATCGCCTTCGTCATCCTGCTGGTGATGATGCTGTATTACGGCATCGTGCCCACCGCCGCCGTGGCCCTACTGCCGCTGTTCCTGCTGCTGGCCGTGATGACGGCGCTCGCGGTGGGACTCTGGCTCTCCGCGCTGAACGTGAAGTACCGCGACGTGCGCTACACCATCCCTTTCCTGACGCAGTTCTGGATGTTCGCCACGCCCGTCGCCTATCCCAGCAGCCTGGTGCCCGCGCGCTGGCGGCCTTTCTACGGATTGAATCCCATGGCCGGCGTCGTCGAAGGCTTCCGCTGGGCGCTGCTGGGTAAGCAGCACGCGCCGGGTCCGCTGCTGTGGGTCTCGGTCGCGGCGGTGATCGTACTGCTCATCGGCGGACTGCGGTATTTCAAGAAGACGGAGAGCACCTTCGCGGACATCGTATGAGCGATATCGCCATTCGCGTCGAGAAGCTGGGCAAGCGGTACTATATCGGCAAGCGAGAACGCTACCATGCCCTGCGCGACACGCTCTCCGACGCTCTAACCGCCCCTTTCCGCTGGCTCCGCCGCGGCGGATCCGCGAACGGGAACGGCCCGCCAGAACTTATCTGGGCGCTGAAGGACATCTCCTTCGAGGTCCCGCGCGGCGAGATCGTGGGCATCATCGGCCGCAACGGCGCCGGCAAATCCACACTGCTGAAGGTCCTGTCCCGCATCACGGAACCTACCGAAGGCCGCGCCGAGATTCACGGTCGCGTCGGATCGCTGCTCGAAGTAGGTACCGGCTTCCACCCCGAACTCACTGGCCGCGAAAACGTCTACCTGAACGGCGCGATCCTCGGCATGCACAGAGCCGAGATCGCCCGGAAGTTCGATGAGATGGTCGCCTTCGCCGAGATCGAGAAGTTTCTCGACACACCCGTGAAGCACTATTCCAGCGGCATGTATATGCGGTTGGCGTTTGCCGTGGCCGCGCATCTAGACCCGGAAATCCTGATGGTGGACGAAGTGCTGGCCGTCGGCGACCTGGCCTTCCAAAAGAAGTGCCTCGGCAAGATCGGCGACGTCGCCAAGGGCGGACGCACCGTTATTTTTGTCAGCCACCAGATGAACCAGATCCGCAGGCTTTGCGGCCACTGCCTTTGGCTCCACGGCGGCGAGGTCAAGATGTTCGCGCCCACCGTGCAGGCCGTCGGGGCCTATGAAGCCGCATTGAACTCCGGCACACTGGGGGCGGGAGACTCAGCGAGAGGCGCCCACGTCGATGCGCGATTCATAAAGTGGGAGATCGCCGAGCCGCGCGGTATCGACCCGCACGTTCTGACCACCGCCGGACCGGCCAAGGTGCACTTCCTCGTCCAGGTGAACAAACCGATGCGCGATATCCACCACGGCATCGCCCTCTTCTCCAACGAAAACCAACTGATCTGGGCTACAGCCACGGACTTTCGGGAACTGGAGCCCGGCCTTCGCGAGTTTGTCTATTCGATCCCTAGCTTGCCGATCCGGCCTGGCGTGTATAACTGGCACGTGACTATCTGGCACAGCAACAATCTGACCGACGAGTGGTTCTGCACCCCCAGCATGGTAGTCGGTACCCAACCGGTAACGCATCATAACGACGCTTGGAATGGAATTCTCAACGTGCCGACCGTGCTAGAAGTCAGGTAATCACTGTCATGACCGCGCCGCTTCTCCGCCGAGCCACCCGCCGCCTCAGACGCGAGCAGGAGAGTTTCATGTTTAAGGCCAAAGCGCAACTGACGCGCTTATCCTGGGATCTGCCTGAAACCACGCTACGGGATCTGGGCGTCGCAGACAAGGTTGACCTGGCCCCCGCTATCCTCGAAAACGCGGGTGTCCCGCCGTACGCGGGATCCGCCAACCATGACGACCTACAGCCCATCCTCAAGATCGCCAGATCGCTGCAGCCCAAGACTATCGTTGAGTTCGGCACCTCATACGGCAATATGACGGCCAACTTCTGCCGCCAGTGCCCCGCGGCGAAGGTCTTCACCGTCAATGCCACGCCCGAGCAACAGACCGGGGGAATTACCACCCACTCGCTGGTACCGGAGGAAATTGGCAGGGTCTATCGCGCAAACGGATACTCTGGCCGTGTCGCTCAAATATTCGCGAACACGCTCGAACTTGACCTCCAGTCTACACTGCGCGGATCGCCAGTGGACCTGGCCGTCATCGATGCATGTCACGATACTGACTACGTCGTGCGCGATTTCCAAAAACTAAGGCTCTTGATGAAGCCAGCCGGGCTCATTCTGTTCCACGACACCCATCCCAGCATGACGCGTCATCTGATTGGTAGCACAATGGCGTGCATGTTGCTCCGCCGCGAGGGGTACGACATCCGACATTTAGAAAATAGTTGGTGGGCCGTTTGGAAGGCCCCCGATAGCGAGCGTGGACCCGCCGCTCTGGCAAGCTAGCATGGTATCAGAGCGCCACATTGTCCTAGTGAATCAGGAGCTATCCGGTCTTGAATACGGAATGCTCCAGGATTTCCAGGACGAGATCGCAAGACTGACGGGCGCGATGGGCGTCCCGGTACCGCCGAGCGGGCGACTGACGAAGCGTTTCGGGCTTGGCACACGCTATTCAAGGCTCCGGCGTTTCATTTCGCAAGGCGGTTTCTACCCAGCGGCCGACGTATTGTGGACAGTGCTCATGGGACCGGAGGACTACACCCCCCTAGACGTATTCAAGGAGTGGGATCGCAGAGCCGGATTTAAGATCCTGTACCTTTTCGACACGATGGAGCGCCAGCTTTCGAGCATCAGGGCCATTCTCCGCTCCGCAAAATGGGATTTGACGATTACGTCGTTCCAGGGCGCCGTGCCATTTCTCGAGGCACAAACACAACGTCGATGGTTTGCAGTCCCTCAGGGTGTGAAACTCGAACGCTTCCGCCTCGGCGCCGCGCAAAACCGGGTGATCGACTTCAGCGCATATGGGCGGCGGCTAAGAAACGTCCATGAAAGCGTGAAAAGATTCTGCGCCGAGACCGGTCACTACTATGAGTACACGACCACATCCCGGCTCATGCCCGGCATCGATGCCAGGGAGCAGTACGATCAATACGCTTGGCGTCTCAGGCACAGTGTGTTCAACTTCTGTTGGCCCGTCGAGACAACCAACCCCGACAGGGTGCGGACGTTTAGCCCTATCACCTGCCGCTGGTTTGAGGCGGCAGCGAGCGGCACCGTGGTAGTAGGCCAACCACCGAAGGATCCCGGGTTCCCGGAGATGTTCGGGGAAGACTTCGTGGTCCCGTTGGCTCCGCAGTGCAATGACGATGAACTAATCCCGTTTTGGTCTCGATTGGTAGAGGGGCGCGACGCTCATCTCGAGGCTGCTCGTCGACGATATCTCAAGCTTTCGGACAATTGGAGTTGGGAGCGCCGAATCAAGGACATTCTAGGAACCGCCGGACTAGCCGCGCCGAATAACAAATCTGAAAACCGAGAAGGCTTCATGGAAAGCGCATGCCGGGGCTAGCTGCCGCGGAACTGAACTAATGACGGCGCCAAAACCGCTGGATTACAGTTATACCTACGTGCTCCCGGCCGTGGCAAGCTAATCATGCAGCAAGTCGACATTAAAGCCGCGCATGCGGCGCACAATCATGCGGCCGGATATGGGAGACTTCCGAACCCCAATACCCGCCTTTATGAGCTGCTGCTGCGAGTCCGGCCGTGCCAGCTAGCGGGCGCTTTGAAAACCGGCCTGCGAATTCGCCGAAGACATGTCGTAACTCGCACCGGCCATACGTTTTTCGTGGACCCCGTATCGGTCCTTGGCATCAGTCTGTTGCGAGATGGGATACACGAAAGCCAAATGACGAAGCTGCTGTACACCTTGCTTCGGCCGTCCGACACGTTTCTCGACGTAGGCGGGAACGAAGGCTACTTCTCAGTGATTGCCTCGACACTGGTAGCGGAGGGCGCAGTACACTGCATCGAGCCGCAAGGGCGGCTGCAACCGGTTCTGCGCCGGCACTTCGAATTGAACGGCGCGACCAGTGCAATCGCGCACCGCACCGCTCTATCGGACCGGAACGGTACGATCGATCTCTTCATGCGGCCGTCGACGAATACGGGTGCGTCGAGTATGTTCCGCCACTGGAAAATCGGATCGGCAACCGAGACTGTGCCATGTACCACGCTGGATGCGTTCTTCAATGAGACTAACCTGGGCCAGGTGAGGTTAATGAAGGTGGACTGCGAAGGGGCGGAATGTCTCGTCGTAGCGGGTGGCGCAGATGTATTGAAAAGCGGCTGCATCGACTTCATCGCCATGGAGTACCACCGCTCGATCTGTGGTGCGGCGCGGTGCGAGTCGACTCACTCAACCCTGGTCGGTGCAGGCTACCGCTTGAGCAAACCCGGCGGCCAATTTATCTATCATCTTCCCGGCCTTGAGGACGATCTTAAGGGCCTCGAATGAGCTTAAGTTGAAGCGCATCCTCTACATCCAGTACACCAACCCCGCCGGCTACCCGCCGCTGGAGCACAGCTCCCGCATCCTGGCCGACGCCGGCTGGCAGGTGTCGTTCCTGGGTACAGGCGCGCTGGGCGCCGATGTGTTGCGCTTCCCGCCACACTCGAACATTCGGGTGCGCTATCTCGGCTTTTGCCGCCCCGGATGGCGGCAGAAACTCCACTATTTCTATTTCTGCGTCTGGGTCCTGGGCTGGACACTTCGTTGGCGCCCAAACTGGATCTACGCTTCGGACCCGTTGG
>Ga0302325_10021339_pt1 | contig 13563 bp, 11 predicted proteins | sample Palsa_T0_2_FD_201948 | JGI IMG/M metagenome (GOLD analysis project Ga0302325, IMG submission 201948) | Peat permafrost microbial communities from Stordalen Mire near Abisko, Sweden - Palsa_T0_2 | ecosystem: Environmental > Terrestrial > Soil > Palsa > Peat permafrost | place: Sweden: Abisko... | reverse complement strand
CATCACTGGCGATGCCAAATGGGTAGCCGTGAATCGACCCGTGGCGCATCCACGCAGTCTAAAGCTCCTAGGCCCGGCGGTACCTGTGAGAGGCCGCCGACGCCGAGCGTCTCAACTGGTCGGCCATGACTCCACCGGTAAGTGTTTGAGATTAAAAGAGTTCCGCAGCGGCCCGTAAAATTTGGGTTGGAGAAGAAAAGTCGGTGGGGGATGTTGCGCCCCGAAGCGGAGAGTGTGCGCCGTTGCGGCGTGGTTGCGCCTGCGATGCGGGTTGAAATACGTGTGTGAAGAGGTGTGAAGACGTGTGAAGCCGTGTGAAGAGGTGAATTGCGAATACCTTTGTTCTTACCTCTTCACACCTCTTCGCACCACTTCACACGGCTTCACACCTTTCCTGTCGCCGGCGCAGCGGTTCTTCGGTCAAACCGTGTGTTAGAATTATGATGATGTCTTCGGCCGTCGTGACAGAATCGGTTCGGGCTCCCGCTGTTGCTGGAATGTTTTATCCGGGTGATGCGGAAAGTTGCCGGATGGCGGCGGCGCAGTTGGTGCAGGCGGGGCGCGCGGCCGTAATTGGGCGGGTCGTCGCGCCCGGGATCGGCGCGATCGTGCCGCATGCCGGTTGGATTTGCAGCGGCGCAATCGCGGCGGAGGCGATTGCGGCTCTGGCGATCCAGCGGCCCAAGGTTGATCTGGTCGTCGTCTTCGGCGCGATCCACACGCCTATGCCGGTGGATCGAAGTGTGCTCGACACGCACACGCGCTGGGCGACGCCGCAGGCGATGTCGGCGGTGTCGGATATTCGCCGCCGGCTTTCGGAGATGAGCGCGCGGTTTCTGGTGGATGATCGGTTCCATCAGCGTGAGCATGCGGTGGAAGTGGAATTGCCGTTGATTCAGACGGTTTGGCCCGACGCGATGATTTTGCCGATCGAGGTGCCGCCGAATCTGGATGCGATCACGGTTGGCGAATTGGTGGCATTGGCGATTGCGGCGGCGGGATTGTCGGAAGTTTATCTCGCCAGCAGCGATCTGACCCATTACGGGCCAAATTATCGCTTCGCGCCGGCTGGCGTCGGCGAGCCGGCGATGCAGTGGGAATTGGAAAACGACCGCCGGCTGCTGCGGATCATCACGGAGATGTCGCCGCAGCGTGTGATTCCGGAAGTGCAGGCGCGAATGAATGCGTGCGGCGCCGGGGCGATCACGGCGATGCTGGCGGCCTCGATGGCCCGCGGCGCTAGGAGCGCTGTTGTGCTGCGTCATCAGAATAGTTATCAGACCTTGGCGGCGGTGGCGCCGCAGCGGCCCGATAATGCCGTTGGTTACGCCGCGGTATGGGTGGGATGAATATCCGGACCCTTGGGCGTAGCAGTGCCCAAAGACAACATGGCCGGCCGGCGCGGCTTTGTGGCAACGCCGAGGCCGGGAAATGTTGCGAGAAAACAACAACCCGCACAATTGGCGCGGGTGTTATGAATCCCCAACGCCCCGCGCGGCCCGATGGAGCGGGTTTTTTGGCGCGATTGCGGCTGAAATTTCTTCTCACATGGAGGTGGAACACCGTTTGCCTAGGAGGTTCCTCTAGACGGAGGAAGAGATGCACATGAATGAGCAAGAGTTTCAGACGAAGCTGGCCGAGCTGATGGGTGAAATCAGCACGCTCCCCCCCAGTGAGCGGCAGAAATTGGAACAACTGGCCGATGAAACCCGCGCTCGCCACGAGCGCCTCCGCCAGACCGTGAGCAGCCTGCAGGAGTCTCTGGACTATCTGCGACTGAGCATCAAGTATCTGGTCTTCGATCTCGAAGCCACACGCCGGGAAAATAACTATTTGCGAAAGATGCTCGAAGAAACCGCCGGCGGCGGCAATGCGGATTAACCGCCGCGATTGAAATTCATTTTCTTAGTACCCAACAGGGGCGGATCGCCAGCCGCCCCTTTACGTTTTTTGAGCTTTTCCAAAAAAGACAAAGGCAACCGCCGAGGCGCCGAGAACGCCGAGACAGACGCAGAGAAAATGCAGTATTGCCACAGATAAAAATCAGATCAACAGAGATAAAACAGATCTCTTATTCCGCATTTATCTGTGTTCATCGGTTTTCATCCGTGGCAAACATTGAATTGGTATTCCTCGACGTCTGTCTCGGCGATCTCGGCGCCTCGGTGGTTGTATTTTAGTTTTTTCCAGGCGGCATTCGATTACAATCTGAACAGGCGGTTTCCTCGGATTTTCCTGCGGAGTGAATTTCCTGGGTCGGAGCGCTATTTTCAAATGAACGACCGCGAGCGGGCAACTCCGTCGGATTTTCTTTTGCCGTTGCTGCTTCTGCTGTTTGTCGGCAGCGGATGTGCGGCGCTCATCTACGAGATCGTATGGTTTCAAATGCTCCAGTTGGTGCTTGGAGCGACAGCGGTGTCGCTTGGCGTCCTGCTCGGAACGTTCATGGGCGGAATGTGCCTGGGGAGTGTGTTTCTGCCTCGATTGATTCCAGAGAAATGGCATCCGCTGCGGATTTATGCGGGATTGGAACTTTGCATCGGAATCATCGGTATCGGGGTGCTGAATGGCATGCCGATGGTGAGCCGGATTTATACGGCTCATTTCGCCCCGGGATTGGCGGGATTTATCGTGCGCGGCTTGGCGGCGGCGATTTGTCTGCTCCCGCCAACGTTGCTTATGGGCGCGACCCTGCCGGCGATCGCGCGCTGGGTGCGGGCGACACCTCGCGGCGTCTCTTGGCTCGGATTTTTTTACGGCGGCAACACGATCGGCGCGGCATTCGGTTGCATTCTCGCGGGATTCTATCTGCTGCGGGTCTACGACGTTGCCGTGGCGACATATTGCGCGGCGGCGATCAACACCGGCGTGGCGATTTTGGCGCTGGCGATCGCGCCATTTGCCGCGCGATCTTCGGCGGATGCGGTGCAGATCAGCTACGAATTTCCCATCAAGGCATCGACTGCCTGGATGGTGTATCTCGCCATCGCCCTTTCCGGCATGTCGGCGCTCGGAGCGGAAGTAGTGTGGACCCGGCTTCTTTCGCTTCTCCTGGGTGGAACGGTTTACACATTCTCGATCATCCTGGCGGTGCTGCTGGTGGGGTTGGTGATCGGCAGCGCCGCGGGGGCGACGATCGCGCGCGAATCCCGAAATCCCCGCCGGGCGCTGGGATGGTGTCAGATTCTTCTCATCGGCGCGATTGCCTGGGCGGCGCGAGCGATTTTGGTGGAGCTTCCCGGCTGGCCGATCAATGCGCATCTGGGGCAGGGGTCTGTGAATCTGTTCGAAGTCGATTTGATGCGCTGCGCGTTTGCTATTTTGCCGGCGACATGTCTGTGGGGAGCGAGTTTCCCGCTGGCGCTGGCTGGCGTGGCGGCGCGCGGCAGCGAAACGGGGCGGCTGGTCGGCGGTGTTTATGCCGCCAACACGCTGGGCGCGATTTTCGGGGCCATTCTCTTCAGCCTCGCGGCCATTCCGCTCTGGGGAACGCAAGAGTCGCAGCGGATTCTGATCGGTATTTGCGGGCTGGCCGCGCTCTTGGCGCTCACGCCAACAATTTCGCTCGGCGCGGTTTTCAAATTGGCGATGTGCGTCGCGCTGGTCTGGTTGTTGGCCAGAACGGTTGCCCCATTGCCATGGAAACTCGTCGCATATGGCCGGGATGTGGCCGTGGATGATTTCGCACAGCGGGCTTTATACGTCGGCGAAGGAATCAATTCCACGGTGGCCGTCACGGAGGACAGTGCCGGTGAGCGATATTTTCACGTCGCGGGAAAAGTCGAAGCATCCACGCTGCCGGCCGACATGCGATTGCAACTGATGCTCGGGCACATCCCCGAACTGCTGCATCCGGAGGCGCGTTCCGTGCTGATCGTCGGCTGCGGGGCAGGCGTGACGGCAGGGACATTTCGGCTTTATCCACAAATTCAAAAAATCACCATCTGCGAAATCGAACCGCTGATTCCCAAGAATGTCACGCATTTTTTTGAGCCGCAGAATCAGGCGATCATGCTCGATCCGCGCCTGACGCTGATGTACGACGACGCCCGGCATTTCGTGCTGACCACGCATGAAAAATTCGACATCATCACGTCCGATCCGATCCATCCGTGGGTGAAAGGGGCCGCATCCCTCTACACGCGGGAATATTTTCAGATGGTGAAAGATCATCTGAATCCGCATGGGCTGGTGACGCAGTGGGTGCCGTTGTATGAGACGGATGAAAAGACCGTGAAGTCCGAGGTGGCGACGTTCTTCCAGGTTTTTCCCAACGGCGTGATCTGGGCGAACGACGACAACGGATCGGGATACGATGTTGTCATGCTCGGCTCGGCCGACCCGGAATTGAAAATCGACGTGGATGCGCTGCAGCGCACGATGGACGATTCCAACAACGCCGTGGCGATGGCGGTGCTGGGAACGGTTAACTTCGAAAATGCCGAAGATTTACTCCGCACGTTCGCCGGGCAGGCCTCGGATTTTCATGGCTGGCTGGCGGATGCAGAGATTAACACCGACCGCAATCTCCGCTTGCAATACGTCGCGGGTCTGGCGAACAATTTGCAGTTGGCGGATCTGATTTATCAGGACATGCTGGCGCGCCGAAAATTTCCGGAGAATGTTTTCAGCGGAAATGGGCAGGTGATTGATCGGCTGCGCGTGGCGATGTCGGGGAAATGATCATGACAAGACGGTGACCGTGCCAGACTTTAGGTTTGACAGAAGTCCAAGCACTTTCGGCAGGAGCGGTGATATATCCTCAATCTTGTTAGATCGAACGCGCAACACAATGACTGCCAGACGCCGGCCGGAAAGCTGCTGTTGTTGCACTAGGTTCTTATCGACGGTGATGAAGAGATCGAAATCGGCGGCGGCATCGAGCAATCGGCCATTACTCAAGCCCAGCCAATTCATCTGGCGAACGGTTCTCACGTCATGTCCCGGAAGCAATCGTGTCAACCTCCGGGGCAGACATTCATCGAGCAAAATCTTCACGCGGCGGTCTCGTTGAGAAGATTGCGAGCTTCTTCCAGTCCACGAATCGCCTGCTCGCGCGTTACCGAGGGGAAATCGTCTAGGAACTCATCAAGCGTGTACCCGCCTTGAAGGTAGTCAATCAAATTCTGAAGCGGCACGCGAGTTCCCTTAAACACGACGGTGCCTCCCAGAATCTCAGGATCGGAATGGAAAATGGAACTCTTGTTCACAAGTTTAAATTATACACCCTGGAAGGGCGGAGCCAAGGCGATCTTCCCCCCAACGATTGTCGCCATGGCCTTCCCCTTCACTTCCCATCCATCAAACGGGCAATTGCGGCTTTTGCTGGCGAACTTTGCGGAATCGATTTTCCAGGATTTCTCCGGATCGATCACCGTCACATCCGCAATTGCGCCGGCTTGCAGTGTGCCGCGGTCGAGTTTGACGATCTTGGCCGGACTCGTGGACATTAGGTGGATCAGTTTCATCCATGAAATATGGCCCGGTTCCACCAGCGCTTTGATGTAGAGCGGCAGCGCGCATTCCAGGCCGATAATGCCGAACGGGGCGGAGGGGAATTCCAGTTCCTTTTCCTCGGCGAGATGCGGGGCGTGATCGGTGGCGAGGCATTCGATGGTGCCATCTTTCACGCCGGCGATGCAGGCCTTGATGTCATCCGCCGTTCGCAGCGGTGGATTCATTTTGTAAACCGTGTCGTATCCCCGGCAGGATTCATCGGTCAAAAGCAAGTGATGCGGCGACACTTCGGCCGACACGCGCTGGCCGTCTTTTTTGGCGCGGCGAATTAATTCGACGCTCCATGCGGTGCTGATGTGTTGAACATGATACCGGCAGCCGATCACGCGATTGAGCAGCAGATCGCGCGCGATCATCAGTTGCTCCGCCTCGGCGGGAATGCCGGTCAAACCCAGCGATGTCGAGACGATCCCCGCATGCATCGCGCCGCCGGTGAGAGCGGGCTCTTCGCAATGCTGCATGATGAGGGCGTCGAACATCCGGCAATACTGCAGCGCCTTGCGCATCACCGATGCATCCGCCACGCCGACGCCGTCATCGCTGAATGCGATGGCTCCGCGCTGAAGCATCGAGCCGATCTCGGCAAGTTCCTTGCCTGCGCGGCCTTTGGTGATCGCCCCGATGGGAAACACATTGGCCAATCCCACCCGCTCGGCCGCGCGGCGAACAAATTCGATCTGTCCCTCGTTGTCCAGCGTCGGCTTAGTGTTGGGCATGCAGCAGACGGTCGTGAATCCTCCCGCCACCGCCGCCGCCGCGCCGCTGGCGATAGTTTCTTCCTCTTCATCGCCGGGTTCGCGGAAGTGGACGTGAATGTCGATTAAACCCGGCGTGACGAAGCATCCTGTTGCATCAATCGTGCGGTCGACGGAACCGGAAAAAGCACCCTCATGAATCTTCCCATCAACAATCAGCAGATCGCTCTTGTGTTCCAGATTCCGCGATGGATCGAGGATCGTGCCGTTGATAATGCTAATCGCCGACATTCAATCCCCGCTCTCCAGAATCGCCATGAACGCTTCCTGCGGGATATCCACCGATCCCACGCGCTTCATGCGTTTTTTGCCTTCCTTTTGTTTTTCCAGCAGCTTGCGTTTGCGGGTCACATCGCCGCCGTAGCATTTGGCGGTGACGTTTTTGCCGACGGATTTGATGGTCTCGCGCGCGATGATTTTGCCGCCGATGGCCGCTTGCAGCGGAATCTCGAAGAGATGCTTGGAAATTTCTTCCTTCAATCGGATCAAGAGTCGCCGGCCGCGCGCCTCGGCATGTTCGCGGTGGACGATCACGCTCAGGGCGTCGATCCGGTCGCCGTTGACGAGGATGTCCAATTTCACCAGATCACCGGGGCGGAATCCGATCAGATCGTAATCCATCGTGCCGTAGCCACGCGTGGCGCTTTTGAGGCGGTCGTAAAAATCGTAAATCACCTCCGCCAGCGGCATCTCGTAAACCAGAATCACGCGCGATGTGCCGATGTACTCCGTCTTTTTGTAAATTCCCCGCCGTTCCTCGCACAGCTTCATCAAGTGGCCGACGCTGTCGCCGGGCAAAATGAGATTCATCAGAATATACGGCTCGCGAATTTCCTCGACGATCGTCGGATTCGGCAATTCGCTCGGGGCATCGATCCGTTTGATCGAACCATCGGTTAGTTTAATTTCATAGGTCACCGTCGGCGCCGTCTGCACGACTTCGATGTGAAATTCTCTCTCCAGCCGCTCCTGGATGATCTCCATGTGCAGCAGTCCCAGAAATCCGCAGCGGAAACCGAATCCCAAGGCATCGGATGATTCCGGGCTGAACGTGAAGCTGCTGTCGTTAAGTTGCAGCCGATCCATCGCATCGCGAAGCTCATCGTATTGCGTCGATCCACCCGGATAAAAATCGCAATACACCATTTGCTGGATCGGCTTATAACCCGGCAGCGCCTCGGCGGCGGGCTTGACGGCATCGGTCACCGTGTCGCCGATGCGGATGTCGTGCAAATCCTTGATCGCCCCCACCAAAAATCCGACTTCCCCGCAGCCAATGCGCTCCACCTGCTTGGGTCGCGGCATCAGTTTGCCCAGATCGGTGATCTGATATTCTTTTTGATTCCCCATCAACTGAATTCGCTGGCCCTTGACCAGCTCGCCGTCGAACACGCGGACGTAAACAATCACGCCGCGGTAGTCGTCGTAAATGCTGTCGAAAATCAAAGCGCGGGTCGGTTTGGTCGGATCGCCCTTGGGCGCGGGCAGTTTTTCGCACAGAATTTTGATCAATTCATCGATTCCCTGCCCGGTCTTGGCGGAGACCAGAATCGCGTCCTCCGCGGGGAAACTCAGCACCTGCTCAATTTCCTCCGCCACTTCCACCGGTCTGGCGCTGGGGAGATCGATCTTGTTAATCACCGGAATAATCTCCAGCCCGACTTCGATGGCCGCGTAAGCATTGGCGACGGTCTGGGCCTGCACGCCCTGCGTGGCATCCACCACCAGAATCGCCCCCTCGCACGCCTGCAGGGCTTTTTGCACCTCGTAATGGAAATCCACATGCCCGGGCGTGTCGATGAAATTGAGCATGTATTTCTCGCCGTCCTGTTCGTGGAAAACCGTGACGGCAGACGCCTTGATGGTGATACCCCGTTCGCGTTCCAGATCCATGTCGTCGAGGATTTGATCCTTGAACTCTCGTTCGGTGATGGCCCCGGCGCGCATGAGAAGCCGATCGGAAAGCGTGCTCTTGCCGTGGTCAATGTGGGCGATGATCGAGAAATTACGAATCTGCATCAGTTGCGAGTCTTGGATTCTAGCGGGGATGGCGGCGGTGTGCGAATGGGTCAGGGAAATGCCTGCTGATATTTATCGAGAATCGCCTGTAACCGCTCGCGGGGCTGGATGGCGTAAAACAATTCGCGGTCGAAGAGTGCTTGTTCTTCGATGAGCAAACGATTGCTGTCGGTGACGCGCTGCTGCCAACTCTCCACGCGAGGGTCTCGCAGAAGCGCGGTCGTGAGATTCTGGTGCATTTGCATGAAAATCTCTTTTCGACGTTTGGACCGGCGTGGAGATTCGGTGATCTGGGTAATAAGCTGCATTTTTTTGTCGCCGAGCAATCCGTGCCGCAGGCGATGGCCTTCGCGCGCCAGGCACGGCAGGCAGACGCGCGTCCGGCTGAGTGCGGTGGGGAAATAGAGTGTGGCCGTGGAGACGGAAAAATCCGGCGGCGTCAGGCGGAAGAATTTCTCGATGACACGGTTGGTCACCTGATCGTAGCGCCCACCGCCGATGCCATGGACAAATTGATCGGCGACCAGCAGCCGCATGAACAGAGTCAGCGTCAAAGCGCGCGGGGAAAGCCGGGCGTTGTGGGCGGCGAGGAAATTCTTCAAATCCTCACCAGCATTTGGAGAATCCAGTTGCAGCGGAAATGGGTCCTTATCGATGCAAAACTTCCAGCCATTGCCGTGCCGATGGATCAATGCCCGCTCCCTGCCGCCGGTGCGAAGATCATCCACCCAGAACGGCGACTCGCAGCGATTGGGCAGAAGCTGCAAATCCGGCATCGGCCGGGCAGTGGTTCGCAGGCGGTGCTGCACGCGGTATTCCCGCAATGCTTCGTTGTAAATCGCCCCGAATTCATCCGCCCGGGCAAGCAGATGATGCACCAGCGACAGATACGGCTCGCCGCCCCAGATCGGTGAAGCGAGAATTGCCCGATGGGACAATCCGAGCGATTCATCCAGACGATGCTCGGCATCCGTGATGGCGGCGGAGAGATTCGGTTTGATTTCCCGCAGCTCATCCAAAAATTTCAGCGCCAACGGTTCAAACGGCCAATCCGCGGCGGCCTCGGCGAGAGAGGTGCGAATCTCCTGCAAATGTTTCGCCGATGGCGCGGACAATAGTCCGCTCCACTGCGCGGTCATCGACGATGGATCATCAGTGATTGGCCACGACCCGCCGGGCCAGTGGATTTGCAGATGCTTCGGTGTATCCGTGTCCACTCCCAGATGAATTGCCTCGGCATCCAGCCGTTTGGCAGCGACGTTGATGAGTCCGAGTTTGGCCCACACGCCGGAGTGATAGAGTTCCGTCTGGTGCCCATCGGCGATCACCGGGCGATCCATCGGAAGATTCAGCGCTTGTCGTTGCCGATGGCGAAGGGTGGCGAGAGATTCATTTCCGATTCGACAATCCGAAGACTCCAGCCGCCGAAAATTCTCGCGCGTCTGCGCCAGCAACTCCGGCGGATCGGGCCAGATGAGCACCGCGGAATCCTCCGCGGGGGCTTTCCAGTCGGGATACGAGGAGATCGGCTCCATCGCGGGAATTATTGGCAGTTGCAAAACGCCGGTTCGGTGAGTTCATTCTCAACGGGCGGCAGCGGATTCTCGGCGAGCCGAATCACTTCGGCATTCAGGACATCCAGATAATGCCGCAGGCGAATGCCGGCATCGTCCAGCGAGCCGCCGAAATGGCGATTTGGATCGTTGTAGATCAGCCGGACCGGAATTTCCGTTAGCCGAAAACGGGCCGTCGCCACTTGCGGCCAAAGTTGTATGGGAAACGCATAGCCCGGCACATCCAGCCGAAGCCGCCGCATGGCCGACACGCGATGCGCCTTAAACCCGCAGAACGCATCGGTGATGTTCAGATTGAAAAGCTCGTTGAGGATCGTCGTGATGGTCATATTGATCGAGCGGCGATCGGCGGGTGGCAGATCGTCGTCGCCCTGGGGCTTCAGATATCGTGAGCCGCTGATCAGGTCCCAGCGATCAGATTCGATTTCGGGGAGAAAATCGGGAATGCGCTCCGGCTCGTGTTGCTCGTCGCAATCCATGGTGATGACCCAGTCGTATCCCCGGCGATCAGCAAAACAAAAAGCATCGATCAGACTTTGGCCATAGCCGCGATTGATGGGATGGCGGATCAGTTGGATGTCCGATCGAGCGGCGAGGATGTCGCCGGTGCCGTCGGTGCTGCCATCATCAACCACCAGCACTTCATCCGGGGCGTTCTTCAAAATTCGGTCCAGAACGTGATCGACGTGTTGTTTTTCGTTGAAGACTGGGACGGCAATGAGTGAACGCACGCAAATCTTCCCGTTAAATTTGAGGCCAATTGCGACGGGCGTCGGAGAGGCCCTATCCGCCAATGGCGTTCGATAGTAGAACTGCCCCATAGAATGGTCAACCGGCAATTCTCGGCGAAACCCGTAAATCTGACGTGCCTCTTTGAGGATGGGCAAATTCTCGCCGTCGCCAAGCCCGCGGGATTGGCGACCATCCCCGGGCGGGGCGAGGAGACGAGTTTGCTGGAAGTGCTGGCCAGGCAAATTGGGTTGCCTTGCAGCGGGCAGGCCGACCCGCGGCTGCGTGTCGTGCATCGGCTCGATAAAGACACCAGCGGCGTGCTGCTGATGGCGAAAAACATCGACGCCCAGCGGCATCTTTCCCATCAATTTCAAAATAATCTGGTGAAGAAGGAATATCTCGCCATCGTTGTCGGCCAGCCCAGGGAGAGCGAGGGGGAAATCGAATTGCCGCTCGCCCCGCATCCGGGCAAACGCGATCGCATGGCCGTCGCCAAGCATGGCAAGCCGGCGATCACCCGCTGGAAAGTCGAACGGCGGATGCGGACTTTCACATTGCTCCGCTGCTATCCCCGGACCGGCCGAACGCACCAGATTCGGGTGCATCTGAAAGCCATTGGCTTGCCGCTGGCGATCGATCCGCTCTACAACCCGATTCTGCCGGGCGTCGCTCCGGGGATTTTTCTGAGCCGGTTCAAACGGGATTATCGTGCCCACCTCGGCGAAGAAGAGCGCCCGCTGATCGCGCGGCTGACATTGCATGCGGAGAGGCTAACGTTTCAACATCCCGATGGACGGGAGATTGTCATCGAATGTCCGCCCCCGAAGGATTTCCGCGCGTCTGTGATGCAGTTGGGGAAGCTGTAGTGAAATCGAAAAATCAGAATTCCACCACGGAGACACGGAGAGCACGGACGAAAAAAACCAGATCAAAATTAGCCACCGATAGGGCAACGATGATACACCGATGGGAAAATCCAGCCACTCTAACTGTATTTATCGGTGCAAATCGGTGCCCCATCGGTGGCTAAATTTGAATTCTCCGTGCTCTCCGTGTCTCCGTGATGGAAATCTCTTTCTCCGAGACCTTACGACATCACGTTCACGCGGCATTTCAAATGCCACCAGCATGGACATATCTAGATGAATACGACAGGCTGACACGACGGGATGTCCAGCGCACAGCCGACTGAACCATGAGCGCGGGAAAGCCACACGATGGTTTCATCGCATGTTCGTTCTCCACCGTTGGCCGATTTTCCGCAACAGTTTATTTATCGCTTGCGGCGGTCTCGTCTTGCTTTGCGCTTCTTGCTACCGATCTTTCGCCGACGACGGGGCTTGGACATGCGTGAACTCCTTTTCCTGTTTGGATGCAGATTAACGCCGAGGGACGCTTCGGTCCAGCCTTGGGCAATTTGAGATTGTTGCGTTCGGCACGCCGGTTGCTCTCCTTTGCATCGGTGCAATCAACCGGCCCAATTCTATCCGAGGATGCACAATGTTTACGCTTGACGCAGGGAACGTGATGCTAAAACCATCACAGCGGCGGCAGATGAACACCTGGCTGAAACGGGCAATGCGACTGGGCGAACGGATCGGCGATTTTGCCGTCCGAATCACCATGCATCGTTCCGGCAAGGCGATCCAGATCGAAGCGGATGTCAAAAACTCTCGTGGCGCGGTCGCCTTCCGATCTCGCCAGAACGATTGGCAGGATGCGGTCCGGGAAATCGTCCGCATGTTGACGGCCCATCTGCACGATCAACTGATTCATCCGGCTTGATGGGTTCGCTGGTTCGATCGGAGTTCTTCAGCCGCTCGGTAGTTTAGGGGATATTCGTCGCCCTTGGTTTTCTTCAACTCTCACTACATTCCACCCGCTCCACCGCCACCAGCGCCGTTACCGCCGCCTTGTTGCGGGGGTTCGATGTTGATCGTCGCCTCGGTGTTGTTCTGCTTGGAGATTTCCAGAACCAGCGGATCGTTTGGCTTGTCCGCGCGAATCTGCTCGTAGGCGGTTTTGAAACTGTCCAGATCGGTCACCGGCTTGCCATTCATCTGCGTGATCATGTCATACGGTTCCAACTTTGCGGCGGCGGCGGACCCTTGCCGTTCCATCACCGCCACGACCACTCCCGTGTGATCCCTGGGCAATCGCCGCGGATAATTGTCAAGGAACACCGCTTCGCGCACCACCATCCCAATATCCTCGGCATAAAACCGCTTCACATCGGTGGCCTCTTTCGGCCGCTCTTCCAGTGTGACGGTATAGTCTTTGGCCGGCTGGTCCTTGGTGTGGATCACGCTCAGCGTCACCGTGTCGCCGACCTTCATCCGTTCGATCTTGCGCGCCAGAATCAGAGGGAGTTCATCAGGGATGTCGCCGCGCTCCAGGCCTTCGCCGTTGACCTTCACGATGATGTCGGAGTTTTGCAGCCCGGCCTTGGCCGCCGGTCCGCCGTCGATCACATCGCCGACTTCAACGGCTGGAATGTTTTTCAGATTGTAAAACTCCGCCGTATCCTGCGGCAGGCCCATCAACTTCATGCAGCCGATCCACGGATACACCAGCGGCTTGTCCGGCGTCGGAGTATCGGTGAAACTCTGCATGATGTCGCTGCTGGGAACAAAATACCTGGGCGCGGAAATCACCGCCGGGGGCGTCTCGTCGTCGCCGTTTGGTTGTTCCAGGAGCGCATCGGCAAGTGATCTTGGGTGGATATATCCGACGACCTCTTCCTTGGAATCAATCACGATCCCGCCTGAGCCCGCCAATCCACCATCCACCAGATACTGCGGCACAGGCCCGCGCAGCGGCGTGGAGACCATCGCCATCGTCACATTCGGTCGATACCCCGATGTCTTGGGCAACATCGCGATGGAATAAACCGTGTCGCCCGTTTCCAGCGGAACATCGGTGAACTTCACGGATTTCCATTGCCGCGGGAAACGGGCGACACGGTT
>Ga0302325_10021336_pt1 | contig 13564 bp, 13 predicted proteins | sample Palsa_T0_2_FD_201948 | JGI IMG/M metagenome (GOLD analysis project Ga0302325, IMG submission 201948) | Peat permafrost microbial communities from Stordalen Mire near Abisko, Sweden - Palsa_T0_2 | ecosystem: Environmental > Terrestrial > Soil > Palsa > Peat permafrost | place: Sweden: Abisko... | reverse complement strand
AATAATTTGCTAATACGAAATTATTAAGTAAATTTTGTCGAGCCGGACATTTTGCTTTCGCCGGACACTTTGCTTTCGCCGACTAAGGGTAGGGCCCCTTAGTCGTGCGCACAGGCTGACTATTAAATACAGGAGCCTCAACTGCCTTGACCATTTTTTGATGGGAAGCTGAAGTGTGCTTGTACATATAGATTTATTTCCCAGGAAGTATTGCTAGTGAAGCAAACTGAGCAGATTCCTGAAGTGTTATCTGACTGAAGATGACCAGGGACATTATGAGGTGGGAAGACGGCCTGGAATATATGTAGAATTCTGAGGAGATGACATGCTGCATTAGAGACTTACGATTGGGACGCCCTCACTGAGGGCTCTCTAACGATTGGTGCTAAAACCCCTCCACAGTAAAGCAGGGACACTTGGTGTAGGACAACGTGGGACAGTGTGGCAGAATTCAGAGTAGCCCCAGGGTTTTCGGGAGTTTAAGACCAGCAAACATCTTTACAGGGAAAAAGAAATGGAACTTTGTATGCACTCGTGGGATTTGAAGAGATTTGATGAGCGAAAGATAATCATAAAAGGTCGATGTTAAAGAAATGTTTGACGCTCCTTTACCTCCTACCAAAGTCGTGACTGCTAGAAAGGCATCTTAGCATTAGCATCTTCCTTCTCCTACCTCTCAAGTGTCTTCGATTCTCCGTCTTTATCTTGCAGGTTCAAAACCGACCACCTGCTATTCTAGGATTGAAACACTGGATAGATTCATTTAATCTCTAAACCCGCGGTCCGGGTCAACGAGAACAAGAGGATGCTAGTAATCTAGTGCAGCATCCGGCAAGACGTCAACATCGGGAAAACCCACGCAATGGTACTTGCCATACATGGCTTACGAGGCTGTCATCGACGGGTCATGCGATATGATTAGATAGCAGCTCCAGACGAATACAGCTTGGTTGCTCGGCATATGCACATCTCCATTTATCCAAAGATGTTGGTTCTGATAAGCAAACAGGCGTAACAAATCAAGCTGCCCTGAAAGTCACACCGACTCGGGAAAGGATGAATATTGAATGAACTGGAAAGCTGGACGCTATTTCCGACTTCCTTGGTTCGGAAGAACTCGTGCGGGATTATCGAATGACCCGCCCACCTGAAGCGTGACACTACACTGCACCTCGGATTGGGATCAAACCACTGATGTTCTGCAAAGAGGTTGACAGAAATACAAATACAACAGCAGCAGTGCAGCTGAAATGCTCGCCAACGCCTCGATCAGCGACGCGTGGGTTGCCACCGGGATTGATCAGGCCCGGTCTTGGACGCCCCAAAGTTGCTTCGCACAGAAGGGGGGGAGTTCCAAATTCCGATCGGTTCTCGGCTGTTGGTTTGTGGAATAGCCAAGAGGACCCCTGCTGAAGCAGAGAGCACTCGTAATGAATCGACGGCTTTGAAGTTCTCTCGATTCCAGATGAAAATACTTCGTACGAAGTGTAGTTCTTTGAAAGAAAGAGCAAGAACAATACTAGGCCTTCCCCAACTCTGCCCCAGCCTTTCAACCGTTGGCCGGCCTTGCAGAGATCCCCTTTATCGTCTGCATGCGCTTGCCCCTTCTCGGCGTGGACCTGATTTTAGCGTGAGTTTATCTGGATTAGCGACTGTCACTCAAGTGCTCCAATTCTTGCCCGCCAGGCCTCCATATTAATTTTGATTTGATTGTTTGACCCAGTTTGTTACCTCCTCCTTCTTTCTCCTGGTCAATTGATCTCTTCACATACCGCTGAGCCAAAAATCTACACCTTGCACCCGGATTCAACACCGCAGACCTCACTCGACTTGCTTCTCACTATCTGTAGCCCGCAGTTTGAAGCTTCACCGTAGAAAGACACCACCAGGTATGTACGCCCCATCGTTCAACAGAACCCAAGACAACCAGCTTTCCCTGTGTGCGCCGTCCAAACGCATCAAACTCCAGCAGGTCTGCGGCTTGGAAGTCAAGTCGAAGCGAAGTGGTGGAGATGATTAATTATGTCCTATATCGCATTTGCCATTTTCGAGGCCGTCCTCGAATGCAGGAATCCAAATGTTTTCTGGCATCAACCTCTGTTGATAAACTGCAGAAAATGTTCCCTTACACAAAACACTGTTCCGAACAATTATGCGACTTGAAAGCTAACTATTTTTCCTTCAGGTTCCAAAAAAAAAAAACACCCCGCCGTCCATCCGTAGATGGCTTTATAACAGGTCGCAAACTCTTCTCCACACCTCAACACGATGCTTGGCTCCTCCTTTCTCCCCAGGAGGCTTCGAGGCACACCAGCTGCAGACACTGCGGCTACACCAATCTGGCTGAACAAGAAGGTGACCCCTCTCATTCAGGGACTTTCACGTCGAGCATGTCTCCACCCTATACATACAATTGTCATTGTCGCAGTACTGGCTAGTACGACATATATGGGCCTGCTGGAAAGTAGTTTGTTCGACTCTGTCAAGTCCAGTACAACCGGAAAAGCAGACTGGGCATCCCTGCTCGAAGGAAGCCGACAATTGAGAGTGGGCTCAGAAACAGATTGGAAATGGCAGACTTCTGATACGGAGAGTGCGGTTCCTCAGGGAGTGGATCATCTGGCTCTGCTGACTTTCGTTTTCCCCGACTCGTTGGCTGCCAACTCACTGCAAAATGCCCCGCTGGCGGAGACCTTACCGCTTCCGCAAAATCTTTCAGTTACAACCCTCCCTTCAACCTCAAATCCGTTGTCGGCAATTTCTCAAGATACTGCACTGGCATATGCAGTTCCCTATAACCAGGCCCCGGAATTTCTTGCTCGAGCTCAAGAACTTCCCAATACCGGAACAATCCCCACGGATGAAAGCGCCCGCCATGACCATGAAGCCGAGCCGATCAGGGAGCAGAAGAAATGGATTATGAAAGCTGCCAAAGCCGATGGGACACGAGGCAGCGTGAGAAATTGGGCTTCGAACGCATGGACCGAATTCGTGGATCTCCTCAAAAATGCCGAAACTCTGGATATCATTATCATGGTGCTGGGCTATATCTCCATGCACTTGACCTTCGTATCGTTATTTGTCTCTATGCGAAGGATGGGCTCCAACTTTTGGCTCTTTGCGACAACCCTGTTTTCCTCCGTCTTCGCGTTCCTCTTCGGTCTCATCGTGACAACCAAGATGGGCGTGCCATTGAATATGGTTCTCTTGTCTGAAGGTTTGCCTTTCCTTGTGGTTACTATTGGCTTCGAGAAATCGATTGTTTTGACAAAAGCTGTCCTTTCTGCGGCTCTCGATACCCGACGGCCTCGACCACAGGACAGTCCGACACTGGCAGTGCAGAAATATGGTGTGTCGTCGACATCAATTCAATATGCCGTCCAAGTTGCGATCAACGAAAAGGGCTATGAAATTGTTCGAGACTATGCAATCGAGATATGTATCTTGGCTGCCGGAGCGGCTTCAGGAGTACAGGGGGGTCTTCAACAATTTTGCTTCCTGGCCGCTTGGATTTTAGTTTTCGACTGTATTCTTCTTTTCACCTTCTATACGGCAGTTTTGGGCATCAAGCTGGAAATTAATCGTATCAAGCGCCATATTGCTCTCCGGCAAGCATTAGAGGATGACGGAGTCAATCGACGGGTTGCTGAGAACGTGGCTCAGAGCGACGAGTGGCCAAAAGCTGACCAGTCAAATAACGAGACTAATATCTTCGGCCGCAAAGTTCGGGATAGCAGTGTCCCAAAGTTCAAGGTTCTAATGGTCTCTGGCTTTATAATCGTTAATGTTCTCAACCTTGTCACAATCCCATTCCGCGGTGGGAAAAGCCATGCCGAAACGCCAACGATGACTGGAATCTCTGGACAAGGCCTTTCCAGTGTCATGACCCCACCTCCACTGGACCCTTTCAAGGTGGCTTCAAGCGGCCTTGATTATATCTTTGAAACAGCAAAGTCTCGTGATAGATCTACCGTGATCACCATTCTCACACCAATCAAATACGAACTCGAGTATCCATCTATCCACTATGGAAAGCTTTCCAAGAGCCAAAGAGGTCACGACCACCTGGAATCTGATGATCTGGGAGAGTATGGTATGAGCGGTCGCGTTATGGACAGCTTACTACGAAGTCTAGAGGATCCGATCCTGTCAAAGTGGATCATGGTTGCTCTTGCACTAAGCGTCGTTCTCAATGGATATCTTTTCAACGCAGCAAGATGGAGTATCAAGGAGCCACTACAGATGCCTCCACACCGTGTTGTTATTCCAGCGGAGCTTGATCAAGCAGAAAGGTTTAACAACGCTGCTGTCCCACCAGCGTTAAGATTGATTGGTGCCGATGGTCAGGCGCAGGAGAGATTACCTCGTCTAACTCCTGCTGAAACAGATGACGAAGAAGATGGCTTGATCATGCGCCCAATTCAACCAGAAACTCAGACCACTAGACTAAGGACATTCGCCGAGATGGAACAAATGCTCAAGGAAAAGAAAGCGCCTTTGCTCTCCGACAAGGAGCTTGTGGAACTGTCAATGAAGGGCAAGATCCCTGGCTATGCCCTTGAGAAAACTCTTGGAAATACTACCAGAGCTGTCAAAATCCGAAGAGCAATTATCTCTCGTACACCTGCCACTGCGGAGACGACAAGTCTTTTGGAGACATCAAAGTTGCCGTATGAGCACTACGACTTTGACCGTGTCTTGGGTGCCTGCTGCGAAAACGTTATTGGCTACATGCCACTACCTCTTGGTGTTGCGGGACCCATTGTCATTGATGGGCAGAGCTTTTTCTTACCCATGGCGACGACGGAAGGTGTCTTGGTTGCAAGCACAAATCGTGGTTGTAAGGCTATCAACGCCGGAGGTGGTGCCGTCACTGTTTTGACTGGCGACGGCATGACTCGGGGCCCTTGCATTTCATTCGAAACTCTTGAGCGTGCTGGAGCTGCTAAAGTTTGGCTTGATTCCGAGGAGGGGAAGAAAACCATAACCAAAGCCTTCAACTCGACGAGTAGATTTGCTCGGCTCCAATCAATTAAGACTGCTCTCGCGGGTACGTATTTGTACCCTCGATTTAAAACAACCACTGGAGACGCCATGGGTATGAATATGATCTCGAAGGGCGTTGAGCATGCTCTCAATGTCATGGCCAACGAAGCCGGCTTCGAAGATATGAACATCATCTCTGTATCTGGCAATTTTTGCACTGATAAGAAGCCAGCCGCAATCAACTGGATCGATGGCCGAGGCAAGAGCGTGGTTGCAGAGGCGATCGTTCCTGCTGACGTGGTGCGAAGTGTCCTCAAGACTAGCGTGGATGCTATGGTCGAGTTGAACCAAGCCAAGAACCTTGTTGGTAGTGCTATGGCTGGTAGCATCGGTGGATTTAACGCCCAGGCTGCCAATATTGTTACTGCAATCTTTCTGGCGACGGGTCAGGATCCTGCTCAGAATGTTGAGAGCAGTAATTGCATTACCCTCATGAAGAAGTATGTCAATCGTGTGCCCTTATATTTCGCAGCCTGCTAACGATCTTCATAGCCTCCGTGGGAATCTTCAAATTAGTGTCTCGATGCCTTCAATCGAAGTAGGTACCTTAGGGGGTGGCACGATTCTTGAACCACAGGGTGCCATGCTTGACTTGCTTGGCGTCCGAGGTTCACATCCAACAAATCCTGGTGACAATGCTCGCAAACTTGCTCGCATTGTTGCGGCCGGTGTGCTCGCTGGTGAACTGTCATTGTGCAGTGCTTTAGCTGCCGGTCATCTTGTTCAAAGTCACATGGCGCATAATAGAAGTGCGCCAGCCACAAGAGTTAATACCCCTGCACCGAGCGGAGCTCAAACGCCAGTTGCTGCGGCAGTGCAGGCAATGCAAGAAAGGGCTGGATTAGTCATGTCATCTGCGGCTGTCCAAAGAGCAGCAAAGGGGAGGAGATAGAGGTGTACAGAAAATGCATATCATTGTTTGGAGTTCAGGAAGGTCTTTAGTATCTGAAAGCACAAGCTGGTCACGAATGGCTTGTCAATACCTACATGAAGGACCAAATTGGTCCTTCTCGCTCGTCTTTTTCCTCCTCGGTGGGTCATGGAGACAGTCGGATAGATAGAGAAGTAAGAGTAGAATAATATAATAATGAAAGCCGCTGATCTAAACTGTGCTGAATTTGAATCTCCTTGCCGCGTTATTTTATAAAGGCTTAAGCCAAATAGCAAGATTCAAAAAGGAGGTCGATTCACGTGACCTAGGCGGTGAAGTGAGAAGTGAGGGGTGGTCCAAGCTCCGCCAAAAAACGGTATTTCGAAAGCTCTAGAAATTGATGGTGGTTGTCTGATCCCCACGACACCTTTTGGAGTATTTGTACCTGCAAGATCACAAATCAAATAAGCACACTCTAAACTCTCTTCAATATCAGAATTCACCATGGCAGACGCACTCAAAGCTGAAGGCAATAAAGCCATTGCAGAGAAAAACTTCGACGAGGCTATGTGAGTCGAACCCCTCTGTTTACTTTCCTGCCTCAGCTTGCTCGAGTCAGGCCTCATTTTCCTACGCCTTGTTCTGGTGTTGGATACTTGCTGACTATTGGGAAGTGACAAGTTCACACAAGCCATTGAGATCGAGCCCACAAATCACATCCTGTACTCAAATCGGTCGGCTGCGTACGCCTCGAAGAAGGACTACGAGAACGCACTCAAAGATGCGGACAAAGTCACCGAGATTAAACCAGACTGGGCCAAAGGATGGGGACGCAAGGGCGCTGCAAAGCATGGCTTAGGAGATTTGATAGGCGCCTTGGATGCATATGAAGAGGGCCTGAAGCTGGATCCGAACAATGCGCAGAACAAGTCAGGTCTCGCATCTGTTCAGCGCGCAATTGATGCGGAAGCCAAAGAAGGTAGGCAGACTGTAATCCCAAAGATATTAAGAAAAGTGCTAAAAAAAAGTTTTCAGATGGCGTTACAGGCGATCCTACTGGCGGTCTTGGTGGCATGTTCAACGACCCTCAGCTTATTCAGAAACTCGCTGCAAATCCCAAGACTAGCAAATTCCTCGCTGACCCAAGCTTCATGATGAGGCTCCAGCAGATCAAGAATAACCCCAGCGATACCCAGAATATTTTCCAGGACCCAAGAATGCTGCAAGTGCTAGGTGTCCTTATGGGTGTGGATATGGATATGATGGCTGGTCCTGGCGGTATGGGTGGCGAGGGAGCTCCAGGACCGAAGGAGGCCGAGGAGGATGTTCCTATGCCAGATGCTCGACCAGCTCCGGCTCAAGCTTCGCAACCCAAGAAGGAGCCAACGCCTGAGCCGGAACCAGAGCCAGAGGATGAGGAGGCTGCGGAGAAGGCTAAAGCGAAGGCTGCAGCCGAGGAGGAGAAGGCACTAGGTACGGCTGCATACAAAAAGCGAAACTTCGACGAGGCGATCACGCACTACGGCAAGGCTTGGGAGCTGTTCAAAGATATTACCTACCTGAACAATCTCGGTGCCGCGTACTTCGAGAAGGGAGAATATGACGAGGCCATCAAGACTTGTGAGACGGCTGTTCAAGAGGGCCGAGAGATCTACGCCGACTTCAAGATGATCGCCAAATCATATGCTCGTATTGGATCCGCCTATGAGAAGAAAGGAGACCTTGCAACGGCCATCGAGAACTACCAGAAGTCTCTCACCGAGCACCGCACCCCAGAAGTCGTCAACAAGCTTCGCGCCGCCGAGAAGAACAAGATCGAGAGCACGAGACAAGCCTACATCGACCCAGAGAAAGCAGAAGAAGCCCGTGAGCTTGGCAACCAAAAGTTCAAGGATTCCGACTGGCCAGGCGCAGTAGCTGCATACACTGAGATGACCAAGCGTGCCCCGGAGGATCCAAGAGGTTACAGCAACCGAGCAGCTGCTTTTATCAAGCTTCTCGAATTCCCTAGTGCTATTGAAGACTGTGACAAAGCTATCAAGAAGGATCCTAAATTCATCCGAGCTTATTTGAGAAAGGCACAAGCATACTTCGGCATGAGAGAGTACTCGAAGTGTCTTGATGCTTGTACCGAGGCCTCGGAAGTTGATGTCTCGAAGGCAAATGCTAGGGAGATTGAGCAGCAGCAGCAAAAGGCGCTGCAGGCAATGTATAGTGCGCGCGAGAATGAGACGGAGGAGCAGACCAAGGAGCGAATTCAGAGAGACCCCGAGGTAAATCGAGTACGAAGTGAAGGGTGATATTCATTGCTAACGTTTCCAGATCCTGAACATCATGCAAGACCCGATTATGCAGAGCATCCTCCAGCAAGCACAAGGCGACCCAGCTGCTCTCCAAGAGCACATGAAGAACCCTGGAATCCGAGCCAAGATCCAAAAATTGGTCGCCGCTGGCGTCATCCGCGTCGGACGATGAACACCACAATCTCAAGAAAAGAACCAAAATGGCGGAGATGGGATAGTTGATTCGTGAGATAGTAGGGAATATGAGGAGTGGAAATAATGGATGACGATGCATGGGCAAATGAGCTTAGCAACGAACGAAAGAATCAAGTTTGAATCGCGGAAATTCCCCAATTGATCAATGTACCTTAGGTCTTGCTGAGTTTTAGCGTAGTCACCAATGCATTGCGATGGTCTGGATGATTCTTGAAGCTGTTTTTGAGTCTTGAAGATGAGGGCTTGCCTCTGGTTTCAGTGAACGAGTGGGGCAAACAGATTTCGGTGTTGAATTTGAAAGCTCCTTTGACTAGATGAAGAGTTGATCAAGTCACATCTGGAGATCAGAGGAGAGAATTTTGAGAAGATCAACGCGAGTCTATTTCATTAAGGGACATGTGTCCAAGCCAACAACTCCCTTTAACCAACAGCAAACATTACCCAATTACCAAACCAAAGAACGTCTTTTTTGCCATCAAGGCTTTTTTTTTTTTCGTTTTTCAATCCCACCCAATTCCAATTTCCATTCCCCAATCTGTTTTCCTTCCGAATCAAATCCCTCTTCTCATCTAATAACCTAGTTATCCTCAACATCCTTCCCCGGCGCAGCAAAAACCTGCATCCGTCTCCAAAGACAAACACTAACGACCCCACTAAACGCAAACAGAATGCACAGCGCAATGCTCAGCCCCCAAATCGCCTTCATTTCGAAACACGTAGTCTTGGACGCACCAGCCCAGATCCAGTAGTTCACCTTGCTCATGTTCTGACCTACGGAGTCGAGGAATGATGAGGTGGCGCCGGAGGAGGGCAGGGCGGCGCAGTTGAGGTAGGAGAGAGGCTTTCCGACTGTTACAGCGACGACGATGACGGCGATTAGGAGGAGGGAGTCCAGGGCTGTGGAGACGAGGAAGGGGAGGAGGGAGTCGAAATAGAGGATGTAGGAGATTGTTATGTAGAGGACTGCTATGCAGGTCTGTGGTGTGTTAGCGAGGGTTTCTGATGGGAGGGAAAGAGGGGACGTACAACTGACAGTGTGCCGATGAGCACGTGAGGGGGCGATTGGTTGGAGGCTACCATTTCTGCGATGAAGTTCGCTGTCATGCCGATTATGGAGATGAGACAGATGGCTTGCATCGCGCGTACGACGGTGAAGGATGCTCCTAGAGCGCCGAACTGTGGGCCTGGCATGTTGACGGTTGAGAGTGTCGGTTTCGGTTTTGATTTTGGTTCGGGCTTAGGTGAAGGGGTTCTGGGTTGAGGCTTCTTCTCAGGTTCGGACTTAGGTGAAGGGGTTCTGGGTTGAGGCTTCGGCTCAGGTTCGGACGAAGATGGTTTGGTTTGAGGGATTGTAAGTACCGGAGGCGGTGAGGTGAAGGTTTGATTTGCTGGATTGTCCGGGTTGAGGGAGTAAGGGCAGTATAAGATGCCGTTGATTACAACTGCGCCCTTATAAGGAACGAAAGAAGATGGGGAGGCCGTAATGGTGAATGTAGTTTGTTGAAGAGATCGAGTTGAGCTGAGCTAGCAGCAAAAGAATGACCAGTGTCTGAATGAGACAGTCTTAGAGAAAAGAAGAAAATCGAAAAGGAAACAGGAAAGAGAAGAAACGGTTTTGTAGTTGAGAGCAGACTGATGAGATGAGATGGAGAGTGAAGCAAACCGCAGCGGACTCAAAGCTCTTAAATATTCATCACCTACCTGAGATCCCGATCTTCGATCCAAGTCTTACTATCTTAGTAACAAAGAAAGGCCATGACTCTATAAATTGTTGATACAATCGAGCGTTGTGACACGCGCTGAGTTGGCCAATGGGAAAGGAACCCTCGCCATGAGGCCAAGTTGGCGGGCGCTTCACAACCGATTGAAAGCTCAGAGACCACTGGATCTCATCAGCCTCGCGTTAAAAGGAACATGCGACCAGATAGACGACCCAGACAGAAGCATTCTGCCGCGATCGTAATCTTATTTGAGAGCTAGGAAATGTGGAGGCTGAGTAGAATAGGCGCGTTGTTGGGTTGCGTTTGCGAGCATTGGAAACAGTGAAGATGACAGCGCGGCAAAGGCGTAAGGTGAGGAGCCTATGGGAAGATCCGCATCCTTGCACGAATCCTGGATGGCATTGATGGCCTTGGAACTGTCCTAGGCCACTCGTATAAGTGAACTGCCGTGAGGCCGCAGAAAGGTCATGACTTGATTCCTTTCATCTGGACTCATTGTCAGACATGTAATGAAGTCAGGCTACACAGATACATGAAAAAATATAGCGCTACTAAGCACAAAATCCGCGGCAAGTTTGACAGTTAGACATGAAACTGGAAATGCTTCACTCTGGTGAATGATGAAAACATGTGAAGGTGAGACCTCATTGTACTCGAGAGCGTAGCCTCGTGGCCTGCCTCGCCAAAGATCCACACGAATCATACTGTACCAAAATTTATTTTCCGTCATCACCGAAACTGTGACTCTACAACATTTGCTATAGCACACCACTTACGAATGTCTCAATGACACTCGTGCTACGATAGTACGGCTCTGAAATACCTGTCACCCCCAACCGTCAACGGCAATGGCGTCCAGCAATCGAACTGCAGCCCCCCTAGTCGGAGAGGACATTACAGCCTTGAAGACGGAGCTCTACGAAGCCTGCGTCCCCTTCGCAAAGGACAACCCCAAGATCGTGTTCCACCAAGCCGACATCTTCGATCTTGATATCATACCCAACAACGATGTCCAGATCCTCCTTAAAGTCTCGCAACTTTTGCTCGATGAGAAACTATTCAAGGTGGTGCACAATACAGACGGCATGGGATGGAAGATCCGTACTGTGGACGAGGCGAAGAAGCATGTCATTTCTTTCATCATTTCGCATTCTGCAAGTTTGGGTGTGGGCTGATTGTACTTTCTACTTGGCAGATACCGCTCCCTCTCAGCAGAACAAGAAGCAGTCTACTCCCTCATCGACGAAGCCGGTGATGAGGGCGCCTGGACCAAGACTATAAAAATGAAACTCAACCTGCACGATGCCACCTTCCGGGCCTGCATCAAGCACCTCGAGTCCAAATCCATGATCTCAGAAATGAAGTCTGTCGAACACCCAACCCGAAAAATGTACATCAAGTCCAGCCTCTCGCCGTCTGATCGAGCAACAGGTGGACCATGGTACACGGATGGGGAACTCGATGAGGAGTTTATTGACATGGTAATGAAGATTCTTTATGATTATATTATGAAGAGGACCTTTTATTTGAGTAAGAGTGCGTTGAAGGAGGCACAGAGGAGTCCGAAGAAGGTGGTTAGGAAGATGGCGCCGGAGCAGGTTAAGGCGTTGAGGGATCAGGGGTTGGGTCCTAGGGATGTGGAGGCTGGAGTCGTGGATGAGAGGTTGGCGAAGAGGATCCAGTATGAGAGTTTACTTCCTATGCCGGCGGGGTATCAGGGGTATCCGACTTTGAACGAACTTACGCTGTTCGTGGAGAACGGGCAGTTCTTTTCGCAGATTCTGGCAGCGAATGAAATTCAGACGCTGTTAGATATCATGTGTTATGATGATAAGATCGAGAGGATTATTGCAGGCTCGGAGGGCGTGGCTTACAAGGCATTGAGGAAGAGTTTGTTGGATGAAGACGAACGAGGCAGCGTGCTTACGGAAGCTCCTTGCGGTCGATGCCCAGTCTTTGATCTTTGCGAGGAGGGAGGCCCGGTTGGGCCGAGTAGTTGCGAGTACTTCAATGACTGGCTGAGCATGTAAAAAAAAAATGGTTGGCAAAACTTGGAATTAGATGCATAGCGTGGTTGGGCTCTGGAGTTTGGGAAGATACCATTTGACTCAAAGTCATGTCACGTAGCAATAAATCACATTTGTGGAATAATCATGAGTGGTATGCAATCAGTATCATTTTCGGGTGCATCATGAACTTTTCGTCCCCTTCCCTCAACCCTGCCAAACTCATATTGAGCACCTTTGGACCACGAGTGACAATGCTCAAGTATGATATGCAGTCTCCCCAAGGGCGATCAAAAATTACAAGGCACCAGACTTGACAATGGTTGGCTTCTTGTTGTATTGGACCTTGCCGCTGCCGCTGCCAGTGGCCTCAAGAGCCTTGACGACTGCCAGCGACTGCTCATCAGCAACCTCGCCGAAAACGACGTGCTTGCCATCGAGCCAGCTGGTGACGACAGTGGTGATGAAGAATTGGGAGCCATTGCTATAGGAACAAAATGTCAGCCGTGTTTTGGAAAGGGGGGGCGCTTTGCTTACGTGTTGGGACCGGCATTGGCCATGGAGAGAAGTCCTGGCTTTGTGTGCTTGCGGGCGAAGTTCTCGTCGGCGAACTTCTCACCGTAAATGGACTTGCCACCAGTACCCTGCGCAATGTAAGCTTCAATCTTGATAGATTCAAGGGTGTAGAGGATGTACGTTGCCACGGGTGAAGTCACCGCCCTGAAGCATGAATTGAGGAATGATGCGGTGGAATGCAGAGCCAGCGTATCCGAAGCCCTTCTCGCCGGTGCAAAGAGCACGGAAGTTCTCAGCAGTCTTGGGGACTACATCATCGTAGAGGATGAAGTTGATGCGCCCGGCTTGCTCTGTGGATGACCTCTGTTAGCTATCTGTCGATACGAGGCAGATGTCCCAACATCGCATGACAATGCCAACAAAGGAGCTCAATCGAGAAAGTGAACGTCTGTGTCCACTAGACAGGCATCTACGTAATAATAGTAGATATCACTGATGGATTTGATGATGGAGATGATCTGTGCCAAGTAGAAATGAGGTAATTGAAGCTCACCTGCAACCTTGGAGGTCGGCCTGCCAGAGGCATCGAGAACTGGGCCCTCCCAGGTAACGTCGAAGAATCTATTGCAGATCAGCATCAAACAGACATCGCATTGAGCTTAATACATACGTCTTGATGGCCATGTTTGCGGTGGATGCGTGGAAATTTCTCGTTGAGGTTCTGTAGGTAAAGGATTTTGTCAAGGAAGATTGGAGAATGAGGGGCACTCTTCGGGCGGCGTGGTGGGGCATGCTTTTACGCTGCGGTGACGAGTTAGCGCGTAGAGTAAGCGACAGATTCACTGATTGGCTGGATCGACCAGAGGTGAAGGGCTGCCGCGAAGGCGAAGGGGGGGGGGGGAGGAA
>Ga0302325_10021335_pt1 | contig 13564 bp, 19 predicted proteins | sample Palsa_T0_2_FD_201948 | JGI IMG/M metagenome (GOLD analysis project Ga0302325, IMG submission 201948) | Peat permafrost microbial communities from Stordalen Mire near Abisko, Sweden - Palsa_T0_2 | ecosystem: Environmental > Terrestrial > Soil > Palsa > Peat permafrost | place: Sweden: Abisko... | reverse complement strand
TACTCAAGAGATCATTGAAGAATGGAATTACACCCGCGATGATGAAAGCGAAGACCCATAATCCAGCAATGACTGCAATCCAGACCGTCCATCCAACGAGCGAATGAGAATATCGATGGACTGAATTGCGCATAATGCGGAAAAACAGGAATCGCCCGACCACGGAGGCGTATAAGACTCCCAACATGATAATCGTGGGGATAGCGAATGAGTATGCGATTTTCTTGAAAACCGGCTCAAGCGCACCATACGCGGATCCTACACTCAGCATTTGCGTGTCTGAACTAACTCAATGGGAGAATACCAGTCGTATATTGGCCTAATTTGGAGTACATGACTGCTCCGGCAAGGGTGAAGAGAACCATTTCTGATACTGTGACTGCGACAAGGACTTTTGGAAATTCTCTTGGATCGCGCATCTCCGCGATAAATGAAGGCAATGTTATTTGACCACTGCGATTAATTCCACGGGATGAAAAGGATGTACATCAGGGTATAAGTGATATTTAACATGGCGCTCATTCCCGCGACGAAGTTGGTGCTGGGCATGGGCCATGCGCTGGCAATGATCTGATTCCCGCTTGTCGGCCATCCGAAAGGGTGATCTTGAACGCCCGAGAAGATCATTCCTAGGAGGACGGAAATGAACATTGTGACGGCCGAGAAGACGCTCAATGTCGATAATCCAGCCAATGTCCTTGGAAGAGAGACTATACTTAACCACTGAAATGAAGGTGTATACAAAAGAAGTAAATGACCGTTAAAATAGCGCCGAATGCGACTGTACAAATTGCATGGTTGGATAATGTATTAAGGACCTTTTCGCCAACGACAATGTGAAGGGCCATGATGAAGACATTGTTGAGAATGAGACCCACCATAGTTAATTCGTATGCGATTTTAGATCCGCCGAACAGGATTCGGCCGATATCGCAGACATCGCGAACATGAGGATGGCTGCGATAATTAATTTGTATTCCACAAGGGGGATGTACGCCATGCAGAATTGCCAACATACGTAAGAAGTGTAGAGGACAATGATTGCCATTCCAAGGGTAATCAACACCCCTCCGACGTATCCAAGAACACTGAAACTCCAGGGAAAACTCATAATTGCAAGACTATTGTTAAGCCCATCTCAAGTGTTGCCTAGGGAACATACCATATATACTCACAGAACAATAGCGCAGCGGTCTAGGGGTCAATTTCCCCTTTTTTGAAGTAAAAATACCTTTTTCCAAGTCAACGTTTTGTACTTGATATCATGGCCGTCTTCGCTCTCATAATAGGTGCTTTCCTCAAATGAGTCCCTGTTATTCCGCTCCGCGTCATATTCAATCTTATGTTCCAACGGACTGGGCCCATGTCCCGTACGTGCGGGATGTCGACCATGCAATATCCCCGGCTCCGTCCCCGGCAAATACTTGACGCTGCCATCAACACTCACCCTCTGATCCTCACGAAGCGACATTGAGACGAATTCCGCAAAGGAAGAAATTCCTTGATGCGAGACATCGCGCGCTTAAATTGCCATTGCAGCGGGTTTCCGCCATCATCTTGAAAATGACGTGATGCTTTTTTTCGCGATCGCTTCTGTTGACTGGGTCTCAGAAAACGGTGGTAAGGGGCGGCGAATTTCTGGTGGGGCGGGTGACGGGTCAATTAGCGTCGAGGGATAACGAAGGCAGGGAAGGCGTGCCGATCGACCCGACACCAGGCTGTACGTGATGTCGGCTATAAGTCTTGCTGGAACAACGAATTACACAGCTGGCCTGACACAGTTAATTTAAGCGAGCGTCGAACGAGATGTATTGACAGAGGAAGACTGACCAATCATGTGAGAGAGCGATAATCACCGTTTCCGCCTTCCGCACGTCATCATCGGATAACCACAATGAAGGAGGAGACCGTTCAAGCGCTGAGGGACTTGTCGCGGTATCTTCTTGCGAATCCAGAGTTGGCATTCAAGGAGTACAAGGCTCATGATGCGTGTATCGAGTTTCTTTCCAAGCACTGCCACGACTGGAAAATCACGCCCAAAGCATATGGGCTGGAGACTGCTTGGGAGGCCGTCTACAGTCAAGGCAAGGGAGGCCGACGAGTTGTGTTTTGCAGTGAATACGACGCCTTACCAGAAATAGGCCATGCTTGTACACTCTTATAGGGACTTGACTGATGCAGGTGGACATAATTTGATTTGCGTGGGAGGAATTGCCGCGGCAATACGAGCTGCAGACAAATTGAAGGAGAACCCGGAGCAATCAGGGACAGTGGTATTACTCGGCACGCCAGCAGAAGAAGGTTCAGGATCTTCTCCACGTATTTTCTATATATCGTAAACTTATTCCAGGTGGTGGTGGGAAATATTTCCTCATGTCCAAGGGCGCGCTGAAAGATGCGACGGCAAGTCTCATGCTTCATCCTGGCACCGATAACGTCGCCCGCTTCTCCACCACGGCAATCGCTACCTGCTCGGTGACTTACAGGGGCAAGCCAGCACATGCAGCTGCCTCGCCCTGGGAAGGAGCAAATACCCTCGATGCGATTGTTCTAGCTCATTCTGGGATCGGTCTATTGCGCCAACAATTGATGCCGACGGATAGGGTCCACGGATATGTTACCAAAGGTGGCGATGCCAGCAATATTATCCCAGAGCATTGTACTGCGGTATATACTGTGCGGAGTCCAGATCCGATGAGGATGAAAGACTTGATGCGGAAAGTGGAGAATTGTTTCCGTGGAGCGGCGTTGAGTACCGGAACGGAATGCCAAGTAAAATGGACCCGGACACTGGAATCCAGTGGCGAGAATATAATTGCAGGACTTAATGTCCACTACAACGAACTCATGGCCCAGCGCTTTCAAGAGTACATGTCCAAAGACGGGACTAAATTCTCCACCGACGGGGGATTGCTTTCTATGGCGTCAACGGTATGGGTCCGTCTTGACGGGGGCTGATCGTAGGATTTCGGCGGAGTCACTTATACGGTGCCAGGAATACATCCTACTTATGAAATAGGATGTGGGAAGGGAGAGGGAAATCATACATATGGGTTTACGAAACATGCGGGAACGGATTATGCATTTAAACAAACGATGAAGTTTGCAGATGGATTAGCACAGGTGGGATGGGATATCCTTGTGGACGAAGAGTTTGCAAGACAGGTCACGGAGGAATTTAAAAACTGGCATAAAACTGTGGCATTGTAGGTTGTAAGGCAGATTGAATCATTTAGATATCCTTAATTATTATATCCCTTATTCTTGTCGACTTTCCTAAGTGAATTAGACGGTGCTTATCTCCGTCGAATACATTGGGTAGAAGTGAAAGACTGAATAACGTCTTCGTGGAAATGTACATAATGAGGGTAAGTTGGGTCCCATGTGCCAAGCTTGCGACATAGTTGCTCTCTTCAAGACGCCAACTCTGAATGTCAAATTCCCGTGCCAAATCGTGTATTCGTTGCTGCTGGATAGGTCCATCTTTAAATTCCAAGACGAGAACAGCGACGTGTAGACGTGTAAATATCTCTGAAGCCCAGTCTTCTGCGTTGAATGAGTATAGTCAAGTACGCATCTACTCCTGCCCATGGTATATCGCAGGCCTCCGTCTCTATCTGACGACAATAACTTGCCTGATTCGCGCTCAAAGACAAGAATTTTTTTTCAACGAGACAGCTGTCGTGGAAGTAGGACTTCAACACTCCCTCTGTCGCCAATATTGCCGGGCCAAATCATCAGAAGCACCCATCTGATAATTCCCCAGCAGTTTTTCCACCGGTGTATACCTCCCATTGTATCTCATAGAGGTCATAATTAAACGTACGCAACCGTCAAAGAAGCCCATTCTTGGCGCAATGGAGTGGGGGAATTATGATTCGGAGTTGTCCTCAACGTGTAAATAACTCGAGAGAATCTTCGTTTACAACATTTCTCGGATCTGAATTCATACGCCGCCTGCGGACTTCTTCCAATAGAGTCTCTGAATAAGGTCGACAGAGAAATGAAATCGCTATGGTACGCAGTTCGAATAATTGGTTGTATATATGTCGAATTCCATAACTCCCACAGCCATCCACAGGGAATAGCTCTGGGTATTGTATCAATTCGAATGTTCAGAGGCGGATTAAAAATCCGTCGTTGTAAATATTCACGGCGACAAAAATGGCCCAGATTCCACAAGCAACAGTCCCTGTGATCTCAGTATTCCGCAAAATGTACGAGATGGAATGACTAGGGGACAGACGAGCAAGAATATTTTGTCTCAGTGGCGCGCAGACCACAATGAAGAGAATGTGCCACGATCGAGAATAGAGACGCGCTGTTAACCATATTTTCGATCAGATCGAAGTGGGTGCAAATACCGCGATGAGGAATCTGTAAGCTGGTAAGTGAGAAGCTCGGATATATTCTAGATCGTTTCGTAGATTCGAGTGGACGGACAGGACACGTCGATCAGATCAAAAATAGCCGACGCATTCGGCCCACAGCCAATTCTGGAAATCCAATCACAATCCCTCATCTCCACAACTAAATTTCCGCATTGGAACGCCACCACTTATTCCCCTGGGCCGATTCCCTGAAGCGGCTTTAAGTTGCGACCCCTAACCCCATACCAGCCCCGCGGCCCCTTTTTCGAGCACACGGAAATTAAGCTGTCACTTCCGAATTGGGACATCTGTTGATCGAATGACAGCGACAACACGTCTGAAAGCGGTCGATTGGGACACTAAGCAGGAATGTATATCTAGCTGCTATGTCCTTGATGGCGAGAGACGTCTTTTTATCGCTGTTGTTGTCCGTCACTCGTTTGCCCAACTCTGTTCACTCGCTTTAATCCTGGTCGACGACGAAGACGACAATGAAGTACCTGGCTTCGACGGTGTTGTTGGGATTGCTTGCCCTTGGCGGCTCGATTGCAGAGGTGAATGCGAATGCCAATATCTACACTCAGTGGGTCACGGAATATGTTACCGTGAATGATTGCTCGCCTCCCTCAACGACGATTACGGTCTGCGATGTATGTACCCCCTGTGTCATCACGGCTTGGACTCAATGTATCACCTCCACAACGACATCCACATACCCGACTTCGACGTGGTGTCCTCAGCCTGGATATTACGACGAATGCGCGTGTACCATCGATTACCCTCAGTGGGTATACTACGATACTGACTGCGATGTCGAATACGTCTGTCCCTACCAGGATTGGTATTATCTCAACACCAAGGTCGTCGAGGTTTATGTCAAAGTTAACAATGTCGTCTGCAACACGGTCACAGAAGAGTGGAATATCATTGTTGTGCCTACTCCAGTGGTCACTTATATCATCAATCCTACGGTCATTGTAGTCAACGACATTACCATCGATGTCACCATCGCACCCACTTATATCACTTATACGACGGACGTCACCAAAACCGAAACAAAGACAATCACAGCAACAGTCTATCCTTCGGCTTCTCCTACCGGTAATGTCAACCCCGACAGTCACAGCCCTTCCATGGGTCCAAGTTCCATTCCCAGCATGGCCCCCACTGCTCCAGGCAGTATTGCTCCCTCTGCCGCACCAAGTGCTTCTCCCAGCACGGGACCCAGCTCCGGAGACCCCGTCTCAACCTTCAAGCTCACCACAACCATCGACGGCTCCGGCGCCGTGATCATGCAACAATCCGGTTCGCTCGTTCTTACTCCCGCCGACGACTCCACCACCGCAGTCAGTTTCACGCTTCTCTCGAACGGCGAGATGATGACTGCAGATGGTCAATACGTCTCTCTGACATTCACAGACGAACAAGCCGGAGAATTCACATACGGACCTAAACTCACCAAGAGGGAGTTGCTCAAACGTGCTATTGCCGATGGAACGTATTATGGAAATTTCACTGCGAATGGCGGATTCGGCATGACGATTGATGGGGAGGGTGTTACGATTCAGGTGTGTGGAGATGCCAATATCCTCAGTGGAGGGGTTGGTATTATGAATGGATGTACCGGCATCAATGTCGAGAGCGAGCCTGTTGATACAGCGCCTTCAAGTAGTCCTTCGGCCCCGTCGTCCACGGCTATCCAACCACCATCGACGGCACCGTCTACTGAGCCCACCGGAACATCTGAGCCCACCGGGCCAACTGGAACAACTGGACCAAGCGAACCAACGAACACTGGCGTCATCTCCGAACCGGGAAGCACAGGCGGATCCCCTCCCACAACGACCGGAGGCTCCGAACCCACCACAACAGGAGACTCTAACCCGACAGCCTCCCCCAGCGGCCCTGAACCAAGCGGTCCCAGCTTCCCCAACAACACCAACAACACGACGAACGCCAGACGGGCAAGATTAGCGCGGAGAATGAAGTTCAAATACAATTAAAGGGTATAGGGATAATTAAATAGGGATTTTGGTATTTAGTAATATTTATGTATTAGGTTTTGTACAACGATAAATGTCTATGTGGAGTCTTGAATTGGGAGATCCTGTGGAGCTGTGGGAGGGGTATCTATGGTGGGTTCATGCCATGATTGAAACTCGTGTTCGTCTCCTTTGTACCATGGAGGGAGTTCAAACTTCATCATTGTCTCCAGCCTTCCGCCGGCTTGTTCCACCCCTGTAGGAACAATGACGACTGGCCTCCCCTCCCCTCTTTCGTAGTACTTCCAATTGATCTCCCGTTGACTTTCATCCTGCCATTGATTAATCAGGAACATATTAAAGTTCCCATGCGCAACAACAATAACCTCCATCTCTTCCATCCGGTTAATATCCTCTCTAACCGACTGTGCTCTCTCCCTCAGCGCGTCCACCTCATTCGTCCATTTCGCGACCATGCCTTTCACTAACCACGGTCGAGGATTCAAGTCAGTGAGACCGCCGTATGGCGTGCCCCTAAACAACTCTTCCGGAAACTCCACCCATTCCCCGTACTTGCGCCGTAACACGTTCACCGGGGATTCAATATCACACTCATCCAGGGAACACTCCTGCAACTCTGGCACGGCAATGATCTTTGGGGGTGTCGGGAAGATGTGTTTGGCGGCGGAATTAAAGTACGGATGGAATGCGAGCAGGGCCGTCTGAATACATCGCTGCAGGGGTGAGACAAGGATTACGGCGGGACGATGGAAGTATTTGTAGGTATGGGGGATTTGTTTGACGACTGCAACACCCGCGGGAGTGAGGAATTGGTCGCGGAGGTCGTGTCTTTTGTTGTGTTCAGCTTCGCCGTGGCGGAAGAGGTGGATCACTTGTTGGGGGGCTGACATTGTTGAGACTTGGACGAGGGAAGAATGTCCTTGGGATGTCCGCGCTTTTATGGAGAGTGATTTGCGCTTCGGTGAAACCTTCATTTGAGATGTGCCAATGAATTGGCTGTCTGGCTTGAGTAATCCATTTCTCAAGACCTTTTCGGCCGAACCACTTTGTGATGAAAGATAATGTGCACATCACTTTCGCGTATAAGGTGAACTGAATCTTATAATGCCCAGACTTCCTCCTGATAAAACGATAACCTCCATCTGCATGCATCTCTATTCTTAGAGGTTCGGAGTATCAAAGTAAAGGAAGGCTTGGTTGCATTGACATCACTTCTGAAAGAGAGGAGGTTGGTAATGGCGGGAGCGCTTGCTCTGTGGTAATGGTGGCAAATACGATATTTCTGCAGTTCTGTTGAAGATCACATTTTCAAAGTGAAAAATGCAACGAAATTTTTTGACGCACGGATCCCGGAAAATCAGCACCAGCCACTTCAACGCGTGGCCGGTATATCTCGGCTAACAATTCCTTGGGTTATTACATGTAGCCCGGAATAGTACACGCACCTTCAGGAGGTCCTCTGAGCTGCCGGGACATGCTTCGCCATTTTCCTCGAAGAGTAAAACATGGGCCGTGCCCGGACAGCTTGATTCCAGGGATCGTGACCTTTTTAAACTTTATAAAACAATGGAAGCAGCGTGCACGGACTTGATTTAGACCACTCGTCGTGAATTGGACTTCAGGGGGATCGACCACCGCGCACAATAAGAGTTCAGAGCTCGGACCATTATGCTACGTAGAGATGTATCTTCGCTGTTCAGGCGTTCAGCTGATGTGCACTGGCCCCACGTCCCAAGGTGGCAAATCCCACCCTGTTTCATTTCCCGCTTTGCCCTCGAAATTCGTCGAATTGTATCGAATGAGCAGCCAGCCACACCCTTTTCATATAACTTTAACGCCCCTCAACAAATTACGGCTCGCTGGTTACCCACCTGCAGCAGGCTGATTGGCTGGAGCTGGAAATAAACTTTCTTTGGTCATGATTTTTATGTGGTTTTCTCTGCTGGCGGATTCACAGCCAGCCACCACAGCGGATCAATTGAGTTTTTGCACCGGCGCTACTCTCTTGCTGAAGCACTTGCGACCTGATCCGTCCACTACTTATATTCCCCCCTTCGTCAGGCCTGGAAGCTTTTGCACTAAGGCCGACTAGTGGCACTAATACTTCGCACGGTCCAACAAACGAGACGCCCGGGTCGATACGGATCCCGATAGGAGATAGAGCAAGCGGATACGATGGAAGAACAGCAGGAGTATGCCAGGCTATTGAGCGGAAGCAGTCACGGACTCGCCTTGAAGCAACCGACTTATGATGTTGATGTCGGTGATATATGCTACTGGTCGCCCACGGGCAAGGCGATCCGGATTCTCAACATCTTCGATAACAAAGATGTATCGTCCTTCCCTAGATTGACGCATCAGAGCGCAACAGTGGATGCAGAACAATTCTAACGAGTAGTGGCTCGAACAGAACAACTGGCCCAAGCTCAGTGTTACGAGAGATCAAATCTTAGACAAATCAGAAGGGAATAATCTTCAAATCATCCACGGCGGAGGAGTAAACTGGACAACCACAAATCAATAGTACCGCTCTTGTTGAGAGGCCCTAATTATAGTAATCATGGCTTCGATATTCTGTTCTCTAGGACAGGGAAGGACACTGCGATATGTATGCCTGCCAGTCCATGTACCATAACCGGATTGCGGGCATCGCTGAAACACCACTTGGAACAGTGGTGGCGACAAGCCAAACGACATGCCGTCAGAACATGGCCGGACACTCTCATCGACAGTCCTTCCGGCGTCTTCTTCGTCATCAAAACAGTCAAATCAGCTCGCTTTGCAAACTGTCTGTCCCACGGAAACCCCGGACAGGCTTCTCAAATTCGTGTCCATGGCATGATGAAGCTCCCTCGAAGTAACGATGAACTAGAGCTTCCCATCAATGGCACACAATGGTATCCAGTACGGAACGAGCTAGCCATGGATCTTTATGAGACAGAACGAAGATCAGAGTATACGATATTCATTGAGCGTGAGTCAAGTCTGATGTTCCGGATACCTGCTGAGGGTGGTGCCAAAGAGGCCGCTCAAAAATATTGGAAGTACGCAGCACCGAGGAAAGCAGTTAATGGTAGTGCGTGTACAGCCACGAATCAACCTCAGGCCCAGCAAAATCAATGGGGCGCACCGGCTGCGGGATGGAATAATGGACCAGCTGTTAATTGGCCTCAGCCCAATCTAGCTCCGCCTCCGGCTCCACCGGCACGTCCAAACAGCCCTGCGACATTTGATGGAAAAGATACAATAACTCTCAAAGAGGGTTGGTTTCTTATCAAAAGTGGAGAGGGAGACTTTCTCCTTGAATTTGCTGGAGCAGGACTTGATCTCAAAACTCAGGATATCAGTAGTTCCCAGAAGATGTGAGTTGACTGTAGATATGGCAAATTTTCTCAAACTCTTGTCGCTACCCGAGACAAAGGCACCAGCGCCGCCAGCGGCTCTCCCTCCCCCGGTTATCGCACCGTTACCGCAAGGTCCACACCATGTGCCCTGGGGCCCGCCAGGGGGGCCAGGCCCCATGGGAGGCCAACCATTACCTCCATTAGGTGGAGGAGGCCCGTACCCAATGGGGGCACCTGCGCCAATGGGCAACCAGCCGCTCCCAGTCAATCCTCCTATTCCTCAGATCCAGCAGTTCCAGTTACCTCTTCCTATGGCCGGACAACCCAACCCCCCTCCCCCGCTAGGCTTCAATGCCAATCCGCAAATGCCTTTCAACCCTGCAATGACGCCCATGGCCATGCCCGCCCCTCAATTCATGAATCCCATGCAGGCAGCAGCGGCCCATCCACCTCACGCCCATCATCATTTTCACCAACCCCAAATGATGATGCAACCCCCACTACCCATGCCGAATCCCCAAGTTCAGATGATGCAACAGGCGCCGCAGATCCCCGGGGTTGCCCATATATCGCCGCCGTTGGGAGGGAATGTGATGGCGGGGTCGGTATTTGCCGGCGGACTTCAACCATTGCCGATGCCCAAAATCGACGATAACGGAAGGCCAGCGGAGACGGTACTGCCTAGTTATGCGGGATTTAATCTTACTACGACAGGTAATGGGCCTCCCACGATAACCATTAAACCTGGCGGAAATCCCTGCGACGTTCCGTGGGGTTGGAACTGACCCTTCAACAGGGACAACTAGAACGAAACGACATTACACGAGCGAGTTTTTTTGGTATGATATGGTTATTTGATACCGTCAGCAATGTTTATCAGCGTTTAGTTAGCGATGTATATTTTACTTATATGGATTCCTGAGTTTGTGTATTTTCGGCTCATGTTGGTAGTTGTGAAAGGGATATTTTAGGCGGCGTCAAATGGTGGAGAGCATGGTTATGGGTTATGTTGAGATGGGAAATGGCAGGGGAAGTCGATTGTGGCATTGCGATGCGTTTGTTGCATTCGTCTGCATCTGCACAGCCTGTATGACTTTGGAGCACACACACAGATCACACGAGCGTGGAGAAGAGCATGAGGAATATTACTATTCCCCTTATCAAACTCTCATATCTGGTATGTAGTTAATTTATGTAATATCTCCTTCTCCAACACCAGCGCCGCGCCATAAGAAATAGTCCCTATCTACTTGGTGGATTTTCTAAAATCCTACAACTACAAAAGATAACGCTCCCAAAAATGCGAGCATGCTGAATTGAAGGACATAATCCTTTGTGGCTGACGATGCTTTTGTTGCCGCCGTTCCGGTTGCGGAGGCACTTGCACTGGCACTTGCGCTGCCACTTCCACTTCCACTCGATCCACTGCCAGTACCGAATACAACATTATCACTCGAGACATTGAAACCCGTCGCCGAAGGAGCAAAGGTAATTCCTGAGCCATTGACACATAATTTACTTCCCTGAGCGTCGGCTGTGAAGTTCACTCCGGCGCACTACCGTCAGATGGTTCTTGAATGTACTTTGGGGTCGGGAAATACCTGATACAAAATACCATCAGGAGGTTGTCCGATGACTTGGATAACACCCGCCTTTCCTGTCCAATTCGACGGCAGAGACACCGGCGGGTTGATACATAGTTCTCCGAGACCAGTCATGACAACGAACCCATCGGTGAGATTGATCCAGGAGGACGCGCCCATAAGCTGTGCGCGATAAAGAATAGTCAGGGTAGGATGATGACTATCGAGTGCAATTTCTCCGCCGCTCAGGGGCCATGCAGTCAAGTTGTCCGAAGACGGATTGAACCCTCCGCAGGGTGCATTTGGCTCTTGATCTTCATCGAATCCTGTGGTGGGAGGGAAATCCAGCGTGAAGTGCGCCAGCGCCGCCGGAACCGCCGCAAGCAGTAACAATAGCTTGTACATGACGCGTCAGAGTAGGCTGAGAGTGTTTTTGACGATTTGAGACTCGACTTGGCGGGCCGTGTCTATGGACGTGACGGGTCTTTTGTAGTAGTGGTGGTGGTGGTGCTGCGGGATATTTGCGAGGTGAGGGCTTTTCGCTGGAAGCCAATTGACCCCTGACGATGACCTCCCGCAGCCCCCCGCGGGTTGATTTTGCCGACTCCTTCCGATTTCGCCTAAACTTGCCGTGTGTCCGGGGGAATAGCGCAATTCACGCACTGCAATATCGCGAATCGTTGCCCACAGCTCAAATAGTGTTTCTAAGAAACAGTGGGATGGCTGAAACGGGCTGATTGTCGCCTGAAATTGGTTCTGCGCGGCAAAAGAACGCAACGGGGGTGCTGTCAACGGGTAAACCGGGTGGCGCGAGAGGTTGAATCAGTGGCCTGAGGTGGCCATTGCGGCCGCGGATGTTCCCGACGGAATAAATTCAGAGTGTCTGGGATGTGTGCAATAGTCCGTGCGTGACCTGTCATTCCTTCGCGAATGCACGACTATGTCGTATCTAACCTCCCCACAATCTCACAAGCCATTCTTTGCATCTCCACAGTGTCATCTCCATGAACTGCGACGATAACTCTCCCAACCTTCGTTCCCCAATCACCGATCCAACGATTAAAACCACCGCGGCTAGAACCCATTTATTCCGCCTTATCTTACCTCTCAATAATCCCAGATAGAATCCCAGCCATCTGTTTCCTCCCTTGACTCTAAAATCCGTAAATCGGGGTACAATACTCCCCATCAACGTTTTCACCCAATATCCCGTCATATACCCCGGATAAATCAAACAATTCCCCCCCGTTGCTTTATTTACATACCACCCTAACTCAATCAGTCCTACTCAAATACAAAAAAAACGAAAATCGACAAGGTTGATGACGAGCGACCCACTGCCGCACATCACATGTCAACCAAACGGGGACAATTGCGGATTGCAGGGGTACCTCCATTCTCCCTTGTCCAAATACATTTCTCCAATTCCCTTTGTAACCAAGCTGAATACTCCCTCTGTGCTCGGGGGAGGACTTCCACCGACGTAGCATGCGACGAAAGGACCGCCCGCGCCATCCGAAGCGCGTAATTAATTGAACATTCCGCGGCATAAATCGTGCTGTAATGGCCTGTAATCGTATTGGGTCCGAGGATTGTGAAAAAGTTAGGGAAGCCCGCAATACAACATCCTGCAGTGTCGTTAGCCACGCACGCATATCCCCCGAGGCCCAGCCACTGTTTCAGGGACACGGAAGGAGGCTGTTTGCAAAAAAGGGTTTGTGTTTCAAGGGGAGGGGATAAGAGATATACCGAGATACGCCTCAGGACCGTTTTTCCATACCCCCGTATCGGGATCATCATCTAACGAGACACCCCTCGTAAAATTAACAATCCTGATCGGCTGGATGAATTTCTGCGTCTGAAACCCGTTCGCTAGAATAATCACATCCGCAGGGTACTCCTTGCCTGACTTGCCTATTACTCCCTTTGGCGCAACTTGGACGGCAATGTCGTCCGTGAGGTACATATTTTCTTTGTGCAGGCAGGAGAGATAGTCGGTGTCGAACACGCGGCGTTTAGACCCGAAGGGATAAGTTGGGAGGACGATGGAGTGATATTTCGAGGGAGACACACGTTTCATGTAGGCTAGCGTTGCCTATTTGTTAGCCTTAATTACATACAGGGGATGTTGACGGGGGGGAGGGACAGATTCTATTCGTGTGCGTTCACGGGTGCCGGAGCGGGTTTTAAAAGCATTGAATAAAGTATCGATATACATTGCCAGAATCCAACGATACAATCTCGGCATACCAGGTATATTCCTC
>Ga0302325_10021334_pt1 | contig 13564 bp, 13 predicted proteins | sample Palsa_T0_2_FD_201948 | JGI IMG/M metagenome (GOLD analysis project Ga0302325, IMG submission 201948) | Peat permafrost microbial communities from Stordalen Mire near Abisko, Sweden - Palsa_T0_2 | ecosystem: Environmental > Terrestrial > Soil > Palsa > Peat permafrost | place: Sweden: Abisko... | reverse complement strand
CGTCCCGCGCTCGGGAAGTGCCGTGGCCTCGGTGCTTCACGGCTCGCCGGCCATGGAGGCCGGCCTCTACGCCGAGGACGAGGTGCTGGCCCTGGACGGGGAGAAAGTGGACGCCGCGGGCCTCATTTCCCGCTGCGATGACCGGGCCCCCGGGACGCGCATCACCGTACACGTCTTCCGACGGGACCGCCTGGTGGAGGTGTCCGTCACCCTGGGCAACCGTCCTGCCGATGGCGTGTGGCTCGGTCGGGTGGAGAAGCCCAGCGACGCCCAGAAGGCCAGCTACCGTCTGTGGGTGGGCGCTCCCTGGGAGGAGGGGTGAGGCAGCCGGCCCCCGAGGCCGGTACAGCGGCGCCTGGCCGGCTGTCGGCCGTTGCGTGTACCGTTGCTTTCCAACGTGAGCGCCCGCCTCGAAATGTTGCTCGCGCTGCCGCTCGGCTCCCTGCGCGTCCGCTTCCTGAAGCGCGGACGCGCCGTCCCGCGGGGCCTCTTGGAGGCATTGGAGCTGGACGCTCGCTCCGGGGCCCATGCCCTGGCCGACGCCATTCGAGGCCGCCGGGCCACCAACCGCGCCGAAGGGCAACGACTCCGCCACCTCCTGCGCTTCGAGACCGAGCTCTGGGCCGCCGGGCACCTGCATGTCGCAGGCGTGGACGAAGCGGGGATGGCTCCCCTGGCCGGCCCGGTGGTGGCCGCGGCGGTGGTGCTGCCCTGCGCCTACAAGCTCAAGGGCCTCGACGACAGCAAGAAGGTGCTCGACCCCGAGAAGCGCACCCGTCTAGCCGAGGCGGTGAAGCGCGACGCAGTGGCGTGGGGCGTGGGCCGGGCCGAGGTCGAGGAAGTGGACCAGCTCAACATTTACCACGCCGGGTTGTTGGCCATGCGGCGCGCGGTCGAGGCGCTGGCGCTGGTTCCGGACTTCGTGCTCGTGGATGCTCGGCGCATCCCGCAGTGTCCCGCCCCCCAGCGCGGCATCATTCACGGCGATGAGCTCTCGGCGAGCATTGCTGCCGCCTCGATGATTGCCAAGACGACCCGTGACGCGCTGATGGCCCAGTACGACACGCAGTACCCGGGCTACGGCTTCGCCATACACAAGGGCTACCCCACTCCTCAGCACGAGGCCGCACTGCGCAGCCTGGGAGCGTGCCCTCTGCACCGCCGGAGTTTCGCTCCGGTGCGTCAGGCGCTCGGGCTCGAGCCGGAGCAGGGGTTGCTCTTCGAGGCGCCGCCAGCCCGAACCGGGTGAGCGCCGACGTCGAGATAGATGGCTGGCTGGCGAGCGTCGGCTTCGGACCGGGTCCCGCCCGCCAGACCGCACGCGCCGCGCTCGAGGAGGCGCTGCTGACCCGGCCCGGCAAAGCGCGGATGAGCGCTCAGAAGCTGGAGAAAGCAACCGCCGAGCTCGATGCTCGCTTCTCACTGCACTGCTCGAGCCCGGCCTGCACCGAGGCAGCGCGGCGCTCTGGCCGCGACGTCCTCCCGGCGGCCACCAAGGCCCTGTGCCCCCACTGCGGCGGCTCGGACAACGCACGGGCGGCCGTCGACCTGGTCGCCGCCTGCGCCTCGGCCGGGGTGAGGCGCCTGTTGGTGGTGGGCGGCTCGCCGTCGGTGCGCGAGGAATTGCACGCAGCGTTGGGAATCGCGCTCGAGCTGCGGACGGTCGACGGTACGGAGCGACGGACGCAGGAGCGGGCCCGGAGCGACTTGGAGTGGGCTGACCTGGTCCTGCTCTGGGGTGCCACCGAGCTCGACCACAAGGTCAGCACCCACTACGCCCACCCACCAGCGGCGCAGCGCAAGAAACTCGTCCACGTCGCCCGGCGAGGCATTGCCGCGCTGCTCACCGCAGCGGTCGAGCACATCCGGCGGACGCCTTGAGAGGTCCGGTGTCAGAGCCTCTCTTCTGTCCGGCGTAAGCAGAACTCCCTCACTGTCTCTGTGCGCCGCCCAGGAGCTGGCCCGAGGCCACATCGGCATGCACTGCGTTCAGACTCCGGGCCCTGCACCATCCCACCGCCATGACCACCACACCCGCTGACCTGGTGTCGTCGACCGCGTTCCCGGCCTGGGCAAGGGAGGCTCTCGACATCGGCGCCGAGTCGTCGCCCTTCCTGGAGTCGTCGGAGCCACCTCCCTCGCCATCAACGGCATCGCGTGCGAGCGGCGGAACATGTGCTCCTCCACGCCCCCCTGCTGGCTGTCCGGTGCGCTTTTAGCGCTAGCGGCCTGGAGACTCGGTGCCTGCGCGGACGCTCGCGGAGTAGGGCCCACGACCGAGGCGTGCTGTTTTGTGGGGCAAAATGAGCTTGGACCCCCTAGGAACTCGTTCCTGGTTGTTCTTGCTTGGGCACCGGCCTAAGGAGCGTTCGCTGCCTAATATTGCCCGGGAGGGGGAACTCGTGCGCAAGCCACTTTTCGCTGTGGCTGTTCTCTGCGTCTGTGCCTGTGGGTCACAGGCAGCAGCACCGCTCGATCCGGGAATTGCCGGCACCTGGGTTGGCACAACGACCGTTGGGTTAAGCGGAGGTGCGGCTCAACCTTCATCCACCCAGACTGCAGGACAAGTAGTCGTCACCGTCTCCGGAAATACAGCGCAGCTGACCGGTGTCTGCCCGACCGGCGGAAGCACCGTTTCAGCGACGGGCTCAGCTGATTCGTGCGGCTGGTCGAGCAGCTTTTCCTGTGGCGCGACGTCATCCGCGGACTGCGCCTCTCTCATCCCGACGTACTCGGGCGGCACCATGGCTTGCGTGATGATCATGGGCCAGCCGACGTTGACGGTTGCTGCATCGGGTACCGCGGTCGGTTGCGGTCTCACCAAACAATCGACACTCGCCTTTTCCGGGACGATGCAGACGATGCTGCCGTAAGCGACGACGCCGCTCCAGCCATCAGGCCTTCGGCTTCGCCTTGCGTTGAGAGGTCCTGGCAGGGTGGTCAAGCACGTGGCCCGCTGAAGCGAACGACTCGCCGGGCCTAAACAGGCCGGGCGCGCTCGCCGAAGCCCTTCTTCGGAGGGCCTCGTTCGGCCAAAAACTTCGACGGTCGAGAACAGAAACCGCGGCGCATTTCCGCGCGCCGCGCCCTCCCGGCCCGAGTCGTCGAGGAGCAGCTGCCTAGGCCGCTCGGGGGCCCTTCCGCAAACTGGCTTCGGTAAGTTTCGCCACGTCCTCGGCTCCTCCACCACGTGGCTGCCACGTGGTGAGGTCGGTAACGTATGCTAACCCGCTGTCTCAGCATCTAAGGCTATGGAATCCAACGAACGCCCCGACCTCGCTGCTCTGTGGATGCCCTTCACCGCCAACCGCGCCTTCAAGCGCGCGCCGCGGCTGCTGGCCTCCGCGTCCGGCGTCCATTACACGGACGTCGAGGGCCGGACCATCCTCGACGGCACCGCTGGGCTGTGGTGCGTCAACGCCGGTCACTGCCGCCCGGCCATCGTCCAGGCCATCCAGCACTCGGCCGCGACACTGGACTTCGCCCCCGGCTTCCAGATGGGACACCCGGCCAGCTTTGCCCTGGCACAGAAGGTGGCCGCACTCGCGCCCGGAGACCTGGACCACGTCTTCTTCACCAACTCCGGCTCGGAAGCTGTCGACTCGGCCCTGAAAATCGCCCTGGCCTACCACCAGTCCCGCGGCGAGCCAGGGCGGGTGCGTTTCGTCGGCCGGATGCGCGGCTACCACGGCGTAGGGTTTGGCGGCATCAGCGTCGGCGGCATCGAGAGCAACAAGAAGGCTTTCGCGGCCCAGCTTCTGCCCCAGGTCGACCACCTCCCGCACACCCACGACCTGTCCCACAACGCCTTCACCCGCGGACAGCCGGCCTGGGGCGCGCACCTCGCCGACGCGCTGGAAGAGGTGGTGCAACAGCGTGGCGCGGCCACCATTGCCGCAGTCATTGTCGAGCCGGTGGCCGGTTCCACCGGCGTGCTCATCCCCCCCAAAGGGTACCTGGAAAAGCTTCGGGCGCTCTGCGACCAGCACGGAATTCTCCTCATCTTCGACGAAGTCATCACCGGCTTCGGCAGGCTTGGTGCCGCGTTCGGCGCCACGTACTTCGGCGTCCTCCCGGACATGATGACGGTGGCCAAGGGCATCACCAATGGCGCGGTGCCCATGGGAGCCGTGGTGGTCCGCCGCGGCATCTACGACACCATCGTCAACGCCACCGAGACCGGCATCGAGTTTTTCCACGGCTACACCTACTCCGGACACCCTCTCGCCTCCGCGGCGGGCCTGGCCACCCTCGAGCTCTACCGCCGCGAGGGCCTCTTCGAGCGCGCCGCGAGCCTGGCGCCCTTCTGGGAGGAAGCGGTGCATTCGCTGCGGGCGGTGCCCAAAGTCATCGACATCCGCAACCTGGGCCTGGTCGCGGGCATCGAACTCGAGCCGCGCGCCGGAAAGCCGGGGGCCCGAGGACTGGAGACCCTAGCCAAGGCTTTCGAGAGCGGTCTTCTGGTGCGGGCGAGCGGCGACATCATCGCCCTCTCTCCGTCCCTGGTCATCGAGAAGATTCACATCGAGCAGATGGTCGACGTCCTGGGCGCCGTCCTGCAAAGGCTCCCCTGACAGCACGGGCCCGCTTCAGTGCGCGGCGTGCTTCAGGTAACTGAAATCAAACTCCGTCGTCCAGGTGCGCCCCCTGTCGGATGAGACCTCGCTCAGCTGACGCACACCACCCGCCGGAAGCTTTGAAAACGTCACCCGTCGCATGATTTGCGCGCCATTTCGGGTCGCACTGTCGGCTTGCAAGCGCAACTCACCGTCCTCGAAGTGGCCGGTGAAGAAGATGGGGAGTCCCTGCCCATCCACCCAGTATTGCTCCCAGTGCCGCAGTCCGGGGTTGAAGTCGCTGAAGCTCCGGCCCTCGCCGCCGCCCTGGCTGCGCCAATTCTCCAGGAGCACGCACCCTCCGAGGATGCGCTCGACGTGGCTCGTTCCCACCGGGTTTCGGGCTTTGTCGACGACGTCCCAGTCGCCGACGAAGAAATCAAACTCCCGGTAGGGCGACGCCGGGTCGGAGAGCTTGCACGGCGCCCGATTGAGCTCCATGGCGGCGGAGAGCTTGATGAACTGTGGGTCCTTGGCCAGGCCGGCGAAGGCCTTCTCCTGCGCCGGCGGGCCGCGCAACGGCAAGAAGTCCTCGTCGACGAGCCCTTGAAGCGTCCCAAGCGCTCGCCCCTTGTCTCCGGCGAGGGCCACCGCTTGCGCCAGCAGGTACAGGACGAGGTTCGGCTGGACACCGAGCTTCTGCGCCCGCTCCAGGGGTGGGATGGCCTCTTTGCCTTTTCCAAGCTCTACCAGAGAGATGCCGAGGCGTAGCCAGGCCACGCCGTCTTCGGGCGTGGCAGCGACGACCTTTTGGTACGCTTCCGCCGCCTTGGCCCACTCCTGCTTCTGAAAGGCGGCGTCAGCCGCCTTGGGCTCGGCTGAACCGACGGCAGCCACGACCAGCAAGCTGAGGAGACTGAAAACAAGCATGGGGCGGGCGTCGAGCTGCGCTACTCCTCGTCCTGGCGCAGCTTGGCCAGCACGTTCAAGTCTTCCAGGGTGGTGGTGTCGCCGGTGGTCTGCCTTCCCGCGGCCACATCCCGGAGAAGCCGCCGCATGATTTTGCCGGACCGCGTCTTCGGGAGCGCATCGGCGAAGCGAATCTCGTCTGGTCGCGCGATGGCGCCAATCTCCTTCGCCACGTGCGCCGACAGCTGGGCCTTCACCTCGGCCGAAGCGTCCACGCCCTTCTTCAATGTGACGAAGGCCACCAGTGCCGTCCCCTTCAAGTCGTCAGGCCGTCCAACCACCGCCGCCTCGGCCACTCGACTGTCCGAGACGAGGGCGCTCTCCACCTCCGCCGTTCCCAGCCGGTGTCCGGCGACGTTCACCACGTCGTCCACCCGTCCCATCACCCACAGGTAGCCGTCCTTGTCGATGCGGGCACCGTCACCGGTGAAGTAGAGCCCGGGGACCTCGCTGAAGTACGTCTTCTCGTAGCGCTCCGGGTCCCCGTAGATGGAGCGCAGCATGCCGGGCCAGGGTCTGGTGATGAAGAGCTTCCCTCCCTGCCCCGCCGGCACCTCTTTACCGTCCTTGCTCAGCACCGCCGGAAATATTCCTGGAAGGGGCAAGGTGGCGCTCCCGGGCTTGGTCGGGGTTGCGCCCGGGAGGGGACTGACCAGGATGCCGCCGGTCTCGGTCTGCCACCAGGTGTCGACAATCGGGCAGCGCCCACCGCCGATGACGTCCCGGTACCACATCCACGCTTCGGGGTTGATGGGCTCACCCACCGTCCCGAGGAGCCGAAGCGAACGCAAGTCGTGCTTCTTCGGGTGCTCCTCCCCCGTCCGCATGAAGGCCCGGATGGCGGTCGGCGCGGTGTAGAGGATGGTGATTTTGTGACGCTCGATGTTGTCCCAAAAGCGGTCCGGCCCGGGGGTGACCGGCGCGCCCTCGTAGAGGAAGGACGTGGTGTGGTTCATCAACGGGCCGTAGACGACGTAGCTGTGGCCGGTGACCCAGCCCACGTCAGCCGTACACCAGTAGGTATCCTCGTCCTTGAGGTCGAACACTAAGCGGGTGGTGAGTGAGACGTACACCGAGTACCCGGCGGTGGTGTGCAGCACACCCTTCGGCTTTCCGGTCGAGCCGGAGGTGTAGAGGATGAAGAGTGGGTGCTCGCTGTCCACCCATTCCGGCTCGCAGGTGGGGGCCTGGGACTCCACCAGCTTTTCCCAGGAGACGTCCTTGGGCCCCATCTGGATGGAGTTTTGCGTCCGCTTCAACACCAGCACCTTCTCCACGCTGGGCATGTGTGGAAGCGCCGCATCGACATTGGCTTTGAGGGGCACCACCGCGCCCTTGCGCCAGCCCCCATCCGCAGTGAGCACCACCTTGGCCCCGGCGTCGTTCATCCGCTCCCGCACCGCCTCGGAGGAAAAGCCGCCGAACACCACGGAGTGGACCGCGCCAATGCGCGCGCAGGCCAGCATCGCCACCGCGGCCTCGGGCACCATCGGGAGGTAGATGCCCACCCGGTCGCCCTTGCCCACCCCGAGCGACTTGAGGCCGTTGGCCAAGCGGCATACCTCGGCGTGCAGTTGCCGGTAGGAAATTTTCCGGACGTCGCCGGGCTCACCCTCGAAGAGGATGGCCGTCTTGTCCGCATACTTGGGCAGGTGACGGTCGAGGGCGTTGTAGGACAAATTGGTGGTGCCCCCGAGGAACCAGCGAGCGTTGGGAGCCTTCCATTCGAGAACTGTGTGGAAAGGGGTCTTCCAGTAGATTTCCTCGCGCGCCCGCGCTCCCCAGTAGGCGTCCGGGTCCTTCGCCGCCGCCTCGTACTGCTTCCGGTACTCCTCGAGCGAGCGGATGTGTGCCTTCTTCTGGAAGTCCGCAGGCGGCGGAAACACGCGCACCTCGTGGGACACGGAGAAGATTTCGGAGGAGCTGCCTTCGACCATGGGGGGACCCTCGCTGGTTACGAGCACTCCGTGGGCACTGGGGGACAGGCCGGCGGCGTGCAGGCCGTCGCTTGGTAGTTGAACCAAAACTGGCAGGTGCACGCTACCGGGCTCGAGGCCAGGTAGCTGATGCGCATCACGCCGCTGAAGGAGGTCGAGCCCACGGTGGTGGCATCGAGATGGAATTGAACGAAGTTCACCTGGCACACGTCCCCGTTGGCAACCAGCGGTGGATTGGTCGCCGTGCCGTCGGCGAAGAAGTTCTCATTGTCGAACTGGTACTGCCCCACCAGTTCCACGGCCAGGCACTGCGCGCCAGACTGCTGCACCAGGGCCAGCCGCACGTCATCCCCAAACACGTCGAGCTGCGCTTGCAGCGCCGGCCCGCCATCGGCGGCCAGACCACAATCATCGCGAAATACGTCGCCCGGAAGAACGGTGAAGACGTACCCACCCTCCTCGAGGTCGTGGGCCCTGCCGCACCCGGGCATGGCGGCCAACAGAAGGACGGGGACGACCAGGGGCAGAGCGCGCACCGAGCCAAGGAGGATAGGGAGAAGCGCCCGGGCGCGGCAATGGCTAGTCTGGCCGGCTGAGACCGCATGCCGACCCTGGTTGCACTCATCGCCTTGGGTGTGCTCGTCCTGGTGCATGAATTGGCACACCTTCTGGCGGCTCGGGCGGTGGGCGCGCGCGCCGTCCTCTTCAGCTTCGGGCTCGGACTTCCGCTCTACAGCGTTCGCGCCGCAGGCCAACGCTGGGTGCTGGGAGCGGTTCCCTGGGGCGGCTGGCTGCGCCTCGAGGGTGAGAACCCCTACCAACCCGCCGCCGGCGTCCAAGAAGTCACCTTCTCCGAGCTGAGCCCGACGCGGCGCGCTCTGGTTTTCATCGCCGGTCCGGTGGCCAGCCTGCTGCTCGGCTTCCTCCTGCTCAGCGCGCTGCACGCCGGGGGGACGCACGTCCCGGTGCCGATGACGGTGGGCGTAGTGGAGGCTGGCTCGGAGGCTTCGCGGGCGGCGCTCCGTCCAGGCGACGTCATCGAGAATGTCGACGGAGTGCCGGTGCATGGGTGGACGGCGCTTACTCGCGCGCTCGATGCACATGCCGGCGAGCAGGTGACACTTGGCTTTCGACGCGGAAACACGAGCCTTCAGCGGATGGTGCAGCCCACGCGCGATGCGCACGGGCGGGGCCGCATCGGCATCGGCCAGGCCTATGTCTTCACGCGAGAACCGCTGCCGCACGCCTTCCAAGCCGGGCTTCGGCATTCTCTGCAACTCCTCCGTCAAACCGCGGCCTGGGCGGCGGACCTCTTCCATGGGCCCGACGGCTCCGGGCAGCCCGGGGCCGCGGCGCAGCTGCTCAGACGGCTGGCTGCCATCGAGAGCCTCGACGGGGTGACACGGGCGCTGGCAGCGGCCAGCCTCGCCTTGGGCTTCCTCTACCTCTTGCCGTTGCCGGCGCTCGACGGCGGCCGTCTGCTACTCATGGCCTGGGAGTCCTTCCGCAAACGACCACTCGACGTACGGGTGCAGACGGCGCTCCAGCTCCTGAGCCTGCTTCTGGCCGTGCTGGCCGTGGGCTGGGTGGCCTTCAATGAGGTACGACAAGCGCTCGCCGCGGCTGGCGCCGGCTGAGGGCCACCCCCCCGGGAAGAGGCCTTGGGGGGTGTCGGACGTCAGGGCCCGAGCCCAACCCAACTCTCGCCGTCCAGGTACGTCTCTCGCTTCCAGATGGGTGCGTCCTGCTTCAGTCGCTCGATGGCAAAGCGACAGGCTTCGAAGGCCTCCGCCCGGTGCGGTGCCGCGGCGGCGATGGTGACTGCCACGTCCCCGGGGACGAGCACGCCCACCCGGTGGACGATGGCCAGCTGCGCCCCAGGCCAACGCTCCTCGGCCTGCTGCCCCACACCCGCCAGCACCCGTTCGGCCATCGCGCCGTAGGCCTCGTACGTCAACCGCACCACGCGCTGGCCGCGGCTCTCCGCGCGCACCACGCCGGTGAAGGTGACGAGGCCTCCGCGCGCTGCGTCCTTTACCGCGGCCACCACTTCCTCCAACGTGGGCGGCCGGTCCACCACCCGGAAGAGGCCCGCGCCTCCGGCAACGGGCGGGATGAGCGCCACCTCGGCTCCCTCGGGGACCCCGTCCTCCAACTGGGCGAAGGCCTGGTTGACGGCCACCCGGAGGTGGGGGAACAGCGGCCGGAGCGCCGGATGCCGCTCACCGAGAAGCTCCAGCAGCGCGCGCACCGTCCCTGGGGGTGGGATGGCCGTCACGTCCTCGGAAGAGAGTCCGGCGCGCTCGCGAGCAGAGGCGAAGTAGAGGACGGAGAACGGCACCAGGCGAGACTAGAACTCGAAGGCCAGGCCGAAAGTAAAGTAGGCCGCGCCGAGGTTGATGCCCACGCCGCCGAAGTTGCTGGCGAAGTCGTCGTTGAATTCGCCAAATAAATAGAAGTGGTAGATGCCCGAGTCCTCGCGCGCCTCCCGCGCGTAGCTGGGGTTGAGGAAGTCCATCTCCAGGGCCAGGCCGGCGGTGAAGCCCCACCCCCAGCGGATGCCGGAGCCTTTTTCCCCGTTGACGGTCTCCGTCATGCCGCCCTTGTTGGTCCACCAGGGGTAGGCGATGCCTCCCAACTCGGCATAGGGCACGAGCGGGATGTGGAAGACGTGGGCCAGGACGTCGTAGCGGTAGACCGCCATGACGCGGATGGGCAGGACAATCAGCCCGGTGGCCTCACCCGAGGGAGTGCCGTCGGCCAGAAGCGCCTTCGCATACTTCTCGGCGTAGCCCACCGAGACGCCGAGGCCGAGGAAGCCGTACCCGTGGTACAGGGCGCGGTCGACCTCCACCTCGCCCAGCAGCATCGCCGAGTTGCCGAAGGTCTGGACGTACGGGTCCCCCGTCACTCCGGGGGAGTCCTTCACCCGCGGCTGGTAGAAGCCGAGCTTGAGCTCGACGATGGTGGTGTTGGGCAGCGAGGGCTGCTGGGCATTGCCATCGGCCAGCGCGGGCAGAGCCGCGGCCAGGATTGAGGCGAAGAGGGCCTTCTTCACCCGCGCCTCCGCGCCACGCCGAGCACCAGGAGCGCGGCGAAGGCCAGTGCCGAGGGCCCGCCGCCCACACTCTCGCCGCATCCGCCAGGCTGACCGCCGTCGTTGAGGTAGTTGGCGTAGAAACCGAGCGTCAGCACCGGAGAGCCAACCACCGGCGTCGAGGCGACACTGACGTTGCTCGCCTCGTCCACGCTGAAGCCCTGGACGAGGTAGTTGGTGCCATTGATGAGTCCGGAGATGGTGACCGCGGCGTTGTTTACCGGAATGGTCCCCCCCACGCCGATGTAGTTGGGCGTCCCCCCATCCGTTGGCTCGACGGCGTACTGCGCCTGAAAACTCGTGATGGTGTCCGTGGCGTCCGAAGGCGAGAGCCGCACCGACAGCTGGCTGTCCAGCGGCACGAGGGTCACGGTTGGAGGCAGCGGCGGGACGTTGTCGTAGCGAAGGCTCACCGTCGGGGCCTGCACGTTCGTCCCCGTGCAACCGTTGGTCGCGGTGTTGAGCGTAACTGCCGCGCAGACGGTGTTGGTGAAGTCGACCGTCGAGCCACAGGCGCTGCCGGACGCGGAGAAGCCCGGGAGAATATTGGCAAGGAAGGTGAAGGTGTCCGTGGCTAGCCCGTTGGCCAGGTCCCCGGCCTGGGCCGTGTAAATAATGACGTCCGCAGGCACGTTAGTAGTGCTCGGAGCTGTGCCACAGCTGCTGGCCGTCACCCAGATTTGAAGCGACGTACAGGCGGTGGTCAGGCTCGTCCCCGTCCAGCTCCCACCCAGGGTGCTCCCGCAGCTCCCAGCGTTGAAGGCCAGGACCGGCACGGTGCTGGTGCCGCTGGTGATGGCGCCGTTGATGGTGACGGCCAGGGTTTGGGCTTCTCCGAGAGCAGGCAAGAGCAGCAGCGCGGCTAGGAGTGGTCGCATGGGGAGGCTCCCTGGAATAGCAAGGCCGGGGCCAGCCTGTCCCCGCTCTCGAGGACCGGCAAGAAAGCCGCCCCTGCGCCACCCGGACACGCCCCGCGCTCTTTCCGGTGTCAATTTGTCAGGGAGCGGGCCACGAGGCGTTCCCCCGCGGCGAGGGCGGCGCTGGCCACCAGCGCCGGTCCGTCCACCGCCACCACCAACTCGAGCACGTCCGAGCGGCCGGCAGAGGCCCTCACCCGGCCAACCTGGATGGCAGCGTCCGAGGACACCAGCATGGGCATGGGGTAGATGCGCTCGGCCGGTGAGTCGAGCAGCTTCAGGGACACCTCCCGTAGGCGCGCGCGCACCTCGTCCGGTGTCGCGGCCTTCCCTAGACGCAGGTGGAGCGCGAGCAGCGCTCCGTGAAAGACAGGCACCAGAATCGCCGTCCCGTCCACGGGCGGCGCGCCGGGCCCCCACAACAGGGTGACGTCCGCGCGCCAGCTCAGCTCCTCCAGCGTGCCACCACTCGCCTCGCTGAAGGGCCCCGCCTGCGGCACCAGGTTGAAGGCCAGCCGGTGGGGGAAGTGCGTGGGCTCGAGCTCTCGGCCGGAGAGCAGCTGAGCGGTCGTCTGCTCCAGCTCCGTCAGCCCCCGAGCGCCGGCCGAGGCCGCCCCGAGCAGCGCCGTGACGTGGGCCTCCGTCACTCCGTAAGCGGCCCGCAGCGGCTCGAGTGTGCGCAGAAGCCCGAGCGCCACCGGGCCTGGCACCCTCACCACACGGCCGGCGAAAGGTCGTTCCAGCCCATCCCCCCGAAGCCCTTCGGCAACGAGCGGCACGGAGAGGTCCGAGAGGAAGGCCCGGCTCGTATCCACCACCCAGGCCCCAGCCTTCTGCGCCTCTGGAGCCAGGGGGCGGGCCACCTCCGCCGGCACCGCCAGCACCACGAGGTCCTGTCCCCGGAGTGCGCCGACCGAAACAGCCTCCACCTCGAGCGAGGTGTGGCCGTAGGCCGCCTCCACTCCCGCCGAGCGTTCGCTCGCCAGTGCAGTCACTTGCGTATCGGGGTGGCCGGCATCGGCCAGGGCGGCGAGGACGCCTCGTCCCACGAGCCCCGTCGCTCCCACCACCGCCACGCGCCAGTTTCGTTCCATGCCTTACTCCTCTTCGCCGCGGATGCGGGCGGTGGGGACTGGCCCGGGCAGCGGGGGAAACCTCGGGTTGCGCTCCGCCTCGGACGCGCGCAGGTAGTGCGGCTCGAGGGAAAAAAGCGTCTCGGCCACGAAAGAGTCTGGCACGCGTACGAGGCGCGCCACTGCCCAGGCCGATGGGAAGGCAGGGCCCGCCAGCAGCTGAGCGCTCTGGGCCCCGGCCTGCACCAGCACCCCTTCAAGCACCTTGGCCGCGGGTCCGAGGGCCCGAGCCTCGGGGTGGGCCCCGAGATGCGCGCCGAGCTGGGCCGGCGTCCAGGCTTCCTCCGCGGCTTCTTGGACCAGTCCTTCGCCCGTCCGCCTGTAGAAACCGACGTACACCTCGTCCCGGCGCGCCACCATGACTGGCAAGAGGGGCACATTCACGGGCCCGTCCAGCGCCAGCGCCGCGAGCGACGAGACCCCTCCCACCGGGCGCCGGTGCGCATAGGCCAGTGCCTTGACCGTGGAGAGCCCAATCCGCAGGCCGGTAAACGAGCCCGGGCCCAGACCCACCGCATAGCCAGAGACATTCGCAAGTCCCAGCCCGTGTCGCGCCAGGAGCTCACAGAGGGCACCGGGCAGCATCTCGCTCTGCTTGCGCGGCGGCGGATGCGACTCCTCCGCCAGCAACTGCGGCCCGGGCCCCACCAGTGCGAGCGAGAGCGTCAACGTGGAGGAGTCGAGGGCGATGAGCATCCGTCTTCCTTCACCCATGCGCCTAGCGGTGCCAGCGAGGCAAGGCCTTCGACGTTCGGCGATGCAGAGGCGGTCCCGCATCGGGTGAGACGAACGCGCACCACGCCTCGACCCACCATCCCCAGCGCCTGCGCCGCGGTCTCCGAGACGTCGAGGATGCGCCCGGTGGCATAGGGGCCGCGGTCATTGACGGTCACCTCGACGCTGCGCCCCGAGTCCAGGACTGTCACCCGCACACAGCTGCCGAAGGGCAGCGTCC
>Ga0302325_10021333_pt1 | contig 13564 bp, 18 predicted proteins | sample Palsa_T0_2_FD_201948 | JGI IMG/M metagenome (GOLD analysis project Ga0302325, IMG submission 201948) | Peat permafrost microbial communities from Stordalen Mire near Abisko, Sweden - Palsa_T0_2 | ecosystem: Environmental > Terrestrial > Soil > Palsa > Peat permafrost | place: Sweden: Abisko... | reverse complement strand
GTGCCTAAATCATGGCGAGCATGATTGCGCCAATGATGATTTGCCCAGCTCAGAGGCTATGAAGCAGTTTGCTGGCTGGCCGGACTCATAATCCGCCGGTCGTGGGTTCGAGCCCCACCCGCCCCACTCTAACTCTGCGAAAGCCCAGATTAGGGCCTCTGACCTGCCGAAATAGATGCCGGTCAGGATCGTTGATTCTGCAAGCATATGCGGGTGTGTGCGGCCCGAGGCTGTCACCTGCGGCTCTCTGTGCCGAATACGTGCCGAAGATCGCCACGACGGCTGCGTCGGTCTCGATGGCCGTGTACGTGTCGTTCTGATCGAGGTGCACATATCAGTCATCGCGCAGCGCTTCACTGATCCGCCGCTTGGCGATCTCGTCTTGTCCCACGACGCACTTGGCGTAGATCCGTAGCAGTACGTCCACGCTGTGCCCGGCCCATTCCGCCACCTCGGTCGGGTACACACCGCCGTTCAGCCACGTGGACAGGCAAGCATGCCGGAGGTCATACGGACGCCGGGCAATCGGCGAGGCCTGCTCAGTTGCGCTGAGCGCCACCTGGCGAGCCTTGATCCAGGCCCGCCGATAGGTAATCGTCGGTTGCTCGCCGCCTCGGACACCGCTGAAGAGACGCCCGTCGGGTGCGGTACCGAACTTCGCCAGGTGCTCTCGCAAGAGCCTGGTTAGATCGGGGTGGGTAGGGACGATGCGACTGTCTCCCTCGGCTCGTTGCTTGAGCTGCCGTTTGTCACGTGCGCTCCCGTCGTCGGTCCACTCGCTGCCCGCATCAGGTGTTGCGCTGCGAATGTGCAACTCGCCCCAGTCGTCATCGTCGGGCAGGTCCTGCCGCGCCTGGCTCCCCTCGTCCCATACCTGAGGAGGGAGGATCAGGTTTTCCGCCGCGAGGTTGATCGCTTCCTCAGGACGGAGTCCGGCGTAATACATCACCGCGAAGAAGGTGACAAGCCGCGGCCCGCTCGGCTGCTGGGCGCGCACTGCCTCCAGCAGCGCTCGCGCCTGATGCGGGTTCACGACGCTTCGCCGGTCTACCTGACTGGATACCTTCGGCGCTGTCCATTTGAGCGCCCGGATGGGATTCGTCTCAAGCAGGCCCAATTCGATCGCGTAGTCCATGGCGTTGGCCAGGATGGTGCGCTGCCTGCGGGCCGTGCTCGCGGCCGCGTTCTTCCCATCCAGTCGGCCTGTAGCCAAGTCGAGCATCCTGCGGGCGGTCGCTGCCTCGGCCAGCGCTGACACCGGAGCGCTGTTCCGCGCCACCCATGCGAGGACCTCGCCAACCTCGTCGGGCGGGCTAGAGCGTTGCTTGGTGTTGATGCCCCACCGGAGGAGTGCCCGCCGGATGCTCGCATCGTCGGGCCGTTCGCGAGCTGTCGTTCAGCATGGCCGGTGTCGCCGCCGTCAGCGCCCGGGCGATGTCCTTCCGGTACTTGGCCGATGCCTGCTTCCACTTCACGTCCGCGTACGCGCAGGCGAACTCATACCAGCCGGCCTGCGTCTTTGCCCGCTCCCAGGCCACTGGCCTGCCGGTGGCGACACTGAATGCCTCACCCTTCCGGGCAGCGGTCAGCAGCGAGCTGCGGAAGCTGTCGGCCTGGGCGACGGTCCGGAACGGCTCCTTCCACAACCTGCCAGCGACCTTCTACCGGACCCAATACGTGGTTACCTGGCGGCCCTTGTAGACCTCCGTCCGGTAGACCCTGGCGTCGAAGGTCGTGGCGTCGCTCATCAAGCAGCTTCCTCGCGCGCGGCCAGCCAGCGCTGATACTCAGACCGGCGGACTCGCAGGCTGCCGTTCGGCAGCGTGATGCATCTGGGCGCCCTGCCCTTGGCCCGCCATTCGTAGAACGTCCGTCGGCTGATCCCGAGATCGGCGCACACCTCCGCGATGGTGAGCTTGTCCCGCTCTCGGGAGCCGCGGAGCTGATCAGCGCCGGGCATGACGGCGCCTCTTAGCCGCAGTGTCGCACTGGTCCAGCTCGGACCTCCGAACCGGCCAGCGCAGCCGCTTTTCCATGATGAATCTCCTTCCGGGTGGGGACCAGGCAGCAGCAGATTTCTCGCCAGGAGCGCGTCACTCCGTGCGGTGGGGGCGCCACCCCGCCGACGGGCTCCGCGAACAGGCCGCCCCTGCTTGTCCCGGGCACTCAGGAAGCAGATATCAGGCGCTCGCCACAGGCGATGGGGAAGTGGATCGGAGATGGAACCCCGCGAGTGAAGTACTGGTGCCTAGTTCCACGCCGGAACGGCGATCTTGATGTTGCCGGTGCTCCTGGGCGTTCAGCCCGACACCTTCGGCAGCCCCTTACTCGGCTCCGATACCCACCATGCGGGCTACTACCACTGAACGCAACACAGACACGCACGTCCTGTTGTGGACACAAATTTGTGATACATTAGCCATTATGACGGCTTCGGATACGCACACAGTGGGCCTGCGGGACTTGCGGCATCACACCAGCGAGGTGCTGGCCCGGGTACGGCACGGCGAGACCATCGATGTGACCGAGCACGGGCGGCTTATCGCGCGGATCGTCCCGGTTGGGAACCGTCAGCCTACTCCGGTGCTGGCGCGCCTGGCCGAATCCGGACGCGCGACCCTCGCCCAGCGGCCTGGATACCGTCCGCGCATGCGCCCCGGCGACGGCGCCAACCGGCTGTCGGACGCTGTCGCGGCGCTCCGGGATGAGGAACGCTGGTGAGCCTGTACTACGCCGACACCTCCGCGGTGATCAAGCTCCTGGCCGAGGAAACCCACTCCGGTGCCTTTGCGGCGTTCTATGACGCGCATGCCGATGCCGAGTGGGTCAGCTCGGCGCTGCTGCGGATCGAAGTGAGCAGGGCCGTGGCCCGTGCCATGCCCGCGCTGCTGCCAGAAGCGCGCGACTTGCTGCTCGCCTTCTCCACCATCGCCATCGATGACGACGTCGTGGAGGGCGCGATCAACGAGCCCGACCGCACGCTCCGCTCGCTGGATGCGATCCACCTGGCTACCGCTCGTATCCTCGGCGCGGATCTTGATGCTGTGGTCAGCTATGACGACCGCCTGATCAAGGCCGCGACCGAGGCGGGCCTGGCCACGATATCGCCACGAGACTGAGCAGTGCTCTGGCATGGGCAAGTCCAGACGTCAGGCGAGGGTCAGGCATAGGCAGCCCGTGCGTAGCCGCCCGGAGCCAGGTGAACCGCCGAGCTCCCCACCGCAGGTTTCCCAGCTGTCTCCATCCGAGTTGCTGGAGCGGATCAAGCGTGTCCAGGTCGTGCGAGAGGCGGCAGAATCGGAGCTCGCGGTGCTGGTCGACCATGCGGTAGGCCCGGGCATCGGCGGGCCGGAGATCGCGGCCCAGCTTGGCGTAACCAGGCAGGCGGCCCGCCAGAGCTACCAGCGCCGCCACCGCGACGGCGACAGTCGTCAGGACCGGATCAGCTGACTCATCCCTGGCCAGAACGCGCCGCATGAAGCATCAACTGGAATTCGTAAACACATGTTGCCGGGCTCCTGATCGGCGCCGACATCCCGCGACCCGCACCGTCGCCCTCACCCTGGCCGGCGCCGCGATCGCCGGCTTCGCCGGTACCGTCCTGCTCACCTGCATCCAGGCGGTCCTGTCCGACCGGCACGGCGAGCGCCGCGACCGGGCCCTCGTCGAAGCCAACGTGGGCGCGGCCGGGTGCGCGGTGCTCGCCCCGCTGCTGCTCGGCCTTTTCCAGGCCACCCCGCTCGGCTGGCGCGCGGCCCTGGTCCTGCCCGTGCTCCTGCTGGCCGGTCTCTACCTGCGCTACCGGCACCAGCCGCTGCCCCCGCCACCGCCCGGGCGGCCCGCCGGGCGCCAGGCCCGGCTGTCCCGGTCCTGCTGGCTGCTGGCCGCCATGGTCGCCGTGGGCATCGCCATCGAGTTCTGCCCGATCTATTTCGGCACCGAAGTGCTCACCTCGACCGGGCTGCGCACCGCCGAGGCCGCCACTGCGATGAGCGGCTTCTACCTCGGCATCCTCCTCAGCCGCATCGGCGGCGCGTATCTCATCCGCCGGGCCGGGCGGAACGTCCTGCTGCTGTGGGTGTCCCTGGCCGTCACCACCGCCGGTTTCGGCATGTTCTGGCTGGCCGGCCAGCCCGCCCTCGCGATTGCCGGGCTGGCGGTGTGCGGGGCCGGCCTGGCCAACCTCTATCCGCTGTCGCTGGCGCTCACCCTGGCCGCTGCGCCCGGCAACGGCGACACCGCCAACGCCCGCACCCAGCTGCTCGGCGGCATCCTTGTCGTCGCCGCCCCTTACCTGCTCGGCAGTCTCGCCGACCATTTCGGCCTGCGCGCCGCGTTCACCATCGAGCCGGTACTCATCGGCGCCGCCGCGCTGCTCCTCCTGGCCGGTCTCCGGTTTGCGCGGCCAGCCCGCTTTTCCTTGGCCGGTACGGGTTAGATAGTCCCGGTAGTCCTCAAGCTGGCGTGGCCTGGATCACCAGGTGGCTGGGCCATTGAGGCCGACCGTGAACTTCACGCGGTCGCCGGCACATCCAGGCGGCCAGAACTCGGAGCGTCCTACGACCGGAGGTAGAACTCGTCCGCGTCGTACGTGGTCATCTCCATCATGTCGGGCGCCAGGCCGCGCGACGCTATTTAGGACGTCCTCAAGACTTGTGCCATTCCCGGATGGCGGCGGCGAATTCGGTCGGCGCCTCCGACGCCGCGAAGTGCCCAACACCCTGAAGTATGACGGTCCTCGTGCCGGGAAGGATCTGCTGCCAGCGGGCCAGTTCGGGAGCCCCGAATGCGTCGTCCTTATCGCCCCACAGTATGAGGGCATGCCGCGTCGACAGCTCGGGAAGCCGCGACTCGAGCGCCGCCAGGAACTCACGGGCTTCAATGATCTGCTTGGGCAATACCCACGTCGGGGTGCGATGGCCAAACGGCAGCGGCTTGCGGTACTGGGTCATCTCAGCGTGGCTCAGCCGGCGTCGCTTGTGACTGAGCGGCACGAGCACGTTGACGAAGGAGTTGAAGTATTTGCTGCCAAAGCGCCCGAGCGGCCCGCCCATCAATCCCGAGAATTTCTCGAAACCTGGATTGCCGTTGACTGGCCACGCCCAGGTATTGCTGATGACGACGCCGGAAAGCCGCTCGGGGGCGACCAGCGCGGCACTCAGACCAATCGGCCCACCCCAGTCGTGCACCACGACCGAATAATCTCGGAGGTCGAGCTGTTCGATGAATTTCGCCAGCAGGTCGGACTGAGCGGCGGGGAGATAGGAGAATCCAGGTGTCGCCTCTGACAGGCCGAAGCCGGCCAGGTCGACGGCCACACATCGAAAGAAGTTACTCAGGGCCTTTATGGCGTTGCTGTATACAAACGACCACACCGGGTTGCCGTGCACCAGAAGCAACGTCGGCCCGGAGCCTTCGTCCACGTAGTGGATCCGGTTGCCATCGATGTCGCGGAAGTGATTGTCGAAGGGGTACAGCTCTCTGTTGAGCCAGGCCGGGACAACTGTCGATGCCGACACAGGGAAGGTCCTTTCGCGACGCTGGGCCGGCTCTACGGAGCCGAGCAGGGATGATCCGTCCTCGACGGTGCCGAGCGCGAGCGTGGTCTCCTCCATCGTCCGGAACCGCCCGCGATCGTCGAGCGCCGCGAAGCGTAAATCTCCGTCCGATCCGCGCCGCCATCACGCTTCTCGATGGCGACGACGTGACGCTCCGCGTGGCGTCCGTCGGCTTCCAGCTCATCGAGCACCTCGATATGGATGTCAGCGATGACGGAGCGCAGGAATCCGGCGTGCTCCATCCACGTTGCCCGGTCGGACCAGACGCCGTTGGTCTTTATCCGGAAGTCGGGCGTGTAATGCGTCTCGACGGCGCGTTCGAGGCTGACGCGCTCTGCGGAGAATATGGCGTTCATCGCAGCGCTGAGGGAGGCGGGCACGAAGTTCCTTCTTGGTTGCTGGCGGAACCGGGCGGGCGGCTCGGAGCTTGCGTGCTCCGCCGGGGACCCGAGGCCACCAGAGGCGTCACTCGCTGGCGATGGTCCAGAACGACACATCCATGGTGGACTTGTCGATCATCGAGAGGAACCTGCCGGCGACCTCCGGTCCATGTCCGCTAGGCGGACGGGTAGCCGCTTCCATGTCGGAGTAGCGAAGGACGAGGGTCCATACGCCCTCGGCGTTGACGGCGGACTCCCGCCGCTCGAGGTCGGGAAGGATCGGCGCTACCTCGCGCTGGAAGCGCTCGTTGAGCGCGGCGAACTCCTCGGAGTCGACATCGGCTCGCGGTTTGAAGCGGACGATCTGGAGCACGGCAGTCATAGACGGACTTTCTCTGCGGAGCTGGCATCGGAGCACTTACCCGACCGTCGGCGAGTGGCCCGTCGATGGCCCAGCCGGACTGGGGATGGCGCTGTTCGCCGACGTGAGGCACCATAGACGACCTAGGCACTTCTTACAAGAAGGCACCTGTTAGTGCTCCGGTAACGAAAGGAGACTGATGATCGAGCTCCGCCCGGGGGAGACGATCCACAGGTGCGCTGCCCGCCAGGCGCTCGTCTTGATCTCCGACAAGTGGACACCTCTCGTCGTCTTCGTACTCAGCGGCGGCACCCACCGCTTCAACGAGCTCCTTCGCCGCATCGAAGGTGTCTCGCACAAGATGCTCACTCAGACCCTGCGCGACCTCGAGCGCGCAAATTGCGTGCAGCGGACCGTCATCCCGGACGCGCCGATCGCCGTCGAGTACTCACTGACCGATCTCGGCCAGACACTCGTCGACCCGCTGCGGGGCATCATCGAATGGGCCAACGAGCACGCCGCCGAAGCCGGCTTTGTCGAGCCGGCGGACGGACCCGGTCCTCCTTGACCGCGCGATGGCTGATCCCCTTCTGGCGGCTTTCCGGGTGGTAGCCGATGCGCCAGCACCCGCCGAAGATCCCGTTGTTGCGCTCGGCACGCTCTGCCAAGGCAGCCCACGTCGAGGCGTCCAACGGCCGGATCGTGTACACCATCCTCTGGACCTTTCAGTCCTCGGCAGCCGCCGCGGCAAGGAGCCGGGCGAGTTCGATCGGCTTGCTGAGCATCGGCCAGTGGCCCGAGTCGATGTCGGCGAAGTCCAGGTGCCTGGCCTTGCCGAGCTCGGCCACGTCACCAGCGCCGATCCACGCCTGAGCCTGGGCGGGGGTGAATTCTGGGCACACGAGCACGACCGGTATATCGAACCGTCGCTCGTCCGCCAGCCGCACCACGCCCCTGGTCACCCCTTCGGGGACGGGGATCGCGGCAGCCGCGAAGCTGCGCCTGGCCTCCTCATCAAGGTCAGCAGAGTCTGGCCCCTCGAATGCGCCCCAGCCGGGAAAGGGCATGGCGCCGTCTTGCGGTTCGAAGAAGTCGGCGTAGGAATCCCCGTCGGAGCATGGGAAGCCGCCGATGAGGGCGACTTTAGCCACCTTCTCCGGTCGCGCATCGGCGGCCAGCCAAGCCAGGGTGCAGGCGGCGGAATGCCCTACCACCATGGGCTTTCCAGACGATGCGTCTACGGCGGCGAGCACCGCGGCCACCTGGTCGTCGAGCGTGGCGGACCCTGATCCGTCGCCCTGACCCGGAAGGGTGAGCGGCACGGGGCGGTGGCCCAGTGCCTCCAGCGCGGGCACGACCTCGTCCCATGCGGATCCGTCGAGCCATAGGCCGGCCAGGAGCACGATGTCCATGATCAGTTCTCTTTCTCCAGTGCGGTCAGGCCGGTCTCGGTCATAAGCATCACGCTAGGGCCAGTTCCGGACGACCTGCTTCCGGGCCACTGCCGTGGCTCTGGGCGCCGACCGGTTCATTACCGATAACCAGCGGGATTTCCCACAGACATCGCGGAGGTTCGCATCATCTACCCCGCCGACCTGCCTGATCCCGCCGCCTGAAGACCCACACGCGCTCCGCTTGAGTCCAACAAAAAGACTTAGTTGAAAAAAAGGACTCATGGGGTTAGCGTGTTCGCAATAGGCCGCGTCTCCTGCCGTGTCTCGGCGAGCGGCGGCAGGGCGCGAACCGAAAGGTCGATGTGTCCCCAACTCAAGTGGTCGCGACTGGCGGTCAGTCGGAGCACAGCACACCCCGGGATGGCGGCGAGATCATCGCGTGTTCCATGGACGGTGCGGTCGCCACCTTGTCGATGGGCCATGCGCCTTACAACCTGCTGGACGCCTCGCTGTGCAGGGTACTCATCGAGGCCCTGGCGTGGGCTCAGGCGCAGGGAGCGCGGGCGGTCATCCTGAACAGTTCGCTGCGCCATTTCTCGGCTGGAGCTGACCTGGACCAGATGCTTGCTGCCGTTGAGGGCACTGATGTGCTGGACTGGGGACTGCTCGAGGTGCTGAAAGCCTTCGACTCCCATCCCGCACCGATCGTGGCCAGCGTGCACGGCGTCTGTGTCGGCGGCGGCTTCGAGCTGGCGCTCGCATCCGACATCGTTGTCGCGGGCGCGTCGGCCAAGATCGGCTCGGTTGAATCGACTGTCGGCCTGCATCCGCTGATGGGCGGAATCCAGCGCATCGCCCAGCGAGCCGGTGCGGCCCGCGCGAAGGAGATGGCGATGCTCGGGCGCCGCTACGACGCGCAGACACTGGAGCGGTGGGGCATCATCAACCGCGTCGTGCCCGACGAACAGCTTGCCAGTGCCACTGTCACCCTCGCCCAGGAACTCGCCCACGGCCCGACGGCCTGTCACGCCGCCACCAAGAAGCTCGTGTCGATCGCGCTCGACCAAGGACTGGCAGCAGCGGACGCGGCCATGCCGGATATCCAGCGGGCGATCTTCAGCTCCCGCGACTTCCGGGAAGGTGTCACCTCTTACCGCGAGCGAGGTCTCGGCATGGCCCGTTTCGAGGGGCGGTAACAATGCCGCTGCCACTGTCGGGCCTGCGCGTCGTCGACTTCTCCCGGGTCCTGGCCGGTCCGCACTGCGCCAAAACTCTGCTCGATCTCGGTGCGGACGTGGTCAAGCTGGAACCACCGGGCGGTGACCTCGCACGCCGGGCGTTTCCCAGCACCGGAGAGATCTCCGGCTACTACGCGCAGCAGAACGCCGGCAAACGGAATCTGAGCATCGACCTCAACAAAGACGGAGCCCGCGAGGTCGCGCTGCGGCTGTGCGACACCGCCGACATCATCGTCGAGAACTTCCGCCCGGGCACACTCGAATCGTTCGGGCTGGACTACGCCTCGGTTGCCGAACGCAACCCCGGTGTCATCTACGCCTCGATTAGCGGCTACGGCCAGCACGGGCCGTGGCGCTCGCGGATGGCCTACGCGCCTACTGTGCAGGCCGAAACCGGCATCACCGCTAACACCTCGCAGCACTTCGGCCGGCACGACCTCGGGCTGCGCAGCGATGCCCTCTCACACGCCGACGTCTACTCTGGGCTGCATGCCGTGATCGCTATCCTGGCCGCCCTGCACGATCGGGCGCAGACCGGCCGCGGACAGTACATCGATGTCGCGATGGCGGCCGTCATGCTGTCGATCAACGAGCGGGTCCACGTCGATCTGTCCGATCACGACCTCGGTGCGGAGGTCCCGGTCCTCGGCGCGACAGACGGACCGTTCTTCCGCGGCCCGGGCGGGGAGATATTCGCCAGCCCGATGAGCCTGGTCGGCAGCATGTCGTTCCCGTTCTACCTCGCGGCGATGCGCCGCCCCGACCTCGGTGACGATCCACGGTTCCTGACTCCTGAGCTTCGGTTGAAGAACCTCGCCGAACTCCATCAGATCGTGCAGGAGTGGATCTGGACATTTGCTGACATGGAGTCCCTGGACGCGCAGCTGGACGAGGCGAAGATCGCGACCGGCCAAGTCCGGCACATCAAGGAGATTGCCGCGAGCGAGTGGGCCTCCCAGTGGGGAGCCGTGCGAACCGTCTCCGATCGCAGCGGCGGACAGATCACCATTCCCGGCCGCCCGTGGCACTTCAGCCAGGACCCACCCGCCGACGGCGAGCAGCAGTTCGTCTCCAAGCAAGGCGAGCACAACCGCGAGGTACTGAGCGAACTCGGTTACACCGCAGCCGAGATCCTCGATCTCACCCAGCGAGGGGCTATGGTGCAGCCCGGCGAGAGTGATCACGCAACGCAGGACGCGCCGCAGCAGGGGGCAGCAGGACGCGCCGCAGCAACGTTCGCGGAACTCTGATGCGTTTGGCCGCCTACCGCTCTGAAGTCGACGGCACCGAGCAGGCGGGGGAGAGCGGTCCCGGGACAGGCGGTCCTTGGACAGGCGGAAAGACCGGGTCAGCTCGCCTTCGCGGGTGGCTTGGCGCGGGCTCGCTTCCGGGCGGCGGGCTTGATGACCGTGGCCGGAGCCAGCCGGGGGCGCAGGTCGAGCGCGGCCGGCACCTCGTCGGGGTAGCCGGGCCCGACCCGGAACTCGGTGTCGATCGCGCTCACCGGCGCGCCGCACGTCGCGCAGACCGCCTCGAATCCGAGATCGTGGCCGCAGGCGAGGTGGTGCAGTGTCACCGGGGCCCCTTCGCCGCCATCGAGCCAGCGGTCGCCCCAGTTGACCATCGCGGCCAGGACCGGGAAGAAGTCTCGGCCCTGCTCGGTGAGCAGGTACTCATTGCGGGGCGGGTTGTCCTGATAGAGCCGCTTGGTGAGCAGGCCGGCGTCGACGAGCCGGTTCAGCCGATCGGACAGGGTGTTGCGCGCAACGCCGAGCGACCTCTGGAACTCATCGAAACGGCTCACACCCTGGAACACGTCGCGCATGATCAACGGCGTCCACGCGTCGCCGAATAGCTCCACCACGCGGGCCACTGAGCATGGCCAGTTCGAGAAACCTCGCCTCATTAGTCCAGTCTAGCAACTCAGTAGCACGGGTACACCGACGTAGCTGACCGGGCCGCCGGATGGGCCGGGCCGGGCCGGGGCTCATGACACCGGTCCGCCTGCCGTTGCCGGGTCTCTCAGGTGAAGTGTCGATACTTTTATTAGACTCAGTCTTGTCTTGATACTCAATCTGTGATTGATTGAGTCATACGCCAATGTGATCGGCGTCACACGATTCATCGGCGGAACCGCTCGCGGCGAACTGTCGGCTGGGCGGTCCGCGCTCCCGCCAGACTGCGCCGTTCACCAACGCATCATCGAGATGAGAGGGACCGAAAATGCCGCTATGGAAGATCCACCACCCCGTCGGCGCCTACACGCCCGAGGACAAGAAGGAGTTCTCCGAGCAGATCACGCGGGTGTACGAGGCCGTCCCGATCCCCAGGTTCTACGTCGTCGTCATCTTCGAAGAGGTCGAGGCGGACTCGTTCTTCGTGGGCGGCGAGTCCCACGACAAGTTTGTCCGGATCCAGATCGACCAGATGGCGCGGACCATGCCCGGCCCGATCATCCGGGAGTGGTGGACCAGGCACATCGACCAGGTCATCGCTCCCTGGGTGGGGGACCGCGGATACGACTGGGAGTTCACCATCACAGAGCCACCAGCTGACCTGTGGTCGCTGCAGGGCCAGATCCCGCCGCCGTTCGAGTCGGTGGCCGAGAAGCGCTGGATCGCGGAGAACAAGGCCACTCCCTACACCCAGGCCGAGAAGCTGCCCGTTGCCCTCGCCCTCGCCCCTGGTACCAGAGGTGACTGAGCTTCAGCTCGATCGATGATGCGAGCCGCAGTCGGCACGCCCATGGTTCCGACTGCGGCTCGCAACGATTGGCTCAGCAGCGAGCCCCTCGCTCCTTTATGCCAAGCTGGCCATGAGGCTCGGCGCCGGCAGGCGGCGCTCAGGAGGAAGGCGCAAAAATGGCGGCAGGCATGAGGGGCGACCCCGCTGACTTGATGGCCCGTATCGGCAGGCACTGGGGCTGGGTCCTGACGTTCGGAATCATCACGCTGGTCACCGGCGTTGCCGCCCTTGCCTGGCCCGGCCGCACGCTAGTGGTCGTCGCGGTGCTGTTCGGCATCCAGCTGATCGTGATGGGCATCTTCCGGTTCGCGTCGGCCTTCGGGTCACAGGACCTCACCGGCGGAACTCGGGCGCTGCTGGCGGTGCTCGGCGTGTTCTCGCTGATCATCGGCTTGTACGCGGTGCGGCACATCCTGATCACCCTGATTGCGCTGGCATTGCTGCTGGGTATTTTCTGGGTCATCAGCGGGGTAATCGAGCTGTTCACGTCGGTGTCACACCGCGAGATGCGCGGCCGCGGCTGGAACGCGGTGATGGGCATCCTCAGCGTGCTGGCCGGACTGGTTGTCTTGTCGTATCCCGGGATCTCACTGCTGGTGCTGGCGGTCGTGCTCAGCGTCTGGCTCCTGGTCTTCGGAGTCATGGAGGTCACGCTTGCCTTCCGGATCCGCTCACTGGGCCGCCGCGCCTGAGCAGCGGCCGCGGTCCTAGTGCGTTCGGTACGGTAGTCGCCATGGCAACATCACCATCACTCGAAACGTGGACGCTGGCGCCGGGCCTCATCGTCACCCGGATGGGCTACGGCGCGATGCAGCTCGCCGGTCCGGGTGTCTTCGGCCCGCCGAAGGATCGTGACGCAGCCATCGCCGTGCTGCGCGAAGCCGTCGAACTCGGCATCAGCCACATCGACACCAGCGACTTCTACGGCCCGTACGTCGTCAACGAGATCATCAAGGAAGCCCTTTACCCGTACCCGGACGGCCTGCACCTGGTCACCAAGGTTGGCGCCCGCCGTGGTGACGACGGCTCATGGATCCCGTCGCTGACCCCCCAGAGCCTGGTTCAGCAGGTGCACGAGAACCTGAGCCACCTGGGTCTGGAGGCCCTGGACATCGTCAACCTGCGCGTCGAGGGTCACGAAGTCTCGGTCGGCGACCCGGTGGCCGAGCCCTTCAGCGCACTCGCCGAGCTGCAAAAGCAGGGCCTCATAAGGCACCTGGGGGTCAGCGGCGTCACCTCCGCGCAGCTCACCGAGGCTCAGCAGATCGCCCCGGTCGTGACCGTGCAGAACCTCTACAACCTCGCCAATCGCCACGATGACGAGCTGGTAGATCGCTGTGCCCGCGACGGTATCGGGTATGCGCCATTCTTCCCGCTCGGCGGATTTACGCCGCTGCAGTCCGAAGCGCTGGACGGCGTAGCCAGTCGCCTGAACACCTCCGCTCAGCAGGTGGCACTGGCATGGCTGCTGCAGCGCTCGCCGGCCATCCTGCTCATCCCTGGTACCTCGTCGGTCGAGCACCTGCGCGAGAACGTGGCCGCAGCCTCTCTCCAGCTGCCCGAGGACGCGATCGCGGAGCTGAACGCCATCGGCAAGTAGCGAGTAGCTTGTGCGGACCGGCCGGTCAGGCCGCTGCAGCGACCAGTTCATCCAGCATCGGGCCGAGTGCGCCCAGGCCAAGGGACAGGTGACCTTCTCCCTGCAGGAGATGGGCGGAGGAGCCGGGAAGCTGCGCGGCCAGCCACCGGCCGTGCGCGAATGGCACCATGAGGTCGGCGCTGCCCTGCCAGATCATTACCGGGATGGATATCTCGTCCAGGGTGAAGCCCCAGGGCCGGATGAAGGCGAGGTCGTCGTCAACCCACCCGTCCACTCCTGTCCGCAGTG
>Ga0302325_10021332_pt1 | contig 13564 bp, 10 predicted proteins | sample Palsa_T0_2_FD_201948 | JGI IMG/M metagenome (GOLD analysis project Ga0302325, IMG submission 201948) | Peat permafrost microbial communities from Stordalen Mire near Abisko, Sweden - Palsa_T0_2 | ecosystem: Environmental > Terrestrial > Soil > Palsa > Peat permafrost | place: Sweden: Abisko... | reverse complement strand
CCGGCGGCCAGGATCACGGCGAAGGCCAGGTACGGGTTGCAGGCGGCGTCCACCGAGCGGAACTCGACCCGGGTCGAGTTGCCCTTCTGCGGCTTGTACATCGGCACCCGGACCAGAGCCGAACGGTTGTTGTGCCCCCAGCACACGTAGGCGGGGGCCTCACCGCCGGCGCCGGCGGTCCGTTCGGCCGCGCCCCACAGCCGCTTGTAGGAGTTCACCCACTGGTTGCAGACCGCCGTGATCTCCGGCGCGTGCTGCAGCAGCCCGGCGATGAACGCCCGGCCGGTCTTGGACAGCTGGAACTCCGCCCCGGCCTCGTAGAACGCGTTCTTGTCGCCTTCGAACAGCGACACGTGGGTGTGCATGCCCGAGCCGGGGTGATCGGTGAACGGCTTGGGCATGAATGTCGCGTAAACGCCCTGCTCGATCGCCACCTCCTTCATCACCAGCCGGAACGACATGATGTTGTCGGCGGTGGTGAGCGCGTCGGCGTAGCGCAGGTCGATCTCCTGTTGCCCGGGCGCGCCCTCGTGGTGGCTGTACTCCACCGAGATGCCCATGGATTCCAGCATCGTGATCGCGGTGCGCCGGAAGTCGTGGGCGATGCTGTGCGGCGTGTGATCGTAATAGCCGCCGGTGTCGATCGGCTGCGGCTTGTCCCCCGGCTCAGGCCTCTCCCTGAGCAGGAAGAACTCAATCTCCGGATGCGCGTAGAAGGTGAACCCGAGCTCAGAGGCCCGGCTCAGGTTGCGCTTGAGCACCCAGCGCGGGTCCGCGTACGACGGTGACCCGTCGGGCAGCAGGATGTCGCAGAACATCCGCGCCACACCCGGGTATTCGCCGCGCCACGGCAGCAGCTGGAACGTCGACGGATCCGGCCGGGCGATCATGTCCGCCTCATAGACCCGGGCGAACCCCTCGATCGCGGAGCCATCGAAGCCTATCCCGTCGGCGAACGCGCCCTCTAGTTCGGCGGGCGCGACCGCGACCGATTTCAGCGTGCCGAGTACGTCGGTAAACCACAGCCGGACGAACCGGATGTCACGTTCTTCGAGTGTGCGCAGCACGAACTCTTCCTGCCTGTCCACGGTAATCACCTTAGACGTTCCCCATCGCTTGACTAGCCCTCAGCCGGCTGCGCCTTCCGCACGCTCATGTATCAGTGAGTGTGCCCGGCCGGTGTTTCCTCGCGGTTACAGTGCGCGGGTTGATCTACGGCGGGAGCGCACTCACCGCTTAGTCAGGGCTTACGAGCCAGGGCAGCGTAGGTGGGGAGCTGGGCGGAGCCTGTTCCGGTGGGCCCGAGTGACCACTGGCCCAGGGGGGAGACACCGGGAGGGACAAGCTCCAGGCCGGAGAAAAACCTGGTGACTTCCTGTCGCGACCGGAAGTTGATCGGGGTAGCGGAGTGCGCGTTGTAGCTGCGGCCCGCGGTCTGCGTCTCGGTCTTGAGGTCGCTGGAGCCGTGTGAGATGGCCAGGTAGCTGCCGGACGGGACGGCGGCCATAAAGCGCCGGGTCAGCTCGTAAGGGTCCTCGGCGTCCGGGATGAAGTGCAGCAGGCCCAGCATCATCACGGCCACCGGCTGGCTGAAATCCAGCGTCTGGGCCGCCTCGGTCAGGATCTTCTCCACCTGGCGCGCGTCGGCGTCGACGTAGGTGCACCGGCCGCGCGGGTCGCTGGTCAGCAGGGCTCTGGCGTGTGACAGTACGATCGGGTCGTTATCGACATAAACGACCCGCGACTCGGGCGCCACCTTCTGCGCCACCTCGTGCGTGTTGTTCTCGGTGGGCAGGCCGGTGCCGATGTCGAGAAACTGCCGGATGCCTGCCTGGGCCACCAGGTAGTGCACGGCGGTGGAGAGGAACAGCCGGTTGCTACGGGCCACCTGAGCGATCACCGGCATGACGTCGAGTACCTCTTGGGCGGCCGCCCGGTCGGTGGCGAAATTGTCCTTGCCGCCCAGCCAGTAGTTGTAGATGCGTGCGGGGTGAGCCACGCTGGCGTCGAAGGTGAGGCCAGGCGGTTTGCTCTCGCCGGAAGCATCTTGCCGGTGCTCCGTGACGTCCTCCATCGCATTCGCGGCTTATGTGCGGGATTATCCTACGCCCAGGACGCGCGGCCACGGCGGCACGCAGGTCCCACGGTCAGCTGGCTACAGCCTAGGCTGGAAGGGTGACAATGCTGCGGATCGCGCTTGCCCAGGTCGATGCGACGGTTGGTGACCTGGACGGAAACGCCGAGCTGATCGTCGAGTGGACCCGCCGCGCCGCCGGACGCGGGTCCAGGGTCGTGGTGTTCCCCGAGATGGTGCTCACCGGATACCCGGTGGAGGATCTCGCGCTGCGGGCGTCGTTCGTGGAGGCCTCCATCGCGGCCCTGCACGGCGTGGCGGACCGGCTGGACGCCGAGGGGCTCGGCGGGATCGCCGTCGTGGCCGGCTACCTGGACCGGCGAAAAGACCTGGCGCCGCGGACCGGGCTGCCGATCGGGGCGCCGCAGGACGCCGCGGCGCTGCTGTACGGCGGGCACGTCGTCGTCACCTCAGCCAAGCATCACCTACCGAACTACGGGGTGTTCGACGAGTTCCGCTACTTCGTGCCCGGCGACACCCTGCCGGTGTTCCGGCTGCCTGCGGACGCCGGCGAGGAGGTCGACATCGCCATCGCGATCTGCGAGGACCTGTGGCAGGACGGCGGGCCGGTAGCGGCCTGCCGGCGCGCGGGAGCGGGCCTGCTTGTGGTGCCGAACGCGTCGCCCTACGAGCGCGGGAAGGACGACGTGCGGCTCGACCTGTGCGTCCGGCGGGCGCGCGAGGCCGGAGCCGCGCTCGCCTACGCCAACATGATCGGCGGGCAGGACGAGCTGGTCTTCGACGGTGACTCCATCCTGGTGGCCGCGGACGGCGCGCTGCTCGCCCGCGGACCGCAGTTCGAAGAGGCGCTCGTCGTCGCCGACCTGGACCTGCCGGCGGCGGATCCTGGTCGGACGCCGGCCGACGAGCCCGTGGATGCGGGTGACGGCACGACGATCACGATCAGGCGGGTGACGCTGGCCCCGCCGCCTGAGGTCCCGGAGATCGTCGGACCCGAGGGAACGGGGATGTTCTGGCCGCGGCTGTCCGATCCGGCCGAGGTGTACGCGGCGCTAGTGACCGGAGTCAGGGATTACGTGGCCAAGAACAGGTTCCGTTCGGCCATCCTGGCGCTGTCGGGCGGTATCGACTCGGCGCTGACCGCCACGATCGCCGCGGACGCGATCGGCCCAGGGAACGTGTACGTGGTGCTGATGCCGAGCCGGTACTCCTCGGATCATTCGGTCATCGACGCCGAAGACCTGGTCAAGCGGCAGGGCCTGCACGCGGTGACGATCCCCATCGCCCCGATGGTCGACGCGTTCGGCCAGGAGCTCACCCCGGCCGGGTTCCCCGAGACGGGGCTGCCCGCGGAGAACCTGCAAGCCCGGGTGCGCGGGGTCGTGCTGATGGCACTGTCCAACGCGGCCGGGCACCTCGTGCTCACCACCGGCAACAAGAGCGAGCTCGCGACCGGCTACTCGACGCTGTACGGCGACTCGGCCGGCGGGTTCGGGCCGATCAAGGACGTACCCAAGACGCTGGTCTGGGAGCTTTCCCGGTGGCGCAACGCCGAGGCTGAGCGTCAGGGCACCACTCCCCCGATCCCGGAGAACTCCATCGACAAGCCGCCGAGCGCCGAACTCGCGCCCGGGCAGATGGACACCGACTCGCTGCCTCCGTATGAGGTGCTCGACGCGCTGCTCGACGACTATGTGGAGAAGGACATGGGGACCGCGGAGCTGATCGCGGCCGGGCACGACCCGGCGCTGGTCGAGCGCGTGGTCCGGATGGTCGACGCCGCCGAGTACAAGCGCCGCCAGTACCCCCCGGGCCCGAAAATCAGCCAGAAGAACTTCGGCCGCGACCGGCGCCTGCCTATTACGAACCGGTGGCGGGAACCGCGCCCCTCCTAGGGAGCCCGTCAAGCTCGGGATGCAGTAATTACTGCGAAGGGGGCCTCAGCGGACGGCCAGGCCGAGGAGCACGCCGTCGACCACGCGGGTGGCGAAATCGGCGTCGAGGGTGCTGTCCGCGGACTTCTCCTTGGCCAGGACCGCGCCGGTCAGAGCGAGCAGCGCGACCTCGACGTCGGTGTCGGGCCGCAGCTCGCCCGTTTCGATACCGCGGCGGATGACCGCGCGCATGACGTCGCGCCGCGGCTCGACCACCGTCTCCTTGTACCGCGCCATCAGCCGCGGGTACTTCTCGCCCTCGCCGAGCAGCAGCGCGTAGCGGCGCGCCTTGCGCGGATCGGCCTTGTCCACGCACATCACGGTGAGCATCGCGACCAGGTCGTCCCGGACCGAGACGCCGCCCGGCTCCGGGTACGGCGACTTCAGCGAGCCGAACGCTGCGAGCAGCAGCTCTTCCTTGTTCGGCCAGCGGCGGTAGATGGTCGCCTTCCCGACTCCGGCGCGGGCCGCCACGGCCTCGACGCAGACTCCCTCGAAACCCAGCTCGGCGAACAGGTCAAGCGTCGCATCGATGATCGCCTGCTCGGCCTGCTCGCTGCGCGGACGGCCGGGCTTGCCCGGCCGTCCGGGCTTGACGTGGCGGCGCGCCGCCACGTCAAGCCCGGCTGCCACGTCAGTGCCGGGCCCCTGATCGGCGATGATCACGGGCTCCATGGCTGGTTATCCCTCTCGCTCTGTGCTGTTGAGCATGACTTCTCTTTCCAGTATGGCAAGCTCGGCCTCGTACTCGCCATCGCCGGCCGGCGCGGACCCGACGGCCTTGGCCGGCAGGCCGGGCATCCAGCGCAGTACCACGAACCCGCCCGCCAGTGCGAGCAGCGCCGCGACCAGCGAGGTGAAGTGCATGGCGTGCACGAACGCGTCATTCGCGGGCCCCAGCAGCGACTGCCCGGCCGTGCCGAGCTGCTGCGCGACCGCCTGGGTGGCCGTGATCGACGACGACGCGGTGGTCCGCGCGGCGGCGGGCAGGTGCGTCAGCGACGGACTGAGCGCGCTGCGGTAGAACACGGCGAGGATCGAGCCGAGGATCGCGACGCTGAGCGCCACCGCCACCTGCCGGGCGGTGTTGGTCAGCGCGGAGCCCGCGCCCGCCCGCTCCCGCGGCAGCACGTCCATGACCGCGGAGGTAGCGGCCGGCATGGTGACGCCGATGGCCGCGCCCTGGATCAGGTACAGCATGCCGAGCACCCAGATCGGCGTGGTGGTCCCGAGCGCGGCGTACCCGGCGAGGTCGATGCCCATGACGAACAGGCCTGTCGCGCCGACGGCCTTGGCGCCGTAGCGCCGGACCAGGCGCGCACTGCGCGGCGCGAGCATCAGCTGGCCGATCGCGAACGGCACGGTCAGCAGCCCGGCATCCAGCGGGCTGTAGCCCCGGACGTTCTGCAGGTAGAAGCTGGTGAAGAAGAAGACCCCGCCCATGCCGAAGAACAGCAGCCCGAGCGCCCCGATCGAGGCGGAGAGCCGCCGGTCGCGGAACAGCCGCACGTCAAGCGAGGGATGCGAGATCCGCGCCTCGTAGGCGGCGAAGGCCGCCAAGATGGCCAGGCCGCCCACGATCGGGCCGAGCACCCCGAGGCTTAGCCACGAGTCGCCGTCGCCGCCCTGGACGATCCCGTACACCAGCGACACCAGGCCCGCGATGGACAGCAGCACGCCGACGTAGTCGATCTTTCCAGCGTCGGGGTTGCGCGACTCCGGCACCATGATCGCGGCGGCGATGCCGCCGACGACGGTCACCGGCACGTTGATCAGGAAGACCGAGCCCCACCAGAAGTGGTCGAGCAGCAAGCCGCCCAGGACCGGGCCGGTCGCGATGCCGAGGCCGACGGCCATGGCCCACAGGCCGATCGCCCGTGGCCGTTCGGCGGGCTCGAAGACGTTCGAGATGATGGACAGGGTCTGCGGCATGACCGCGGCCCCGCCCAGGCCCATCGCGGCCCGCGCGAGAATCAGCTGATCGGGCGATCGCGAATAGGCCGAGAGCAGTGAGGCGATGCCGAACAGCGCGAGCCCGATGATGAGCATGCGCTTGCGGCCGATCTTGTCGCCGACGACGCCGAAGGTGAAGAGCAGGCCGGCGAAGAACAGCGTGTAGGAGTTGATGGCCCACTCGAGCTGGCTCTGACTCGCGCCGAGGCCCCCGTGTGGCTCGGCGATAGTCTTCAGCGCGACGTTCAGGACCGTGTTGTCGATGACGATGGCGAGCAGTCCTACGATCAGCACGCTGAGAATCACCCAGCGCCGACGGTAGATGGTCTGCGTGTCCATGTGTCCCTTCCGGATTACTTGCTGTGCTAGCCCGGGGGACGAGCCCAAAAGTCCCCCGGAACCCCCGCGGACTTTGTGCGCGGAACCCGGGAAGGCGCTGGACTGCCGGTGTGTTGCCATGACTAGCACGCCCGGGTCCCGCTACTATCAATACGGAACCGTCTCGTATCGGAATCTATTTCCGTGCTGCCTGGGCGGGCGTCCGTGATCCAGGTCACACCGGACTTTGGCTTCCGGCGCAGTTCCTGGCTATACCGCGCAGCCCGGTTGTCGTGCCATGATCTAAGGGTCCGGGTACGCCACAGGGGCGACACGAGACACGGAGGCCCACGAAGATGTCACAGCAAACGGGTACGCTTACGGCCGCGACAGGACAGCGGACCACCCCTGAACCCCTTTACGGCGGGTCAACCACCGGGCGTCGCGTCACCGTACGCGATATCGCCGCCGCGAAGGCGCGCGGCGAGAAGTGGCCCATGCTCACCGCCTACGACGCGCTCACCGCCGGGATCTTCGACCGGGCCGGGATCCCGGTGCTGCTGGTCGGCGACTCCGCCGCGATGGTGGTCTACGGCCACGACACCACGATCCCGGTGACCGTGGATGACCTGATCCCGCTTACCGCGGCCGTCGTACGCGGCACGAGCCGGGCCCTGGTGGTGGCCGACCTGCCGTTCGGGTCCTATCAGGCTTCGGCCGGCGCGGCGCTGGACGCCGCCGTCCGGTTCCTGAAGGAGACCGGCGCGCACGCGGTCAAGCTGGAAGGCGGCCAGCGGGTCGCCCAGCAGGTCGAGGAGCTCGTCGCGGCCGGCATCCCGGTCATGGCCCACCTCGGCCTGACCCCGCAGTCGGTCAACGCCTTCGGCGGCTACCGGGTGCAGGGACGCGGCGAAGACGGCGAGCAGCTGCTGCACGACGCCAAGGTACTGCAGGCGGCCGGCGCGTTCGCCGTGGTCCTGGAGTGCGTGCCCGCTTCCCTGGCCGCCCAGGTCACCGAGGCGCTGGCCATCCCCACCGTCGGCATCGGGGCCGGCCCGGCCTGCGACGCCCAGGTGCTGGTCTGGCAGGACATGGCGGGCCTATCCCCCCGGGTGGCCAAGTTCGTCAAGCAGTACGCCGACGTGGCGGGCGTCCTGCACGACGCCGCCCGCGCCTTCGCCGACGACGTCACCAGCGGTGCGTTCCCGGACGAGGAGCACTCGTACAGGTAGCGGCTCTGGCGGAAGGACGCGCTACGGCCGTGGCCGAAGCCGGTCGATCGGGTTAGGGCGCGGTGACGGGCTGGATGACGACGGGGCCGAGGGTGGGGTTGAGCTCGGTGGCCTGGGAGACTCCTGGCGGCGTGAGCACGTCCATCGCCTGGGGCACGGTCGACGGGTCTACCGAGCAGATCGGCGCGTTATTGCCCGCCGCGCAGACCCCGAACGTGTAGGCGCCCGGCGTGGCGGTGAAGGCACGGGCCAGGTCCGGGCTGAACCCGTCCTGGCCGGTCAGCACGACGCTGAAGCCCCAGCCGGACGTCGGGGTGCCGAACTGCGCCTCGGGCAGGGCGACCGTGATCGTCTGGTCGGCCTGGACGGCCAGCGCCGACGCCGTGCCGACCGAGTTACCCGCGGCGTTCACCCAGACCGGCGAGGCGAACCCCTGCACCTCGACCCGCTGGCTCCAGGCTCCGGACGGCGCGATGGTGTAGTTGCGGGCGGCGAACGCGGCCTGGGTGGAGGTGCTCGAGGCACCCGGCACGTGCACGTAGAAGTCGAGCAGCTGCGCCCCGTCGAGCGCCCCGAACGTCGGGACCAGGGTGCGCAGCGTCACCCGCAGGTAGGCGTAGGTGCCATCGCTCAGGACCTGGAACCGGGTCAGGTCGAACGACCCGGCCACGAAGGCGGAGTTGGTCGGGTACTGGTAGGTGCCCGGTCCGTTGTCATCCCCGGTGGGATCGGTCACGTCGAGCACGGTGCTGCCGCTGCCCTCGGCGCTCACCGTGACCTGGGCGTAGCCGGTGCTCCGGCCTCCGGGCGCGGTGGCGGTCGCGGTGATCGCGTTGGTGCCGAAGCCGACCGGCACGCTCGCCGAGAAGGACCCGTCGGATCCCGCGGTCGTGCTGGTCACGGTGGCGGCCACACTGGTCGTGGTGTCGGCCGCCTCGATCGACACCGCGGAGCCCGGCGTGGTCGTCCCGGTCACCGTGGTGGTGGCGCTGGTCAGCGTGCTGCCCGAGGCTGGCGCCGTGATCGTCACGGGCAGCGAGCCGGGCGCCCCGTTGGTGATATAGCGCGCGGTCGTGACGGCCGGGGTGTCCACGTTATGACCGGCTCCCAGCGAGGCGATCAGCCGCAGTTCCTGGGCCTGGGCCCAGCTCAGCGGGGACGCCGACCCGGCCGCCTTGCCGTCGGTGAACCCGATGGACGCCGTGGCCGGGTCGCTGCCGTACGGCGAGGCGGGCAGGTCCGGCTCTTCCCATGCCTGCTCGGGCACCAGCCCGACCCCGGACGAGAAGTTGATCATCGCCTGGAGCAGGGACTCCGCGCCGCTGGCGTTCCCTTCGGCCAGGTCGGACTCGGCCCGCTCGCCGGACAGGACCGGCCACAGGTGCCCGGTGCCGCTGTCGGTCGGCGGCCACGGCGCGCCGGTCGTGGTGCACGAGTCCTGGCTCGGCTGGTAGCAGTCGCCGTACCCGTCCGCGCTCCCGTCGGCGGCCGAGTCGCCGTACCGGTAGTAGCCGGTCCCGCTGGGCGTGGACACCGAGATGTTCTTGTCGATAATGGCCAGCGAGGCCTGGATGTCGGGGTCGCTGACCGGCAGCTCGCCGAGCCGGACCAGCTCCTGGAAGCCACCGTCGAGTACGCTGCGCTGGTCCAGGGTGGGGCCGCCGTTGCCGAGGCTGTAACTGATCGCCGCGTTCGGGTCGCCGGTCTTGGACAGCCGGATGAAGTAGGCCGGGCCGTCCGGGCCGGTGGTGGTCACCGTCCAGGACTTGATGTTGCGCTGGAAGTCGTCGGCGGTGGCCTGGTACAGGTTGGCCCGCGCCGTGTCGCCGTGGCTCGCGGCGATGGCCGAGGCGGCGGTCAGCCCGGCGATCTCAGCCGCGATCGTGGACGGCGAGTAGCCGGTCTGCTCTTCCCAGCGCTCCACGCCATCGGAGGGCCCGTTGGCGACCAGGAAGTCGGCGGCCGGGCGGATATGGTCCTGCCACAGCGCGGTGTCACTCCCGAGCCCGGACTCCTGCGCCATCAGGATCGGGTACGCGGTCTCGTCCAGCTGAAGGCCGCCGGTGTCGGGGGCGGCCTCGCCGTTCAGCAGCGAGTTGCGCGGCATCGCCCCGGACGGGAGCTGCTGGCGGTCGAACAGGAACAAAGTGGCCGCCCGGGCCGTGGCCACGTCCCCGTCGGCCATCAGCCCGGTGAAGATCTCGTACAGGTCCCGGGCGAACACCTCGCGGTACGAGCCGAAGTAGGACGGCTCGCCGCCGGAGGTCACCCCGGCCGGTACCGACTGGCCCCACGGGCTGGCCAGGGACGCGACGATGGCACCCGGGTAGGTCTTGTCCTCGCTCGCCTTCAGGACGTTGGCCGACAGGTAGTAGTAGCGATCCAGGCTGGTCTGGGCGGTCGGCCGCCGCAGCCCGGCGTCGTAGGCGGCCCAGCCGAGCAGGTACTTGGCCGCGGTCAGGACGAACGGATGACTCAGGGATGTCTCGGCGACGGACACCGACTGCGCCTGGTTCCGGCCGAAGCCCAGTGCCAGGGTCACCTCGTGGCCGCTGGCCGGGGTCACGTCCTCGGTCGCGACGATATGGCCGTCCGGCGCGGAGGTGTAGGAGGTGAGCGCGTGCGTCGCGTCGAGCTGGGTGAGGCCGTCGCTGGCGGTGCCTTCGTAGCCGACGCTCGCCGCCTGGTCGGACGTGGCCGCCAGGGCCATGTAGGTCGGCACCGCGTAGTCGCGGTTGACGGCATCGGTGACCGTGTTCGTGCTGAAGATCACCGGGACCGGGGACCCGGCGGAGGTGTCCACCACGCCGGTGTTGGCGCCGGCGTTCTCGGTCCCGCCCCCGCCGTTTCCGTTGACGTGGGCGTCGAGCCGGGCGTACAGGTGCAGGCCAGCCAGGTTGGTGTCCGAGCCCGGCGTGTCCTGCAGCGTCGTGTGCATCAGCACCGTGTCGCTGGCCGGGTCGGTGAGGTAGGTGGTGATCAGCCGGAAGCCGTGCTTGGCGTCGGTGGAGGTGACGGTGCAGGCCATGCCGGTGGGGTCGGCGGCCACCGTGTAGGTCATGTCCCGGGTCTGCATGTCGGTGAACGTGGACCCGTCGGTCACGACGTACTGCAGCGTGCTCACGTTCGTGTTGTCGATCGTGGGCTCGTAGACGTCGGAAAGCACCCCGTCGGCCACCGTGTACCACACCTTGGACCCGGTGCCTGCCGCCGTCCCCACGCAGTCCTTCCTGGCCAGGTCGAAGTACGATGGCGCGCCTGGTGCGCCGGGTGCTATCGCGTCCGCCCGGGCCGCGGTCGCCGCCGGGCTAGCGACGGCCAGGCCGGCCAAGATGGCCGCACAGCCGACCAAGGTGATGAAACGACGTCCACGTGCCATGGCCAAGCCTCCATCGTCACGTCTGCGGGCCGAGAGACACATCGGCCGGCTGGAGGGCGGTCTCGACCCCGAGACCCCCGGACTAGCCGGCCAGAGCCGTTGCTGAGCTTTCTCCCACCCAGCGCTCAGGTCAAGTAACAATCCGGCAATATCGGGCCCTTGAGTCCGTGTCCGCCTGCCGATCAGGCCAGCGGGTTGAGATAACGCAGGCCGGGGAACCGGGCGAAGTCGGCGTCGTTCGAGTAGATGTCCGCGTCGTATTCGAGGGCGATTGCCGCCAACTGAACATCGGTCGTGAGGTTGCCACCGGTACCGACGCCGACCAGGAGGCCGAAGGCGATCTCGATGTGCCGCGGACCGGGAATCAAGTGGCTGATATTGGGCTGGCCGAGCCACGTAGAGATATAGCCCGTAGCGGCTTCTACCGGCAGTGGCGGGGAGAGCACGCGAGGATTCGTCGCTATCCGGATGAACCCGAAGATGGCCGGCGAGGCCAGACCGATCTCCGCGGCGGAGTTGATGGTTTCCTCCCACCACGTGTGGGCGGTCTCGTGCTGCGGGAAGGCCGTCACCACCGCGTAGAGCAGCAGGTTGACGTCGGGAATGATCACGCCGCGGGAAATCGTCTGCGCGCCAGGATCGCCTCGTCCTCTAGCTCGTCGGCTAGGCGGTTGAAGCCGGCCAGGTCCAGGCCGGGCTGCAGCGCCGCCTCATGGACGGGAAGGTGATACGGGTCCCGTCGCGACGGCGGCTGAGCCAGGCCGCGCCGCAGCGCATCGTTGATCACTTGCTTCATCGAGGTCCGCCCCTGGTGGACGGCGTCTTCGACCAGGCGGGCCACGTCGGGATCAAGGGTAAGAGTCGTGCGCACGAAGACATCATAGTGCCGCTCACTGTAGGCATCAAGATGTCATAGTGGCGCGTTCGGTCCGGGCGGGCGCGCGGGCGGCTCGTGGGGGTGAGCCACGAACCGTTCTGGAAAAAGGGTCTTAAATATCGGTGATGCGCAGGCCGGCGTGGGCCTTGTAGCGGCGGTTGATGGAGACCAGGTTGGCGGTCAGCGCCTCGATCTGGCCGCAGTTGCGCAGGCGGCCGGCGTAGACGCCGCGGACCCCGGGGATCCGGGCCGCCAGGGCCTGAACGGTGTCGGTGGCGTGCCGGTCGTCACCGAGCACGAGCACGTCCAAGTCGATGGTCTCGATCTGGGGGTCAAGCAACAGGACCGCGGACACGTGATGGAACGCCGCTACGACCCGGCTCTCGGGCAGCAGCGCCGCGGCCTGCTGCGCCGCGCTGCCCTCGGCGACCGGCAGCGGGTAGGCGCCGCGCTTGTCAAAGCCGAGCGGGTTCACACAGTCCACCACGATCTTGCCGACGAGCTCGGCCGCCAGCCCGGAGAGCAGCTCGCCATGGCCTTCCCACGGCACCGCGGCGATCACCACGTCCGACTCACGCGCGCAGTCGCGGTTGGCCAGGCCTCGGGCGCTGCCGCCGATCTCCCGCGCGACGCCCTGGGCGCGGTCGTGACTGCGGGACCCGATGATGACCGGGTTCCCCGCCAGCGCAAACCGGCGGGCCAGGCCGCGTCCCTGCTCCCCGGTGCCACCGAGGATGCCGATCACCAAGCTGCCAACGGCCGGACTTTCGTGCTCGCTCATGAACTGAATCCTGCCAGACCCCCCCAGGGGGGTCCCAGCGGGCATGGGGGCCAGACCCCCCTCCGCAGGGGGGTCCCAGGGGGCATGGGGGGTGGAACCCCCCATAAGCGGGGGGGTCTGGGGGGGCGGAGCCCCCCGGGGCAACACCACCCCCCGAGAAAGTACTGCGCGTCCGGACTTTTGGGGGCACCATGGAGAGGTGGACGGCAACCAGGTGACCACGCTCCGTGCGCTTCTCGCCCCGACCGGATGGCTCGAGCGGACCCGCGCCTTCGCGCAAGGCCTGCGCAAGGCGACCCGGTCGCCGGGCGGGCTTCTCCTCGTCGGCACGCCCGACGACGAGCCGTGGCACCTGACCGCGCACCTAGACGAGGAAAGCCGCCTTTCGCAGATTCCCGAGCTGAGGCCGACGCTCGTCCGCTGGCGGGTCCCGCCGGGCGCGCCGTCGCACCTGCGGGTAGGTATCGAGCGACTGCAAGCCGCCCAGCGCGGCGAGACGCTGTTCGTGGTGTCCCCATCGACCGCGCCGGTCCCCCTGCTCGAGCGGGTCCATGACGCGCGGCGGACCGGGGCCACGATCTTCGCGCTTGACCAGGGCGATCCGGAGCTCGACTCACTCGCCCACGAGACGATGGCGATCCGGACCGGGTTCGACCCGATGTCGTTCGGGGCGGCGCAGCACCTGATCAGTTCGGCGGTCGGGGACCTCGACCGGCCCGAGGGCTTCGACGACGGCGAGTTCGGCCTGGCCAGCGCCGTAGGCCGCGGCCCGCAGCCGGGAGTTACCGGCTACCAGCGTAACCGGCGGCCGGGTGTCCGGGGCCTGCGGGAACGGGTAGCGCGCCTGCTGGATGCGGTCAGCGGGCCGACCGGCTAGCCCTAGGCGTCCAGGGTCAGGACCATGGTGGGACGCTCGATGATGTGGTCCGGGCGCAGCGGTCGCACGGCCGTGCCGATGGCGAAGAACTCGGTGGTGTGCGAGCCCCAGGTGTGGC
>Ga0302325_10021331_pt1 | contig 13564 bp, 10 predicted proteins | sample Palsa_T0_2_FD_201948 | JGI IMG/M metagenome (GOLD analysis project Ga0302325, IMG submission 201948) | Peat permafrost microbial communities from Stordalen Mire near Abisko, Sweden - Palsa_T0_2 | ecosystem: Environmental > Terrestrial > Soil > Palsa > Peat permafrost | place: Sweden: Abisko... | reverse complement strand
AATACACTATCGAGAACGAAGACCGTTACTGCCTGCAGTCCAGTCCTATGGTGGCTTCCGAAGTAGATGCCGCCACCGGCGAGACTCGCAAGGGCGATCGCGCCCGCTATTTCTGGCAGCATCCCAACCTGATGATCAACTGCTATGAGGGATATATGGACACAAACCTCGTGATCCCCGTCGATGTCGATCATTGCACTGTAATCTTCGATTTCTATTTCGGAGACATCAGCGATGCGCGCCGGAAATACAACGAGCAATCGGTGGAAGTCGGCAATCGGGTGCAGGAGGAAGATCTCGGCATCTGCGAAGACGTGCAGCGTGGCCTGAAATCGCGCGCCTACCGCGCTGGACGACTCTCCGTTCGCCGCGAAGCGGGGGAACAATTATTTCACCGATTGCTCGCCGCTGATCTTAGGCGAGGTCTGGCACCCAGATCCGCGGCGGCCGATTAGCGACCGTCCAATTCCTCGTAAGAACGACCAGTCGCAAGCGGCGAAAGAATGCAGCCCACCGCGCATGCGGTGGGTAAGGGAGAGAAAATGACCGAGCCCCGGAGGGGCGGAAGAATCGTCCGCCTGCTGCAAAATACTCTCGCGATCACGGGAAATCAACTGCGACTCTAGCCGCTGAGGCGAGCTCTCGATTTTGCGCTCACTGATGATCCCTCCGAATCGCCTCCTGCCAGGTCTTCGACTTGATCATCGTCCCATCCTTCAGCAACTCGCGCGTGTATTTGTAATAAAAGTTCTTCTCATCGGTCGTCACTAACAAATGCCCGCGCCAAATCAGCGTGCGGCCCTTCAAGGTAAACACGCTCTCCGCTTCACCCCGAACGGAAGAAGTCTCTGGATGCGCGTCATCGGCATCGTAGGTTAGGTTCTCGTAATCAATTTCCTTTCCCCAGGGATATTCGGCACTCTCTTGCCCCTTCCAGTGCACCGTCGTCTTGTGGCGGGCCTCGTCGCGCTCCACTGTCCACTCGCCGGGCCAAGGGAACCCTTCGCTCTTGATGTCGGTTCGTTGCTCAGAAGGTTCGGGTGGCGAAAAACCGGGCGGTACAATGCCATGCTCCGGAACGACCGGCAACACGACTCGTGAGCCATCGCTTCCGCCCAGTTCCAATGAGGTGGTCATCGAGTAAGGCGTAGGCAACATCATCGGCCACAGTGCATTCGAAATCGCCACGCGAATACGGTGGCCTTGGGGAAACACCCACGAAGTCAGATGCATTTCAATATCGAGCGGATATACCTTGCCCGGCTGCAAGTCGCGCGGTTCGCTCATCGACTCCCGTTGCGCGCCATTCATTCCCGCCCCCGTGATTTGCGTGACTGTTCCGTCGGGCGCAACATCGGAGAGCCGCGCAAACCAATCTGCCAAGGGCGCGGTCGCCGAGGCGCGCAACAGAGCGTGCGGGTGTCCCAGGATCGCCATGTCCTGCGGCAACGGCGCGGAATCATATACAAGACTGAACGCGTCCACTGGGCGCACATCGCTCAACAACTCGCCCCACCAGAATCCCGCCTCCACGCCAATCGACGGCACATACTTGAGTTGATGAGTATCGGGCTGCCGCGCGGCAGTCTCCGCCAGCGCGTGATTCGGCTGCAGAAATAGAGTTGATGGCCTCGCATCTTTCGGCGGCCATGCATCCTCTCGCCTCCACTCGCCGGGCACATTTTCCAGATTTGGATCAGGGGGGTGCCAATGCTGCATATAAATGACCAGCCGCGGATCGCGCTCCACGCCCGTGCCACGTCCTTTGAGCCAGCGATCAAACCAGCGCACCGCCTCATTGCGCCATTCGATCTGCGGACCCGGAACGGCCTCATTCGGAAAAGTATGGTTCCACGGCCCGACGATAGCCTTTACCGGGCCGCTTGCCTGCATCAGCATGTCGGTCACGTTGTCGCGGTAGCCATCGAGCAATCCGCCGATCAGAAAACTTGGAATAGTAATTTCTTTGAGCGGCCGCACGCGCTCGCGCCAGAAGGGCCCATCATGCTGATGCTTCAGATAAAGCAGCGACCACGGAGGCGTCTCAAAGCGGGGCCCCAGAACTTTTTCGTCGAGTGTATAGTCCGGTGCGCCCGTCCATCCCTCTGCCATATCCATGTTCAACTCGAACTCGTCGATGTGCGCTATGCCATCCACGTAGTGCACGTCATCATGAAACAATTCCGCCGTCGCGTCCACCGCGAGAATTGCTTTCAATCCCGGCGTATGCCGCATCGCCATCTGCAGCGCGGTGAACCCTCCCCAAGAAATGCCGAACATTCCCACGTTGCCGTTCGACCACTCCTGATGCGCCAGCCACGCGATCACCTGTTCTGCGTCGACTTGCTCTTGTTCGGAATATTCGCGCTCCGGCGGCGCACCCTCGCTCGCGCCAAATCCACGAATATCCACTCGCACGCTCACATACCCGCGCCGCGCAAAATAGGCATGCTTGGGATAGTCCCCGGCGGCAGTCCCATCGTCTTTGCGATAGGGCAGATATTCCAGCAGAGCAGGAAACTTTTCCCCTGGTTTCGCGCCATCCGGCATATAGAGGGTTGCCGCGAGCCGCACCCCATCTTTCATCGGAATCCACACCCGTTCCATGCGGACCGCATACACTGGCGGGGACGGGATCTCATTCGCAAAAACGGCGGCAGAGAAAAAGAGAAGGAAGAGAAAGCTGGCTATGCAACGACAAGCAGGTACGCTCAACGAATCTCCTAAACTTTTGGTGGAATTTCCAGAACTAATCCTGCGCGGACTCCAGCTCGCGCCGCATCGCCCGCAGATCGATTCCCAACTGTTCCGCCTTCTTATAAAGATGGCTTCGTTCCAGCCCCAGCGACTTCGCCGCCAGACTCACGTTCGAATGGCTGTGCTTCAACTCGGCGAGGATGACTTCCCTTTCAAACGCATCGACGCGCTGGGCCAGCGGCCCTGACGAAAATGTGGAGGAAACCGCAACACCAATGTTCCGGTCTTTGGGTAAAGCCATTTCCACGGTATCAAGATCGACGTGACCGTCGGTCGCCAGGAGCATCAGCCGCTCCACCATATTGCGCAACTCCCGCACATTGCCCGCCCAGAGCTGCGACTGCAGCGCGGCCATCGCCTCCCTGGAAAACGGAACCGGCTTCCAGCCATTCTGGGCACTCACTTGCGCCGCAAAATGAGCGACCAGCGATGGAATGTCCTCTCGCCGTTCTCGCAACGGCGGCAGAGTAAGCGGAAAAACATAAATGCGATGAAATAAGTCCTGGCGGAATTTGTCCTCGCGCACCCGCGCTTCCAGATCGCGATGGGTTGCCACCACCACTCGCACATCCACACTTACCGGCTTATCGCCGCCGATGCGCTCCACTTCTCCTTCCTCCAGTACGCGCAGCAGCTTGGCCTGCATGGCGAGAGGCATATCGCCGATCTCGTCCAGGAAAATTGTGCCGTGATCCGCCTGCTCAAACTTTCCGACATGCCGGCCTGCCGCCCCGGTGAACGAACCTTTCTCGTGCCCAAACAATTCCGACTCGATCAGTTCCGCCGGAACGGCCGCGCAGTTCAACGTAACAAACGCTCCCCCGGCCCGCGCGCTGCGCTCATGAATCGTGCGCGCCACCAGCTCTTTCCCGGTGCCCGTTTCTCCCAGGATGCAAACCCGCGTTTCACTCGCCGCCACGCGCTCCACTTGCGCCATCACGCGCTGCATGGCCGCGCCCTGCCATACAATCTCGTGCTTGCCCAGCCGTTGCTTGAGTTGGCGGTTCTCGCTTTCCAGCCGTTGCAGCTTCAGCGCATTCTCCACCGTCAACAAAAGTTTTTCCGTGGAGATCGGCTTCTCCAGAAAATCCAGCGCGCCCAGCCGCGTGGCCCGCACCGCCATTTCGATGTCCGCCTGCCCTGACATCATCACGACCGGCGCCGTCACTCCCTGCGCCTTCAATTCTTCCAACAGCGCCAGTCCGCCTTTGCCGGGCATCACCACGTCGGAAAGGATCAGATCGAACTTCTGCGTCCTGGCCAGTTCCAGCGCTTTTCCCGCGTTGTCGCAAACCGTGGCCTCATGCCCGGCCAAGCGAAACGCCCGCGCCAGTGACGCCAGCGTGTTCGCTTCATCGTCCACAATGAGCAGATGTGCTTTCGTTGGCAAACATCCTCACGATCTTTGAATCACTCAACCTGCGTGCAGCACTGGATCCGAGCCGCTCGGCAACTCGATTACAAATGCCGTGCCGCGCCCGGGCTCGCTCTGCACGCGAATTCTTCCGCCGTGATCGCTCACCACCGACTGGACGATGGCCAGCCCCAGGCCCGTGCCATGCTGCTTGCTCGTATAGTACGGAGTGAAGACCCGTTCACACTCCTCCGGAGTCAACCCAGAACCCGTATCCTCAACCTCGATCAACACCTTGCCGTCCTCACCGCGCGTGCGCAGCGTCAGTATTCCTCCTTGCGGCATCGCGTCCATCGCGTTCAGCACAAGATTGGAAACTGCCCGGTGCAACAATTCCGCGTCCGCCGAAATCGGCTCCAGGTTCGGATCCAGTTGCAGCTCACAATTGATCTTCGCACGTCCTTCGGCCTCCAGTTGTGCCTGAAAAAGTTGCAGCACGCCCCGAATCACCTCGTTCACCTGCACCGGCTGAAGTTGCGGTTGCGGCATCTTCGAGAATTCACTGAACCTTCCAATGATTCCTTTCAGGTTCGAAATCTCCGCCAGCAGCGTTCTCGAGCTCTCCCGGAACACTTCGTCGAACTGCTCCGGATTCTGTTGCCGCGCCCGCACCAGATTCTCCACCGTAAGCTGAAGCGGAAATAGCGGATTCTTCAATTCATGTGCCAGCCGCCGAGCCAGTTCCCGCCATGCCGCCACCCGCTCCGTTTGCACCAGCCGTTCTTTTTGCCCCAGCAATTCGGCGGTCATTCGATTGAAGGAATCGGCCAGCTGCGCCAGTTCGTCGTCGCCGTTTACGTCTACCCGGGCATTCCAATTTCCCGCCGCGACTTGCTGCGCGGCGCGCGCCAGTTGCTCCACCGGACGCGTCACCCGCGCCGCCGCCCAACTGCTCAGAAGAATCGCCAGCAGAACTCCTCCGCCTCCCACCAGCAACGCCGCCGAGCGGATATGCCGCTTAAGCTCAACGTAGGTTCGCCGCGAGTTGCCGATCAGCAAGATCGCCAGCAGAGGACGATCCTTGCCCGTCCCCAGCAGCGGGATGGCATGAAACACCTCATCATCGGCCTGATCCCCCGACCACTGCACCACCGCCGTCATTTCCTGCCCATACTCCCGCACTGCGTCGATCACCGGTTCGAGCTTTTCTGGAGACCGCATCGGGTCTGGGGAAGTCGTAGACGGATCGATCAGCGATTCCGCCGAGAAATGATCGCCGCGATTCTGATACAGCAAGGCGTGCATTCCGGGCGGCAGATCCAGTCCGGAGAGGAAGTTCTTATCCAGGCGTCGCCCGCCAATCACATAGAGTGGGTGCTCTCCGACCCGCATCGCACGTGCCGAAAACAAACCCAGCGCCGTTCCGTCCGGTAGTTCTTCCTGCTTGAGAAATGCTCCCTGGTCAGCCTCTGCGGAAAAACTGGCAATCGCGCTCTCCGGGTATCCAAACTTGGCCGGCCATTGCGCCGAAGAGATAATCGTCCCGTCGCTTTCCAAGAACTCCAGAAAGTCGAGCTGACTATTCTCTGCCGTTGCCTTCGCCAACTCAAAATACGGCCCCGAATCCGCCGGCGCGTGGTTCAATGCCAGTGCCATGCGGCTCGCAGCCTCCGACTTCGCAACCTGCTCCACTCGCCGCTCCACCTCCTCGCCCTGCCGGTTGAATTCACGTCGAAACTGCGTCACCAGCGCCGCCGTTCTTTCGTCTTCACTGTGCACGAAAGCGCGCCGCGTCACTTCTGACACCAGCCACGCCACCGCCGCCACCGACAAAAATACCGTCAGCGCGAACACGGCCAGCAGTTTCCTCCGAAACATCATTGCTCTTCTCTTCCCATCCAGACTTCGTCCAGCCGCCAGCTTCCGTCCGATGCCGGCCTCCAGTCCTTAACAGCCGGCGACGACGCCCACTCCGCTGGAAGGTGAAACAGCGGAATCACCCGCTGCTCCGCCAGGAGCACCCGCTCCGCGGCGTAGAGATCCTCTGCCGAATCGCCGTTCAGTCTCGGCATCGCCATCCCCAACGCCCCGGCCACGCTCGCCAGCGCGACCCAGGGATCAGTCGAAGCCAGGGGAATCCTCACCAGCCGCAGATCTAACCTAGGCAGATCCGGCCCAGGAATATCCAAGCGAGGAAGATCCGACTGAAGAGGAGCCGTCCCCGCCGTTGGCCGCAACACAATACCGGCATCTTTCGCGTTCAGCGCCACCCGCTCAACCAGCACCCGCGCCAGCGAATCGTTGGCATCATATCCCACTGTCCAGTTCGCCGTTGTGCGAACCTGTTCGCGTTCACGTCGAGCCAGCTTCAGGTCTGCATCGGTTGAAAACGCGAATCCATAGCCGCCCATCCAGTTTGGCAAGACACTGGCTGTCGCTTGGCCCGTGCCCTGCAGCAGCACGCTGCGCATCGAAGTCCGCTCCACGCTGTGCGCCAGCGAAGAGCGCAATAGCTTCTCGTCCGCCGTCTGAGCGTCGCTGCCGAAAGCCAGCGCCACCAACTCCATCGGTTGTGAAGTGATTACCCGGCGCCCCTCCATCGCCACCCGATGTCCCTGCTCCGGCGCTACCTCCACCAGATCGGCCGTCCCCAATTTCAGCTCGACCAACTGTTCCTGGTAGTTCCTGCCCATCTCCACCTCGATCATGTCCACAAACGCTCGCCCGTGCCAGTGATTCTCCTCCACGCTCAGGGTCAGCCTTTTTCCCGCTTGCCAATCGTCAATGCGAAACGGACCGGTTCCGATCAGCTTTCCTCCGCCGTTCCGCCTCACAATGCTGTTGCGCGGCAGCGCAAGTTCCGCCGGCAAATCAGCGTCGCCGTGGTCGCATTCGACGATCACCGCGTCTCCTTCGGCAAACACCTTCCACGACGGATTTGCCGTGCGCAGCGAAGACGCGGCAATCTCCGCGGTCAGCGCCGACCCATCATGAAACTTGACGCTCCGGCGCACACGGAATTGCCATCTCTGGTTGCCCGGCGCAACCTGCCACTCCACCGCCAGTTCTGGATGTATTCTCCCCCGCTCGTCCACCGTGACCAGCGTTTCGAAGATCAGCGCCAACAGATTCCGTCGCGCCACCGAATCTGCTTGTGTTGCGTCCACCGGATCGAGCGACTCCGGCGCTTCGCGTATCGCAATGCGCACGGTCCCGCCATACTGCGGACGAGTCTCTGCCGCGCCCGTCCTTATGAGAATGGCGATCAGGAACAAGCTACTGGCTGCAACCCACCGCCACCCGAAATGCTTCATACTCTCCCGTCTCCCGGTTCCTGACAATGGCGATCGCGCTGTCGTCTTTCGCCTCCGCCCACAATGCCGTGATGTGGCCGGCAAAGTCCAATGCCGCGCTCACCGGCACCGGATCACGGTCCGTAATCTCGTAAGCCCGCACGGAGTCCGCGCCGTTCTCGAAGCCATTCTCCCCCGCGTCCGTCGCCAGCACCTGCCAGCCCGATCCGCACCCCGTCTTCACGCTCGCAACGTCGCTGCCCCAGCCCAGTTTTGCCGCCCGATCTGTTACTCCATCCACCAGATGAACTTGACCGTCCGTCCCCGCAAACAGCCACAGCAAATATCGTTCGCGGGGCAAGGGAGCGGCCGAATAGAACTTTCCCACCGTGGTAAGTTTCCCCACTCCCGGGGTTAAGGCCCCGGTAAAGAAGTTCCTCGAGGCCGAGTAGAACGCACCCAAAGGCTGCACCGGAGATCCGCCAAACGGCGGAAGACTTTCCACGCCTGCCGTCACCAACGGCCAGGGATCGTCACTCTCGTGGCAATTCAGTGTGAGCGGCAAACTCGTCGTGCTTCGGCAGAACACGCCCGGAAGGTAAACATCCAGCAAGTGATCCTTCGCCCCCACCACGCGCCCACGCAAATCCCGCGGCCACGGACGCGCATGCGTGATTCCCAGATTCTGTTCCTGTTGCCACTTTCCATTTCTCAAGCGGTAGATCGCAACCTTCTCACCATCCAGCACCGCAATGTGCCTGGGTTCGCTGTCTTGCTCGATAACCACGACATCCAGGATGCGATCTTGCTGCGACCAGAGCGGAATCTTGCGCAGGCTCACGGGCATAGACTCGCGCGCGAAGCCGACTTCGTCCCCGCGCGGCACCGATACCATTACCACCGCAGATTCGCTTCCGCCCAAGTGAATCTCAGCGACCCAGACGAAGAACCGGGGATTCTGCGAGAGCGAAAGCACCATTAAGGCCGCGGCCTGCTCCGGCTTCGCAGAACGCACCCCCAATTCTTCCAGATCCGCGCGCAGCACGCCGCTGATCGCATCCACATCTTTCTTCGCCAGAGACGATCGGTTCCCCACCGTGACCGCGACCGCCCCGGGCCCCGTGACTGCGGCAATCTTCCGCGCCAGTTGCTGCGCCGGTCCGCTCCAATCGTCCGCAGCCGCGCGCTCAACCAAACCGCAACTTAGAGCGAAGAGGACCACAACCAACTTCAACGATGGGAGTGAATTGTGAATCGCGGGCCGCATGGCGTTATGTGTTGCCCTCAAGGTGTCACGTGAACTGACCGGCGGCCAGTGGCCAGAGAGATACTGACGACTGGCCAGCGTCACCGATTACCGGAGAGCCCACTATCTTTGCTCCGCCTGCCCACTCTGGTTCGCCACTCCCATGCCGCGCAACACGTCATTGGCGAAAAAGAATTTTCCGTCCGCCGGCACCATCATGATCTGCAGCTTGTCGGAAAGCCGCTCGGCCACGATCTTATTAATGAGCAGCGGATTCTCCTTCAAGACCGCCGCCTCACCCTGCATCCGTTCCGCATCAGCCGCCGCGGTCACGCGGATGCGGCCTGCTTCCGCCTCCGCCAGCAACTTCCGCCGCTCGCCCTCGGCTTTGCTGTCGATCACTTTGGCTTGCGCTTCCGCCTCCGCATTCTGAATCGTCGCTTCCTTGCGCGCCTGCGCTTCCAGCCGGCTCTGCTCGATCTGCTTTTGCTTGAGCGGAAGCGTGTACTGCATCGCGTCCGACTCACCCTTGGCCTGCAGAACGTGCACCTGCGCTTCACCCTCCGCCTGCTTGATCTGCTGTACCTTCGTGGCCTCGGCCTCCAACTCGGCAATCCTCACTTCTTTCCCCTTCAACTCCGTCTCCACGCCCATGCGATCGTTCTCCTGCTCTTTCAACAGCAGCGCCTCCAGCCCCTTCGCATATTCCGGCGGCAGTTGAATGTCCCGCAGCATCACTTCTTTCACCACGATCCCATCCGCCGCCAGCTTCTGCGTGATCATCCCCGCGGCCCGCTGACGCACTTCCTCGCGTTTCGCCGAAAAAACATCGCGCACCGTATAGTTCGGCACCACTTCCCGCCACACGCTCGCCACTGTGGGCGGCACAATTTCCTTTTCCACCGGACGCGGCAAATTCCCCTGGATGTAATCGAGCTTCTTCGCATCCAGCCTATATCGCACTGTGATCGCGAGTCCCAGCGTCAACCCTTCTTTCGCCTGTACATCGAGAAGTTGCGTCTTGGCAGAAACATTCGTCGCCGCGGCTTTTCCGTCTTCCGCAACCCCGGTCGTAAATATCTGATCCCGCGTATCGAACAATGCCACATCCTCCATCAACGGCATCACCACGTGCGCTCCGGGATACAGTGTCCCCGGCATCGTCCCGCTCATCTCACTCACGCGCACGCCCGCCATCCCACTCGGCACCACCACTATGCTGAAAGCCACGAGCAGCGGCCCCCAAGCCAGCATCCCCAGCGCCAGCGAGGTTCTCCACCGCAGCGCGACCGGCACGGCACTCACCGTCCCTCCCGGCGTCTCCAGCAATCGCCGGTAGAGCATCTCGCGATACAGATCGTAGGTCAGAATGCATACGGCCGCGATCATCATCCCAAGGCCGCCTGTAATCAGCAAATACTTCAACGCCAGCATCGTCGTTCTCCTTTGCGCCTCAGCGCTTCTGCCCTGTGTTTATCGGCACCGTCTGCCGGACCATCTGTCGGACCGGTTGTTGGACAAAGAAGAGCCGGAACACCTGCCCGAAAATCACTTCCTCCGCCAGCACCGCCACCGCCACCGCCACCGCCACCGAAAAAATCAGGCCCGCCACAACTGCCATGAATGTGATCGCCATCTGCATCTCTCTGCCTCCGAAGCTCGCGTGGATAGCCGATGCCGCCGGCGTTTCGGACTTACGGTCTTCGTAAATGGTTAGAGCAAGCAGATGCCCGAACGGAAATCGATTGGTTCTTCGAGCTAAACCAAAACGGCCACGGAAGACAGGCGTTTCCCAGTTGACACACTGTGTCGGCGAAGACACGCCTGTTGGTCTCCGTAACTCCGTGATGAAACGCCTCTCGCTGCCGCCCCATTTGACTTCCCATTTCCCCGCCGCTATCGTTGCCCCAATGAACGTCGTCAAATCCACCCGCCAGTTCGAAGCCTGGCTGGCCCAGCGCACTCACATCGACCAGAAAGACCTCCGCCTGAAACACACCAACATGAAGGCCGACATCTTCATGTTCCTCCGCGCCACTTACTACCGCTGGGCGCAACTCTGGCCGCAGCTCTGCCCCGATCTCGCCCAGGCCCCGCACGTGCTCGCCGTCGGCGATCTGCACGTCGAAAATTTCGGCACCTGGCGCGACGTCGAAGGCCGCCTCATCTGGGGTGTCAACGATTTCGACGAAGCCTGGCCCATGGCCTACACCGTCGATCTGGTCCGCCTCGCCGTCAGCGCCCACCTCGCCGCCGCGGCCGGACGTCTCCCCCTCAAACGGGAGGATATCTGCGGAACCCTGCTCGAAGGCTATCGCCAAAGCATGAGCAAGAAAGGCTGCGCTTTCGTGCTTGGGGAAAATCATCCATGGCTCCGCCTCATCGCCGAAAACGAATTGCGCGATCCCGTCCATTTCTGGGCGAAACTAGACGCGCTCCCCACGCTGAAAACCGAAGCCCCCATCAGCGCCATCGATGCCCTCGAGCACCTAATGCCCGCTCCCGGCATCTCTTACCGCCTCACGCACCGCATTGCCGGCCTCGGCAGTCTCGGCCACGCGCGCTACGTCGCCATCGCCGACTGGCATGGCGGACGCATCGCCCGCGAAGCCAAAGCCCTCGTCCCGTCTTCGTCCCATTGGGCTCAAAGCCTTCAGGTTCGGAAGCATGAGGCGAAGAAGCAGGGCCCCGCCGAAATCCTTTATCAAACCATCATCAATCACGCCGTCCGCTGTCCCGATCCCTTCGTTCAGCTGCGCGGACGCTGGATCGTCCGCCGCCTCAGCCCCCTCTGCTCCCGCATCGAACTCGCTTCCCTGCGCGCCCCCGAAACTGAACTCCGCCTGCTCCACGCCATGGGATGGGAAACCGCCAACATCCATCTGGGTACGGAATCCGCGCGCAAATCCATCCTCCATCATCTCGCGAAACAAAAAGGAAAGTGGCTGCACCAGGCCGCCGAAGCCATGCTCCAATCCGTCCGCTCCGACTGGGAAGTCTGGAAGAAAAAAGGCTACGTCTGACCCGTACCCGTACCGCGGCATTCGCCAGAACTCATCTCACCAGCAGCCAAGAGAGTTGCTGGCGAAATGGCGTTTTTTTCGCCGTCGAACAACTGCTCCCGCGCGTCTCGGACAAATCAGGAAGATTGTGATCGACTTCTTGTACGCCTCTCTTTTCAAATGTGAGCGGTTTGGAGCAGACAGCCAGATTTTTGCCCAATAAGATTGGGTGGTTTCACCTGGATGCTCCAAGTTCTCACGCCGGAACCCGAAAGCCCCGAGGGTTCGACACCAGAATCGGAAGCAGAATCAAATCCCAAGCGAAATTTCAGACCGCCGCAAGGCGAGAATTTTCGGAGGATTCCATGAAGAGAGCATTCTTGTTGATCGTTGTGCCGGCCCTGCTGGTCGCGCTGGGGTTTGCACAAACTCCCGCGGCGGGTACCAATACAGACCAAACCAACATCAAGGGTTGCCTGGGTGGCTCTGATGGCAACTACACAGTTGTGGAGGACGGCACCGGCCGCATTTTCAAGATCACCACCAGCAGTGTCGATCTCAAGCCACATCTGAGCCATGACGTAACCCTCATCGGGCAAAGAGCAAGTGGGGCGAGTTCCGCCGCCGCTGACGACAGCTTTGCCGTGACCGCACTGAACATGATCTCCGAACACTGCGCTGCGGACGCCGCCGCACCCGCTGCGACTGTCACCACACCTGCGGAGACTCCCGCCCCACCCGCCTCAGGCGCCACTCCACCTGCGGAGACTGCTGTCACACCCGCTGCAGACGCCACCCCGCCTGCGGAGACTGTTGCCCCACCAGCGGCAGACGCCTCTGCCCCCGCCGGAACCGTCACAACGCCTTCGGAGACTGCCAACATACCGCCTGCGGCCGGTGCTGCACCCGCTGCTACTACCAGCACAGTTCCAGAGAATGCCGTCGCACCCGCTGCGGACGCGTCTGCTGCCGCCGCGGCTGTCACCACGCCTTCGGAGACCGCCAGCACACCTGCTGTTCATCCTCGGAGACGGTCAGAAACACCTGCTGTAGCCACTACCCCCGCTGTAACTGCAACCTCTTCTCCTGAGAGTGGCAGCACGCCTGCTGCAGCCGCCGCTACACCCGCTGCGACTTCCAGCACATCCTCGGACCCTGTCAGCACATCTGCTCCAGTCGCCACTACACCCGCTGGCAATTCCAGAGGCTGGTCCTTATGGCTCTGGATTGCGTTAGGCGCGCTGGTGATCGTCATTGGCACACTGTTCCCCTTCTTCAGCAGGTGGAGAAAACGGAAGAGTTTGGAGGGGACGGACGTCCCAAATCTTTCTTTTAACCGTGAAGTGAGTTCCGTCCAGGGCGAGGGTGACAAACAAAGCGACAAACAAGGACCACGCAAAGCCGCTTAGGACGACGGCCGAATAATGATTGCGAATCTTGGCGCCGGTGGCGACCGCTGCCGGCGCTTGGGCCGCTTAACGCCCAATAGTCGCCACTCTGGTCAATGAGTCTAAAGGCGATGTTTCAACAGGACACCCGGACGTAGAGATGCCGGGGCAAACTCCTCTTTGCGTCCCGGTTCGAGCCGCGCCATAGTCGGCTTCCCGTCTCCAAACTGCGTTACACTATCTCGCCGCTCATGCCGCCCACTTCCTACGATTCTAACCACCTCCTCACCCAACTCGAAGCCGCGAAAAATCGCTTCGACCCCGGCCAAGCGGCCCTTATCATTAAGCTCCTCGTCCAACTCTCAAGACTCAAACTGACCGACCCTCACCAGCTAATCCGCTTCCACGAGTGTTTGCTCTTTCTCCGCGCCTTTCCTCACGCGCCCTCTCTGGTCCCGCACGTCGAACATCTGCTCAACGCCTTCCACCAGCGGGTCGAAAAAACTTCCGCCCTCGATGTGGAC
>Ga0302325_10021329_pt1 | contig 13565 bp, 15 predicted proteins | sample Palsa_T0_2_FD_201948 | JGI IMG/M metagenome (GOLD analysis project Ga0302325, IMG submission 201948) | Peat permafrost microbial communities from Stordalen Mire near Abisko, Sweden - Palsa_T0_2 | ecosystem: Environmental > Terrestrial > Soil > Palsa > Peat permafrost | place: Sweden: Abisko... | reverse complement strand
CATTGTGAGCTGCCTGGAGAAGCGTTACAAAGATCTCCAGGTTAAGGTGCGGCTGGAATCGGGTGACACGTCAAAGATCGGGTCGAACGTGCGTGTCGAGCGCGGAGCAAGCCCGGGCACAGGTCTTGCGGCGAGTTTTGCGCCGCTCCCTCGAGTGGAAAACCTGGGCCGGCATTTCCGGATGGCAATTTCCGATGCGCGGATGGAGTTCCAGACGCTGGTGGAGATTACCAACGATCTGGGCAGTTCCTTGAGCTTGAGCGAGACGCTGGCTCTGTTGGCGGTTCGCCTCGATAAGACCATTCATCACGATACGGTGGTGATCTACATCCGGCAAGGCAACGAACTGATTCCGAGCTTTGTGAAAGGTGAGAGCTTCCGGCTGTTTTCCTCCTTGAGGATTCCGGTTGGACAGGGAATTTCGGGGTGGGTAGCGGAGAACGACCGCGTAATTGTGAATGGAAATCCAGCGGTGGAGGCTGGCTACCTCAACGACCCGCGCAAAGTTACGCCGCTGCGCTCAGCGATTGCGGTTCCGCTTCGCGGACGTGAACAAGTGATCGGCGTTTTGGCGCTTTATCATCTGAGTGGCGAGGCTTTCACCGCGGATCATCGCCGAATTCTGGTGAATATCAGCCCGAAAGTGGGTTTAGTGATAGAGAATTCCTTGCACTTCCAGAACGCTAAAACGGCGGCGGAAGAGGATGAACTAACGGGGTTGCTGAACTCGAAGTCGCTATTCCACCAAATGCACGATCAGGTTGCGGCTTGCGCGAAGAGGGGGGGAGCGATGTCAGTGATTGTCATGGATCTGGATGGGTTCAAGAGAGCGAACGACGAGCATGGACATCTGGCCGGAAATCGCGTGCTGGCAAACGTTGCAGCGGGACTGCGGAGGATCTGCCGGAGTTCGGACCTGGTGGCGCGTATGGGCGGCGATGAGTTTGTGATGGTTCTACCCGAGCCGGGCGAGTATGTGGAATTGGCCTTGGCGAAGATAAACGAACTCGGTGCGCGCGCGGCGGAGATGTCAGGGTGCCTATCGCCGATTACCATTAGCGCGGGCGTGGCGAGATATCCGCACGATGCGATCGACGCAGAGAGTCTGCTTGAAAAGGCGGATGAGCGGATGTACGAGAACAAGCGCGCGGGTAAGAGGATGAGGGCGCGGACTGAAGCAATGGCGAGCTAGTGCTTACTTTGCAGGATGGGATTGGGGATTGCCGTCCCAGATAAGGTAAAAAGTACAGCGAGTCTTGGATGTGCAGGACAACCGTTGGACTACCTTGGCCGGCAGGAAAGCGTAGCCGCCTGCATCGATTGGCGTGTCGCCGGAATCCTGCTTGAGCGTAACTTGCCCTTCGGCGACGATGAGCCGTTCGTTCGATTCGTGAAAGTGCGGGGCAATCACATGGCCGGCGGGAAATCGCACCAACAGTTCCATAGCTCCCGTTTTCGGGTCCGCATGGAGCAGGATCGAATCGGATTCCTTGTCATGTTTCCATTGGGAGGAATCCAGATTAATTACGGTTGATTTCGAGGTCTCCTGGGCCGCGGCGGTCGTCAGGCTACCCAGGAGCATCAATATCGGCGTCAGTCTCATGCGGTAACGTACATCTTATCTCCAAAAACAAAAAGGGCGGCCGAAGCCGCCCCTGAACAACTTTTGGATTTGTAACTTACCAGCGCGAAGGCTTGCGGCCGTAACCGCCGCCACCACCGCCGCTGTTGCCGCGATCACGGCCGCCACCGCCACCGCCGCCGCCCCCGGCCGTCTTCGGGCGAGCTTCGTTGATGTTTAGCGTGCGGCCATCCACATCGGTTCCGTTCAGCGCGGCAATTGCGCGTTCGCCTTCGCTATCGTCATGCATCTCGACGAATGCAAACCCACGAGGCTGGCCAGTGTCACGATCCGTAACCACATTCACGCGGTCGACTGCGCCGTGCGATTCAAAGAGAGCGCGAATATCGTGCTCTGTTGTCTTAAAGCTCAAATTACCAACGAAAATATTCTTCATCCGAGTTCCTTTCGATTTGAGGGCGGGCAATTCGTATCGGCGAGAAACTCGTGACAGAAATGGCGGGACGATCAAATGCTTCTTCAAAGTAGCACGATTCGCTCGTCACGCCGCCTTCAAACGGTAATTGGCGGACAGTACACTAGGGATATTGGGCACACTGGACGAGTTAAGCGGGTTAGTTACCGAACAGTCGAATGAGGCATCGCGCCATATCGACAAAATGTCTACGGTCGAGATGCTGCGAGTTATTAATGACGAAGACCGGCGAGTGGCGGAATCGATCATGCCGGAATTGGGTGCGATTGCGCGTGCCGTGGATGGCATCGTCAAAGCGCTAAATGCGGGTGGCCGGTTGTTCTATATCGGCGCTGGAACCAGCGGCAGATTGGGCGTCCTGGATGCGTCTGAGTGTCCGCCTACCTTTCATGTCCCGCCGGAGTTGGTGCAAGGGATTATCGCGGGCGGAGAGGCAGCGCTCTCGCGGGCAACAGAGGCGTCGGAGGACGACCCCACAACCGGTGTTCGAGACCTGCTTGCGCGGGGATTTCGGCTGGGTGATGTGTTGTGTGGAATCGCGGCTAGCGGGCGGACTCCTTACGTGCTTGGCGCGATTGAGGAAGCGAACCGATTGGGATGTTTGACGATTGGCGTGAGTTGTACGCCGGGGTCGAAGTTGGCTTTAGCCGCGGGGATTGCGATTACGCCTGTCCCCGGGCCGGAAGTCATTGCGGGATCGACGCGGATGAAGGCAGGCACGGCTACTAAGCTGGTTCTAAATATGCTGACTACCGGGACGTTCATCCGCATGGGCTATGTATACGGGAACTTGATGGTGAATGTTGAGCCGAAGAACGAGAAGCTGAGAGACCGCGCGCGCAGAATCATCTGTGAGGCGACAGGTATCGGTTATGACGACGCCGCCGAACTATTGGTGAGGGCGGGAAATTCTGTGAGGAAAGCAATCGAGATGGTGAAGCTAAATGGATAAGTTCGTAATTAAGGGCGGCGCGCGGTTGGAGGGAGAAATCCCTACCAGCGGTTCCAAGAACTCGTCGCTGCCCGCGCTGGCGGCCGCGCTGCTGACCGATGAGCCGGTAACGCTGACACACGTGCCGAAAGTGCGGGACATCCGCACGATGCAGCGGCTGTTGGTGGATATTGGCACAGAGCTGGAAGTGACGGGCGAGACCGTCTCGATGGAGACGCGCAAGATCGTGTCGCCGGAAGCGCCGTATGAGTTGGTGAAAACGATGCGTGCATCGAGCCTGGTGCTGGGGCCGCTGGTAGCTCGAGCCGGCCGCGCGCGCGTTTCACTGCCGGGCGGATGCGGAATTGGCGCGAGGCCGATCAACCTGCATCTGATGGCGCTGGAGGCTTTGGGCGCGACGATTACGCAGGACCATGGATACATCGAAGCAGTGGCGCCGGATGGTTTGAAGGGCGCGGAAGTTCACTTCGACCGCATCACGGTGACCGGCACCGAGGATCTGCTGATGGCGGCGACTCTGGCGCGGGGCGAGACGATCCTGAACAACGCGGCGCGTGAGCCGGAAGTGGTGGATCTGGCCGCCATGTTGACGCGGATGGGCGCCAAGATCGAAGGTGCGGGAACATCGACGATTCGCGTCCAGGGTGTTTCGAAGTTGCGTGGAATTCCTGCGAACGAGCCGCACGGGATCATTCCCGATCGAATTGAAGCAGGTACGTTCTTAATCGCGGGCGCGATTACGGGCGGAGATCTACGTGTGACGGGCTGCATCCCTGAACACATTTCGGCGCTGGTTGCAAAAATGCAGGCGGCGGGAATCGACATAGCGCAGCCGGATGCGACGACGCTCCACGTAAAAGGCAATGGAAAGATTCAGCCAGTGGATGTGACGACCGAAGAGCATCCTGGATTCGCGACGGATTTGCAGGCACAGTACATGGCGCTGATGACGCAGGCACAGGGCATTTCGCTGATTGTCGAGACGATCTTCGAGAACCGGTTCATGCACGCGCTAGAGCTGGCGCGCATGGGGGCGAACATACGGCTTGAAGGACGGCAGGCGATCGTAGCGGGCAAAACGCAGCTTTCGGGAGCGGGCGTGATTGCTTCGGATTTGCGGGCAAGCGCGTCGCTGGTGCTCGCGGCGCTGGTAGCGACCGGCGAGACGGTGATCGACCGTGTGTATCATATCGACCGCGGTTACGAGAAGATTGAAGCGAAGCTGGCGAATGTCGGCGCGCAAATACAGAGAGTGGACTAAGCATATGGCAATGGCGCATAATCCGGGATTTCTAAAGATTGTGAATGACGCGAAGGCGCGCGTGAAGCAGACGGATATCGAGGGTTACAAAGAGATGCTGGCTCGTGGAGACGAACATCTGCTGGTGGATATTCGAGAAGATTCGGAGTACGCCGCTGGGCATGCCGTGGGCGCGGTGCATATCGGCAAAGGCGTGATCGAGCGGGATATCGAGACGAAAGTGCCGGATAAGGATCAGGCACTGGTGCTGTATTGCGGAGGCGGATTCCGAAGCGCGCTGGCGGCGGATACCCTACAGACTATGGGTTACACGAATGTGCTCTCGCTCGATGGCGGATGGCGCGCGATTCAGGCTTCAGGTTTGCCGATTGAGTGAGCCCTATCGCGTAGAGAGGACGATCTGGTTGCCTTCGGAATCCTTCATCTTGAGGAACGTTCCCCAGGGTTGCTTTTGCGGCGGCCCGGTGAACTCCACGCCCTGAGCGGTTAGTTCGGTGTAGGTGGAGTCGATGTTGTCCACCTCCCATGAGGTGTTCACAAAGGTGCCGATGCGGTCTTCGTGCCCTTCCGGAGTGAAGAGAACCACTCCGGTTTCGGCGCCTGGGATGCTAAGTTCGATCCAACGTTGGGTGGGGGAGAACTGCTGGTCTGTCAGAATGCGGAAACCGAGTTTGTCTGTGTAGAAGGTTAGGGCGCGGTCCTGGTCCCGGACCGGGATGCCGATGAACTTGATTCGCTTGATCATGCGTTGAGGATGGCAGTGTGGAACGGCGGAAGCAATAGCGCATTGCGGATTGGCGGAAATTGATGCTATAGCTTGGATTGCTATAGCAATGAAGATCGATCCTTACGTTGTGGATACTTTGATGCGCGACTTAGTGGCGCATAGCCGGTCGGCGTCGGCCTTTCTGGTCTATTTGCAACTTTACCGGCTTACGCACGGGACGGGGCGGGAGTCGGTTGCGATGAGCCATGGCGTGCTGGCGGAACTGGCGGGAATTTCGAAACGCTCCGTACAGACGGCGGTGACACATCTGGTGGAACGCCGATTAATCCGCCGGCAGCGGGGACGTCCCACGGCCGTTCCGGTTTATGCGGTGCTCACGCCGTGGGTTAGGGCAGAGCGAAAGCGATAACATAGTCGCCGATCGCGTTGACGCCTTTGTGGCCACCGGCGGAGATCACTACATATTGCTTGCCGTCGGGACCCTGATAGGTCATGGGATTTGCGCGGGCGCTATTGGGCAGGTCGCCAGTCCACAGGAGTTTGCCGGTCTCCACATCGAAGGCCCGGATGTGGGAATCGAACGCTGCGCCGATGAAGACTATATTCCCGCCGGTCACCATGGGGCCGCCCAGGTTCGGGGAACCAAGTTCGGGGTGTCCTGGCGCAAACTCACCAAGCGGAACCTCCCAGCGCTTCTCTCCAGTCTTGGTGTCTATTGCAGCCAGCGTGCCCCAGGGCGGAGCATTGCAGGGCTTGCGGTCCGGCGTAAGAAGAAACTGGCGTGACATCGCATAGGGCGCGCCCTTCTGTTCCGCCACTTCAGCTTCTAAGTGGGAACGGCGCTCTTCTTTGAAGTCGGCTCGGGGAAGTAGCTTGATCAACGCGGCCAGTCGATTGGTGGGAATGATGAGCAGATCGTGTTGCGGATCGAACGCCGCGCCGCCCCACGCCATGCCGCCGATGTTGCCGGGGAAGGTGGCTGTTCCCTTGAGCGAGGGAGGGGTAAATACGCCATCGGCGCGGAGCGACCGTATCTTCTCAGTGCACCATTTTCGGTCGGCTTCAGTGGCTCCCCAGGCATCGGCGGCGGTCAGGCGCTGCGGAACCAGAGGCTTGGGCAGGATGGGGAATGGCTGGGTAGGCGATGCTACTTCACCCGGAACGTCACTCTTCGGCACCGGGCGCTCCTCTACGCCGAAGATGGGTTTTCCTGTTTCTCGATTGAGGATGAAAAGATTACCGGTCTTCGAGCCGATAGCGATCGCGGGCGTTTTGCCGATGTCGAAAAGCAGAGGCTGCGAGGCGACGTCGTAATCCCAAAGATCGTGATGCACGGTCTGGAAGTGCCACACCATTTTGCCCGTCTTCGCGTTAAGGGCGACAACAGAATTGGCGTAATCATTGTTTCCGGGGCGCAGGCCGCCGTAGTAGTCGGGGCTGGGGCTTCCGGTGGGAATGAAGACCAGATTGCGCGCGGCATCCGTCGACATGATGGACCAAGCATTCGCGGCTCCGGCTTTCAGCGAGACGGGGAGAGGGTACCAGGTCCAACGAAGTTTACCGGTGCGGGCGTCATAGGCGCGAACTTCGCCGCTGGGCGCGTCTACTCGATTGTTATCCGCAATGCCGGAGCCCACGATGACGAGGTCGTTGATTACGGCGGGGGGCGAGGTTTCCTCGTACTCGCCTTTGAATTCAGGCTTTGTGCGTAGGCTGGAGGTAAGATCTACCTCGTGAAAATCGGCGCAAGGTGTTCCTGTAGCAGCGTCGAGCGCGATCAGACGGGCGTCGATAGGAGCTACGAAGATGCGGCGCCGGCACGGAGCGCCTGGCTTGGCTTTCGGGTCAACCCAGGTGGAGACGCCGCGGCTCGCGAAATCGCCATAGTCGCCCATGAGATCGATTTTAGTGTCGTGGATCCAACGAGGTTTGCCGGTGACAGGGTCCAGTGCGATTACTTTGCCAAACGGCGTGTTGAAGTAGAGCGTTCCGTCCACAAAAATCGGCGTAGCTTCGTGGGCAGGCTCTTTCCTTTCCAGCTTGGAATCGAAAAGATCGCCTGTGCGGTACGTCCAGGCGATCTTGAGTTGCGAGACGTTGTCGCGGGTGATTTGAGCGAGAGGTGAGAATTTGGTGCCGGATGGATCGTGCCCGTAGACCGGCCAATCGGTTTGGGCTTCGAGCGTAAAGACGCAAAACAACTGGCAGACGACCGGCAAGATCCGCATGGGACTAGTTTGCCTGATCGCCAGCCAGTTTGTAGTGCAGGGCCGTCAGACAACGGGACGGCGCGTGATCAGACTGATGAGCCAAACTACCAAGAAAACGAAGAAGCAAATCTTGGCAATTCCCGCGGCCGCTCCAGCAACTCCAGCAAAACCAAGAAAGCCTGCCAGTAACGCGATAACCAGGAAAACTAAGGTCCAATGCAACATTTTGACTCTCCTGCTGTCAGTTGAGGCAATTTATTTGCCAAAAAGGACGGCGGCTTGGGCTTCCGCTGAGCGGCCTTCGCCGACCGGGCCAACCTTTTCGGCGGTCTTGAATTTGACGGAGACGGCATCGAGCGGGAGCTCAAGTGTCGCCGCCAACTTCTCGCGGATGGGCAGGCGGAAATCCTTTAGTTTGGGACGTTCGAGGATCACCGTGCTATCGACGTTGATCAGGTTCCAACCCTTAGCGCGGGCGAGATCGGCAGCGTGACGCAGGAGAATCAGGCTGTCGGCGCCTTTCCACTGAGGGTCGGTATCGGGAAAGTGCATGCCAATGTCGCCGAGCGCCAGGGCGCCGAGAATGGCATCGGTAATCGCGTGACAAAGGATATCGGCATCGGAATGGCCGTCTAGTCCGAAGCCGGCTGGGATGGTGACGCCGCCAAGAATGAATGGGCGGCCCTCAATGATGCGATGAACGTCCCAGCCTTGGCCTATCCGTATGGATGTGAAGCCGGCACTCAAGATACGAGCTTCACCGAAACGGGGCGGCGCTCCTGTTCGAGGAATAGGCGAGCCAGTTCCATGTCTCCGGGCTTGGTGATTTTGATATTGCGCTCGCTGCCGGGGATTACGGTCACCTCGCCTTCATCGAGACGCTCGACCAGGCTGGATTCGTCGGTGCCGGTGAAACCATCGGCTCGGGCAGATTCAAAGGCGCGCTTCAGCAAGTCATAGCGGAAGACCTGCGGAGTTTGGGCGAGCACCAGACGTTCGCGGGGAATCGTGGCGCGGACCTTGGCTCCGTGGGCCTGAGCGCTATGGACCTGTTTCACGGTGTCCACGGGAACGATACCCACAATCGCGGCGCCGGATTCGGCCGCTTCGTCGATGGCGCGAGAAATTGTGTCGACGTCGATGAAGGGCCGGACAGCGTCATGGACGGCCACGATGGCGGTGTCGGTAGCGATGGCGGCGAAAGCGTTTTCAACAGATTCCTGACGGCTGTTTCCGCCCTCAACCACTTTCACGGTTGCGTTAGGAACCTCCTTCGCCAGCAGTTCCGCTACCCATTCGAGATCGTCCTTCCGGAGCGCGACGATGATTTGATTCACGCGGCCGCAGGAGGCGAACTTGCGAACAGTGTGAACAAGGATCGGAGATCCATCGAGCAGCATAAACTGCTTCCGGCTGGTGCCGGTGGTGTCGGCTGCACCCCGCACCATGCGGGTCCCGAGACCGGCTGCGGGTAGAATGACGGCGCACTTCATAAGTTAACTATTCTATCCTTCGCCTACGGCGTGCTCCTTGCGCGCCTGGCCATCGCGAGACCCATTGGCTTCACGGCCGCCCCCAAACGGCGGATTCAATCTTTCATCATACTTGCCAAAAATCATTTTACCCGCGGTGGTTTGTAGAACGCTGGTGACGGAAACGTCGACTGTCTTGGCGATCATCTTCTTGGCATTGTCGACAACGACCATGGTTCCGTCGTCGAGATAAGCCACTCCTTGATTGTATTCTTTGCCTTCTTTAAGGATGAATACGCGCATGAGTTCTCCGGGCAGGACGATGGGCTTAAGCGAGTTGGCGAGTTCGTTGATGTTGAGGACTTCAACGCCGCGCACTTGCGCCACCTTATTGAGATTGAAATCGTTGGTGACGATTTTGCAGTCGTAGACCTTGGCGAGTTCGATGAGTTTCATATCGACTTCACGCACGTTGGGAAAATCCTCCTCGACGATCTGGATGTTTAGCGTCGAGATTTTCTGCAGACGCTGGAGGACGTCAAGACCGCGGCGGCCACGGTTGCGCTTCATGGAATCGGCGGAATCGGCGACCAGTTGGAGTTCCCGCAGGACGAACTGCGGGATGACAAGCGCGCCTTCGAGGAAACCGGTTTCTCCGATATCGGCAATACGCCCATCGATAATGACGCTGGTATCCAGGATTTTGAAGGTCTTCCGGGGACCGGTCTCACCGCCGAAAACGCCACCGAACGCGGCGAGGTTGAGGGAATCTCCCTTATTGGCGCCAACGGCGATTCCTAAGTACACGAGAGAGAGGAGAAGGGCGATATCCACAAAATAAAGGCTGGGAGAAATATTCGGAACAACCCGAAACAGAACCAAGGAAATGAGAAAGGCGCTGAACAACCCGACGACCGCGCCGATGGAGGCGCCGATTAGACGCTTGAGAGGCAGTTTTTCGATCCGTTTTTCAACCAAAAAGCCAGCTATAGCAAGAACCAGCGCGCCCCCCGCGGCAACGGCAGGCGGCGCCTCGAAGGGCCTTAAGTAGAACGCGAAGGCGCAGATTATCGTTACGAAAGAGACTCGAAAGATTATTTGATCCAGCAAGATTCACCCCGTCTCGAGCTGAGTAGGGCATCGGAGCCTGCGTTACTCGCCCGCTAAACGCGAACAACGTAGGCCGCTGCAAGATCATACCATTACTATTTCATCGTTCTTCACGCCTAGGTATTTCAGGGTCTTTGCGGAGTGAGTGTTCGTCCCGACACGTGACCGGAAACTGCTGAAGACACAGTCGGGTCGCCGGCACGCTGCTGTTCTATAAAGAGGTTGACTTGTTGGAGGGTGTCTTGATTGGGCCGGGAAAACAGCTTACCCCCTACCGCGATTGGCAGAATTGAGGCCCTTCGTCTTTGCGTGAGATATTTCTCGAGGCCGATGTTGCAGATTCGCCGTAGCTCGGCTTCGAGGATGTCCGCGCCACCGGGGCATTTCACCAGAGCCAGGATGGAGGATCCTCGCCCGCGAAAGAGGGCTGACCCGAATTTGGATTTCTTAAGTTCCTCACGAAGGAAAGGCAGTACCGCGTCGGTAGCCGGGAATCCATAGTGGTTGTTAACTCTCGCCGCGGACCGAATGGCAAAACAGCCTAGGAACCAATGTCCGCGATCGCCATCGAGCCTGGAGATTTGACTTTCCATCTGGTCGACTTTGGGAAGGCCCGAAGCAGGGTCCGCCGCCGGAACCGGCGGAGACGGGGGATCTGTCTCTAATTTGAGTTGAGGCGCTTTGGTGTCATAGAGCATTCTGTCCGCTCGGGCGAACAGCTGTTCGGGAGTTTCGCCGTCCTGATAGTTGGCCCAGCCAAACTCGGCACCAACGGTCACATCGTGATTAGATCCATTGAGATTGATAGAGAATGTCCCGGAGATTTGTCTGGTGATCCCTTGGCCACGAGCCGCCAACTCCTCCGCCGACCCGCTCTGCACCAGGACAAACTCGTCGCCACCCCAGCGACAGAGCAGGTCTTCCGGAGACGCCTGCGAGGAAATTCGGCGTGAGATTACCTGCAGGACGGCGTCGCCTGCGGCGTGACCGAGGGTATCGTTAATCGTCTTAAATTTATTCAGGTCGAACAGCAGGATTCCAAAGGGATTACGTGACCGGATGCGGCCCGCGATTTCGCGCGTGCATCGGCGGCGGTTAGCCGTTCCCGTGAGAGGGTCTGTGGATGCCTCCACTTGGACCTTCTCGAGCTTTTTCTGAAACAGTACGATTTCGTTCTGCAAGCCGGCCAAGGCCGACTCGTTGTCCCTCGCCATATTGGAAATGCATGCGCGCAATTCCGAGATCTGGCGGTTCAGAGTGATCCGCACCTGAGCGAGATCGTCAATGTGCGAAATCGCCTCCAGCCCGCCTGAAATTCGAGATAGTTGATTTCCGTGAAGGTTTTCCCGCTGGCTTAGGCTTTCCGTAGCTTCGGCCAGAACCGCCACTACATCTTTCAGATCGGTCGCAGACTCTTTGATCAGAGCTTCAACTTCCATGCGGTAATGCTTAATTTCGGAATCGAGATCGGACGCGATGTCGCGAAGGGCGGCGGACGTCAACTCGGGGGATTCGAGTTTCGCCTTAAGCGCCTGTAGCCGGACGCGGTACTCGTTGAGCCCCTCCTGGTCGAGGGTAACGGCATGTTTCTCCAAGCTCCGTATGGCCGCGACGTAGGATTCAACGGCGGTTTGCCACATCGAGCGATAGTCGTAGGCTTCAATAGTTTTCTTTAACGAAATCACGTCTTACCCCGCGCTCCTAAAACATTGATCGGCAATTTTCCGGAAAACTGTAGATTGCCTAAGACTATTTAGTGCCGCAAGGTATAGTTTTTTGCCGCCCTGAGGCTTCTCGGGCGAAGTACGTCGGATTCAAAGACTTCGATCCACTGCCCGCGCTCCGTCCAGCGAGCTACGGAATGCATGCGGAGCCTGCGGGCGAGTTCGGAGCCGGTAACCTGGGGCTCGTACCCGTAGTGGATGTGGAGAAACTCTTCCACCTCTTTCTTCTCAAGGATGCCGAGGGGATCCCACGCGACGGAGTAGAGGACGAGGGCGTCGGGCGGATCGTCTGCTAGCGGCGCAATGGAAGAAGCCTGGAAGCTATCGATTTCGTGGACCTTCAGCGGATGACGAACGTAGCCAAAATCAGGTCGCCGCAGGGCTCCCGCGAGGGGGAATGTGGTGGCTATCACGCCGCCGGGGTAACTGTTTTCGACAAGGTCCGCGGCATGCTGATTGAGGGACACGAAGCTGACATAGGCGAGGTTGTTTTCGAACGGAAAGGGGTAAACGGGGTTGATAAAGATGGCGGCGATCAGCAGGGAGAAGAGCGTGAAAGTGGCGGCCAGACGCCAGCGCGTGGCCAGGACGGAAAGCGCAATGGCGAACGAGATGTACAGAAGCGGTAGAACCGGAAGAAGGTACCGTTCAAGAACCGCGCCTCCGAAGAGGCTGACGATCAGGACGTGCAGCGCAACGAAGAGAGCGCAGATGCGCCAGGCGCGGCTTCTGAACAGGCGGGTGCGGCGCAGTGCATAAACAAGCGCGATCGTTCCGATGAAATGTCCGCTTCCGATGAAGAGATAGTACAAGCGCCGCACAAGGGCTAACCCGAAGCGGACGGGATTCAGGCTGTAGACCCCGTTATAAGCGGCGAAGGCATCGTTGCCGGCCCAGTTTCCCGTTGCATGGTGTAGAGCTACGAGCCAGACGCCGTATGGAAAGAGCGGGGCCGTGAAGAGGAGCGCCTCTTTCCAGCGGCGTTCGAGCAACAGCCAGAAGCCGAACACCATAGGAACCGCGACACCGGTTTCCTTCACCAGAACGAGAACGACGCAGACCAGAGCACATCGGCGTAAATAGTCCTTCAGGAAGAGCAACAGCGCCAGGATCGTCAGCACCATGGCTGGCATGTCCAATTGAACGAGCATCGCCTGTGCGAAGAAGAGCGGCGAGAGGCACAGGAACATCAGCGCCGTGAACGCGGGGAAACCGGCAGTCCCGCGGGCCAGCATAATGGCGAGCAGGAAAGTGAAGAATGCGCCGCAGGAGGCGAGCAGCAACATCGCGAGGCGAGCGGCCATGATGGAGTAGCCGGTGATGTGCCAGAAGACAGCGAGATACGCCATGAGACCCGGCGGGTGGATATTAGGAACGGTGGTAATCGGGATCCACCGGCCAAGTTGATAGAGGTCGAGTGACGCGGGCACGTACTGGCCGAGCTCATCCCAGTAGAAGGGAACGCGGCAGAGCGATGCGTGCGTAAGGAAGACAATCAGCGCCGCGACAGCGAGAAAGAAAGCGTAGGAACTGGGGCGTACGCGCCGGCCAAGATCGATGATCGCTTTGTCTTCAGGCCGCGGCACTCGTTATTGGACCAGTCCGACGCCTGCCTGCGGCTCCAGCTTGATTTCGCCGAACGCGGATTCGTACTGGCTTACATTCTGCTGAAGGACGTTGAGCAAAGCTTTGGCCTGTTGCGGACTGACATAGACCCCCTGAAAATTCTGGATGCTGACACGGTCCGGAGCAGTCTGGTTCACGACGCCGAAGAGCAGGAAGAAATCCCAGAGATTGACGCGGATCTGCACGCTATTGGCGTAGCCCTCGCGGTATTCGTTGGTTTTCTCCAAATGGATATTGGGCGGCGCCGGCTGATTCATAGACCCCCATGGTGACTTAGTGGCCCGGTGGCGTCAACCTTGTGGTGGTACAAGCACGAAAGGAGATATCTGCTCCATGAGTTGTAGTTTGGTACCACAGAAGCAGGTAGCTACTTGCCGACGTTCGCGCCGGGCTTACGACGCGACTCTTTCGGAGTCGCTATTTGCC
>Ga0302325_10021328_pt1 | contig 13565 bp, 19 predicted proteins | sample Palsa_T0_2_FD_201948 | JGI IMG/M metagenome (GOLD analysis project Ga0302325, IMG submission 201948) | Peat permafrost microbial communities from Stordalen Mire near Abisko, Sweden - Palsa_T0_2 | ecosystem: Environmental > Terrestrial > Soil > Palsa > Peat permafrost | place: Sweden: Abisko... | reverse complement strand
ACGCAAAGAGCGGATCGGACATGGGGCCTCCTTTCTTACAGTCGCATGTCCTTTAAGAACAGGCGCGAGATCCACAGAACGAAACAATCCTCACTTTTATGTCGCGCACCCTCCACATTCGCACAGCCCGGCCCTCTTGCAGATCATCCGCGGAAACTAAACCTTCGGTGTGCCTCGGTCCAGCCGTTAACATCAGGAAGGCAGCACTACCCCGTCTCTCCCGGTCAGCGGCGGTCAAAGTCTTCCGGTTCGACGTCTGGCGCCTTATCGAGAACGGCCAGAAACTTTTCGCGGCTACCCGGGATGCTCTTTGTTGCAGGCGTTCCCATTCCGCAATCTGCTCCGCGAAGGGCGAGGCGAAGACCTCGTCAACCGATAAAGGTTGTTACTCCGCGATCTCGACCGCCTTCTGGTACAGTTCCTCAGGCACGTTAACTGTCATGCTCATTGCGTTGCTCTTAGGTCCTTCATGAATTCGCCAGGCGTCCTTATTGGGATCCCAAAGCGGTCCGCGCCAGCGAAGTCCCTCTTATTAAAGGTAATAATTGCCGCGCGGCACTCAACTGCCACTTCCAGAATACGCTCGTCGTCCGGGTCGCGCAAGCTTGGCCGCCGACGCAGGACGGAATGGACCAGATTCGAAGCCATAAACACGTAATCCCAAGAAATCGTTGGCCTCCGCTTCTTATGGGCAATAGGCCAGTGCGTTTCAGTACGTCCTCATATTCGAGCGCCAGTGCTACCGAAATGTTGGGCCGCCAATTGCCTTGACCGATGGAGCGAATCAACTGATAGGAGGCCAGTGGTGGTATGCAGACGGATGCGTTTCGAGTGCGAATGCGGCGGAGCGGCTTGGCCCCATATGCTTTTCATTACGGCGGGTTCATGAGTTAGTATCCAGACAAGATAGTCTTTCAAGCGCCGCACCGGTCAGCCTGTATTTTGTCCACTGATCCAGTGGCGCGGCGCCCAGCTTTTGATAGAACCGGATGGCCAGCTGGTTCCAATCGAGCACTTCCCACTCCAGCCTGCCGCAATCCCGCTCAGTCGCCAGTCTTGCCAGGTGCTTCAGCAATGCCAGCCCAATCCCCCTCCCGCGCAGGTGAGGCTTCACGTACAGGTCCTCCAAATAGAGTCCCGCCTGTGCCAGAAATGTGGAATAGCTCGCGCAGAATACGGCAAAGCCCGCGCATTCACCTTCACAGCGCGCCAACAGCACTTCGACCGTGGGCTTGGCGCCGAACAATGTCGTGCGCAGCCCTTCTTCGGTGGCTGTCACCAGATGCGCGAGTTTCTCGTAATCCGCGAGTGCCTGAATCAGTTCCAGGATCACGGGGAGATCCGCCTCCGTGGCGGGGACGATCCGTATATTCGACATGTTCTTACAAGTCTACAGCCTCTCTGAGCGTATGCTTTGTCCGGTGAAACGTTAGGGCGTTCGAAAGAAGCCTGGAATCTCGCGCATGAGAACTCTTTCAGGTCGGCAGCTCTTTCACATCATACTGTTCGCGGATCTTGGGCTAGCGAGGTTGGTTGTCGCCGATGACGTCGTCGCAGCAAGCTTCCGTCCTTTCAAGCGGATGAGGGGCGTGCAGGCTCCCGCGGCCAGCAGAACCGGGCAATCGAGCGCATCCGGCTCGGCTTCCGCAGCTTCGGCTGCACCCGTTGCACTCGGTTTTGCACACCGCTTGCCAACGGCTGTAAGTTACGATACAGTTTCTAAGTTACACGTTCGCGGCGAGGCGGCGCCCGGGGACCGTGCGCCGAAAGTTGCGGCTCCCGATCACAAGGAGGATACGCCGGATGCGCAAGGCTCAAGAATTCACGAGGATGTCGATCGGTCTGCTCTTCCTCAGCCCAGCCATATGGGCCCAGAGAGAGCCGAGTCCGGTGGCTGGAGCCGCAGGGTGCGCCCTGTGCGGGTCGTTGATATTCATCCCCATCGCCTTCATCGTCCTCAACATCGCGCTGCTGGTCTGGGTAGCGCGCGACGCTAAATCCCGAGGGATGGACAGCGCCGTGATTTGGATGATATTGGTCATGTTTACCAGCGTCCTCGGGCTGATTATCTACATCTTCTCGCGGCCGCAGGGCAATCTGATCCGTTGCCCTAGCTGCAACAACCAGCGGCTGCAGGCCAGCGCGAAATGTCCGCATTGCGGGAACGCCTGAAGCGGCCGACAACGTACCTCGCGCCGGTTGTGCTGCTTTACGCTTTGGCCGCGGTGGACTCATTCCGCCAACCAAGCAAGCAGATTACCGCCCGCGCTTACCTCGCGGCGGTCCACGGCTATCAACACTACGGGCGGCCCTTGCTGCAGCCCTACATACACTGCCGCTACCGGCCAACCTGCTCGGAGTATTCGATCCAGGCCGTACGGAAATGGGGCATTCGCCATGGATTGGTCTTGACCACCAGGAGGCTCCTGTCATGTACGTCCGCAGTTCCGCTTGGCACGCCAGATCCCGTGCCGTGAGCGAAGCCTGGGGCCCGCGCCAGCGCGTTCAGATTCGAATCAAATCATACGGCTTGCGCAGCTCACGCGCCAGCAGCATGGAGGCTTCCAGATCGTTTTCGAAGTCTTCCTTCTCCGCGTTCCAATGCAAGGTTCGGCCCACCTTGGCGGCGATGGTGCCCAGGTGGCAGGCGGCAGTCGCGCTGTGGCCCACCATCTCATCGACGGCGCCTTTCGTCCCGATACGCACCTGCTTGACGAAGTTCTGGGCATGCTCGGCGGTGGCGTCCGCGCCCTGGAAAGCCTTGCGCTCCGCGCGATACTTGAGCCCGCTTTCGTCGGCCGGCGGGGAAGCGTAAGGCGCGCCAGGCTCTACTTCGGGGAAAACTTCGTATCCGATGCGATCCACAAACAATGCCGCATTTGTGCCATAGAAGGCGAACCCATGCGGACGGTTGTAGATGCCGCGCGTGCCGTAGTACTTCATGCCCGGCGAACGGCCGCCGATGCCGTAACTATTAACCCAGGAGGCCGCATACTCCATGATGAAGCCCGGATACTGATACGTGACCACGTGCAGATCGAAGATATCGCCGGCATTCTCATGGCACAAGCGGCGGCCCACGGCCGAGATGGTGTGCGGGCTGGACGCGCCCATGATCTGGTGAACGCTGTCGACGCGGTGATTGCCGTAGTCGGTGATGTAGCCGCCGGCGTAGTCGGAAAAGACGCGGTAATTGGTGAGAAAGCGCATCCGGTTGAAGGGCGCTTGGGGCGATGGCCCGAGGTAGAGATCCCAATCGAGGCCGGGCGGCGGATCGGAATCCGGCGCCTTCTTCTGGATGTTGGGAGCGATATTGCCGCTGTTCCACACGCGCACGAAAGATACGTCGCCGATCTCGCCGCTGCGGACAATGCGGGCCGCCTCGGCAATGTGCGGGGCCGACCTGTGCTGCGTGCCCGGGAAGAGAATCCGCTTCGTGCGGTGGGCGGCCTCCACCATGGCGCGGCCTTCGCGAATGGTCAGCGCGAAAGGCTTCTCCACGTAAACGTGTTTGCCGGCTTCGAGGCCCAGCACGGTGGGAATGGAGTGCCAGTGGTCCGGCGTGGATACCATGATGGCATCCACTTCCTTGATCTCGAGCAGCCGGCGAAAATCCTTGAAGGTTTTCGCGTGGCCGCCCGCCAGATCAATCGCAACGCGCTCGGCGTTGGGATCGTACACATCGCAGGCCACCGCCAGTTGCGTATTGGGCGCCTGCAGCAGACCGCGCATGACTTGCCGACCGCGCCCGCCGCATCCGATCAGTCCCACGATGACGCGGTCGTTTGCGCCGGGAACCCTGGATGCGGAAAGCGCCGTCCAAGCCGCGGCGGCCACGAATTCACGGCGTTCCATGATGACCTCCTATGTTTAGGACGGACAGCGCGTCACTGCCGGTCGAATTCATCCGGTCCGACGTCGGGCACCTTGTCGAGAACGGCCATCGACCTTCTCGGCTGCCACGCGATGCCCGTAGTTGCAGACGTTCCCATGGCGCAACTTGTTCCACGAAGGTCGAGGCGAAGACTTCGTCAACCGAAAGGGCTGTGCTTCGTCGATTTCGACCGCCTTCCGGTACAATTCCTCAGGCACGCTGACACTCACGTTCATTGTCTTTTTCTTAGTTAGTTAGGTCGCGGATCGATGCGCCCGGCACTATTTGTGGGGCGGCCAATCTTGGCTGCGGGCAGGATTCCCGCCCCAGAACTTATGCAGAGTGCCCGGATCCGGAAAACTAGCGCTAGTTCCCGGTGGTGAGCACCGCCCGAAACCGCACCTTGCCGCTCAGCATGCGCTCGTAGCCCTCGGTGGCCTGCTCGAGCGGGAAGACCTCGTTCATCGACCGCACGCCCGTCAGCACGCTGAAGGAAAGAGTGTCCTGCGAGTCTATCGATGTGCCCGAATACCATCCCTTGATGGCCTGGCTTCCTCCGATAAGCTGGGCCGGAACCAGTTCCATCGACATCGCTGCGCCAATCACCATCAGTGTTCCATGCACGCCTAGCCCCCCGAGCACCGCAGCCATGGCATCCCCCGCCGTGACCGTGGCCAGGACCACCTTGGCGCCGCCCAACTTCTGCAGCTCCGCGGAAGGGTCCTGCGCGCGGCTGTCGATGTAGCGCCAGGCGCCCAGCGACTTGGCCAATGCTTCCTTATCCTGCCCGCGCGCGATGGCCACGGTCTTGAAGCCCATCTTGGAAGCAAACTGGACACCCAAATGGCCGAGACCGCCCAAGCCGAGCACGGCCACCAGGTCGCCAGGCCGGGCGCCGCTGTTGCGGAGACAGTTGAAGGTGGTGATCCCGGCGCACATCAGCGGCGCCCCCTCCACCGCGGACAACTCCTCGGGCACCCGCGCCAGCGCTTCGGCGCGTGCGATGGTGTAATCCGCATAGCCGCCGTCGCTGGTGAGGCCGGTGATGTATGTGGCCGTCTGGCAGGCGAAGAAGTTTCCCCGGCGGCAGTTATCGCAATACCCGCAGTATCCCCCGTTCCAGCCCAGCCCGGCGCGTTGGCCGGCCGTCCATCCGGCTACGCCGGCGCCGACAGCGTCGATGATGCCGACGACTTCATGTCCGGGAATCCGCGGATAGGATATGCCCGGATAGTGTCCTTCCTTCGTCAACGAATCGCTATGGCAGATTCCGCAAGCCTGCACCTTGATTCGTACCGATCCGGCGCCGGGATTCGGGATCTCGCGTTCCACCATCTCAAAGGGTCCGCCGGGGTGGGAAACCTGCACTCCGCGCATCTTCGACATATGCCCTCCACCCATGATTTTGACACAGTTGCGCGGGTGCCAAGCCATCGGGCTTTGGCCCACCCTTCGCCGACAACGCCAAGATTTTAAACAGTTTGTGCGTATTCGTCCACTCCGCCCAGCAGCCCCACTCTTGTGATGGTATAATTGCAGCGTATGCTTAAAGTAAACGCACGCCGCTGATCTGGGCCATTGCGCCCCCAACCCTGTATATCCTCGGCCGCTAGTGGGCCGGTTCTTTAGAAAACCAAATTTTCGAAACGAGGTAATTTCGACATGCGAAAACTGCTTTCGAACGGTCTGGCCGTTTTTGCCGGTGTGGTTTCCATGCCGGCGCCCGGAACTCATGCGGAGTCCGCCAAGCCAGCCGCCGCCGAACATCGCAACGAACCCGCCAAAGATTCCCGTCTCGCCTTCTTGCGCGCCTTCTTCGAGCGTGGCAATTGTCCCGCCGCCAAGCTCGCTCCGATATTCCTGGAAGCCTCCGATATGTACGCGCTGGACTGGCGCCTGCTGCCCAGCCTCTCCTTTGTGGAAACCTCCGGCGGCAAAGCAGTCAGAAACAACAATCTTTTCGGATGGGATTCGGGCCGTGCGGCGTTTTCATCCGCCGCCGCCGGCATCCGCGCGGTGGCGTCATCTCTGGCACATTCCGCGCTATACAGAAACAAGGATGTCGACGGGATTCTGAAGACCTACAATGGAAGCGCCGGTTATGCCCGCAAGGTGAAAGATGTGATGCGCCGCATCGCCCCCACAATTGAATAAGCGCCGATTGATCGCCGATAAGCAACCAATCAATAAACGCCTTACCCTTCCGGCCGCTCCGTAGCCTTCCCCGCATCCGCGCTCAAGTACATCCGCCGGTCGTGGTGGAACGCCACGTTCGCCAGGTGCGGAGCCGACACCGCACTCGCGCCCACTTCCACCGGCGCGTTCGGCTCCTGGCGCGACTTCACGCAATCGAGGAAGTTTTGGATGTGCGACTCGATGGGCACCGGCGCTTCGAACGTCTGCACCGGTTGCTGGTTCTTGGGCCACGGCTCCTTCCACACGCGGTACCCCTCGTTGTTTATCACCAGCGTTCCCTGGTCGCCGCAGAAGGTGATCGACCAGTCATTTTCGTAAGAGTTCGTATAATTCAGCGTCCACGTGGCCATGAAACCGGCGTACTCGAACACCGCGCAGAAAACGTCGGGCACTTCCGAGCCGATGGTCTTGGCGATCTGCCCATAACACACCGCCGATTTCGCCGTGCCCGCGTTGGTGAACCACTGCACCACGTCCATCAGATGCGTGCCCTGGTCGGTCATGTTGCCGCCCGAGTAATCCCAAAACAGGCGCCACGCGCGGAACCGCATGGACTGTAGTTCGCGGTCGCGGGCCGGACCCAGGAAGCGCTTCCAGTCCAGTTGACCGGGCAGCGGCGAGTTGTCCAGCTCGTGCGCCACGTTCCAATTCCACATCGGCTTCACCAGCGTGATCTTGCCCAGAATCCCGCTATCCACCAGTTGCTTCGCCTTGATGATGGATTCCGCGCTGCGCCGCTGCATGCCGATCTGCACGATCTGCTTGGTCTTGCGCACCGCTTGCACCATTTGGCGGCTCTGCTCGAGCGAATGCGACATGGGCTTTTCCAGATAAACGTCCTTGCCCGCATCGAGCGCCGCCAGCAGGCACGGGGCGTGCTGATGATCGGGCGTGGCCACCACCACCGCGTCGATCCCGCTCTGCGCCAGCAGCTCGTGATAATCCAGGTGCGGCTTGGCGTCCGGCGCATCCTTGAGCGCGGCCTGCATGTTCGGCTCGTAGACTTCGGATACGGCCACGCACGCCGCGCCCAGCTTCTGGAAGTTGCGGTTCAGATAACGGCCGCGTCCGCCCGCGCCGATCAAACCATACGCCAGGCGGTCGTTCGCGCCCCATGCGCGGCGCGGGATAAACAGCGGCGCCGCAGCCAGCGCCGTGCCCAAGAATGCCCTGCGGTCCTGTTCCATGGCACTCATTGTAATGTGGCGCACGCACTCCTGCGTGCCGTGTCGAGACTCGTCTCGACACACGTCCGTCCGATCGACAGTCAAAGCCCGATGTCCGCGATTCGTCGAACCTGTACTCCATGCTCACCCGCGTCGAAACCATCGAGCAAACTGTTGTGATGCGCGACGATCTGCTCGCACAACAGCCCTCCCGCATCCGCCGTGGCATGCCCGTCGGCCGCCAGAACGACGTCATAGCCCATACTTACGGCCCGCCGCACCGAAGTATCCACGCAGTACTGCGTCATACAGCCGGCCACTACGATCCGCGTCACATGCAGCGCCGCCAGTTCTGCATCCAGCGGAGTTTCGAAAAACGCATCGCAAGCGCGTTTGCGGATCACCGGTTCGCCGGCCTTCGGCGCTATTTCCGCGCGAATCTCCCAAGCCTGCGTATGGGGCTGCAGCGGACTGCCGGGACCGCCATCGTGTTGCACATAGAACACCGGAATGCCGGCCGCTCTGGCGCGCTCGAGCAAACCGCCAATGCGTCCTACAGTGGCGTCCATGGCGCGCGCCGTCTCCCGCGGGCGGCTACAGCCTTCCAGGAGTCCATTCTGTACGTCGATGACCACAACCGCCGTGCGCGCAGCGTCCATGCCGCAATTATCTCACTCCACGCGCAGTGCCCGGATCGGGTCGATGGAAGCCGCCCGCCGCGCCGGAACAAATCCCGCCACTAGCGCTGATTCGCCAGCAACCGTCCGAAGGCCATCGCCGCCGGTATCCCGATTCCGAGGCCTATTCCAAGCTGCCAACGCCCCGCGCAGCACCAACCCGAGGATCCGCGTACGGTCCGCGCCCAGCGCCATGCGAATGCCAATCTCGCCGGTGCGTTGCGCCACCGCGTACGCCGTCACCCCGTACAACCCTACGCACGCCAGGATCAGCGCCAGCCCGCCGAACAGCTCCGTCAACCGCGCGATCAGCCGGTCCCGATTGAAATTGCGCGTGGCCTGCTCGTTCATGGTCATAAAGTCGAGTATGGTCAGGTTGGGGTCGATCCCGGCCAGCGTCCGCCGCACTGCCGTGTTCAGGTTCTCTGGATTTCCCGCCACGCGCAGCTCAATATCGCCAATGTAGTGCGAACCCAACATAAAGGACAGCTTCGGGTCCTTCGACATCCGCGGCTGAATCCATAGCGAAGGTGCTGCCTCAGTTGCATGGCGCGCTCCTTATCGGCAAGTACGATGACGAAAGAGGGAGAGTATCGTTATATGAGCGTGACCCGCCGGATGTGAGCGTGACCCGCCGGGCCTACGCGGAACGCAGGTGATCAAGTTCCGCGGCGGCCACACCTCGCAACGCGGCAAGACCCTGCCGCACAGTGTGCCAGATCAGCGCCTCGTCGACGGTTTCATATTCGTGCCGGTAGACGTTACCTGCCGCCGCAATCGCTGTCCAGTCGATTTCGGAGTGCCGGTCCCTGATCTCGACTGGAAGCCGCCGCGACGCTTCGGAGACAATCTCCAAAGCGCGAACGACCGCATACACAGTCTTGCGATCCCGACAAAGGCGGCGAAGTCCATCCGCGCCGTGAAATCGGCGATAGCGTCGACATTGTCCACAATGTCCCGCAAGCGTTGTGCGGGGTTCTTAGAAGGCATACACGGCGACGTGCAGAATGTTATCCCGAAGCAGCGGCTTTAGGGTTCTGCGGTTCACTACATCTGCGGCGCCATCGAGAATTTCGTTAACATAGATCTTCAGCCGGGCGTATTCGAAGATACCCATCGGCTGGTCCGGGGCCAGTTCCACGAATACGTCGATATCGCTGTCCGCGCGGGCTTCGCCGCGCGCCACGGAACCGAACACCGCGGCATGCGACACACCTAACCGCCGCAACTCGTGCTCTCGCGATCGTAGTGTCCCCAGAACTTCATCTAAAGTGCCGGTCATATTCCTCAAGCACGAGTCTACCTCACACCGGCACCCCGATGGTTTTATGCCGCAATTCCAGCGCGTACGCCTCCACAGCGAAGCTTATAGTCGCAGGAGCGATAGCGTGGAACGATGGCGGAGCCGCGATCACCGCTATCGGCGCGGCGCTAACGGCATCGTCGACATCAGCCCGCTCACGTCCATGAACGGCATCGTCTGCGAGGCAATTCATCCGAAGCTGAGCCGCGGTCTGGGCGGCATTCCCATCCGTAACTTCTATTTCGATGGCGCGCGGTCGGATCTGGGCCGGGCACCTGGCGCTTGTGCGGGGGAATCGGAACCTCATGGAATTCGCGCGGGTGTGCCCGAAGTATTCTCCCGAAGTATTCTAAAAGATTAGGACAAGCCGCCCCAACCCCATGACCGAAGTCTCCCGCATCCTCGACCAACTGCACCGCGCCTTCGAAGGACCCGCCTGGCACGGTCCGGCGCTACGCGAAGTTCTGGCCGGTGTCACCTGGCAAACCGCCGCCCAACGCCCCATCCCCGGCGCGCATACCATCTGGGAGCTGGTGCTGCACATCACCGTGTGGATCTCCGTCCCCACGCGCCGCATCGAAGGCGCCGCGCTTCCCACCCTGCCGCCGGACCAGGACTGGCCCGCCGCGCCCGAGCCCACCGCATCCGCCTGGCAACAGGCGCTTGATCGACTCGCCCAAGCGCAGCGCGATCTGGAATCGGCGGTGCGCCAACTCACCGACGATCGCCTCCGCGAAAAGGTCCTTGGCGATATCCCCTATTCGATCTACACCATGCTGCACGGCGTCGCGCAGCACAACCTATATCACGCCGGCCAGATCGCCTTGCTCAAGAAAGCGGCATGATCGACTTCTCCCAATTCGGCGGCGGCCGGCCTCTTGTGCTAATCGCCGGACCCTGCGTGATCGAAAGCGAGGAGCACGTACACCGCATGGCGCGGGCCATCGGAGAAATCGTCGGCCCCTTCGTCTTCAAAGCCTCTTTCGATAAAGCCAACCGCACCAGCCTGAGCGGCTATCGCGGACCGGGACTACAGGAAGGCCTGCGCATCCTGGCAGGCGTCCGGAGCGCAGGCTACCCCATCCTGACCGATATCCACGAGCCCACCCAAGCCGCACCCGTGGCAGAGGTGGCCGATATCCTGCAAATCCCCGCTTTCCTCTGCCGCCAGACCGACCTGCTGCTGGAAGCTGGCCGCACCGGCCGCATCGTGAACATCAAGAAGGGCCAGTTCGTGGCGCCCCAGGATATCGCGCGCGCCGCCGAAAAAGTCGCCTCCACCGGCAACTCCCAAGTGCTGCTGACCGAGCGCGGCTCGTCGTTCGGCTACAACAACCTGGTGGTGGACATGCGCGGTCTCAAGATCATGCGCGATCTGGGCTGGCCGGTGGTGTTCGACGCCACCCACAGCGTGCAGTTGCCGAGCGGTGGAGGCGCGGCTTCGGGCGGCCAACCGCAGTTCATCGAGCCGCTGGCGCGCGCCGCCGTGGCGGTGGGCATCGACGGCCTGTTCGTGGAAGTGCACGACGCCCCGGAGCGGGCCTTATCCGATGGCGCCAACGCCCTGCGGCTGGATCTGCTGCCGGAACTCTGGCGGCGGCTGCGGACGCTGGACGCGCTGGTGAAGTCCGGCTTTCTGCACGCTTAAGCCGCCTCAACCGTCATACAATGGTGGAGATAGGAGATCTCTCTATGCGCCGTAATCGCCGGCAAAGAGGCTTTTCGCTAATTGAGTTGCTGATCGTTATCGCGATCATCCTCATCATCGTCACGGTGGCTTTGCCCAAGTTGAACAAAGCCCGCATGTACGCCCAGGAGACGGCCGCTCTGAAGGCGATCCAAACGCTCAATACCGCGCAGGTACAATACAACTCGCAGTTCGGACGCTTTGCCCAATCGCTGACCGAACTGGGACCGCCCGCCAGCGGCACGGATAATGCCTCGGCGGCAAATCTGATATCGTCCGATTTGGCTGCGGGCGAGAAGCAGGGCTATATGTTCACGCTGACGGGTACACCCACGGGTTACACGATTTCGGCGGCGCCGAAGGCCTTCGGATCCACTGGGTCGCGCACGTTTTTCTCGGATCAATCGTTGGCCATTCGCGAGAACTATGGCCAGGAGCCGGCCACAGTTAACAGCAAGGAAGTCGGGTCGGCGGCGGCTAAGTCGGGCGACACCACCAAGTAGTCCCGGCGGAGGCGCGCCATGAGCGGCCGGTCAGTTGCTCTTCTTGCGGTTGTAGGTGTTCCGACGCTTTTCTATTTGAGCGTCCCACTGGGAGAGCGCACGGCGTACAAATCGCGTAGGTACGCCCAAGAGACAGCCGCTCTCAAGGCGCTTCAATCCTTGAACACCGCGCAAGTGCAATACAACTCACAGTTCGGACGATACGCCCGGTCGCTATCCGAGTTGGGGCCGTCGGCCTCCAACCTGATCCCGGCGGATCTGGCCGGCGGCGAAAAGCAGAGCTACAAATTCACCCTGACGGGAACGCCGCAAGGCTACAGCGCTCAAGCTGTCTCGGTAGCCTTCGGTTCGACGGGATCGCGGACCTTCTACACCGACCAATCGCTGATCCTTCGCGAGAACTACGGCCCGCAGCCGGCCACCGGCAGCAGCAAGGAGGTTGGGTCGCAGGCGGCGAAACCAACGCGGAGTGCGCCATGAGCGACAGGGCGGTTGCTCTTTTGGCGGTTGTAGGAATCCCCACGCAAATCGCGTAGGTACGCCCACGAGCAATTCGCTCTCCGGAATCTTCAGATCCTCAACACCGCGCAGGTACAATATGATTCGCAATTCGCACGATTCGCCCGGTCACTATCCGAGTTGGCGCCATTGGTCCTCCAACGTGATTCCGGCGGATCTGGCCGGCGGCGAAAGGCAGGCCTACAAATTCAACCTGTCGGGAACGCCGCAAGGCTACAGCGCTCATGCTGTCCCGGTGGCCTTCGCGGGCCCGACAATGCCTCGGCGGCGAACCTGATCTCGGCCGACTTGGCCGCTGGCGAAAAACAAGGCTACCAATTCACGCTGACAAGCACGCCCACAGGCTACACGATTACGGCAGCGCCATCGGCATTCTTCGGCTCACGCACGTCTTACTCGGACCAATATCGCTGGTCGTCCGCGAGAACGCCGGCCCCAGGCCGGCCACAGCCAAAAGCAAAGTAATCGCCCCGACATAGGATCGCCGTGTCGCCGAGTCTCCGCCTCGCCGTGTCGTTCCCGCGCCCGTGCTACATTGAACTCGTACGAATGCACATCCTTTTCATCGGCGATATCTTCGCTTCGCCGGGGCGTCAGATCGTCGCCGATCATCTCCAGGACATTAAGGAAACCAACCACATCGACTTGGCCATCGCTAACGCCGAAAACGCAGCCGGCGGCTTCGGCATTACTCCGTCCATCGCCGAAGAACTGCTTTCCCTCGGTCTGGACGTGCTCACCTCCGGCAATCATATCTGGGACAAGAAAGAGATCCTGGACTACCTGCCGCGTCAGCCGAAGCTTCTGCGCCCCGCCAACTATGCGGACGAAACACCCGGCCACGGCGTCGTCGTAGCGTGCAGCCCGCAGGGCATTCCCTGCGCGGTTATCAATCTGCAAGGCCGCACCTACATGCCCGGCACCGATTGTCCTTTCCGCAAAGTCGACCAGATCCTGCGCGACCTCGACCCGTCCATCAAAGTGCGGTTCGTGGATTTCCACGCCGAAGTAACCAGCGAAAAAATGGCCATGGGTTGGTATCTGGATGGCAGAGTATCTGCCATGGTGGGCACGCACACGCATATCCCGACCGCGGATACCCGCATTCTTCCGGGCGGCTCCGGCTACCAGACGGACGTCGGTATGACTGGGCCGTACGACTCTGTGATCGGCGTGAAAAAGGAACTGATTATCCAGCGCTTCCTGACCGCTCTACCGGTGCGCATGGAAGCCGCCAAGACTTCGCCGGAGTTGCACTCCGTCATCCTCGAGGTAGATGATATGACCGGTAAAGCGATTTTAATGCGCCGCCACACCGTCCGCGGAGACTAGGAGACTTCTTTGGAAATGGGGTGACCCGTAGCTTCGTATATTCCCGGCTTTGGAATTTGACATAGCCGTATCGGTAATCGGACTTGGTGAGGTTGGCCTCGTGGTTAGAAAGGAGCGCGCGATGTCCTGACGGGCGGCCCGGTCAACGGTAGCGGCGAGGGCCATCCACAGTTCCTTAGTCAAATCGTGCGGAACCCTCATCCGAGATTTTGGTAGTGGGTCAGTTTGACTTGTGGGGCGGGCAATTCTGCCCGCAGCCGGCTCTGGCCGCCTAGAAAGGCGGCTGCGGCCAAGATTGGCCGCCCCAC